>Ga0066903_100002329_pt1 | contig 14770 bp, 11 predicted proteins | sample PanSoiMetaGPlot1_FD_67491 | JGI IMG/M metagenome (GOLD analysis project Ga0066903, IMG submission 67491) | Tropical forest soil microbial communities from Panama analyzed to predict greenhouse gas emissions - Panama Soil - Plot 1 (version 2) | ecosystem: Environmental > Terrestrial > Soil >...
AGTGCCGACGCATGGAATGAGCTACGCCGAAATGGCCTTTATCAACATGATGTAAATTTGACCCTGGTAACCACGGTCGGCGACCGGTCCGTGCCATTGCCAACGAACATTGAGCGCAACTTCGATGCCGCGCCGCCCCCGGACGCGGATCGTTTCCTCCTTCAAATAGCCTCTCTGATGAGCACGACCGGCGCGATCCTGATCTTCGGACTGATACTATTTGTGCTCTGCCTTTTGTCTGTGCGTACGGACATCCTTTGCGACACGAGTGGCGCGAGACGTCCTGACGGTCTGCGACCGCGGAGCCTCGCGCGGGCTCAGATGGCGTTCTGGTTTCTCGTGATTGTTGGTGCCTCGCTCTTTCTCTGGATTGCAACTGGGGCATACCACATCCTAAACGAAACCTGCCTGTGGTTGATTGGGATCGGCTCGGGGACGGCTCTGGGGTCAGCACTAATTGGATCGAAAGACGGAAGCCCTGCGGGCGATGGCGATGCTTGTCCGCTTGTCCGTCAGCGCAGCGAACCCTTTGGGGAATTCAAAAAGCGTTTGGCAAAAGAGATTCAGACAGCGAGCACGGCACCGCAAGGTGAGACGCGAGAGGCCATGGCTGCCCGATTGCAACGGCGAGATGCGCTGGTCAAACAGCAGGCGCGCGTGAATGCGATGCCTGAAACTTGGTTGCGGAGACTCCTGCGGGACTGGCTTACGGATGAGGACACATACAGTTTTCATCGCTTCCAGATGCTGGCATGGACCCTTGTCCTTGGCCTCTTCTTTGTCGCCAAAGTCTGGTCAGTATGGGAGTTGCCGACCTTCGACGGAACAACTCTGGCTCTGCTCGGGATTACTTCTGGTACCTATCTCGGGTTCAAACTGCAGAAGAGTCAGTAAAAAGTTTGTCTGGCGTGACGCAGTCTGGCGGCTGTTCAAGTTGCCGGTGCGTCTTTCCAAAAAGGCCGCGCTTCTGTGTCGTAGCTGCTTTGAGCGTCATTCCAATCGCTTTCGAGATGGACTAAATCGCCATGCACGATTTTGAATTTCTTTTTTTTCGTGTCGATGACAACGACATGCCTGCCGTTGTCGTCGGCGAAAATTTCGAAAATCTGGTCGCGGTCAGGAGGAACAGCGTAAGTAGGAATCCATTGGCCAAAAGATTTGACTTCGCGCTTGGTCAAGCCGTGACGTTTTACGTAATCTTCGATCGTCGCCTTCATAGCGTAAACGGTAACATAAACTGGCAGCTCAAGCAGGCTGAAGTGTTCCAAAAACTCTGCCGGGATTTCTCTCCGACCGCCTTTGATGTGAACGCGGGGGAGTGCAGCACGCGAGCGCGCGTGTACCGGATGCCGCCGAAGCCGCCGTTTACGGCAGTGTCCATGGCCGGAAGTAATCAAGAAGAATCAGTTGCCCTGGCAACTCTTTGGTTTTGGAATCTCGCACGATAGCTGGAAAGTTTGTTGATTTTCCGAAGACAAATTCGCGATCTGGCGGCGCAAACATGTCGTCCTGATGACTTGGCAATATAAAATGAGGCCGTAACCCCCTTACGGCTTCCGCAAAGCGCTCGCGGCTATCCGGTAGCGCGACGCCGAGGATTGCAAGATCGACGTTACGGATTTGCGCATCCGGCGGCGCTCCGGGCATACCTCCGGAATCGATGTAAATGCGCTTGTGAGCGGCTTGGATCAGGAACGCGAGCGACTCGCCCACGATCCAATCGGATGGCCTAAGAGGTTTTTGGGATGATGTCACCTTTCCATCAAAAGGGACCTTGCCAAAAATCCGATCATGGCGCGCGGCCAACACATAAACTGTCCACGGACCGATTTTGCGCATGCTTCCCGCCTGAACCGATTCACATTGGTGCGGGGAAATGTCGAACGACTCGGCGAGTTGGACCGCAGTTGGTCCGGCCACAAGTTGTGCGTGCCTTCGCCGCATAATCTCGGGGACGTCGAGCAGATGATCGAAGTGCGCATGGGTTACAAGCACAGCGTCCACTTGGCTACGAATATGCTTCAAACCTTCGTTAACGCGGGCCGGATTCGATTCAATCCGCTGGTTTAACGCCGATTGCCAGAACCCAACGCGCGTGAAATACGGATCTACGAGTAACACGTGGCCGTCAGCTTCAAATTGAAAGCCGTTGACGCCCAGATAAGTGACGCGGATCGAATTTGCCGGAGCCGGCGCGTTCGGCTTTGCGTCTGCTACCAGGAGTGACGGGTATTTCTCTAGGCCGGCATGCGCGATTTGCACAGTGAGGACGAGGGCCCAAAAACTAAATTTCATAAAGTAGGGCGGATCACTCAGATGAGGCGGCTCAATTTCCTCCGTTTAAGGCCCCAAAATTAAGGCGCCGCAAGAACCTGCAGAGCGGTAACTGGATGAATTTCCCAACATGTTGCGCGCCAGTTGGCGTGCTTAGGGTCTTTAGGATGAGTGTTTGTCGCTTCGCCTGTGTGGGCTGCGTCGAAAAACAGCCACCCTTCAAACTCGACGTGTTTGCCTGGAAGTCGTCCTTTTAGAGAATTAGTGCTCCAATCAATCGACGGAACCTGAGCTGCAAGATTCTCCCGGAGTCGGGGAGTGATCTCGACAATTACGTAAGTTCGTTTGTCTTGCGTGGTAGATTTATCAGCGACGATCGCGATATGCGTATCGGTGTCGACCGCAGCCTTGGCGCCGCAATTACATGATTCGCCGAGGGTCCCGGGTGCAACAACTGCCACGTAGCCCCTGATTCGAGCTGCACGTTGAGAATTCCAACGGGTTCGATCATTTCCCGGCTTAACTAACGCTGCTGTGGTCACCGTGTTGTCGAAGTCGGCTGCCGTCGGAGGGTTCCATCGATTTTTTTGAATGTTCTCGTTGGCTTTCTTTTTGCTTTTTGGCAGCGCATTACCGCGGAGCGGACATGGTTTACGCGGAGCCGCCTTTTCTACGTAAACATCAGCAGCGTGGACGGATAGTGAAACAGCCAAAGTCAGGACGAACAGGAGGCTTTTCACAGTCTGCGAGAATCGCGGAAGATACTTTGGGATCAATTAAAAAGCATCCAAGTATTTATCACCGGTTTTGACCAGCGATGGAGCGATGAGATCACGGCAGCCAAAACCGAAGTGAACCGGAAACGCGAATCCACTATGTGAGCGGGAGCGCACTCGACAAAATCAAAGCTGCCCTTGAAAACACCACCGCATCGAAGCCTTAAGGGGATAACAAAGTTATTGATCGAGTGATCCTCGACGAAGATTGATAGTTGAGTCAGATTGAGTGCGGCGCGACTGGTTGAGGTCGCACTAACCGCGAAAGCGAGTTTGGTTATGAGTCTAGAAATCTCGGGTTCAGTTGGGCGGTGGGAAAAGGGAGCACAAAACCTCGAGACAGACGTCCGGAATGTGCAACGCCTCTTGCAAGCGGCGGCGAAAACCCTGGGCGCTCCGGAAATCGATCCAGGAGCGGTAGACGGAAAAATCACACGACCTCCGGCGACGTCAGGTACTGTGAAAGCGATTGAAGCGTTTCAAAGCCGCTTCACAACGGCAGCAGATGGACTCATCGCCCCGGGGAGCCAAACGTGGGCCGCACTACTGGAGGCCCAGTCGAAACCGCTTGCTACGCAGGAAAATGTTTCAGACGTTTCGCAAGCGCTCTTTCCCTTTACCACTGTTCCAGCCGCGAGCTGGGAAAAACGCCCGCTCGCGTTCGCGTCCCCGCGGGCAGGTGGCGCCCGGTTGCACGCTGGCTGCGATCTGTACTTTCCGCTGGGTACGCCAATCCATGCTGTAGCGGATGGCGTTGTTATCCGGGGTCCATATGCGTTCTACTGCGAAACATTTGCTCTTGAGATTGATCACGGATCTTTTCTGGCTCGTTACGGAGAGATTCAAAGCAAGACGGAAGTCGTCGCGGGAGCCAAGGTCCGAGCAGGACAGAAAATCGCCAAGGTGGGCCATTTAGTCGGAATTCAAGTGCCTAGTGATATGCTCCATTTCGAACTCTATGATAAGAGCGCATCCGGCTCGTTGACCGTAGCCAGTAGCTCTAGCTCGGCCATGAAGGGCAATCTGCCTTTCATGCGGCGGAAAGACTTGATTGATCCGACGTTAAACCTCAATCGGTGGCGAGAAAACTTGCCGCCTGCCTGATTTCAATGGCCTACCATCATTAAAAACTCCGGGTTATCCCCCAGGTTCTTAATGAATGGCTGATCATCTGGTCCTCCGTCGCTAGCCCGGAAGCGCAATATTTCTTTTGAGTTGCGGCTGGCAACATAAAGAAAGCCATCGCCACCAAATACCATTCCAGCAGGACCATTAAGGCCGCCAGATTTGGACGCGACAAAGACGCTCGTTGAACCTCGGGAAATATCGTGCCGCAGAATTGAATCGTTTCCTCCGCTTCCGATAAGAAGCTGACGACCGTCCGGACTCAGTAACAAATGAATTGGCTTATCAAGCCGGTCCTCTCGCGAAACAAGATTCCGCAAATAGCGACCCGTTCGAGCCTCATAAATTCGTACGCAATCGGCTTCACGATCCGCAACGAATAAGTCCTTATTTGGTCCAAAAATCACTGCCCTAACGTCGCGAAGACCGTTGATCGCAAACTTCGCCGATGGAACGAAGGTGCCGAGCGGCATCCTAACGTCGGAGCCAACGCCCTGAGGTAAAGGCATCGGTATTCCCGGCGGCCCGATTTTACTCGTTGGACCATGATATCGGGTGACGAGGTTCGTATTCTGACTCGAAACGTAGAGATCGCCTCCGGAATCAAACGCTGCGTTAAATGGGTGGTCGAGTCCAGGATTCGTGTCTGCGTGGCGCTTTGCGAAGACGTCGAGAAAATCGTGCTGCCCGTCTCGATTGAGCCCCCCTCTAAACTTCAGGATTTCGCTATATTCGAAATAGGCGTTAACCACATATAAGTTTTTGTCTGGCCCGAACGCGAAACCTCGCAGCTCACGAAGCTTCACCCCACCAGAGATGCTCTTTTTGTTTAGAGCCTTTCGAAGTTCCTTCCCGTCAGCGGAATAGACGTGAATATTATTAAGCGAACTCTTCTCCTCGCCCCCATGAAAGCTGACGTACCATTCTTTCGGCATAACAATGATTCAACGCGGACCGCCTAAATCGACCAGCTCGAGAATCTCTATAGGAACACGCGCCCTCCCTCAAAAAATTCACCGACAAGACAATGAGCACTAGAAGACGCCCACCCCAAAGTCCATAAGACCAAAGGCTGAGTTGATGCCTACACTCCTTGGTCAAACTTGGACCCGATGTGAGCCAAAAATGTTTGTGCGCCGGTGGCTGCCGCGAGTTCGGCTGCCACGAGCGGTGTTCTATCACGATGACGAAGAGGTTTCGCCGCTTCCGATGGCTCATCGCGACGGGACTCCTGGTTATGTGCGGTCATCCTTTTTTGCTTTGGACCGTTCACGCCCAAGAGCCGCTTCCGTTGGGCAATCCGCCTCAATTGGAGCACTCGACACCGACAGGGACATCCGAAGTGTCGCAACGACTCGTTGCGTTCCCCTTCACGCCGTCTGATGTGAAACTGAAAGAGACAGAGGCCCTCTCAGGTTCGAATGATTGGTTTACTCAGCACGATAAGAATAAGATTGATGAGCTCGGTAGCCTCGATTTCCACGCTGCAAGCGGACCTGAAAGTGTAGGCGTTGTCCCCAAACTCCATAACACGTCGGCGGGGATAGAGATTTATCGCCTTCCTCCGACGCTGAGTAAGGAAACCTTTGAAAAAACGGAAGGTCCGTACCGTTCGGGTATAACTAAGAAGTTTAGCAACAAGAGGTCTGGCAAGAAGATCGCGAAGTTTAAGGTAGGTACCATGGCCGAGTCGGGGCTTGCCTGCTTTTATATGTCTCGGCTCCTAGGTCACCTCGTTGAGGTGCCGCCAGCAACTTACCGAACGATGAGCATCGACGAGTTCACTAAAGTCGGTGCTCAAGCCGGCACAACCGGCCATCCTAGCTGCACTGCTGCATGGGCTAATCTGCGAGCGATGGCGAAATCGAACAATCCAAGGGTAGTTCTTTCAGGTGGCAAGCTCGTTTTTGGATCCCTGGCGCAGAATCCCCGCGGGGAGGAGAGTAGTCCCGAGGACTATTGGACCGTCGGTGCGATCAGAGGTCACAGCTTCTACAAGGTGCTCTCCTCGAGGTCGCCTGTGGCAAATGTCGTGAACTTAAATGACGCGAAGTCTCTTCAGGAGCTGGCGCTTGCGCAGGACATGACACGAGGGGTCGTCCTCGACTCAATTTTTCACCAGGTTGATCGCTTGGGCAATATTAGCGTCGAGGTGTTCCAACACTACGTGACGAGCGAAGGAAAAGTGAAATGGGACGACGAGGTGAGCGACAAAGACAAGGCCGAAGCAGTCAGCCCCATTCAACCGTTGAAGCGAATCATGTACAAAGATAACGACGACGGGATGATGTGGGCAAGTTCGATCAGCGTCGCTCCGATCCTGAGCGAGACCCATCACCTCGATCAGACCATTTACAACCGACTGCAATGGCTCTCAGGACTAATGCAGGACAGTGAACCGGGCTCGGGTGCTAAAGTGAAGGACTACTTTGTTAACGCGGTCCATATTTCAGGCGACAATTACGATAAGTTAAAAGCGAGCCTTATTCGGCAGGCTGCCTCGCTCAAAAGTAGAGTCGAGTCTAAAGACATTCAGCTCGACCTGGATTTCGAGGGCACGATGAAGAAGCTCTACGCCAAGGAAGTGGAAGCGGCTCAGGCCGGGAAGTCAGCCACTCCTCCGAATTCGCCTTCTCCGAACAACGAAACGCCAGTTCCCACCCCGTAAAATGGCGGATTTTGATCTGAACACGTCACGCGGTCAGGAAACGATTAAGCATACGGCTCCGAGCGGTGTGATTGAGCTGGCGATCAGGTCCGCGGTTTTCCCCGGACATACCGAGCTTTATAGCGAGAAGGACATGGAAAAAGAAAAGGAACTTGCGGAGATCGATTTTTATAACGGCAAAACGACAGAAGGCTTGGATATTGTTCTAATTCCCAAGACCTACAGCACATCGCCGGGGATTAACATTCACGCAGTTAAGCTACCCGAGGGAATGAACCGCCTTAGTTACGCCGCGACCCATGCAACAAAGGCACATTCAAGTAGTGACGAGGTCATAGCAAAATACAAGCAATCGATTCCGACTCATTTCACATACAGTCCCTCTCTTTTGGGTTACTACCACTTGGGACGGTTTCTCGACACGGGACATGTCGAACCCGCTATTGTCCGGACAATGGACGTATCTGCGCACAAGCCTCTAGCTGATTTGGGTAAGGCGAAGGCAACCGGATCGAATAACCGAAACCAGTGGACGCAGTTGAGGGCGCTTGACGATGCCCACAGCAATCAGAGCCTCTATACCAAAGACGGGAAACAGCTCTACGGCGCTCTCCAAGTTAATCCATCCGGTGAACAACAGTATCCTCATTTGAGCCAGCTCGCTGGAGCTGCGGCGTTTGCAGCTTCATCGGAGTTTGCCAGGGTATCTAGCCCGCATCCGTTGAGCCTAAACTACAAAGATTCGAACGGTAAACTGAATCAAGCTGCAGTTCAGCAGATCGTTCAAATCAAGGATCTCTCCGACATGATCCTTATGGATTTTATTATGAGCCAAGCCGATCGCTTCAGCGGCAATATGCACTCAGACAAGGTCTACATCTGGATTGAAAACGGTGTTTTGAAAGAGCAGCCCAAAAAGAGCAATCCAGCGAAGGCTGCCGAACAGTTGCAGGGCATTCCAGCCGACGCAGTGCTCGTTGATCGCATGATCATGAAAGACAATGACGCCGGCCTGATTAGCGGTAACTCGGCCAAGACGAGCCATCTTTTGGACAAAGTCAGCCACATGGATCCCAAGACTTATGAGCGCCTGCTGGATCTTCAAAAGGAGCTTCAGAGACCCGAAGTTGCGCAGTGGTACCAAACTGAACTTCTTTTTACGCCGGCCGACTTCAAGACCGTGAAGGACAACGTCGACCAAGCTGTCAGCATCTTAAGTTCCCGCAAGGACAAGAGCCTCTTCCTGGATGCAAGTTTAAGTGCGGCACTTGGAGTAGAAGATGAAGGACAGTAACTCCGCTGTCATCCTACCAGTTCGTAGGAAAGAACGAGAGAGATACATTAGTCATTACGGAGTCGGAGAGCCATGTCGGAACTCCCTATACCGTTGAACGGGACTTTTTGGGGAAACGTTTCTCCAATTGTAGGCGATTCCCATTTTCGCGCGGAAACGGGCGCTGCCGTCGTGCATTCACAAAATCATTTCCTAAGCGAGACAGAACCCAATCCCACACCATTTATATGAAGAAGAAAAACACCAACAATTGCGTCCCGCTTCCTGCGAGTCACAAAACCTCTCCCTCGGGCGCTAAACTAGTCGGCAAAATTGATCCGGATGAGCGCTTTGAAGTCACCATCCGCCTTCGTCGCAAACCGGGTGCGGGAACGCCGAGTATCGGCGGAGTTCCGCTGACGCGCGAGGAATTTTGTGCCGCCTACGGTGCCGATCCCGCGGATATTGAGAAGGTGGAAGAGTTTGCGAATGAGCACGGACTCGATGTTGTGAAGGCCAGCCTTGCCGAACGCTCTGTTCGGCTCTCCGGAACAGTGAAGACGATGCAAGGTGCTTTTGGCGTTAAGCTCAGGGCCTATCGAACGACGAAAACGAAGCAAAGGTTTCGCGGACGCACTGGTACCGTGAGTGTGCCGAAGGAACTGGCGGGCATCGTAGAAAGTGTTTTCGGACTCGACGACCGTCCGCAGGCGCAACCACACTTTCGATTTCGCCCGCCGAAGAGAGGTTTCCAGCCGAGGGCCGACACTGCGAAGCCGATGACGCCCCCGGAGGTGGCAAAACTCTACAACTTCCCGGCGAACTTGGATGGCAGAAGTCAGTGTATCGCAATCATCGAACTCGGCGGCGGCTTTCGCGCAAAAGATCTCACGGCTTATTTTAAGAACCTTGGGATTAAGAAACCGCCCATCGCCGCAGTCTCTGTCGGCGGGGCGCACAACGAGCCCGACGGCCCGAGCAAAGATGCGAACGGCGAGGTAATGCTCGACATCGAGGTCGCCGGAGCCGTAGCCCCAGGTGCGAAAATCGCGGTTTATTTCGCACCAAATACTGATGATGGATTTCTCGCCGCGGTGAACGCCGCGATTCACGACAACATTCGAAACCCTTCTGTTATTTCAATCAGTTGGGGTTCCTCCGAGGCGAACTGGACCGATCAGGCCAAAACCGACTTTGACAGCGCTTGCGCCGACGGGGCAACAATGGGAATCACCGTCAGTGTCTCTGCCGGGGACCACGGGGCGCCCGACACGGATGATCCTGCGGAAACGCGCGCGAACGTCGACTTTCCGGCTTCGAGCCCCAACGTTCTTGCTTGTGGCGGAACAAGGCTTGTCGGCGACTCGACCGGAATTACTTCAGAGACGGTTTGGAACGATCATGACGGTTGGGCGACCGGTGGCGGTATAAGCGAGTTTTTTCCGGTACCACCGTATCAGAAAAACGTGGGCGTTCCTAAATCCATTAATCCCGGAGGTAAAGTAGGTCGAGGCGTTCCAGATGTTTGCGGCAACGCCGACAGTGAAACGGGATTCATCATTCGCGTGGACGGATCTAATCAAGTCATCGGAGGCACTAGTGCCGTATCGCCGCTCTGGGCGGGACTCATAGCGTTGCTCAATTCTGGGCGCCCCCAACCAGTCGGCTTCATCACGCCGAAACTCTACGCCCTGAAGTCGTCGACGGGCGCCTTGCGCGACATCACCGACGGCGACAACGGCGTGAACAAAGTGAAGGGGTACAAAGCGAAGACCGGCTGGGATGCATGCACCGGACTCGGTAGCCCACACGGATCAAATCTTTTGACTGCGCTTTGATTTTCCAACCGTAATTAGTCGACTTAAATCCAACCGGATGTCGTTATGAAAAAAGCACACCTTGTACTTCTTATCGCACTTGGCTGCTCATCGGCAGTGGCCGGCGTTTTCCCGGATTGCAGTTATACGCCACCGCCTAGTTGGAATCCCGCAGGCGGCGACCCCGTTTTCGTACTCAGCCAAGACTACCCAACAACAGATTCATCTTCCTCACTGCCCCAGCCGTGGAAGGCGATCGACTTTCATCAGCAACCCGCCGCCTATATGCAGGCGGTGATCGACTACTGCTACGCAGGCAATATCGAGGTAGAGTTTCGCGGCCAGGACAACGCTACACGCAAATGGTATCATGCTCCGTGGCTGCATGCCGGTCCTAACGGACGCGAGTTTACCCACGGGCTGACTGGAGAACGTATGTCGCGCTCACGCGAACTCGCGGCGACACAATCAAGTAATCCTCACAATTTTGCCGTCGGCCTCTATAACGGTCCAGGCGGTTATACGATTGGGCGCGTGTGGGCGGACCCGAATAATCCCGATGCAAGTAAAGCGGTATTTCCTGAGGGGACGGTTGCATTCAAGCTGCTATTCACGCAGGCCACAAAAGACGAGGTACCGTATCTCGATGGCGCCCCGGAGTGGATCGCCGACACCGAGCGATCGAACGACGCGAACCAAATCCGCGGGAACAAGGTGCGTCTTCTCCAAATCGATGTTGCGGTGAAGGACAGTCGCTCCAATGAAGGGGGGTGGGTATTCGGCACATTCCAATTTGATAAGAGCGTCGCTGCCCAAGATCCGTGGCACCAGATCACGCCAGTAACACTTATGTGGGGCGACGACCCCACGTTTACCCCTGCGGATTATGATCCTGCGCACGGGAAAATTCCGCAGGAGTCCTGGATCAACTCAGCTGCACCTGTGGTCGCCTATCGATCAAGTCTTCCTCCCTCTTCTAGCGCTCCGCACGTTCTCGGTTGGGCCGGCCGCGGAAACGGGCCAGTCGATAACTCTGTATCTTCTTGTTTAAGTTGCCACGGTGTAGCGGAGCAGAAAAAAGTGTCGAACATGTTGCCGTCTGGAAGTGACCAGCAAAAGCTAAACTGGTTTCGAAATCTCGCTCCTCTGGAACCTTTTGATAATGACGGTCATCACCAATCACTTGACTTCTCTCTGCAACTCGCGGTCGGGATCGACAATCAATCGCGCTCTCCGGCTGCACATCCAATTCTGCACTTCTTCCTTCCATCTAAGAGCAGTATCTCGCGCGATCCTGTCCAGTAAGCCCGCGCCCGAAAACATGCGGCGTTGCCGCACGAGGGTTAACTGTTTGTTTCAGCGGCGAAAGACATGAAGTCTTTCCCCTGCAGCAACGCCAAAATCCGAGTCGAGAAACCGGATTCGATTGATACGGTAGGTATCATTGTAACCAGTGCCTGACCAGGTGTTGCCACCGTCGGTTGTGTGGAGAAAACTATTCGGGTAGGGGATTCCGGACGTCCCTCCGATCCAGCCCTCATCGGGACTTACGAATCCAATTCCCTGCACGTAAAAACTGGATGGGGAGAGACCGACAGAAGAGAGGGCAACACTCTTTTGGGTCCAATTGTCGCCTCCGTCGGTGGTCTGATAGTAAATGAACTTGTTATAAGAACCGTTTTGTTGAAGTGAAACGTAGCCAACCTGCGGCGTCGGCCACGACATTTTCCAACAATAGGCACAGGAAATAGTTGTCGTTAGTACCGGCGTCCACGTCTCGCCACCGTCGTTTGTTTTAGCAATTCTGCCATAATATGGCGTCGAACAATCTGCGGAAAAACTGTGCGGGTCCATGCCGACGACAAATCCATTCAATGGATCTTTGAAATAAACGTCCATGATGCCATTCATGATGCCCATCGCAGTTAGATTGCGAATGGTCCAGTTGTCTCCACCGTCCGTGCTCTTGATGAAGTAAGCCGGACCTCTCACTCTTCCTCCGCCAAAAATATGTTTCGCATCCAAAATGTACATCGCACAGAGACCCTTCATCCCTGCCTCTTTGAATCCGGGCACATTTTTCCATGTATCGCCACCATCCAAAGTTTGGTACAGCACATTTGTGTCGGTGACAGCGCCATCGTAAGCTCCAGCACCCAAATTTCCGGCAAAGCCGCGCTCGGCAGAAGCAAATCCAATGCACCGAAAGTGTGTGCCCGGTTTGCTAATCTTGAGGACCCAATTGGCGCCACTATCGACTGTTTTGTGGATCAGCCCGCTCGCGCGCACGGACCAACCCGTGTTGTGGTCGACAAAGTAAATGTCATCGTGCCGCATCGTTCCAGCCGGAGAACCTGGAAATTGTGACCACGAGCCCACGAGCAAGAACAGACACGCAATCAAGAAAAATTCAACACGCTTGCCTTGCGTTTCAGTTTGGGGGCAGCATCTTTGTCCATGCACAGCCTCCCGCGGTTCGCCGGGCTCGTGTATCGTACCAACGGTTGCCTTTTCGCAACTCTTGAGCTTCAGGCGCAAGCCCCCGCGCTCGTCAGACAAGGCTCATCCAACTGGAGGTAAACAGTTGGCTGCCTCCCATGAACAGTCGCGTAACGCATCGCGACGCAACGTCGCATTGGGCTTACCGGACGTACTCGAGAGTGAATTCGCTCAGCTCCATGGAGATTTTTCCGGCGAGGACAAGGCCCTCGGGGACGAAGCTCGGCTAAAAGCGATTTGGTCTGCAATTCATGCGTTACCGGAAAAGCGAGCTGCGCTTTGCATTTCCGGCGGCGGAATTCGCAGTGCCACATTTGGTCTTGGCGTCTTACAGGGCTTAGCCCGCTGCGGATTGCTCGATAAATTCCACTATCTTTCAACGGTTTCCGGCGGTGGCTATATCGGCAGCTGGTTGAGCGCTTGGATTCACCGCGCAGATGGCGGGATAACGAGCGTGATGAAGCAACTCGCCGGATCTGGCGACGTCACGAGCGTCAATCCTGAACCAATCGAAATCCAGAATCTCCGCAGCTACAGCAACTATCTCAGTCCGCGGTTGGGATTACTCTCGGCTGATAGCTGGACTCTCGTCGGTACTTACCTGCGAAATCTTTTTCTGAACTGGTGCGTAATCATTCCTCTTCTCGGTGCAGCGTTGACAGTGCCGTGGATTTACACCGCCGTACTGATGACAGGTCCCCCGCCTTACACGGACGTGCCATTAATAGTCGGCGGGGTGTGTATTGTCATTGGTGTCGCCTACATGGGAATTAACTTGCCTTGCGGCCGCAATGTTCGGTGGGACCAAAACAGGTTTCTGATTTTTTGCCTCACGCCACTTTCCCTCGGGTCCATTTTAATAACCACAGAATGGGCGTGGTTCACGTACTATGGTCGGCACTTGTTCGCTTGGCCTTTGTTTGGATTCGGGAGCCCGTACACTTGGGTGCCGTTTCTGTATCTTGGGATTTTTCTCCATTTGTGCTCATGGTTGGGATCATTGCTGCCGGCGCACGGTTTTCGCTTCTTCGAACTTGTTGCTGTCATCGTCTCTGGTGCAATCGGCGGCCTGTTTCTCTGGTTTGGCGCTACCGAGCTATTTCCGCAACCAACTGCCCAGATGGAATTGTATACCTGCCTGGGTGTTCCGTTTTTCATGGCATTGTTCTTCTTAGCGATCATGGCGTTTGCAGGAATCTCTAGTCGTTGGACAGACGATTCGGATCGCGAGTGGTGGGGACGCGCGACCGGTTGGCTAATTGCAGTCTCTATCGCGTGGATGGCAATCGGTGCGCTTATTATCTTCGGTCCGTTGATGCTTTCGATTTCGGTCTCAGTGATCCCTACGCTAGTCACCGGGGGCCTTGCCGGCGCAGTGACGGTTCTAGCGGGCCGAAGCGTCTCGGTTCCTGCGAACGTAACTCAGGGGGACCAGCCTGGACTGTTTGGGCGGATTCTTTCCAAGGCGGCTGTCGTGGGCGCATTTGTTTTTGTCGTAGTCCTCCTGATTGTTATCACACAGATCCAAACATGGGGGATGGAGTACATCGGGAATGCCCTCCATTTTAAGTGGAACCTCAATAATGTTTCGCACTTCGTCGGACGCGCCGTCACCTATCTCAATGTGATTTTGTTCACGCCGTGGCGCTTTGTATTATTGATGGCCGTCGTCCTGACACTCCTCGGGCTTGCGATGGCCGCGTTGATTGACACCAATCTGTTCTCACTTCATGCGGTTTATCGCGATCGTTTGATTCGCGCTTATCTCGGCGCATCGAATAAGCAGCGCGATCCAAATCCATTCACCGGGTTCGATGAGAACGACAATATCCGAGTGAGAGAGCTATGGACGGACAATTTTAGCAGACGGTTGCTACCCGTTATAAACATCACTCTCAATCTCGTGGGCGGGAGCAAACTCGCATGGCAGCAGCGCAAGGCTGAGAGCTTTACGATTTCACCGTTGCATTGTGGCTCTTACCAGGTTGGTTACCGCACAACTGATGGTCCCCCAGGGCAACGATACGGTGGAATCGAAGGGATTTCGTTAGGCGGTGCTGTAACTGTCTCAGGTGCGGCGGCAAGTCCAAATATGGGTTGCCACTCGTCTCCATTAGTCACTTTTATTCTTACGCTTCTAAATGTTCGCTTGGGCGCATGGCTCGGAAATCCGGGGCAAGCCGGTGATTCCACCTATTATCTCGGCCATCCCACCTTCAGCGTCGGTCCAATAATCGCCGAAGCATTTGGGCTGACTAAGGATACGAGTCCTTATGTTTATCTTTCAGATGGGGGTCACTTCGAGAATCTGGGTCTTTATGAAATGATCCTGCGCCGT
>Ga0066903_100002330_pt1 | contig 14764 bp, 22 predicted proteins | sample PanSoiMetaGPlot1_FD_67491 | JGI IMG/M metagenome (GOLD analysis project Ga0066903, IMG submission 67491) | Tropical forest soil microbial communities from Panama analyzed to predict greenhouse gas emissions - Panama Soil - Plot 1 (version 2) | ecosystem: Environmental > Terrestrial > Soil >...
CATGCCACCAGCGGGGGGGTCGATCCTGCATCGTGTGATCCCTTCATGTCGAGCCGCCGGGCGGGTCATGTCAGCCGCCGGTCAGCTCCAGGAATGGTAACACAGTGCCAGCCGCCTACCCCCCAACGGCCGTGCCCGCCGACCATGCCCAGCGAGTCCAGGCGGCGGGTCCCTACTCCGCTACGCGACGCCGATGCCCTGCACGGCGGACAGGATCATGGCGTCCGAGATGACGGCCTCGTCGGCGCCAGGGTCGGGGTTCCCGGCCGCCACCGCCGACGCCCAGGCGTCGTCCCAGCCGGGCGACGCGCACAGCGTCCAGCGGTGCTCACCGAGCCAGGCGTCCGGCGTGGTCGATCCCTGCTCGGCGGCGCAGGCGGTGATCCGCTGCATGAGCGGGCCGCTGACGGTCATGTTCGCGATGTCGAGGTAGCTCACGGTCGATCCTCTCGGTTAGCCGACGCGCCGGGCGGCGAGCCAGGTTGCGCCCGTGGCGCCGATGATGTTGAACACTCCGGTCGCGGCACCCTTGCACGCCTGTCCGGTACAGACCACCTCGGCGGGCCGCAGGATGCGGAGCATGTACTGGCCGAAGCGGGTGTCGCGCCACACCTGCGCCATGCTGATGAACTGGCGGACGGTCATGCCCGACGGCGAGAACTGGCACGCGCTGGCGCCGCTCGTGATCGCGGGCGTGACATAGGCCAGGTTGCCCGCCGCGGCCGTCGCAATCTCCATGTCGAACTGGGCCGTCAGCAGGTACTCGCCGGGGTGCCAGAGAACCATCTGCATCCCAGGGATCGTCCCGTAGGTCGGGTTCAGCGCCGTGACGGCGGTGGTCACAGGGTTGGCGATGATGGAGGCCAGTCCGCCGACCGCCATGATGCGCCGGTCGTACAGCGCGCCGCCGCTCATCAGCGCAATCGGCAGCTCCCAGGTGGCGTCGGTCTGCACCGGCACCGTCACGCCGTCCAGGTAGACCAGCTCGGCGTGGTTGTCGGCCGGAGTGAACCGCACGACCAGCAGACCGGCGCTCGTGACCGGCACCGACACCGGCACGTCCAGCTCGCACAGGTGGCCGTCGATCCAGCACTGACCGGCGGACACGTCGATCACCGGCCCGGCCACGAGCGTCGGCACCAGGTCGCTGTTGATGAACTTCACGCCGGAGTTCGCCCACAGGCGCGCCATCTTCCGCCAGCGCGCCTCGGAGCTGACGGCGCCATCCCCTCCGTCGGTCGGCCACACGGCCAGGTCAGCCATCGGTCATCACACCCTTTCGAGCTGTCGGAGGCGGGCCTCGGTGCCCTGGAGCCGCCGCCACGCCTTCAAGTCGAGGGGCGGCGATCCGAGCACCGGCTGGACGATGGGCGGCGCGTTCGGCGTCAGCTCGATCTTGGCCTCCACGATGATGTCGGTGATGGCCTGCCCGCCGTACAGCACCGCCGTCGCGGTGTCCCCCACCGTCCAGTCCACCAGGAACCGCTGGGCGGGGGTGTCGAGCACGTCGAGCTTGATCGACGGCGCGTGAATGCCCTCCGCGAGCGCCTCCGCGCCGGACTGGTCGAGTTCACCCGTGGTGGTCGTGTCGCGCCGGTCCACGAACGACTCGATCCGCCCCCACGCCTGCACGGAGGCGATGTCCTGGTACTCGCGGATCACGCGCGCCGTGCCTTCGCCGCCACCCGCCACGTACACGTAGTCGGTCTCCGGCACGTCGGCGGCCGACTCGAACGCGGCCAGCGTGCCCAGCTCGACGCTGAACACCGCCACGCCGACGGGCTGGAACACCTCGAACGAGAGGCCGCGCATCGCGAACCCGATCTTGGCCTGCTTGGCGGCGGGCTGGAGGAACTCCAGGAGGTTCTGATAGCGGGCGCTGAGCGTGATGTTCGGGCCGAACGCGGCGGGCACCGGCACCGCCAGGTTCGCCACCCGCCGCGCCGGGATCGCCTTCGGCCCGGCGTTCCAGCTCACGTAGTCCGCGATCACCTGCGAGGCGGCGCCGGAGATGACGTGGTTGGTCTGTTGCGTGTAGGGCGGCGCCGCCACGCCAGGGCACGGGTGGGCGAGGCGGCGGCGCAGCCACACCAGGTCATCGGTGCCGTTCACGGTCAGCACGTCGCCACCGTCGTCCACGGTGCGCTGGAGCCGGATCACCGGGCCGGAGCGGAACACCCCGGCCTCGGTCAGGAACAGGATGCGAGGGCGGGCCAGCCCGAGCAGCATCCGCCCGGCGATGCTGTCGGTCGGCAGCTTCACCTCGTAGCCGGACACCTCGTTGTGGCGGGCGATCAGGGTGGCCGACTCGAACGTGTCGATGATCGCGAGCTGGTTCGTCCAGTCCGCCACGACCATCGAGAACGTCCGGCCGCCCTGCCCGACCGCGACGCCCTCGCGCGGCTCAACCGCAGACATCTGCGCTTGGTCGGTCACGCCGATAGCCACTGATTCCTCCACCCGAACTTCACCAGCGCGGTCGGGTCGGTCAGCGCCATCGCCACCTCCACCCGGTTCGGTCCCGGCACCAGCGGCCACAGCTTCGAGCCGACGGTGAGCCGCGGGAAGGCGTTGGTGCCGTTCAGCACGACGGTCTTCTGCCCCGGCCGGGTGTCCACTGTCAGCACGTCACCGCTCACCAGGTCGCCGGAGAACGTCCACCCCTCGGCGGTGGTGAGGTTCTCGACGGTGAGCTGGGAGCCGGGTCCGTTCACGGTCACGACCGGCCAGGCGGGCACGTCGCCCAGGTTGTCGATCACGAACGAGGCGAAGGCGTCGGACGCGCCCAGCACCAGCGGCAGGAACGGGAACCACGTGGTCGCGGACTCGCCCTGGGCGATGTCGAAGCTGGACTCCTGCCCGTCCGTCCAGTACGGCCAGGCGGCCCGGAACAGCAGGGTGCCCTCGTTGATGCCGGGGTAGACCTCGGCCAGGTCGTCCAGCCCGGCGTCGTAGACGCACCTGATCGTCCGGCCAGCGTGCGGGCCTGCCACAACGGCCAGGGTGCCCTCGCCCTTCGACGGGTCCAGCACCCTCGACCATCGGCGCAGCTCGTCACGGTCGGTGATCGAGCCGGGGAACACGGTCGGCACCGTCACCATCCGCTCCTTGTGGGCGCTCGCCAGGTAGCGGGAGCCGTGCTGGGCAGGCACCGGCATCGTGTGGTTCACGACCGGCGGCATCAGGCGGCCCTGGGCACCGGCCAGCATCAGCAGCTCGACGGTCTCCCCGGCCGGGTTCGTGAAGGTCAGGTGTTCGCAGTCCGGCCACGCCTCCCAGGGCGCGGAGCCGGGCGCCGGGCCGACGGTGGTAGCCATCAGCGGCCTCCCAGCAGTTCCAGCCGCCGGAACCCGTGCTGCACGTCCGCCGAGTCGGCGCGGGTGGTGGACAGGTTGAGCTGGTAGGTGCGCCCGGCGCCGTCCAGGAACTCGGCCAGGATGTCGCGTAGCAGCGCCTCGGGCGTGACAATCTCGCGGCCCGCCTCGCCGCCCACGAACAGCGTCGGCGAGTCGAGCACCCCGCCGCGGGCCAGCATCGGGATCGACGGGAAGCCGATGTGGGAGCCGCCGAACGACTGGCCGCCGACCTTCTTGCCGCCGGGCAGCTCGAACGCCGGAATCTTGAAGCTGGGGATGGTGAACGAGAGCCGGTTCCAGCCCGAGATGACGGCGTTGATCGGGCGCTTGATCGCGTTGGCGATCCGCTCCGCGGCGCTCGACACCTTGCCGACCAGGTTGGACAGGTACTCGGGAATCTTCCCGATCCAGTTCTTGACGCCTTCGTAGGCCCGCTTGGCGCCGTCCGTGAGCCTGCCGAACGCGCTCCCCACGCGGTCGAGCATCGCCCCGATCTTGGCCGTGATGCCGGAGAACCAACTGGTAAACGAGTTCCAGACGGACTTGATCCCATCGACGCACTTCTGCGCCGCCTGCTTGATCGAGTCCCAGTGCCGCGAGATGACCAGCACGGCGATCCCGATGGGGCCGGTGAGGATCGCCAGCAGGGTCGGCCAGTTGGCCTTGATCCAGTTCAGGCACGCCTCGGCCTTGTCCTTGATCCAGTCCCAGCAGGCGGTGGCGGCGGCCTTCACCTTGTCCCAGTTCTTGATGAGCAGGTAGCCGACCGCGATCAGCCCGGCGATGGCCGCGGCCACCGCCAGGATCGGCCACAGCCCGGCCGCCATAGCGGCGTTCCAGACCCACTGGGCAGCGGCCCACACCAGCGTCGCGGCCTGCGCCGCGAGGGCGGCGGTGGTCTGGATCGCGGTGACGGCGGTGGTGGCCGCGATGGCGGCCTTGGCGGTCACGTAGGCGGCGCCCAGCGCGACCACCACGACGGTCAGCAGGTCGCTGTTCGCGAGCACCGGCTGGAGCACGTTCGCGAGCTTCGCCATCGCCTGCCACAGCGCCGTCTGCACCGGCAGCAGGGCGCCGCCGATGGTGCGCGCGACCCCCTCGTGGGCGGCGTTCACCTCGCGCTGGGCGGCGATCATGTCCTTGACCGACTGGATGCCGTCGGAGTCGAGGGTGGCGCCGTAGTCCTCGTACATCTGGAGCTGGGCGTCGATCCCCTTCGACCCCATCGACAGGATCGGGATGAGCGCCAGCCCGGCCTTCCCGAACAGGCGCGTGGCGGCGTCCGCCTTGGTCGCCGGGTCGGTCATCGACGCGAAGGCGTCGGCCACCTGGGCGATCACCGCGTCGATGTTCCCGGCCTTCACGTCGGCGAAGTTCACGCCCAGGTCGGCCAGCACCGAGTTCGTGTCCTCCCCCGCCTTCGACCAGTCCACCATCTTCCGGCTCAGCATCGACAGCGAGCGGGCGAAGGTGTTGGTCTCGATGCCGCGCGCCTGGAGGAGCTGCACCCACGCGGAGGCGGTGACGGCCTCCATGCCGGTCGCGCGCTGGAGGCCAATGGTGGCCTTCGCCAGCTCGGTGGTGCCCTTGGCGGCGTCCACCAGGAACTTCGAGCCGACGGCGACGGTGCCCGCCACCGCCGCCCACTTCTCCAGCGACTTCCAATCCAGCCCCTTGCCCTTGCCGGTCTCCTTGGCCGCCGCCTCGATGCCGGTCTTGACGCCCGTGGCGAGCTTCGTCACATCCGCGACGAACTCGATGATGACGCTCGGGTTCGAGGCCATCTAGCGGCGCCCCTTCCGGCGGGCCTTCTTGGACTCCCGCGCAGCGGCGTCCAGGACGGTCGCCTGGTAGCGGGTGAAGGCGTCGAAGGTCACGGAGTCGAGGCGGTACACGTCGTCAGGGGTCATCCGCCAGAAGTGGCAGAAGGCGGCGAGGTTGTCGGCGGCGCGGCGCTCGGAGGGTCCGGCGCCACGTAGTCCACCATCACGTCGAGGGTGTCGTCCCAGGTCGGCTCGAACCCGAGCCGCCGCAGCGCCAGGAACACCATCACCCGCTCCCGGTTCGAGTGCCGGGCGTCCTCGCCCACGAGTTCCTGGAAGGTGAGGCCGGAGCCGTCCTCGATGATCGCCAGCTCGCGCGGCGAGTGGGGCGGGATCGGGTTCTTGGCGTCGATGCGGACACTCTCCGGCAGCCGCGGCACCGACCGCAGCGGCGGCTCAGCCGCAGACATCTGCGTTTGCTCGTTCACGGACTCGGCCATGTCGTCCTCTCGATAGCGGTCTCGGCGGCGCGGGTGCCCGCCTCCACGATGTCCGGGTGGGCCTCGTCAATGGTCGGCATCAGGTAGCGGCCCTCCGGGTAGTAGGGGCGCCCACGGGAGCCGCCGAACTCGATCCAGCCCGCGTAGGGGACGCCCATCCCGCCCATCGTGACAGCCGCGCCCGCGGCCCGTTCCTCGGAGCGCACCGACCCGGCCAGGGCGCCGCTGACGATGGGCACCCGTCCGGCGACGATCCCGGCCAGGTTGTCCGCCGTCGCCTTGAACTCGCGCTCGGCCTCGCCGTGCATGGTCTCGATGAGGGCGTCCACCCCGGACGCCAGCTCATCGAGACCTTGCAGTTCAGCGTGGACTTCCAGGCCCATCCGCTAGGCCGCGTCGCCGGACGCCCAGGCGGCGCCGTCCCAGTGACAGTGCTGGGTGTCGGCCGTGATGACGTGCTGGCCGGTCGTCCAGGCGGTCGCCGGGAGCGCGGTCAGCCCGGCCATCGCGGCCAGGTCGGCGGGCGCCGCTGCACCGGCCGGGGTGAACTGGCCGGGCGTCCCGGCGGTGGCGCCGGTCGCGACGACGGCGGCGGCGGTGGACTTCACCGGGGCGGCGGTCAGCGCCCACTCCAGCTCGACGGTGGACTCCCCGCCCGCGTCGCCGTTGACCGGCGAGTACGGCTGGGGGATCAGCTCGCCCGACCACATCGGGTTCGTGGCCGACACCGGATCGTCGCGGCGCGGGATCAGCTCGAACGGCACCGGCACGTTCGCCTCGACGGCGGCGGACAGCACTTCCTCGGTGGCGTCCGGGTCGAACGACTGGTAGAGCGTCGCCACCAGCGTCCACTTCGTGCTGGCCGGGTAGTCCACCTCCCCGCACATCGTCGTGAGCGTCACGACGGTGACATCGGGGTTCAGCTCGATGTGGTTCAGGACGCAGGCCAGCTCCTTCCCGTCGAGCGTGAGACCGGCGTTGTCCAGGATGAGCGGCCGTGGGATCGCCATGGGTTCCTCCGTCAGGTCAGCACCACGCGCGGCTGGTAGACCACGCGGGCGCCCAGGTAGTTGAGCTTCGCGATGAGCAGGATGCGCGGGGCGCCCACCGTCGGGAGTCCCCACTGGTAGTCGCGGTCGGCCTGGAGCCGGTTCGCGGTGTAGCCCACGAGCTGCTCCAGGGTGGCGATGTCGGTCTCCGGCACCAGCCGACCGGCGACGGCGATGATGAGCAGGCGGGCCGTGAACCGGCACATCCCGTCCGGCTGGAGCCACGGTTCGTCCCAGCCCACCATCAGCGTCGGCGGCGTCACCGCGTCGGCCGTGAACGTGACCGCCGGGTCGTCGTCATCGAGCGGCCGGAGCAGCCAGGCGGCCCGCTCGCGCAGGGCCGCCAGGTCGAGCACGCCGGTCGGCACCGGAGGCGGGACGGCGATGCTCATGCGATCCCCCACTGGTGCTTCAACGGCGTGAGCTGGAAGGCGTGCCGGGCGAACCCGTCACGGGGAAGCTGGAGCGCGCCGATCTGCTCGAAGCCGACGGCGCCGAAGGCGGCGTCGTTGGCCCGCCACCACTCGACCGCGCGGGCGATGTTGACCCGGTTGGCGAGCGCGTCGCCGGGAGGGATCGGACTCCCCTCCCGGCGGTCGCACTCGTGGTCTATCTCGGCCGCCGCGGCCTCCAGGCAGGCGTTCAGCATGTCCGTGTTGTCCGCGGTGACGCGGGTGCGGAGCGCCGCCGCCAGCTCGTCCTTGGTCGCGTACGGCCCGGCCACGTCAGGCTCCCCTCGCCGTGTCGATGACGGCCCGGATGTCGGCTTTCAGCATCGCGCTGGTCACGTCCAGCTCGTGCATCTGGCCGACGGCGAGCAGCTCGTCCTTGGTCATGGCGTCGAGTTCGGCCGTGGTCGGGTAGGCGCTGACTACGGCGGGAGCGGGTGCGCTAGCCGTCCCGCCGATCAAGGGGTCGTTGGCGGCGTCACGCGCACGAACGCGGTCGGCAGCGCGAGCGCGGCGGCGAACGCGCCGATCACGCCCACCTCCAGGCCGCCGATGCTCGGCTCGACGGCGCGCATCTCGACCGGCGCTCCGCTGGTCTCCGCGCACAGCATCTTCGTGCTGTCGCCGACGATCACCGTGTCCGGGTCGAAGCCGTCGGAGATGAGGAACCGGAGGCCGCCGATGTTGCCGCTGGCGTCGCCCAGGGAGCCGCCGCCGACGGTCAGGAACACCGGGTTCTCGACCGCCACCAGCCCGAGCACTTCGTAGCCGGTCACGGCGTCCATGTAGACGGTGTTGGCGCGGCCACCGCCCGACCGCACCAGCCCGGCGGCGGCGGCAATCGCGGCCATCCACCCGGCCAGGTCGGCGCTGCCGACGGTCGGCCCGGCGAGCGCGCCCGCGTCCATCACCCCGCACGCCTCGGCCTCGGTCTGCTCGGCGTACGCCTCGGCCATCAGGTCGAAGAACAGCGCGAGCGCGTCCGGCGTGGACCAGTTGATCGTCTGCCACGACAGGTTCCCGGCGCCCAGGAACGTGTCGGCCAGCTCCTCCCGCATCACGACGGTCATCTTCGAGTAGGCCGCCTCGGTCTTCTCGACGGCCTGCTTGGCGACGGTCGGCCGGGCGGTGACGCTCGGCCAGGTCAGCTTGCCCGCCGTCAGACCGATCTGCCGGGTGCTGGCGACCACCGGCCGCTCGCGGTTGATGGTCTCGAAAATCTGCGCGATGTGCTGGGGCGGCGTCAGCCCCACCACGTCCGACGTGATGGTGTGGACGGCGACGCGGTTCAGCCGCTCGGCGGCGCGCTCGCGCAGCTCCGGCCCGGCCAGCGCGCCGATCCGGTCGATGCGCGTGATGAGCGCGTCGCGGGCGTAGGCGGCGAAGGTCGGGTAGCCGCCGTCGGCGTCGTCGTCGTCGTCGGCGGGAGCGCGGCCGTCGGTGCGCGGCCGGGCCGGGCCGACGGCGCGGGAGATGCGCTCGCGCTGGGCGGCGCCACGCTCGCGCGCTTCCTCCAGCTCCAGCATCTCGTTGATCGGGTCTTCCAGCTCGGACGCCCGCGTGCGGTGGCGCGTCATCAGGTCGCGCTCGGTCTGCGACGGGTCGCGTTCCTCGTCCTCGCACATCGCGAGGATCGCGTCGGCGGCCTCCAGCGCGTCCTCGCGCTCCGAGACTAGCCGCTGGAGTACGGCGTTCGGCATCGGTGCCCTCCACTTCGGGACTGGTCAGGGCCGGGGTGACTCGGGAGCCGGGTGACGCCGAAGGCGCGGGGCGGCGGGTGAGCGGTGCCGGGACGGCGCCGAGTCTACCGCAGACATCTGCGGTTGCCCAGGACGACGAACGCCCCGCCGAACCTGGAGGGGTCCGGCGAGGCGTCCGTACCGGCGAGACCGGCGGGCCTGGAGGCTAGCCGAAGATGTCCACGGCGAGCACGAGCAGCACCACCCGGTTCATGCCAGGTGTTCCTCCCGCTCATGGATCAGCCCGTCGGTGTGGGCGTCGGTCTCGGATGGTCGCAGCGGCCCGGCCCACTTGCAGCCGGTGACGCGACAGCGCGCCAGGAAGCCGGTGCGGAGGTAGCTCCGCTCGACCCGGAACGTGGGCCGGGCGGCCTCGACATCGCGGGAGATGTAGATGAGCCGCCCCGGCGTGAAGGCCCGGTAGCCACGGCCGCCGTCGGCGTACTCGACCAGCACGTCCACCGTCATCGCCGCGGGCTTGTGCTCGGCATCATCGAGCGCCGTCCACTGGAGGCCGTCCGAGCTATGGAACTGGTCGCCCTCGCGGATGTCCTGCACCCGGATGTGGAACTCACGCCTCATCGGCAGCAGCCTCCCCGTCGATGTGCTCGACGCCCAGGTCGGGCGCCACCGCGTTCGGCCGGAAGCCCACCGAGTCGAGGGCGCCGGTGACGGCGCGGTACAGGTTCGCGTCGCGCTGGGACTCCCGCAGCAGCGGGATCGCCTGCTCGACCAGGGCGGCGGCCTGCTCCAGCAGGTCAGCCGCCGACGGCGGCGCCAGCTTGGCGCGGCCGTTGCGCTTGTGCTCGATGTCGCGGCGGTGCTTCATGGGCGGCTTGGTCGGCGGCGTCGGGCTGGTCGCCTGCTCGAACTTCAACACCCGGTAGAACCGCTGCGAGGCGGCACGGTCGGTGATCCCGAAGTCCGGCGCCACGCGGGCGGCGGCCTCGGGGACGTTCAGGCCCGCGCGCAGCAGGCCGGTGATGGCCTGGTACGTCGCGATGCTGTCAGCCCGCGGGATCGGCGGTTCGTTCGGTGCCACGGTTCATGTCTCCCGTGTCGCGGTGGACCCGGCGCACCAGTGCGCGCACGCCGGGATGGGTGAGCTGGGCCGCGTCTGCGACCGCGCGGAGCGAGCTTCCGGCCTCGACGGCGGCCATCACGGCCTCGTCACGCCGGGTGAGGGCGTGATCGAGGGCGCGGGCCGCGCGACGGACGCGCAGCAGCTCGGGCGGGGTGGGCATCGGTCTAGCTCCCTTCCTTCGTGGACTGGCGCTCGGCGCGGCGGGCCTCTCGTTCCTCGTCGCGCTTGCGGGACAGGTACGGGTCGTAGGCGCGCTCGGCGTCGCGGAGCGCGTCCTTGGCGGCCTCGACGGCGAGCCGGGCGTCCTGGACGGCCAGGTACAGGCGGGCCTCGTCGTCGGCGAAGGTGGCGGCGTCGAGCTGGCGCACGCGGCCCAGCTCGGCCTGCCGGGTCATGTGCTCGGCGCGACGCTCGAAGAACGACTCCACCTCGGCGTCGGTGGCCGGGCGGGAGATGGACTGGAGCTGTTCGTCGCGGAGGGTGCCGGTGACGCCCTCCACGATGGCGACGGCGCGCGTCCGGCCGGTGTGCCGGTAGCCGACGTGCCGCTGCTCGGAGCCGCGGAAGCGGACGATGCCGCCCGCGCCGTAGTTGGCGAGCTTGTAGAAGTGGTTGGGTTCCAGGTCAGCGAGTTTCATGTCGGGTCTCCAGCGGGCGCCCGGCGAGTGGCCGGGCGCCCGCGCTGGGGGATGGGGAGGGGCTAGTCGGCGTCCTCGAAGCACATGCAATCGCGGCCGTCGAAGTCAGCGCCGCAGCGGCAGCCGCGGCTCCGAAGGGGCGTCCACTCCGCGGGAACCTCGTGGGCGAGATGCCGGTCGGGGTCGTCGCAGGGGAACGGGTGGCACAGCGAGCAGTTCAGCTCCATGTCCATCGAGCGGTCAGCCCAGGAACGTGTCGTTCGGGCCGAAGCCGGGGGCGGTGCCGTCGGTCGTCATGCCCGCGGGGAGCGCGTGCAGCTCCAGCTCGCAGCGGCAGTTGACGGTGCCGGGGTCGGTCGCGTCCGGGCGGATGTAGAGCGTGAGCATGTGCGCGTGGTGCAGGCCGTAGGGCCGCCACCAGCCGACCAGCATCATCGGCCGGTCGTCGTCGTCGCCATGCGGCAGGAGGGCCGCTCCGAGCACGCTCCAGGCATCACGGCCGGGCGCGTCGGGAACGCGGTCGAGGGCGTCCTGGAGCAGCTCGTCCAGGACAGCGGCGACATCGGCGGGCGGGGTGCCCGTGGCGATCAGCGCCGCGAGGGGTGGGTGGTTCATGTCCATACCAGGTATGGTAACACACTTCCCGGTAAGCGGGTTCACGTAATGTTACAACCGTGTTACCACTGGGCAGGCGCAGACATCTGCGCTTGAACGCAGAACGCCCCACCGGCCGGGTACGGCGGCGGGGCGTCTGCGCGCGGGACGGGACATGAACCGTCCGGCAGGTAGTTTACCGCAGCTCGACGCCCACCGCTCGGAGCCGGTCGGCCAGCTCCGGCACCCACCACGGCACGTCCTCGGGCGGCTCGCCGTCGCGCTTCGTGCGGCGGCCGGTGACGACGGCGCCCTCGTAGGCGGGGCTGGTCGCGAGCGACACTTCCTCCAGGTGGCAGCGGTCGCGGATGACGGCGCCGGTCTCGGTGAACTTCGGGCGCCGGTTCAGCGGCACGAACCCGACCGAGACCCCGCCGATGATGCCGTCGTCCACCAGGCTCAGGGCGTGGTCGCCGATGGCGCCGCGGGTGATCGCCAGCTCGCCGTCGAGGCCGTCGTCGGTCTCCGTGAAGGCGAGACCGCGCCCGAGCAGCGAGGCCAGGTCGGAGTGGTGGGCGTACTTCACCTGCACCCGATCCGGCGCCTTCGCGGCGCGGGCGAACGCGCCGGGATGGAACACCTCCAGGTACGGCTCGCCGAAGGGGAAGTCCACCACGCGGGTCTCGACCCCGTAGGGGACGCACCGGCAGGTGATGACGCGCTGGTCTCCGACCGGCGCGGCGACGCGAACGGCGAACGTCCGCGTGAGCAGCTCGGACATCACGCGACTCCAGACTCGGGGACAGCGGCGAGCGGCGGCGGGTCGGCGTCGCCGGGCTGGTGCGAGCCGGGCGGCTCATCGAGCAGCTCCAGCGCCTCGCCCTCGGACAGCGGCGGCAGGTCGAGCACGGCGGCGCGCAGCTCATCGACCGTGACGGCGCCGTGGTCGAGCAGCTCCGTCCAGGCGTCCACCATCGCCTTCAAGTCGGGCCGCAGGATCGCGCCCGGATCGAACTCGACCCACGAGCCGCGCGGCAGCCAGCTCGACAGGGCTTGCTCGAACCGGCGGCCCGTCGGGTACAGCTCGGTGCGCCACCAGGTGTCGAACAGCATCGTTGGGTTCGAGTAGTTGAGGCCGCCGCCCTGGTCCATGTTCAGCATGAACGCGGGCACGCCGTAGGCGGCGGCGATCTGTTTGGCGTCCCACTCGCGCGACTCCAGGAGCAGCAGGTCGCGAGGCGAGTAGGCGAACTGCTCGAACTTCACATCCGGCGGGATCACGGCCGGGGCGCCCCCCCGCACCCCGGCTCGTGCCGACCACTGGCCCTGGAGTTCGCGCGCCTGTTCCTCGGACAGACGGCGGGCAGGCTGGAGCACCGCCCACGGCACCCCGCCGCCCGTGAAGAAGTCCGCCGAGAACTTCTCCGCCGCGAACGCACCCACCACGTTCGAGGCGTAGCCCTCCAGCGCGCTCGTGCCGCGCAGGGCGCCGGTCGGATTCCTGGTGATCTGGAGGACGTCGTCCGGGTCGAGCTGGACGTCCTTCACCCGGTAGCGGCGGCCCGTCCGGCCGTCCGACTCGACCGTCACCTGTCGCGAGTCGAGCACCGTCCACGCCCTCGCGTAGCCGGTGTCGTAGCGGTCGGTCACGAGCAGGAAGGCGTCGCCGACGCCGTACAGGTTCGTGAAGGCCGCGAACAGCGCGTCCTCGATCCCGTTCGGGAACCACGCCGGGTCGGGGTTCGCCACCCACATCGGCTGGTAGTTGCCGCGGAACCGGAGCGGCATCGCCGCGAGCTGTTGGGCAACGAGCTGAAGGCAGCGGGCGGCGGTGCCGACCTTCTCCCCCAGCCGCGAGTTCGGCCAGCCCGCGTAGAGGCCGATCAGGTCGGCGTCGAAGCCGACCGGCAGGAACCGCGGGGTCGCTGTCGGCGGCGCTACCTCGACGGCGGCCGGTTCCGCCGCTGCTCGCCCAAGCAGCCGGTCAATCAGTCCCACGGTCGCGAGTCTAGTAGATGACCGGCGCGGCCGTCGGTTCGTCGGCCAGCTCGGCCGCCACCCACCAGGCGTTCCGGGCGGCGATGGCGGCGTCCGCGAAGCGGCCGTCCTCGGGCTTCACCAGCCGCAGCGTGCCGTCCACGCCGTAGCGGGCGCGCACCGCCGCCATGTGCCCGGCCAGCACCGGGTCGTGGTCGTGCGCGAGCCGCACGCCGGACTCCTGCCCGGTGATCGCGCGGTAGAACTCGGTGGCGCTGGTGGCCTCGTTCTCCGGGCCGCGCTCCCACGGGCGCACCGGCAGCCCGGCGTCGTCCAGCTCGCGGAACAGGCGGGTGCGGATGCGCGGATTGTGGACGATGGCGCGCACGTTCCAGCGTTCGGTGGCCTGGTCGATCACGGCCCGGATGTCGGCGTCCAGCGCCGCCTCCGCGGCCCAGCACAGGAACACGGCGCCGTCGAGGGTGGCGCCCGTGATCGCGAGCTGGCGGCGGAACGTGCCCTCGACCGCGATCACCACATCGTCACCATCCGGCGGCGGCGCCTGGAACGGGCACGCCTCCCAGGCGCCCGGCGGCAGCCACTCGACGGCGGCGTCCGTCCAGACGCCCAGGTGGTACGTGCGGAACTCGCGATGGGAGAGGAGCTGGGCCTGGACTTCCAGCGCCCGCAGCGTCAGGAACCCGGAGCGGAGCGCCGGGTTCGCCTGCCGCCAGGCCCGCCGGTCGAGCGTGTCGGCGGTGGCGTCGGCGGCGTGCTCGATGTAGGCGACGGCCTCGGGCAGCTCGCCGTCCACCCACGCCGACCGGAGCCGGTGCAGGATGTTCGGCTCGAACCCCGGCGTGCCGATGCCGATGATGCGGGCGTCCGGGCGCTTGCCCAGGCGCGCGATCAGCGACTCGACCATCGCGTCCTGGGCGAACCCCACCTCGTCGATGATCGCCAGCGAGTAGTTCAAGCCCTGGATCGCCGTCACCTTCGCCGGGTGCGCCTGCATCTTCGAGCCGGTCGGCCGGTACTCCAGGATCGACTCCCGCGAATGCCAGCGGCAGCGGGTCGCGAGCAGCGGCGAGGACTCGACCATCCGCATCGCCGCCTCGACCAGGAACCCGGCCTGCTCCTGCCGGGTGGCGAGCACGTCCACCTCGCAGTAGTCGTCACCGCGGCACATCCGCTCCAGCGCGACCGCCGCCAGCAGGGTGGTCTTGCCGTTCGCGGCGGGCAGGCTCACGAACGTCGCCAGGTTCCCGTACATGGTCTCGATGATGTGGCGCTGGAACGCGGCCACCTTCACCGCCTGCCCGGCTCCCGCGCCGGTCGGCACGATGGCGTACCGCTCCAGCCACCGAATCGAGCGCGCCGCCTCGCTCGTGTACCGCCAGCCGTGCCAGGGCGGCAGGTCGATCAGGCGAAGGGGAGGGGCGCCGCCCTTGTAGACCAGCTCGCCGTGCGCCGGACGGTCCCGGCGCGGCTCAGGGCGCCGCTTCGCGCTCACCGCTTCGCGGCATCCGGGTCGATGGCGCCGACGTAGCTCGGGCCGGTTCGAGCTGGGCGCTCAGGGCCACCTTGCCCGGCGTGTTCCAGGACTTCTGTCGAT
>Ga0066903_100002331_pt1 | contig 14764 bp, 12 predicted proteins | sample PanSoiMetaGPlot1_FD_67491 | JGI IMG/M metagenome (GOLD analysis project Ga0066903, IMG submission 67491) | Tropical forest soil microbial communities from Panama analyzed to predict greenhouse gas emissions - Panama Soil - Plot 1 (version 2) | ecosystem: Environmental > Terrestrial > Soil >...
AACGACGGCCTGGAGGAGGGCGACATGCACGAGGCGCTGCTGCGGCTCAGGTGGACGCCGGCGCCGACCTCGCCTCAGGATTTTTCCGCCTTCATCGCGGTCGAGCAGAACAAGTGGCGCTCTATCGCGCAGAAGGCGAACATCCGGATCGACTAAGACCGGCGAGCTCTCGGTGCTGTCATTGCCGGGCTTGACTCGGCAATCAATCCTATGACGAAAGCGCTGGATGCGCGGATCGAGCCCGCGTGTGACGTCGAGAGATGAGGCAAATCAACTTGCCTAGAACCGGAACTCGTCGCCGCGCTTACGGCCCTGGAACACCGGCGAGAACAAAGCGTCGAACGTGAACTTGGTCTTGCTCAGTCCCTGCTCGTGGCAATAGCCGGCGATTGCGTTGATGTTCTTGATGTTGCGCTCGCTGCCGCCGTATTCCCACGGGTCCGTTCCCACGAGTTCCTCTTGCTCCTCCCAGGCTTCGCGGTACCAGACGAGCGGCACCATGCGCGGGTTCTCCATCCGCTTCATCGCGATGCGTTTGGCGTCGTTGAAAGCATGGAACATGTTGATCGGCACCCACGGGTGGCGGTCGACGATCTCCTGCTTGATGCCGAGAATGTGCATGATCGGGAAGATGCCGGTGCGCTTGAAATAGGCCTGCTCCTCCTGCTTCCAGTTCGGGAACAGGCGCGACACGCGCGGGTCCTTCTGCACCAAAGGCTTGATCAGGTCGGGATGGATCACCGCGTCAAGCGCGCCGTCGGCGAGCAGGCCCTCGACCGTCTCGTTGTGCGACAGCTTGCTGATTATGAGGCCGGGCGGCGGCTCGAACTCGATCGTCTCGTCGAGCTCCGGCACCCATTCGATCGACTTCTGCGGCACGCCGTATTCGTGCTCGAGGATGCCGCGCATCCACACGATGGCGGTGGCCTGGAACTGCTTGACGCCGACCTTTCGGCCGATGAGGTCAGTCGGCTTTTTGATGCCCTTGCCGGTGTTGATAAACACGAAGCCGTGGCGGAAGCGCCGATGCAGGAACACCGGGATCGCGGTCGCCGGGAGGCCCTGATCGCGCGCCACCATGAAGGAGGAGCACGACGTCTCCGCCATGTCGAATTCCTGCCCGCGCAGGAAGCGCCAATGGCGGGTGGTCGAATCCATCGCGGTGAGCACGGTGAGGTCGATGCCGTCCGGACGGACAGTCCCTTCCTTCAGCGGGCGGATGATCTCGTAATCGCCGCAGGCGAGCGTGAGCGGGATGCGGGTGGACACGTTTGAGCCTCTCAATGGTTCGACCGTGCCGCACATTGCGATACGGTCGACCACGAGGGCAAGTGGATGGCTACGGCGCGATCGCCTTGCGCGCCTCTTCGACGATGTCTTTGGGCGTGCGGTAGAGCTCGGCGATCAGAGTGTCGATCTCGGTGCCCGGAACCGGATTGACCTCGAGCTTGAGCTTGTTCGCCTCCTCGAGGAAGGCCGCGTCCCGCAGGGTCTCGTCGAATGCCTTGCGCAGCGCCTGGTTGCGGTCCTCGGGTACACCGGGCGGCGCCGCGAATGGCCGGCCCATCACCTGTCGGCTGGTGACGAGCCGCAACATCTGCCTCTGCCGGTCGTTGGCGAACGCGCTGACGGTCGGCACGTCTGCGAGCTCGGGCGCCTTCTGCTCCGAAATGTGGATGAGGTCGTTGAGCTTCTTCTCGGCAATCCAGGCCGCGCGCGTCGACTTGATGCTCGACCACGACCAGCCGCAGCGGCCGTCGACCTCGCCGCGCTCGATCGCCAGGATGATGTCGGACGTGCCGTGATAGCCGGTGACGAGCTTGAGCTTGACGCCGAACACGTTGCGCAGCATGAGCGCGTAGGTGTCGGGATCGGAACCGGCGCCCTCGCCGCCGACCGTGAACTGGGTTTTCAGCGCGTCGGCCCAGGTCTTGACCGGGGAGGTGTGCCAGGTGGCGCATACCGAAATCTCGTTGGTGCCGCTGCCGAGCCAGGTGAACTTGGTCGCGTCGAACTGGACCTTGGCGGTTCCGATCAAGGGCTCCATGGCAAGCCCGCGGGCGAAGGTGCCGAACGCGGTGCCATCCTTCGGCGCCACGTTGTAGATGTGGTTCGCCGCGTTGAGGCTCCCGGCGCCGGTGATGTTGGTCACGATGAAGTTGGGGCCGCCGGGCAAATGCCTGCCCATGTGGCGCGCGAGGGCCCGCGCGTAGATGTCGTAGCCGCCGCCAGCCGTGTAGCCGACGATCACGTTGATGGTCTTGCCGTGATAGAAATCGGCAACTGCGTCGGCCCTTGCCCGATCGCTGAGCATAGCTGCCGCGATCGTGCACAGTCCCAACAGCGGCAGACGCAAGGTCAGACGCATCTTTTTCCCCTTGTTCGAACCGGCGCCGACCCTGCAATGACCGTGCCAAGGCGTCAATGGTTGGACGGCCTTTACGCGCGGGCAAGCCGATGGCATGAGGCATTGTGACGCTCGTCTGATGAGTGGCCGGCTTGCAATCGAGAGGTGCGCAGTGGGTGAATTCGGAGTGGGTCAGGCAGTCCTTCGGTTCGAGGACCCGAGACTGGTGCGCGGCGAGGGCTGCTACGTCGGCGATGTCGCCTTTCCTGGCATGGCCTACGGCTATGTGCTGCGCTCGCGCCACGCGCATGCCAGGATCCGCTCGATCGACATCGCCAAGGCCAAGGCCGCGCCGGGCGTGCTGGCGGTGCTTACGGGCGCGGACTGGGAGACCTCCGGCTTCGGCGACCTGCCGGTGCCGGGTGGGCTCAAGCGCCGCGACGGATCGCCGCTCTACCGGCCCCGCTATCCGGCCCTGGTCAAGGACCGGGTGCGCTGGATCGGCGACTGCGTCGCCTTCGTGGTAGCCGAGACGTATTTCCAGGCTGCCGACGCCGCCGAGCTGATCGAGATCGACTACGAGGAGCTGCCCGCCATCATCTCGACCGCGGACGCGATCGCGCCCAGCGCGGCTCTGGTCTGGGACGACTGCCCCAGCAACATCTGCTTCGTGCAGCTCGACGGCGACAAGGCGGCGACCGATGCGGCCTTCGCGCGCGCCGCCCACGTCGTCAAGGAGCGCTTCGTCATCAACCGGGTCACCGCCGCCAGCATGGAGCCGCGCGGCAGCATCGGCGTCTATCATGCGGCCGATGGGCGCTACACCATACACACGACGCTGCAACGCACGTTCACGTTCCGCGAGGAGCTCGCCCGCAACGTGCTGAAAGTGCCGGAGAACAAGGTGCGCGTGGTCGCAGGCGACATCGGCGGCGCGTTCGGCATGAAGTCGGCGGTCTACAACGAGCCGGCGTTGGTGCTCTGGGCTGCCAAGGTCACCGGCCGGCCGGTGAAATGGATCAGCACGCGCTCGGAATCATTCCTCTGCGATGCGCAGGCGCGCGACAATGTCACCGACGCCGAGCTCGCGCTCGACCAGGACGGCAATTTCCTCGGCGTGCGGGTCAAGACCATTGCCAACACCGGCGCTTATCTGCAGGTCGGCTCAACCTCTTTCATCGGCAACATCGGTACGCTCGCCGGCGTCTACAAGACCCCGGCGCTGCATGCGGACATCACGTGCGTGTTCACCAACACCAACCCGGTGCGGCCCTATCGCGGCAACGGGCGGCCCGAAGCGGCCTATGTGATCGAGCGTCTGGTCGACCTCGCGGCCGATCAGCTCGGCATCGCGCCGGCCGAGTTGCGGCGCCGCAACACGATTCCGGCGAGCGCGATGCCGTTCAAGACCGGATTAACGTTCACCTATGACAGCGGCGAGTTCGAGAAGAACATGGACATGGCGCTTAACATGGCCGACCTCGCCGGCTTCGAGAAGCGCCGCACGCAAGCGCGCAAGCACGGAAAGCTGCGCGGACTCGGTATGTCCAATACCATCGAGAAGGCGGCGTCGCCGAGCTATGAAGGCGCCGAGATCCGCTTCGACCGTTCCGGCGCCGTGACCCTGTTCTCTGGCTCGAGCAATCACGGCCAGGGCCATGAAACCGCGTTCAAGCAGATTGTGGCCGACCGGCTCGGGCTCGACCCGCGTGACATCACCTACATCCACGATGACACCGACCAGGTGTTCTTCGGCGAGGGCACCGGCGGCTCGCGCTCGGCAACGATCGGCGGCGCCGCGGTGCTGATGGCGACCGACAAGATCAAGTCCAAGGCGACCGCAATCGCCGCGCATGTACTCAAGGTCGCACCGGAGGACCTGCGCTTCGAGGACGGCATCTTCTCGTCGGCCAAGACCAACCAGACCATGACGCTCAAAGACGTGGCGCTCGCCTCGATCAATCCGGCCAAGCTCCCGAAGGACATGGAGCTCGGTCTGATCGCGACCGCGGTCTACAGCCTCGCGGTCGAGAATTATCCCAACGGCTGTCATGTGTGCGAGGTCGAGATCGACGACGAGACCGGCGTGGTCGAGATCATCCGCTACAGCGTAGTGGACGATGTCGGCACCGTGATCAATCCGCTGCTGGTGCACGGCCAGATCGTCGGCGGCGTGGCGCAGGGGGCCGGGCAGGTGCTGATGGAGGACATCCGGTTCGATCCCGAAAGCGGGGAGATCATGACCGGCTCGTTCATGGACTACGCGATGCCGCGCGCGAGCGACCTGTCCTCGGTGGCGATGAAGAGCAACCCGGTGCCGACCAAGACCAATCCGCTCGGCGTCAAGGGCTGCGGCGAGGCCGGCTGCGTCGGCGCGCTACCGGCGGTCGCCAACGCGGTGGTCGACGCGCTCTCGGTGCTCGGCGTGCGCCACATCGACATCCCGGTGACGCCGGAGCGGGTGTGGCGGACCATCCAAGACGCGCGCACCAAGACAAACGGATAGGGTCCTGGCTCGCCGCCCGGCTGGAATCGTTGCGAGTAAACGGAGGTATATGGCCTATCTTTCGATAAGCGAGTTTCCGCTCCAACCTAATTGCGCAAGAACAGCCGCCTCGTCAGCCTGCCGCCAGCAATTGGCCTGCGCCGGATGCAGCCAGTACGGCGAGCGTATGTCGCGCGATCATCAGTTCCTCGTCAGTCGGTATCACATAAACGGCGACGCGGCTTGACCGGTCGGAGATCAAGGCCTGCCCCGCCGTGTTGGCGGCAGAATCGAGCTTCGCCCCCAGCCAGGCGAGCCGGTCGGCAATTCGCCCGCGCATCATGGCCGAGTTCTCGCCGATCCCCGCGGTAAATACAAAGGCATCAAGTCCGTCAAGCGCCGCCGCCAGCATTCCGGCATGCAGACCGACGCGGTACACAAAGTGGTCGATTGCAAAGGCTGCGCGCGGATCTTTGCTCTGGGCGAGTTCGCGCACGTCGTTGCTGACGCCGGACAACCCTTTGAGCCCGCTGTTGCGATAGAGAAGGTCTTCGACTTCGGTAGCCGACATTCCTTTTTCGGCAATCAGATAGAGCACCACTCCCGGGTCGATCTGTCCGGGTCGCGTGCCCATCGGGATCCCGTCAAGCGCGGTGAAGCCCATCGTGCTCTCGACACTCTGGCCGTTGAGGAGGGCGCACATGGAGGCGCCGCTCCCGAGGTGCGCGATGATCACGCGTTTGCCTGCGACAGCAGGTGCAATCTGCCGCAGCCGATCCACGACATACTCGTATGAGAGACCGTGAAATCCATAACGGCGGACACCCTCGGTGTAGAGCCGCTCCGGGATTGCATAATGGTCGGCGATCGCGCTGTGGCTGCGATGGAAGGCCGTGTCGAAACAGGCAACCTGCGGCAGATCTGGGCGCTTCTTGAGCAGTGACCGAATCGGCGCCAAGTTGTTCGGTTGATGCAACGGCGCCAGCGAGACGTAGCGCTCAAGCCGTGCAAGCGCGTCCTGATTGACGAGCACGGGGCGGCTGTATTCCGGCCCGCCATGAACAACCCGGTGACCCACGGCGCGCAGATCGAACTTCTGCTTGTCGCGCAACCACGTTCCCGCCTCTTGTATCGCGGCGGGGACGTCCGGCACCTGATCGCGCGTGTATTCGCGATCGAGCAAGGGGGACTTGTCGGCTGCTTCGGCGCGCAGGCGCGGCCGCGTGCCGATGCCATCGACCTGACCCTTGATGAGGCGCGCCGGATCGCCGCTGCGGTCAATTCCGAAAACCTGGAACTTGACGCTCGACGAACCGGCGTTGACGACCAGAATCGTGTCCATGGCATCACGCCGCCGACAGTGTCGCGACGCGCCGGCGCGCGTCGGCGTAAAGGACCGCGGCCGCACACGACGCCATCCGGCTGCGCACGGAATCGGCGCGCGATGTCAAGATAACGGGCACGCGCGCACCGAGCACGATCCCTGCCGAATCGGCGCGGCTCAGGAAAATGAGATTCTTGGCGAGCATGTTGCCGGCTTCCAGGTCTGGAACGACAAGAATTTGGGCTCGCCCCGCGACCGGCGACTGTATTCCCTTGATCCGTGCCGCTTCTGGATCGATTGCATTGTCGAAGGCAAGCGGCCCATCGAGGATTCCGCCGGTGATCTGTCCTCTATCGGCCATCTTGCAAAGCGCCGCAGCCTCGATGGTCGACGGGATCTTGGAGGTCACGGTTTCGACGGCGGAGAGGATCGCGACCCGCGGCGTGCCGAGGCCGACTTGGGTGAAGAGGTCGATCGCGTTCTGTACGATGTCGCGTTTGACGTCGAGATCGGGAAAGATATTGATCGCCGCATCGGTGATGAAAAGTGTTTCCGGATGGTTCGGCACGTCCACAATGAAAACGTGGCTGATCCGCCGCGCCGTCCGCAGCCCATTGGTCGACGACGTAATCGCTCGCATGAGCTCGTCGGTGTGCAGGCTGCCCTTCATCAGCATCTCGCCCTTTCCCTCGCGGATCAGCTGAACGGCCTGCGCCGCGGCGGCATCGCTATGCGGAGCGTCGACCACCGCGAAACGGCTGATGTCAAGATTATGCTTGCGCGCTACCGCGCTGATGCGTGCGGCGGGACCAACCAGAGTGGGAACGACAATGCCGGTCTCGGCCGCCTCTATGGCGCCGCGCAGCGAGGATTCGTCACATGGGTGCACGATGATCGTCGCCGCGGGCGGCACCTCCTTGGCCCGCGCAAGCATCCGATCATACTTGGTGTGCGACGGCTCGATCGAAGTGACCTGGGGGATAGCCATCGAGGTATGCTCCGTTTTGCCAGGAGATGCCGACAGTCGAGAGTCTCGCTATGATGCCTTCCTGCGTTCGACGTCAGAATCAGACGCGACGACAGCCGCCGCCGGCAGGATAATGGACCGAGCCGGTTCGAGGCCAAACAGGCCATCGATTTGCTGCAGCCGCTGGGCCATTGCTTCGTCGATATCGCCGCGTGCGCTCAGCGCCTGCCGCAAGAGCTGAAGCGCCTTGTTGCGGGTCTCCGGCTCGTCAGGCAGCATCGATGGAATAGCTGCGAGGGAGGCGTCCGGGTCGACCAGCAACATCAGATATTGCTCGCGCACGAGCGCCTTGAAGTCGGCCAGCGAGAGGCGCTGCATTCCACCCTGACTGCGCCGCATGCGCCGCACCATTTCAAAGCCACGCTCGTCCACCGAACCCCTGACCATGCCGACGTACAGAAGGGATCGAATAACCGCCTCCCGCACTCCGCCGACTGGAATGCGCGACTTCAATTCGGCAATTCGGGCCTGCAGCAGCTCATTATGCAATCGGCTCTTTCCCGCTCTGCGCAATGGCCGGCCGCTCGCCGCCTCGACGCCAGCAATCGCCTGCACCGCGGGCGAGCCGTAAATGGCAAAGAACATCTGCTCAAGCCATGCATCCCGTGCATCCCGCCAGATGTCGAGCAGAGTGACGATCTGCCCGGATATCGCCTCTTGCAGCACATTGAATGGATTGTCGTCCGCCGACGGACGGCGATGGTCTTTCACCCATTGCGTCATGCGTCCCAGGCCGTTCATCAGCGGATTGACATCCGAGAACAGCTCAAACTGCAGACGAAGCGGATGGAGTCTTTGCATCCATTGTGCCACGGGAGCACTGGCGACGGCGCGCACGATCGGCTGCGCGAAAGCGCGGTAGAGAGCAAGATTTGTCTGGGATATTTGGGCGACGGCCGCGAAGCAGCGATCATCTGCTGCGTCGTTTCCACCCAGTTTGCGAATGTCTTCGAGCGTTCGCGGCTCGCAGCGCATCACCCAGTCGCCGGATACGAGATCAGGATTGGCCGTGCCGTCAACCTTGCGCTCCAATACCGCTTCGTAGAGACCGGGCGGAAGCGTATCGATGAGATCAATATTGCTCGAGAACTCGCCGTGCTCCTTGCGAGCCACACCAGAGGAAACGAAGATACCCAGGTGGCCAATGCTGTCATGAACCGTATAGACGATGGTTTGCCCATACGATCGGATTTCGTCCACATCTGCATACAGATCGAGAATCCAGTCGAGCGCCTGCTGGGGCGGCGTGATGTTGTCGCCCTTCGAGCAGAACACCACGATCGGCGAGCGAACGTTGCGGAGATCCAAAGTGGTGCCGTCGCTGGTCTGGATCCTGCCCGCCGCCAGATTGTTTCCGACGAAGAGCTCATCGACAATGAACTGAATCTCCTCGGCATTGAGATTGACATGCCCGCCCCACCAGCGTTCGAAGCCAAGGTATCGTGAGGTCTCCGTGTCGACCTTGGCGTACAGATTGTATTGTTTGGTCCAAAACGTATTGGACGGGTTGAGATTCTCAAAATTTTGCACGAGCCATACGCCATCGAACTTTCCGTGGCCGAGGTCGCTGGTGAGCGCGGCGAGCCAGCTTCCGCCCAGCAAGCCGCCCGTATAGCGCATCGGATTCTGCCCGTGCACGCCGGCCCAATAGGAAAGCGGCGACCCGGCAATGATGATCGGGCCAAACAACTCAGGCCGAATGGCTGCCAGCATCATGACCGCCCAGCCCGCCTGGCAATTCCCGATCACGCAGGGCTTGCCGTCGGCATCGGGATGCAACTCGATGACCTTCTGGAGAAATACGGCCTCTGCGCGAGCGACATCCTCGATCGTCTGGCCGGGCATGGGTTCGGTGAGAAAGCCTACAAAATAACAGGGATGCCCAGCGTTAAGCGCCACGCCGATTTCGCTATCGGCCTTGAAGCCGCCAATACCCGGGCCGTGCCCGGCACGTGGATCGACGACAACGAAAGGTCGGCGCCTCGGGTCAATCTCAACCGTCCTCGGCGGGACGATGCGGGCCAGGACGTAATTGACCGGGCGGTCGAGCGTCCGGCCGTCGACAACAAGCTCCACCTCGTACTGAAGTACGTGCGGCGCAGACTTGGCCAAATGTTCGCGATATTGATTGCCACGCTGGCGCAGCGCATCAAGGTACAGCACGCTCCGTTGCGCGGCGTCGATCAGATATTCGTAGGCAGGCGCGGAGGCGCCAAGGCTGGGTGTGACGTCGCGAGCCTGGCCTTGGCTGACCGACATTATTCAAACTCCGCTTCCGACAGCGCTCTCTTGTCTAGATCGCCCCCGCGGACTGCCGTCCGCGCCAGATGCCGATCAGTTCCCTTTTTTCTCGTTCACCCCCACCTGAGCGTCATTCCCACATCTCCCGGAACTCCGCCTTTGAAATCGACAATCTGAACTCGCAGCTTGTATCCCAACGGACGCAGACGCCGCTCCCAGAATGCATAGATCTCCCTGGGGATGCCCGTGAGCGTCTTCTCCCAGCCCGGCTCCTGCTGATTGATGGCACGGCCGCGGTCCGTGCAAAGCACGTTCGGGAAGCGGTAGACCTGGACCTCGGTCAGACCGTTGTTGGCCGCACGTTCAATGATGCCGGCGGCCTTTTTCATCACTTCTTCATCCGACAAACCAGACGGCTTACTCAGCCGCTCGATCATCGCCTTCTTCTCTGCCTCTTCATGCGCATGAATGCGCATCGCCTCGGATGCCTTCGCGGCCTCAGCCAAAGCAAGCTTCTGCATCACCGCCTTTGCGCTGGGGACAAGGTTCGCTAGGTCTTCGGTCGTCGTCATCGCTCTGCGGTCCTATGGCAAAGTGCAATAAACGACCTTGAATTGCAGGGTGACATTGTGCGCAAGGATGCCGCCGCTATCGAAACAGGTGAGGACGCGATACCTTGGTTTAGGGTCCCACTTGCGAGTGCGCCCAGCGAGGCAAGATCCGACAAGCGCCGAACACAACCGTCCCTCACTGCAATCACGACTTTGGATTTCATTGATTTGAACCAAAACCGTTAAATCCGCAGCTACGTGTTTCATGCGCAAATGAAAGACGCATACAGGCTGCGGAGCCTGCTCGGCACGAGTTCCCGAATCCCGACAGCTGCCCGGCCCAATATGCGCCCCGATGGCCAACGGGGAACTCTTTTGGCAGGCCGCATCGCGCCGACGAGGGCAAGCCGGTGAAGATCCAGTCGAGTGAAGGTCTGTGTCATGCGTACAATTTCTCTCGATGAATCGGTGAGGATGATCCCCGACGGCGCCGTCTTGATGATTGGCGGATTCCTTGGCGTGGGCACGCCCGAGCGCGTCATTGACGAGATCGTGCGACAGAAGAAGCGCAACCTGACCGTCATCGCCAATGATACGGCGACGCCTGACAGGGGAATCGGCAAGCTTGTTCACGCCAAGCTGTTGCGCAAGGTCATCGTCAGCCACATCGGCCTGAACCCCGAAACCCAGCAGCAGATGATGGCGGGGGAATTGGAGGTCGAGCTCGTCCCGCAAGGCACGCTCATCGAACGCATCCGCGCGGCCGGCTATGGGCTCGGTGGGGTCCTGACTCCGACCGGCATCGGCACTCCGGTCGAAGTCGGCAAGCAGCGCATTGAAGTGGATGGAAAGCCTTACCTGCTCGAAATCGCGTTGCGTGCCGAATTCGCCTTGGTGCAGGCCTTCATCGCCGACTATCTCGGCAACTTGAGCTATGCGCTGACAGCACGCAATTTCAATCCGGTGATCGCATTGGCGGCCGGCACCGTGATCGTCAGCGCCGACAACATCGTTCCAGTCGGCGTGATCGCGCCTGATCATGTCGTGACGCCGGCGCCTATCGTGGACTACCTCATCACTAATGCATGAGACACCCATGGAACCTCAGACGATCATCGCTCGCCGGATTGCCAAAGAGCTCTCGCCCGGCATGCTGGTGAACCTTGGCATCGGCATTCCGACACAGGTCGCCAATCACCTGCCGCCCGGAATGCAGGTGTTCTTCCAATCGGAAAACGGGCTGATCGGCACCGGATCGGTTCCGGAAGAAGGAATGGCGCACCCGACATTGACCGACGCCGCCGGCGGCCCGGTTACGGCGCTGCCGGGTGCCTGCACATTTGACAGTGCAATGTCGTTCGGACTCATTCGCGGCGGCCATCTCGACCTCACGGTCCTAGGTGGTCTGCAGGTCGAACAATCGGGACAGCTCGCCAACTGGATGATCCCCAACAAGATGGTGCCCGGTATGGGAGGAGCGATGGATCTCGTCTCCGGTGCGAAGCGCGTCATCGTGGCGATGCAGCACACCGCCAAGGGGAAATCGAAGATCGTGAAGAAATGCACGCTTCCTGTCACGTCGACGCGTCCGGTGGACATGGTTGTCACGGAATTGGCGGTCATCGAGTTTCGTGACGGCCGGGCAACCCTGCGGGAGACCGCCCCTGGAGTTTCCGCGGCGCAGGTGATGGCGGCGACCGAAGCCGAACTCGTCATACCGGCCAACATACCGGAGATGTCGCTATGAGCCTCCACACCAACCACGGCGGCCGAACGCGCGAGCAGCATTCGATGATACCGGAAGCGAAAGCGAAATTGCTCGAGCACAAGAAGGGTCTCATCGTCGGCATCGCCAACGACCAGTCGATCGCCTGGGGCTGCGCCAAGGCCTTCCGCGCACTGGGTGCGGAGGTTGCGGTGACCTACCTCAATGACAAAGCCAAGAAATACGTCGAGCCGCTGGCTCGCGAGCTCGAAGCCCCGATCTTCATGCCGTTGGATGTGGGCACGCCTGGTCAAATGGAAGCGGTCTTTGAGCAGATCGGGAAGGACTGGGGCCAGCTCGATTTTCTGGTCCACTCGATTGCCTTTTCGCCCAAGGACACGCTGCAGGGACGCGTAGTCGACGCGCCGCGTGAGGGCTTTCTCACCACGATGGACGTGTCCTGCTGGTCATTCATTCGCATGGCTCATCTCGCCGAGCCGTTGATGAAGAATGGCGGGACGCTGTTCACGATGAGCTACTACGGCAGCCAGATGGTTGTAAAAAACTACAACATCATGGGGGTGGCCAAGGCCGCGCTGGAGAGTGCCGTGCGCTACATGGCTGCTGAACTGGGCCCAAAGGGCATCAGGGTTCACGCGATCTCGCCGGGCCCGCTCGCGACGCGCGCTGCTTCCGGCATTCCGGAATTCGACGAGTTGCTCGAAAAGGCCAAGGGCAAAGCTCCTGCTCGTTGTCTCGTCAGCATCGATGATGTCGGCGCGGCGACGGCATTTCTCGCGCACGATGCCGCTCGGCTCATCACCGGAGAAACGCTTTACGTCGATGGTGGATACCACATCATCGACTAGGTCTGGTCGTTCGGCGCGTCTGTGGGTCGGGGAGGAAGACGCGTCTGGTCGCAGGAGAAAAGGGGAATGATAACCGATCCGTTCCTGAACTATTTCGCTCTTGGAATTCTCTTCTTTGTGGTCGTGGTGCTGTTCTATGGCATCATCGCGATCCACGACATTCCGCACATGATCGCCAAGTCGCGCGACCATCCGCATCAGGATGCAATCCATGCGGCGGGATGGGTGAGCCTCTTCACGTTGCATGCGCTTTGGCCGTTCCTCTGGATCTGGGCCATGGCCTATCGGCCGGATCGTGGGTGGGGCGTTTCGCACAAGGGGTCGGCGGCCGAGCCGATACAGGAAGGCACTGAGCTTGCGAGCCTGCGGGCCAGGCTCGCGGCACTCGAAGCCAAGTTGGCAACGGGACATATCGAACGAACGCCCCCGATAGGACCAACCGAACCCAAGCTCGCCCCGGAGTCGACTGCGCCCAACATCGCGCCGGCGTCCGAACCCAAGGCGGAGCCAACCGAGCCGAAGCTCGTGCCCGAGCCGGCTGAAGCCAAGCTTCCCGGACCGAGCAAAGCCAAGGCCGCGACCGGGCCGACCAAGGCCAAGGTCCCGGCGGGAGATCGCTGATGGAACTCTTGCTCATCCTGACCTACGTCGCGTTCTGCTACGCGGTCTTCAAGCTCTTCCGGATTCCCGTCAATCAATGGTCGCTGGCCACGGCGGCGCTCGGTGGAATCGTTGGCATCGCATTGCTGCTGGTGATCATGAGCTACAATCATCCGTTTTCGACCAACGCCCGCATCTATTTCGCCGTGACGCCTGTCCTGCCCGGCGTCAGGGGCCGCGTCGTTGAAGTGCCGGTACAGACGAACGCTCCCCTCAAGGAAGGAGATGTGCTCTTCACGATCGATCCGAAACCCTACGAATACATCGTAGAGCAAAAGCGTGCCTCCCTCGCCGAAGCCGAACAGACCGTACGGCAGCTCAAGGCGACGCTCGACGAGGCGACCGCGGGCGTCGAAAAGGCGAACGCTCAACTCCGTCTGCAGCAGGAGAATTACAACCGACAGGCCGAGCTGTTTCAGAAGAAGGTCATCGCCCAGGCCACCCTCGATGTCGCGCAACGAAACTATGAGGGCGCGAAGCAGGCTCTGGCAGAAGCCCAGGCCGTCGAAGAGCGTGCGCGGCTGGCATACACATCCGAAGTGGGCGGAGTCAATCCGACGGTTGCTCGCATCAGTGCCGAGTTGCGCGACGCAGAATACGATCTCGCGCAAACCACGACACGCGCCCTGTCGGACGGCTTTGTCACGCAGGTGGCGTTGCGCCCCGGAATGTACGTCGTCCCGGCACCGCTGCGACCGGTGATGGTCTTCGTCCATACCGACGAGCGCGCCCGGTCCCTCGCGGCTGCGTTCCAGCAGAACGCCCTGCAGCGCGTCAAGGCTGGCGATGAAGCAGAAATCGCCTTTGACAGCGTGCCGGGCCGCGTGTTCAAGGGCAAGGTACGCGAGGTGATCGACGCAATTGCCGCCGGCCAGATTCAGCCGACCGGCACACTCATGGATTTCGGCACCCGTACGTCCGGAGGTCGGGCAGTGGCGGTGATCGACATCGAAGATGATATTTCGAACTATCAGATCCCGCTCGGCTCGGTCGCCGAGGTTGCCATCTACACCGAGCACTGGCACCACGTGGCACTTTTGCGGCGCATCCTGCTGAGGATGCGCAGCTGGCAAAACTACATCTTCCTGGAACACTAGCGCACTCGGGAGCAGACCGTGCCGTGCCGGGCTTGATGTCGGCGCACGCATGTTGGCTTGCAGGTCATGGTCGAGGCGGCCAAGTACTCTGTGGTTGAGCTGCTGCGCAACGGACGCCGTGTCGAAATCCGCGAGCTGCGGCCGGAAGATCGGGCTGAACTCGCGGCGGCGGTCGGCCGCAGCAGCGCCGAATCGCTCTACCGCCGCTTCTTCGTTGTGAAGCGTAACTTCAGCGATCGGGAAATTGCATTCTTCCTGAACGTCGACTTCGTCAACCACGTGGCCCTGGTTGCGGTCATCGAAGAAGAGGGCCGGCCCGCGATCGTCGCCGGCGGGCGTTATGTGGTTGTGCGCGTCGGCACCGCTGAGCTGGCATTCACCGTGGTCGATCAATACCAGGGACAAGGGATCGGCGCAGCGCTCATGCGCCACCTTGCTGCCCTTGCCGTGGAAGCCGG
>Ga0066903_100002332_pt1 | contig 14761 bp, 11 predicted proteins | sample PanSoiMetaGPlot1_FD_67491 | JGI IMG/M metagenome (GOLD analysis project Ga0066903, IMG submission 67491) | Tropical forest soil microbial communities from Panama analyzed to predict greenhouse gas emissions - Panama Soil - Plot 1 (version 2) | ecosystem: Environmental > Terrestrial > Soil >...
CAGGAGCGCCCGCTCCTTGTCGTGGAAGCGGGCCTTGCCCGGGTCGGCCAGGGTCCGGCGGGCTCCGGTGGCGTAGAACTCGAGGTCCTGGGCACTCGCCCCGCGGATGGGCATCCCGCGGCTCCTGCCGTAGGGCGGGAAGACCGTGGGCGGCTCGCCCGGCGCGGAGGACGGGGCACGGCGCTGTTGCGCGGAGCCCCGAGGCGCGCCCTCACCGCCGATGGTGAGCTCGGCCAGACGGACGCTGAAGCCATCCCCGCGACGCACGGCGGTGCCCACCTGCACCTGCTCCACGGACCCGTCGGCACGCGTGACCGACACCGTCACCGGCATCTCGTTCTCGCGCATGGGCCGTGGCATCCCACCCTCGGGAAGCCGCTGTCAACGCCGGCTCAGCCCCCCGCACCAGGGGGAGGCTCGCGGAGCGGCGTAGCGGCGCCGCCCGTTCAGGCTCACGCGCGCAGGGCGCGCGCCGGCCGGGCTCAGGCCGCTCGCGCCCGGACCACGTCTCCCAGCCGCTCCAGGGCCCGTTCCACCACGTCCATCGGCGGTCCGAACGAGAAGCGGGCGTGGCGGCGGAAGCGCGAGGCCCGGCCCCGGCGGCGTTTCCCGGGATTGATGTCGAAGAACTCGCCGGGCACGGTGATGACCCGCTGCTCCAGTGCTGCCCGGAACAGCCCCATCCCGTCGTCGAGCGGCGGCGGCAGCTCCGACAGATCGCCCCAGACGTAGAAGGTGCCTTCGGGCGCCCGATCCACCCGGATGCCCAGCGCTTCCAGCCCCCGCAACAGCCGTTCCCGCTTCGGGCGGAAGGCGCCATGGATCGCCCGCAGCTCGCGGTTAACGAGGCCTGCCTCGAAGAGTGGCAGTGCTGCCCGCTGCAGCGGCTTGCTCCCGCCGCCGTCGAGGAAGGAACCGGCGCTACTCACCGCGTCGATGACCGTCCGGGGTCCGACCGTCCAGGTGACGCGCCAGCCGGGGTACCGCCAGTTCTTGGTGAGCCCGTCGAAGAGGATGACCGGGTCCTTGTTCACGTCCCGCACGTGCGCCGCGGCGCTCACCGGAGCCGGGGACACCGGATCGGTGGTCCACACGTAGTGGGCGTAGAACTCGTCGATCAGGAGGGCGCAGTCGAGCGTTCGGGCCAGGTCCACCCACGCCGCCATCTCCGTCCCCTGCACCACCTTCCCGGTGGGATTGGAGGGATTGGAGAGCAGGATGGCCGAGAGGCCGAGACCGTTGATCTCCTTCTTCAGGGCGTCCGGGCCGAAGTCGTAGGCCCGCTCGGGGTCGAGAAGGATGGGGATGGCGGTGAAGGCCTTAAAGACGTCGAGCAGCTCCTCGTAGGCGGTGTAGTCGGGCAGGAAGTGGCCGAGGTTGATCAGCCCCAGGCTCGCCGCCGCACGGGTGAGCGAGGCCCGTCCACCGCCGGAGACGCCGACGTTCTCCGCCGAGTACTGCGACGGCAGCCCCCGGCGGTAGGTCCGGTTGTAGTGCGCGGCGATCGCCTCGCGGAGCTCCCACAGCCCCGCCACCGGGGCGTACTCCTGGTCGGCCGGGTCGACGTCCACCGTGTGAACGCGGGGCGGCGCGCCCGGGAGATCACCCGTCTCGGGCTGGCCCTGACCGAGGTTGCACCAGTCCGGGTTGGCCGGATCGAAGCCACGCTTCTGGGCCTCGGTGGTGACGAAGATGACGCCGGTGCGCGGCACCGGTCGGAACGCCTGCGGGCCGCTCTCGCTGGACATGAAGGCGCTCCAGTTTACACCGGCGACGCCATCCCGGTGCAGCACCCCTCCGGTCCCAGGTCCGGTACCGCCTTTCCCGGCTGACAGGCGAGTCACACCGAGGGACGATGCCGGCCCAGTTTCTCAAGAGGGGGCCGCATGGACCGGACGTTCGACCGGAGGACGATCCTCCGAAGCATCGTGGTGCTGGGCGCTGCCTCGGCGTTTCCCGCCTGCAACTCGGAAGAGAAGACCGGGAGCGATGCCGACGCAATCAAGCGATTCCCCCAGGGCGTGGCCTCGGGAGACCCGCGCCAGAGCACGGTCATCCTCTGGACCCGGGTGGTGAATTTCGGAAGGAGTCCGGTGGACTACCCGCTCCGCCTGGAGGTGGCGCTCGACTCGGCCTTCACGCAGCTGGTGGTGGAAAAGGACGACCTGGTCGCCACCGCGGCGCACGACGGCTGCATCAAGGTCCGGGTCAAGGGCCTCAAGGCGGCGACGACGTATTACTACCGCTTCAGCATGGTGCAGGAGCAGACCCGGTACCGCTCCACCCCCGGACGCACCCGGACCGCGCCGGACCCGACCGCCGACGTGCAGGTCCGCTTCGCGGTCGCCAACTGCCAGGACTACGTGGGCCGCTACTGGAACAGCTACCAGCAGATGCTCACCGCGAAGCCAGAGGACCTCGATTTCTTCGTCTCCATCGGCGACTACATCTACGAGACCACCGGCGGGACCACGGCGGCGGGCGCGCGAGGCATCACCTTCAGCACGCCGAAGGACGCCATCGACCTCGGCGGCGGAGACCTGGCGGCGAAGAGCGTCGCCAACTACCGCGACCTCTACCGCACCTACCGGAGCGACCCGCTGCTCCAGCAGGTCCACGCCCGCTGGCCGATCATCGTCACCTGGGACGACCACGAGTACTCGGATGACTGCTGGCAGTCGGTGGCGACGTACTTCAACGGCCGGAAGAACGAGCGCGACGATGACCGGCGGCGCAACGCCGAGCAGGCCTTCTTCGAATACCTGCCCATCGACGAGGGGGCCGCCACCAGCGACCCGCAGACCGACGTGGTGACCACCGAACGCCCGCAGCTGTACCCGAACCAGAAGCTCTGGCGGAGCTTCGACTTCGGCAAGCACCTCCATCTGGTGATGACCGACTACCGGAGCTTCCGCCCGGACCACCCAGTGCCGGAGGACGCCTTCCCCGGCACCGTCGTCGCGGACCAGGCCACCCTGGTGGGGATCCTCGGTCAGGCCCTGTTCGACGCCAGCTTCCCGGTGGGCGTCGCCGAGTACCTCGACGTGGACCAGCCGCCGCAGGACGGCCTCAAGTCGTTGCTCGTCCAAATCGCCACCGCCGGGGCAGTCCAGGAAGGCCTCTCCTTCACCGATGCCCACGCCTGGGCGGTCAAAGTCATCCACGGGAACCTGGCCGTGCTGGTCATCAATCAGATGCTCGCCGCGGCTGGCTCGAGCCCCATCCCGTCGGACGGTCTTCCCCGCGGGCTGTTCTTCGCGCTGATCGGCAAGCAGGCCTTCTTCACCCAGTACGGCGCGCGCTACGTCGTGGTGAAGGACAGCTACGACCTCTACACCGCCTTGCTCTATGCGAAGACGGCCAAGGCGAGCGAGAACGCCTTCGGGAACGAGCAGGAGAGCTTCATCATCAGCCAGCTCACCCAGTCCACTGCGACCCACAAGGTGTGGGTGAGCAGCGTCTCGCTGATCTCGATGCAGCTGAACCTGACCAACGTCCAGGGAGTGCCGGAGCTCTTCGCGCGCAACTTCTACTTCGATGTCGACCAGTGGGACGGCTTCCCCAACAAGCGGGCCGAGCTGCTGGCGCGGCTCTCCTCCGTTCAGAACCTGATCGCGCTGTCGGGCGACATCCACGGGACGTTCGCCGGGAACGAGAAAGCGAGCGGGGGAAAGGTGGCGATGCTCACCTCGCCGGCGATCAGCTCACAGACGGTGGGCGAGGAGGTCGGCGCCGCGGTGACCACCTTCAGCTCGGACCCGGCTTTCCAGCCCGGTGGCCCGGTCTACGAGGCGCTGGTCAACGGGCTCCCCCAGCTGTTCCAACTCAGCACCGGCGGGGCGATCAAGTTCGTCGACACGGCCTCGCACGGTTTCCTGACGCTGGGGTTCGACGGGACGGCCGCGCACGCCACCTTCACCCTCATCCCGGCCGACCAGGTGACGACCGACTACTCGAAGCAGCCGGCCGACGCGCTCCAGGCCAAGGTCAAGACCACCACCTTCGACATCGTCGACGGAACGCTGACCCCGGCCTAGGGAGCCCGCTCAGGCGCTCCGGGCATGGGGAAGCGGCGGCTCCGGCCACTCTCCCTCGAGGGACGGGTGGCCAGGACCTCCGGAGGGCCGGAGCCGGATTCCACCGGTGGTCAGCCCCGATCCTGGGCGCGCGCCGCGGACGAGGTACTCCACCACCGACCAGCAGAACCACACCGCCTCGCTCTCGGCCCCGGCAGGGACGCCGCGGAGCCGGAGGTCGGGCCGCCCGAACTTCCGGAGCCCGCGGGTTTCGATCCGTCCGGTGTTCGCTCGCACCGAGACGTGGCCTTGGAGCGAGGGGCGCATCCCGGTCAGCACCTCGCCGCGGAAGCGGTCGGGCGTCCACCAGCGCTGTGCCTCGACGTCGAGCACCGCGGCCGCGCCGGACTCGAGCAGCGCGGCAAGGATGGACTCCGCATCGCGCAGGTGGACCAGGTCCGGGGGATCCGAGCGCTGGCCCCGCAGCACCGCGAAATCGGGTGCGCCACGCACGATGGCCGCGAGCGCGCGCTGCCCGGCCTCACCTTCCCCGATGGCCGCCACCAGAGGCTCGACCCAGAGCCGCCCCTCGCCCTGGGAGTGGGCGGTCAGCATGAGGCCGGAGGGAGTGGGCGGGAGCCGGTCCGGGCTCAGCTCACCGAAGACCAGATAGAAGAGGCTGGCGTCGCCACCGCCGGGCTCGAACGACGGCCTCGACCAGTCCTCTGTCGTCACGAAACGACGTGGTACCGGACGCGCTCGACGGCCCGCGGACGGGGCGGTGAACTCCTGGTGCCGGAAATGTTTCACTCGCCCGGAGCCGGGGAGCCTTCGCGCAGGCGCTGGAGGCACGCGCGGTGATGGCGCAGCACGTTCCGGGCGTAGGCGGCGGTGCTGTAACCGCGGCGAAGCTTGGGACTCTTCAGCTCCAGCCCGGGGAGGACCGCGGCGGGGAGTGCGCTCCCGGTCTGCTCCCGGTAGACGCGGCGAAGCGCGAGGTAGCTGGGCGTCTCCTCGAAGGCCAGCTCCTTTCCCTTCTCCAGATCCTCCCGGAGCCGGGTCTCGGGAAGGGTGGGAACGAAGCGCTCGCGGAAGGCCCGGAACGCGCGCAGCGTCTCGCTCTCTTCGGTGGTGGGTCGCCCGTCCGGGCCGAAGAACAGGAGGTCTCCGTCGGCGGCGAGCTGAAGGCCGGTGAGCCGGGCGAGCCCGCGCTGCACCGCCGCGTTGCGGGAGGCGTACTGGCCGGCGTTGTAGTCGGCGAAGCGGTAGAGGACGTCCGGGTCGCTGAGAGGATAGCTCCACAGCCGTGGCACCCCGAACCGGAGCCCGCCCGGGCGCGTGTAGAGCGCGTCGCGGACGGCCTGCTGGTCGTCGTTCCAGCCACGGCTCCTGGCGTAGTCCATCGCCCAGCGCACGCTCACCTGCATCGAGCCCGCGGTGGTCACCGGATTGAGGTCCTCGAGCCGCCGGCCCCGGAACATGCTGTCCAGGAAATTCGCGGTGGCGACCATCGTGGGGTGCTCGCGGCGCTCGGACTCGAGCATGTCGCGGAAGAGGAGGTCCAGCTCGCGCTCGGTCCGCAACCGGCGGATGCGCTGCTCGAAGGTGCGGCGGTCTCCGGGGGCCCGCCGTGCCAGCAGCCGTTCCAGGGCCGCCGGTCCCACCGGTCCGTACTTCTCGGCCTCCTCGCGGAGCCGCGTCTGGACCAGCGTCCCGAGGTTGGCGACCGCCGGGTCGGCCTGGAAGCCCGATTCCTGCTCGAGGACCGCGACGACCGCGCAGACCCGCGTGGCGTCCGGCACCAGCCCGGCGTCGGCGAAAGCGGCGAGGAGGTCCCGGGCCCAACCGCCGGGGTCCACCACCGTGTCGGGAAAGGCAGCCCGCACCTGGAGGGCCCCGAGCGGCGGGGGTGGCCGGGCCGGTGGCGGAGGCGGTGGCGGGGGCTCGTGGCACGCCGTCCCCGCGAGGACGAGAAGGACCGCCAGCCCGAGCGTGGCGTGAGACACGGGGGCGTTCGTCCGGGGAATACAGCAAGCGGTGCTCGACATCGCGTCGGGGGGACGTTACCCCCGCTCCTCCCTCGGTCTCGTCATGACGTGGCGTGCGCTCAATCCCTGGTCTGGCCTGTCCGGTCTCCCCCGGGACAGCTGGCTCCTCGCCCTGGCCACCCTGGTGAACCGCGCAGGGACGATGGTCATCCCGTTCCTGGCGCTCCACTTCACCCGCAACCTCGGGTTCTCGGCAGGAGAGGCCGGGCTGGCCCTCGCCGCGTACGGCATCGTTTCGCTGCTCACCTCGCCGTTCGCCGGGCGGCTGGCGGATCGAGTGGGCTCGCAGCGGATCCTCATCCTCTCGCTCCTGGCCGGGGGGATGGGATTCTGGGCCCTTCCACTTCTGAAGACGCTCCCCCAGGTGCTGGGAGGGATGGTCGTCCTCTCCGCGGTGTCGGAGGCCATGCGGCCGGCGACGCTGGCGCTGGTGGGCGACCTTGCCCCGCCGGAGATGCGGCGGCAGGCGTTCGCCCTCAACCGGCTGGCCATCAATCTGGGGATGAGCGTCGGTCCGGCCCTGGGAGGATTCCTCGCCGCCCGCTCGTTCCAGATGCTGTTCTGGGTGGACGGGGCGACCTCGATCGCCGCCGCGATGGTGCTGGTCCTGTTTCCGATTCGCGTCCACTCGGTGGAGGCGCACGCTGGGCCCACGCCCTCGCTGGGGGCCATCGGCGACCGCCGGCTCCGCTACGTCATCCTCTGCCTGCTTCCCGTCCTCCTGGTCTTCTTCCAGCACGAGGGTGCGATGCCGGTGTGGATGGTCGAAGACCTGGGCATCGCCACCAGCAGCTACGGCCTGCTCTTCACCATCAATACGCTCCTGATCGTGTTCCTCGAGGTCCGGCTCAACTCCGCCACCGCGCACTGGAGCCCGGCCCGGGCGCTCGCGGTCGGGTCCGCGCTCTGCACCGTCGGGTTCGGCGCACTGGCGTTCCTGAGCAGCATCTGGGGCATCGTGGCCACGGTGGTGGTGTGGACCTTCGGGGAGATGATCCTCTTCCCGTCCACTGCGGCCTACGTCTCGGAGCTGGCCCCGCCGTCGCGGCGCGGCGAGTACATGGGCTTCTATTCGATGACCTTCGGCATCGGGTTCACCGTGGGCCCGTGGGCCGGACTCACGGTGCTCGAGGACGCCGGGCCACGCGTCCTCTGGCTCGGGTGCCTGGCGATGGGCGGGCTCTCCACCCTGCTCCTGGCCCGGATCCGCTCGGAGGCTCAGCCCCCCGCACCAGGGGAACGCCTGCGGAGCGGCGCAAGGGCGCCGCGTGACCAGGCTCAGGCGACCGCGCCGGCCGAGGCCATCGCCCCCGGCTGACCAGGCTGGGACGGATCCTCTGGCGAGGCCGGAACCTCCGAGCCCGGCGGCACCGGCACCTCCGCGCGGACCGGGCCGCCGCGGACGCGCTGGATGAGTACGCGAGCCTGACGGAGCACCTCGATGAAGCCGGACAGCTCTGCCTCGAACTCGAGCTGAGTCACCTTGGAGCTGTCGAGGAATCGCCGCAGCGTGAGGGGCGAGTCGCCGCGCCGGTTGAACCCCGGATCGCAGGTGGTGGCGCTCTCCACCTGGGCCTCCTCGAGCCACGGAAGGTGCTGCCGGCGGAAGTAGCCGCTCGGGTAGCAGAAATGCCGAAGCCCTCGGCCGGCAATCGGCTCGAGCACCGCGCGGTTGTCGCGGAGCTCGCGGAGGGCCAGTGGCCGGGAAAGCGGGAACCGGTGCCGGTGGGTGTGGAGCTGGAGGTCGAGGCCCTCGCCGGTGGCGGACCGTAGCTCGTCGGCGCTCGCCAGCGACAGCCAGCGGCCGTCACGGACTGGCGCGAGGTCGACCCGGAGCGCGCGGGCCACCAAGTCGGCCAGGGCCTGCCGCTCCGTCTCGGACATCCGTTCCTCGGCGTGGCGGATGAGACGCCACATCGCCTCGGTGCGCGACGGCCCTGGAGCCATCCGCAGCGTGCCCACCATCCCCACTCCGAGTTGAGAGAGATCGAGGGCCGGCTCGGCGCTCTCGTGGAACGCCCACTGCACCAGCAGCCGGAACACCGGGGTGCCGCGCTCGACGTGGAAGCTCGTCGCGTAGAGGGTGGCCGGGAAGCCGTGGCGCCGGATGGCGGGCCAGGCGTTCCGGAGCGTCCCGAAGAAACCGTCGTCGATGGTGAGCGCCACCGCCGCTGGGGGCAGCGTGCCGGCACGCAACTTTCGCACCGCCTCCTCCAGCGGCAGGACCGGATGGCGGTGCAACGAGAGGAGCCGCCGCTCCAGGTCGTCCGGGGAGAGGAAGAGGCCGGGGAACACCCGGTGCTCCTCGACGAGGGAGGTCCCGTGCCAGCAGACGATTCTCAGCGCGTTCCGGGTGAGGAGCCGAGAGAGCCGGAACAGGCCCGCTGCCCGCGCACCCGCGTAGAGCGACTGCTTGAGCCGTGGGCGCACGCGCTCCGCGACCGTCCGTGCGACCTGCTCGGTCCAGCGCGCCGTTTCCTGGAAGGCGAGCCCACGGTCTCCCGGGAACCAGAGGTCGGAGTGAATGCGGGGGTCGAGCGAAAGCGCGGCGAACCGAGCGACGGTGCGGACCTTCTTCCGGCGCGGAAGCGACGGATCGCGGAGCACGCTCCACACGTGCTGGAGCTCACCAGGGATGGTCTGCCGGCAACGCACCCCGGCCCTCCAGCTCGGCTCGGGCTCGCGCGCTCCGAGCCAGGAGTCGAGGAGCAGCCGCGGGAAGTCCACTCCGGCGGCGAGCGCGAGGTGGAGCGACCCCCAGAAGCGCGCGTTCAGCTCGAGCAGCCGGAAGTCCCCGCTTGCCGGATCGCGGCGGTACTCGAGCATCGCCACGCCGTTCCAGCCGATGCGGCGGAGGACCGAGAGCGCGTGGGCCTCGATCTCCGGGAAGTGGACGCTCTCTCGGAACGAAGACACCCCGCCGGTGTGCGGTACCTCGTGGATCCGGCGGTGGGCGAAGCGGGCCCGCGGATGGCCGTTGACCATCAGGATGAAAATGCCGACCCCCTCGCCCGGGACGTCGCCCTGGACCAGGAGCCGGTGATGGTGGTGCAGCCAGCGCCGCAGCTCGACCCGAGCCTCCTTGGCGCGCGCCACCCGGAGCACGCGGCTCGGCGCGCCGGCCAGCCCGTGCACCGCATCCGCCTTCAGCCAGAGGGGGGTGCCGAGACGAGCGAGGTGCTCGAGCGGAGGCGGATCGCGTTCGACCACGATGCTCGGGGGAAGGTGGGGATCTCCCTCGAGCGCCCAGACCAGATCCACCTTGCTGAAGGCAAGCTCGAGCAGGGTGGGATCGAAGAACGGCAGCAGCGGCTGGAACTCGCGGAGCGCCGGCCGGAGCCCGAGGAGGAAGGTCTCGGATGGGACGATGGCCTGGATGCCGAGCGCGCGAACCGTCTCCCGGACCCAGGGGAGGAAGTCTGGCGAGGCCGCCGGTGGATGCACCAGGGAGCTGCGGGCGAAGCGCGAGGAGAGCCCCAGCGCATCGGGCGAGTCGGCGCAAGCGTGCACCGGGTACCCCGCGCGCCCGAGCGAGCGGATGACGCCGATCGCGCCGAGGGACCCTGCCTGCGGCACGAGGACGGGAACGCTGGAGCGAACGACCGCCCGCGGCGGCTCAGGTACCCACACGCCGGGACTCCAGCTGCTCGACTAGCGCGGCCACTCCCTCGTCGATGCATGCGAAGCAGGTGTCGAAGTACGCGTCGGACAGTCCGTAGGGATCGGCGAGGACCGGCCGGGGAGAGCGGCACCAGAGGCCGAGCAGCGTCACCTGCGACCGCGGATGGGCTCGCTTCAGCGCCCGGGCCTGGTGAGGCTCCATCGCCACCAGGAGATCTGCCGCGGTGGGACGGACGTCTTGCGCGCGACGGGAGGGCCGGGGCAGCAGCTCCAGGCCACGGCGCCTTGCCGCCAGGACCGCCGCCGCGTCCGGCGGGGACCGCCCGTCCGCGGTGAGGCCGAAGGATCCGGTCTCGACACCCAGCTCGCGCGCACGAGCCTCGGCGTACCGGCTCCGGCAGACGTTTCCTGCGCAGACGAACACCAGGCGGAGCACCCGGCTCGGGTCGAAGCTGCCGAGATCCGCATACGCGCCCAGGCGGTGAAGCCAGGAGGTGGCGTGATGACGGATCCAGGCCTGCTTTCGCCCATGCTCTTCGGACACACCCCTCCACGGAATCAGAACGGCAGTCACGCTGCGGGAAGGTAGGGCGCTCGCGCCGCGCGGCAAGGCACCCTCGGGTGGCCGCTGTCGAGCGCCGGGCACTGGCCCGGCACGCACCGCCGGTGATTCCTACCTTGTGCCTGCCCGTGGACAGCCTGCTCTGCGTCGCCAACTTCCCTGCCAGCACCGGGTACGCCTGGACCTTCATCGGCCGGATGTTCGCCGGGGTCGCGGACGTGCTCGCCCGCGACGGAATCCGCACGCTGGTCGCCTACCCGGTGCTCGACGGCCGCCCCGAGGCGCTGGCCGGGAGCGCCGCCGAGCCGCTCGCCCTGGACCTGTCCTTCCGGACCCCGGAATCGGTCCGCGCCGGCGCGGCGCTGGTCCGCCGCGAGAACGTGCGAGCGGTGTGGCTGGTGGATCGGCCAGTGGTCTCGCTGGCCTACGTGCTGCTCCACGCCGCGGGGGCGCGACGCGTCGTCGTCCACGACCACAGCTCGGGAGCGCGCCCGGTCCGGCACGGAGCGCGGGGACTCTTGAAGCGGATCGCGACGCGCATTCCCTGGGCGTCGGCGGATGCGGTGGTGGCGGTCAGCGCGTACGTGGCCCGCCGGCAGCGGACGGCCGGTGCCGTGCCCCCGGGCCGGATCCACACCGTGCCCAATCCGGTCTCCCCGCCGGACGTGCTCCGTTCCCCGACCGAGGTGCGCGCCATGCTCGGGCTCGTCCCGGGCCGGCGGCTGGTGGCGGCCGCCGGACGGCTCACGCCGGAGAAGGGGTTCGCGGATCTGGTGCAGGCCGCCGATGCGCTGCCGCCCGACGTGGACGTGGTGGTGCTCGGAGATGGCCCGGAGCGGGACCGGCTGGAGAGGCTGCGGCGCGGGTTGCGGACTGCCGACCGGGTTCGCCTCGCGGGCGAGCGAGCCGACGCTGCGGAGTGCGTCGCCGCGGCCGACGTCTGCGTCGTGCCGTCGCGGTGGGAGGAAGCGTTCTGTCTCGCCGCTGCCGAGCCGCTGGTCCGAGGCCGGCCGCTGGTCGCCACGCGGGTGGGTGCGCTCCCCGAGCTGGTGCGGGACGGTGTCACTGGCCTCCTGGTTCCGCCCGCCTCGCCACCGGCGCTCGCCGAGGCCATCGTCCGCCTCCTCGACGATCCCGAGCTGGCGGCGGCGCTCGGACGCGCCGGACGTGCGGCGATGCTCGCCTCGCACGGATGGAGCGGAGCCATCTCCGGAATGGTCTCGATCCTCGCTCCGGCGTTCGCCGGCCGACCGCATGTGGGTAGGGGCGCACCCGTTCCCAAACGTTGACGCGGCTGCCGAAAGGCGATGTCGTCTGGTCCCTCCCCGAACGAGAGACCGAATGCGCATCCCGCTCGTGGTCTGCGTCGCTCCCCTCGCCCTGGCGCTCGCTTGCAGTGACGAGGGACCCATCCAGAACGCCGGACCGAAGCTGACCATCTCGCCGGACACGGTGAGCGTGGAGACGGGTGCGGACCCGATCACCCTCCAGGCGGTGCCCCAGAACGGCGATCTGACCGGAAACGTCACCTGGAGCGTGCTGAGCGGCAACGCCGGGACCATCGGCCAGAGCAGCGGCATCACGAACACCTTCACCCCGACGGACCTGGGGACCGGAGGGGGAGCGGTCGTCGTCAAGGCCACGGCGACGGTGGGGGGAAGCGTCCAGCCGGCCACCTCCGCGATCGCGGTCGTCCCCTCGACGCGCGGGCGCATCGCGCTCGTCATCGACCCCGGCGGCATTCCGGCCTCGGCCGGCGGCGCCTCGGTGGACATCGCCGACCCCGTGGCGGGGACCAAGGTGTTCTTCACCGCGGCAGCTCCGACGGTGCTCCGCAGTCACATCCTCGATGCCGGAACCTACGTGGTGACCGCGGATGCCGGCATCGCGGTTCCAGGGACCGTGGTCGACGGGATTTTCGACGGAACTGTCACCTTCGATGGGGGAACGCCGGCCCGCTCGGTCCAGGTTCCGGTGAAGCCCAACCTCGAGTCGAGGGTAGGCGTCCAGTTCGCGCTCCGCGGGGGCCTGGGGCGACTGTGGGTTCCGGCCGGAGGGGCGATCGCCGGATACGATGAGCAAGAGCTTCTGGTGGACCACGCCACCCAGACCGGGCTCTCCGTCGCGGATGCCCGGGCCGTCGCCTTCGACGCGGACGGGAACCTCTGGGCGACGTTCTCCGACGGCGTGCGGATGTTCACTCCGGACACGCTCGCGGCCAGTGGGTCCACGGCGGCCAAGACCGTCTCGCTTGCGAACGCCACCGGCATCGCGATCCAGGGCGACACCATCGCAGTGGCATCCTGCAGCGGGAGCAACGGCACGGTCTTGACGTTCTCGCGCACCGACACCAGCTCCGTCCCCTCTGACAAGATGCTCACCGTCGGTTGTATCTGGGGCATCAGCTACGACGTTGGAAACAACGGCAAGCTGTGGGTGGCCTCGAAGTCGGGGGGCAAGGTTTATCGCTACAAGGCGGACTTCAGCAGCAGCGACTTCACTGGCGTGGCGGTCACGGGCGCCTACGGGATCGCGGTGGACACCGCCGGGAACGCATGGGTGAGCAGCTGCACCGGCAACCCCGCACTGGACTCAGTGCAGGAAGTCACGTCCACAGGAACCGCGGGCTCGTCGCTCGCCGACCCCAATTTCTCCTGTCCTGGCGGGCTCGCCTTCGACAAAGCGGGCAACCTCTGGGTGCTCTCCGCCGGGAGCGGCGCCACTCCCAGTGGAAACCTCGTGTCAGTGTCCGGCGGGAGTGGCACCGTTCAGCTGAACTCGCTGACCCAGGTGACCTTCGGCGGGGTCGCGTTCGATCCAGGCGCGGTCGGTCTGCCGGTCAGCCAGTAGTTCGCGGGTCGACAGCACGCTTGCCGTCCGGCGCAGCGAGACACACCTCGCTTGCAACATGCCCGACCGTCTTCAGACGTCGAGGGGAGTCCCCCTCCGCCGATGACCCACGGACTGCGCTTCTGGCTGCGCCCGCTCGCCCTGGCGCTGTCCCTGCTCGCGGCCTGGGCGCTGTGGATCGGCCTGGTCAAGGCCCAGGACGTCTTCCTGCTCGGGTTCCTGGCGATCCTCGTCGCCACGATGTTCTCGTTCCCGGTGGGCTGGTTCTCCCGCCTGATTCCACGAGCGGCGGCCGTGCTGCTGACGCTGCTCCTCACCCTGGGAGTGGTGGGAGGGGTGTTCGCGATCGTGACGCCGGTGCTGGTCGATCAGGGCAAGCAGCTCCTGGACGATCTGCCGGACGCGACCCGGAAGGCCGAGGCGTGGCTCCGGAAGGCACAGCGGGACAAGACGGTGCGCCAGCTCACCAACGGCAAGGACGTGGCCGGGATGGTGAAGGAGAAGGTCCCGCTGGCCGTCGAGACCGTGGCCACCCTCACGCCCCAGGTCGTCGGGCGGGCGGTGGCCCTGGTGTCGACGGCCGTGCTGCTCCTCGTCCTGGCGGCATTCCTGGTCTACTCCCCCTCGCTCTACGAACGCGGGATCCGCGCGCTCCTGCCGCGAAGATTCGAGCCCGCGTTCGAGCTGGTGTGGGCGCGGCTGGGTGAGGGTCTACGCAGCTGGGCCGGCGGCACTGTGCTGTCGATGTTCATCGTCGGATCGGTCACCGCGCTCGGCCTGATGCTGGCGGGAATCCAGGGCTGGGCGCTCCTCGGCGTCCTGACCTTCTTCGGGACGTTCGTGCCCTACGTCGGGGCGGTCTCGAGCGCAGTGCCGGGCCTGCTGGTGGCTCTCTCTCAGTCGCCGAACCACTTCTTCCTCGCCCTCGGCGTTTACGTGAGCGTGCACGTCATCGAGGGGTACCTGGTCCAGCCGGTGGTCATGCGGCGCGCGGTGGAGGCGAACCCGGCGCTGCTGCTCTTCTTCCAGGCGCTGATGGGTGCGCTGTTCGGGCTCCTCGGATTGGTGGTGGCGACGCCGCTCCTGACGGTGATCCAGATCGTCGTGACGACGCTGTGGATCGAGCGGCGACTGCACAAGACGCCGCCGGGCGATCAGCCGGAAGTGATGCCGGAGACACCAGCGCCGGCGCTGCACTGAGCTCGCGCGTCAGTGTGCCGACCGCGAGCCGCCGGGCGGCGTACGCGCGGGCTGCACGCGGAAGCGGATGGAATACTGCTTGGCGCAGCCGCTGGAACAGAACCAGCCAGCGAGCGGGTCGAGCACGGCGCCGGCGAGGAACAGCTCCTCGCTGGTCGACGCCGTAATGACGGACCGGCACCACTGACAGGTGGTGCCCTCGATTTCCTCGGGTCGCGCCGCGCGGCGCTTGAAGAATCGCAGCATTGCGCGCGGCAGGCTGAGGCCCGTTCCCCATCCGGGCAAGGAGCCCGGAGGATGTATCGCCTGCCGAGAAACCACCCTGCTCAGTGGTGGACGCTGGGATGGTTCTCAGGGGTCGTCCGGTGGACGCGACCGGACCCAGGCGACCACCACGCGGACTGCCAGTGCGCCCAGCACGAGCGCGAAGACGAAGCGGGCGACGGGTCCGCGAGGCAGCAGCA
>Ga0066903_100002333_pt1 | contig 14758 bp, 10 predicted proteins | sample PanSoiMetaGPlot1_FD_67491 | JGI IMG/M metagenome (GOLD analysis project Ga0066903, IMG submission 67491) | Tropical forest soil microbial communities from Panama analyzed to predict greenhouse gas emissions - Panama Soil - Plot 1 (version 2) | ecosystem: Environmental > Terrestrial > Soil >...
GTGAACGTGCCGTCGCCGTTCGAGACGGTAGATCGCGAGATACCGGTGTCGAGATTCCGGGCCACGACGTCTGCACCGGGCAACACGCCGCCGGTGTCGTCCTTGACTGCTCCGGAAATCGTGGCAGCCGTGATTTGCGCGACTGCTGCATTCGTGCTGATCAGGACGAACGCGAGAACGGCGAGACTGCGACGCGCGATCCGATGCATCGTCCCTCCGCCGATCGGCAAACCCGGACACCTTAACACAAGCTCCGACGTTTGCAGCGTCCCCTTGACTTCGATCGGCCTCGGCCGCACACTCCGCGTGAGCAGCAATGGTATGACCAAAGGACGGACCCAGACGACGAATCCTTTTGTCGCGGTCGTGCCGCTCGCGGCCGCCTGCGGCTCGACCAATACCGCTGCGCCAGCCGGCGCGGCCGATCATCCCGATTTCCACCGGTGAGACCGGTGATCGGCGACGTCTTCACGGGCTGCGACGAACACCTCTTGCCGCCGTTGGCGGCCGGCGCCGCCCTGGCCGCGGAGCACTGATCGTGAGCCGCCGGATCGTTCTGACCTCGGCCGTCGTCGCCGGCATGTGGCTCGTGGCGATGCCGGCCGGACGCGCGCCGTCCGCCGCCGACGTGTTCGTCGCAACGACGGAGGCCGCTGAAAACGCGGACGGCGCGATGTGCATGATGCCGGGCGGCGACGCGAGTGGCGACGATCAACAAATCGCGATCCCGACGCGCAGCGACGCCGAGCGCGGCGATCTGCCGCCGGTCCGCATGGTCGTCGACCCGTATCCGAGCTTCAACGGCGTCGCGGTCGACGCGACCAACGATCTCGTCATGATGAGCGACACCAATCGCAAGAGTCTGCTCATCTACGATCGCGCGGCCGGCAGCGCGACGTCGAAGCAGGCGGCGATGGCGAAGCAGCAGATCATGGGACCGGACACCGGCGTCGGCTTCGTCGCCGGCGTCGCCATGGATCCGGCGCACCGCGAGCTGTTCACGGTCAACAACGACGTGGAAGATCGCCTCGTCGTGTTCGATTACGACGCGCGCGGCAATGTGACACCGAAGCGGCTCCTCTACGTGCCGCATCAGTCGTGGGGCATCGCCTTCGCGCCCAGGCGCGGCGTGATGGCGCTATCCGTTCAGACGCCGAACATGTATGTCGTGTTCGGGCGCGAGGCGACGAAGTTCGACGCGCCAATCCGTTCCGTCCGCGGCCCGAAAACAGCAATGGCCGACCCGCACGGCATCTACTTCGACGAGACCCACAACGAGGTGGTCGTCGCCAATCATGGCAATTTCCGCCCCGGCGAGCTGATCACGTCCTATACGGCGTACGACGCGCGCGAATCCCGGCAGGAACGGAGCGGCAATGCGTTCGACGAGTCCGCGCGCGGCCGGTTCGTCCCGTCTTCGATTACCGTCTACGACGGCGACGCGACTGGCGACGTCGCACCGCTGCGCGCGATTCAGGGACCGACCAGCCAGATCGACTGGCCGATGGGTGTCGCCGTCGACGAGATCAACAACGAGATCGTCGTCGCGAACAACGGCGACAACTCGATTCTGATCTTTCCGCGAACCGCGAACGGCGACATGCAGCCCAGGCGGGTGATCCGCGGGCCGCTGACCGGCATCAAGGGACCGATGGGCGTGGCCATCGCGAAGGACGAGATCTGGGTCGCCAACTTCGGCGATCACACGGCGCTCGTCTTCCCGCGGCTTGCCGGAGGCAACGTGGCGCCGCGGCGGATCCTCCGGAACGCGCCGGCGGGGAAGGAGACCAGCGGCTTCGGCAATCCGTACGCCGTCGCGTACGACACGAAGCGCCGCGAGGTGCTCGTCCCCAATTGAGTCAGCCAGCCGCGCATTGCGGCGTTTGCCAGGTTGGCAAACGGAAACGTGGCGCCGGCGAGAGTGATTCAGGGACAGATGACGCATCTGAGCCGTACCACGCACGGCATCGCGTACGACGCCACGAACGACGAAATCGTCGCGCCGAATCCGCTGGCGGCGGCGATCGTGACTTTCCGCGGCGGCGCCACCGGAGAGGAAGCGCCAACGCGGACGATCCAGGGCGCGCGGACCGGCCTCTCGCGTCCGGAGACAGTCGCTGTGGACGAGAAGAACAACGAGCTGTTCGTCGGTGATCCAGGTGATCGCCGCGTCCTCGTCTACAAGCGCGATGCAGACGGCGACGCCAAACCAGTGCGGACGATTCAAGGTCCGAAGACCAAATTGCTCCAGGTGGTCGGCATCGCCGTCGATCCCAAGCGCGATGTGCTGGTCGTGTCGACCTACTCGCGCCTTCCCGGCGGGGTGACCGGATTGCTGATGTTCGGGAGGACTGACCAGGGCGACGTGGCGCCGCGTCGGGTCATTGCCGGACCGAAGAGCGGCATCACGCGCCTGCGACAGATCGCGCTCGATCCGGAGACCGGCGCGATCTACGCGGCGGTGATCAACAACGAGTATCTGCCGCCATATGACATCGATCACCCCCGTCGCGGTCTCGATCCTGGCGTCGAGCTGCCGTCGCCGTGGAACACCGGCACGGAAGGGTTCATCGGCGTCTGGGACGACGAGAAAGACGATGGTGACGCGCCGCCGCGGTCGATCATCAAGGGGCGCTCGACCGGGATCGTGCACCCGGCGGGGGTCACCTTCAACGCGCGCGACGGGGAGGTGATCGCTCCCGACGCGGTGTGGAACGGGCTCTTCACGTTCCTGAAGCCGGAGCTGTTCGCGCAGCCAGGTCTGCCTGAGCGCGGACGCAACGAGATTCCGGTGCGATGATTCGGCGGCTCCTCGCGATCCTCGGCCGCCGGACGATGCTCACGTTCGGCCTCGTCACGTTTCTCGTCGGCGCCGTGCTCGCGACCGTACACATCACCTCGCGATACGCGCTGAAGATCTACATCGACGATCAACTGCGCCGGATTCGGTGGGATCTCGCCGTCTACCAGCAGGGCGCCGTCAACGGCGATCGCTCGCTGCAGCGATACATCGCCAGGACGCCGCACGTCACGCACGTCGAAAGCCTCGCGTTTCTCCGTGCACGCTTTCCCGAAGGTGGCGAGGTCGAGGCGCAGGTCGACCGGAAGCCGTTCACGACGCCATGGCTCTGTCTGTTGGCCGCATCGGATCCGGCGCTCCTGCCGCCGGAGGTCGGCTTCGCGCTGACGCGCGCGTCGACGAGCCCGTCACGCGAGTCGAACCCTCGCCGCGGTGCGGTCCTCGCGCTCATCGGTCCCGAGTACGCGATGGGGAAGGCGTTTCTCGCGCTGCAGGGCGCCAAGGAGTTCACGCTCCAGGTCCACGTCCAGGATCAACCGCGGTTTCTGTTCAATACACCGCTCACCGGCGTCGTCCGTCTCGATCGCGACGAGCTGAACCGATGGCTGATGGATCAGACGGGATCGGTCAGCTACATCCCGTACATCGGCGCCATTCTGCTGATGCCGTACGAGTGGGACGTGCTGACGAGGTTCGATCAGGTGGCGACCGGCTTCGTGCCCGAAGAAGTCGTCGGCGTGTCGGATCCTGACGCGCAGCACATCCAGCAGGCGGAATACGCGCCCGAGATGGTGTACGTCGCGCGCATCGATCGTCCGTCGTTGATTTCCGGATGGGACATCCCGGGATCGCTGGCGCGGGTCACTGCGCTGACCGCGCGCCTCCGGCATGGCGCCGCCGAAAATGCGCCGACGCCGAAAAAGATCTTCACCGGTCAGCCGGAGCATAGCCACGATCCGGGCGAGATCGGCGACGACGAAACGAAATTTGGCGCCACCACCTTCGTCGTCGACAGCACGACCGAGGTGCTGTTGCAGCGCATGGCTGGGATCGCGCGTCTGATTGGTGTGGTGTCGCTCCTTGTCGCGACGCCGCTCCTGTGGATGGCGTGGGTGCTCGCGGCGAACCTCGCCGGCCTGTTGATGTTGAACGAACGCCGCACGCTCGGTCTCATGCGGCTGCGCGGCATCCCTGGCGACCTGATCGGGCGTGCGCTCCTGCTCAGCGTCACGATCGGTGGCGTCGACGGTGGGCTGGTGGGACTCGCCGCCGGGTCGGTCGGACCGCTGCTGATCTACGAGCACGGTCACCTGCCGGTTGGCGTCCTGTTCGACGGCCGTCAGGTTCTCGTGTTCGGCACGTTCCTGCTGGTTACGCTCGCGCTCGCGCTGCTCGTGAGCCGTCGCCTCGTCACCTACGCGACGACGATTTCTCCGCTCGAGGCCTCGGTCCGGGTGTCGGGAACAGAGGCGGTGCAGGCGTCGCTGACGTTCGGTCCGCTGCAGCAGCTCGCGCTGCTCCTCGGCGGCTACGTGCTTGTGGGCTGGATGTTCGACTTCGCGGTGTCGGCGGCGCCAGGCTTCGGCTGGTTCGGACTTGCCGACCGGCTGCTCGATTTTCTCGGTCTCCCGCTGTTCCTCTACGGCGTCGCCACGCTGATCGCGTCGAACCGCGCGCGCATCCAGCGCGTGATGGCGCCAGTGCTCATGCCGATTGGCGGACGCCTCGGTGCGTTCGCGCTGCGGCACATGTCGGCGAAGCCGCACCGCACGGTGGCGTTCCTGCTCATCGTCGCGCTGATGTCGAGCCTGAGCCTCTATCCGATCATCACCAGCCGATCGTTCGAAGACAAGGCGGTGCGCGGCGCCCGGGTGCAGCTCGGCACCGACTGGCAGGTGCTGTTCAACGCGCCTGACCTCGTCGACGTCGATCGACTCAACGGTCCTGCGTCGACACAATTCGCGGCGCTGAAGCCAGAAGTCGACAAACTGATCACGACGTACAAACGCCTCACTGGCGTTCGCGACGCAACCTTCATGGTCGAAGCGGTGTTGCCGTCGTTTTACCTGCCCGGATACGGACTGCGCGGCGTGCCGCTGTATCTGCTCGGCAGCCCCGAGGCCTATCGCGCGCATGTGTACTCGGAGCCGAGCGTCGGCCTGACCGGCGCGTTCGACGACATCGTCGGCCACGCGGCGAACGGTGAGGTGGCGGTGTCACCACCGGTCGCCGACTTCTGGCGGCTCGATGCCGGCACGCGGCTGCTCCTGGGGCTGGACGGGGAGCGCCGCGCCGTCGCCACCAAGACAGCGGGCGTTCTGGCGTTCCTGCCCGGGATTCCGCCAAAGAGCGTCAGCGATCGACAGGGCTACGTGCAGGCGCGCGTCGACTATCTGAATTACCTGTTCAGCAGCAACGCCTACCTTGCGACCGGGCTCGACAATCCACAGCTCGCGGCGCTGCAGATTCTGCTGTCGCGCGTGATCGTGCTGCTCGAGACCGATCCGTCTGCGGCTGGTGAAGGTTTTCAGAAGACGCTCGCGACGGCGGCGCCATTTCCGCCGCTCGAGATCCACAGCCGCGCGGAGGAGGTCGGTAAAGTGGGCAGCGACATGTTCATCTCACTGGCGCTCGCCAACATGCGCATCTATCTCATCGGCGGGCTCGTCCTGGCGCTGATCGCGATTCTCGCGGTCGCGCTGGCGAATTACGCGGAGGATCGCCGTACGCTCGCGCTGCTGCGTATCCGCGGCGCGGCTCCGTCGGCGATGTGGCGGTTCGTCCTGGCAATGCTGTTGTCGCCGGCGCTCGTCGGCCTCGCGCTCGGCGCGGGATCGGCAGCGTTCGCCGGCTTCGGGCTCGCCAATTACGTATGGACGCTGCGCGAGATTCGGACGGTCGTGCAATTGCTGCCGACGCGGTTGGTCCTGGCGTCGTTGACAGCCTGGGTGGCGCTGGTCATGGTGTGCCTGCTGGTGAGCGTCGCGTCGTGGTTCAGCTGGTGGGTCTATCGTGATACCGCGCACGGATCGATGCAGGGAGCGTAACGAATCAGATACGGGGACCGGGGACATATCGAGGCCAAGCATCTGGAATTCGTCGCACGCTGACGCGAAGGCGTGATTGTGGGGAGTGGCTAACGGTTCGGGATTGGTATGTTCAAAAACAAGGGTGTCGCCGTCACGGTGTCCGGCCTCAGCAAACGGTACCAGACCGCAGCCGAAGAGGTCCATGCGCTGCGTGAGAACACGTGGGACGTCCGCACCGGCGACGCGGTCGCGATCATGGGACCGAGCGGCTGCGGGAAGACCACGCTGCTCAACCTGCTGGGGGGCGTCGATCGGCCGTCCGCCGGTCGAATCATGATCGACGGACAGGACCTGACCCAGATGGACGAACGCGCGCTCGAAACGCATCGGCTGCGGCGCGTCGGCTTTGTCTTCCAGTTCTTCAACTTGATCCCGAGCATCACGGCGTTCGAGAACCTCGAACTCCCGATGGTGATGGCTGGCATCCGCGAAGCCGAGTGCCGCGATCGCGCGCGCACGTTACTCGCGATGGTCGGCCTCGAGACCAAAGGGGAGAAGCGTCCGGAACAGTTGAGCGGCGGCGAGCAGCAGCGCGTCGCCGTCGCGCTCGCGCTGGCTAACGATCCGGCGCTGATTCTCGCCGACGAGCCAACCGGGAACCTCGACTCGACCAATGCCGCTGCCATTGTGAGCCTGCTCAAGTCGCTGTCGACAGCGTACGGCAAGACGGTCATCATGGTCAGCCACGATGCAAAGGCGGTCGAAGTCTTCCCGACGGTGTACGGGATGAGAGACGGACGATTCGTCGCGGCTGGCACGGCGGCGTGATCACAAAAGAGCAAATAACGGATTACCAGCGAGGCTCAGAGAAGCGCAAAGCGGCGTCGTGTGGGAGAGGAGGAGCGTCGTGAAATACGCATCGGCTGTCGTCCGGCTCCTGGTCAGTCTAATCATCGCAGCGGCGGCAACCGCGAGCGCCTGCAACCGAATGGACCGCTCCGATGGCGCCGGCGCTGCCGGACGCGCCGGCGCGACCGGCGCAGACAAGTATCCGGAACCGCGCTGGCCTTCATATTTCAAACCGCCGAAGACCGTCGACGATCTGATGCCTGCGGCACGCTCGCTGGTCCGCAATCAATCGGGCCTGCAGGGCAAAGGAATGGGCATTCTCACAGCCGGCGAGTCGGTTCTCATCGTCGCGAACAACGATGCCGATCCGATGGTGATCGAGGCAATTCGGCGCGCGCTCGTCGAACGCAGGGTCACGCCGCACATCAAGTTCGTCTATGAAATGTCGGGCGAGACGAAGGAGGAGGCTGACGCACGGGTCATCAGGCGCGACAAGGGCCACGCGATTGCCAAAGCCGGAATCTATCAGGCCTCGCAGTGGATCGAGAATCAATTCCCGAACCCGGCCGAGCCGAAAGCCTACTTGCAGAAGCGGAGGCCTGACGTCTACCAGGAGTTGTTCCCCGGCGAAACCGGCGATGTGAAGTTCGACCCCAACGGACCGAAGCAGCGGCCTCGCGGTGAAGCGGCTGGCGGCGGCGGCGAAGATGTCGACACCGGGCAGGCGACGAGCACCGATTACCGCAGCCGCAACGCCGTCGGCGACGGGATCAAAAAGTATCTGACCGCGCATCCCGAGATTCGCGGCGTGTTCTGGGGACAGGGTGGCAGCACCGGGTTGAGGCGTCAGCTGTATCCGATGTCCGACAAGTTCCTCGGCACGTTCATCACCGATAACGTGTACAACCTGCAAAGCCAGATGTCGACCTATCCGGGCGATGTGTGGCAGCTTGCCGAAGAGCAACTGCTCGAGCCAATCGTCTACGTCGATCGGATGGAAGCGAAGGATCCAGAGGGCCTCGACGTCTCGGCCGACATCACCGACGAGATGGCACAGCGGTGGGCGTCAGGCGCGTATCAGCGCGGACACCTGTACATGTTCCCGAACCAGGCAACCGGACGCTTCGGCTACTCGTTCGTCAACTATCCGGCGTTCCAGCAGAAGTGGCTGCCGCGCGAGCCGATCGCGCGCATCAACGGGATCATCGCTGGCACACAGGGGCACGGCGGGTTCTATCCGCGCTGGGAGATCGCCTTCAAGGACGGTTTCATCTCCGACGTGAAAGGCGGCGGCGCGCAGGGCGACGCGCTGAAAGAGTTCATCCATTGGGACAAGCTGAACCGCATGACGTATCCGTACCACAATCAGCCCGGATTCTGGTACTTGTATGAAATCGCCTTCGGCTCACATCCGAAGGCGTTTCGTCATCCAATTCCCCTGCTCAAGACGGGCAACACGAGCCCGGACCGCGTCCGCAGCGGCGTCATCCACTGGGGCCTCGGCATCCGGTTGTGGCACGATCCTGACGCGCCGACCGAATCAAAAGTGTGGCGCGAGTTCAGTGAGAAGAACAACGTGCCATTCGATCACGGCTGGCACACACACACCTACTTCACGACCTATAGAGTCCGCCTGCGGAATGCGAACAAGTGGGTGACGATCCTCGACAAGGGCCACATGGTGAGCCTCGACAATCCCGAAGTGAGGGCGCTCGCATCGCGGTACGGCGATCCGAACTACCTGCTGACGGAAGACTTCATTCCGGAAGTTCCGGGGATCAACGCGCCGGGCGATTATCTGAAGGACTACGCGCCCGATCCGGGCGGCTACTCGTTGAAGGTGCTCGACCGCGCGATGAAGGGGACTTACGATCACTACTTCCCCGGCGCAGGCGCGAAGATCACATTTAACGCGCCCGCTCCGGGCACCTTGGCGAGAGGTGGGCAATAAGGATGATGTCGCGCGCTCGCATCGCGTGCACGGTCGCGACGATCGCGGCCGTGCTGACGGTGCACCCGTTTGCGGCGCCGCCGCTGCCGCACTTGCGCGGCATCGGCGAGGTTCGCGATTGGTTCAACGCCGGCAACGGGCACGTGCGCCTGATCCTGCTCCTCTCACCGACATGACCGACGTGCGTCGCCGGCGCCCGGTGGGCGCAGAACGATCTCCTTGCGAAGATTCCCGCTGCCGACGTGCGTGTGTTCGTCGTCTGGTTCCGAATGTATCCGGGCGACGAAGAGTCACGTTGGCCGCATGAGATCCTCCTCGACCGGCGCGTGCTACAGCTGTGGGACGAACCGAAGTCGGCGGGGCGCTGGTTCATGACCCATCTGTCCGACCTGAAGCCGTCGCGCGGCGGCGACGGGCGTTTCCCGCAACGTGATGATGCGCTGTGGGACAGCTACCTCCTGTTCGATCGCAACGCAACCTGGAACAGCACGCCAACCGGCATTTTGAGCTGGGGCTTCACGGTGATGCGCACGCGCGCCAAGCTTGCCGAGGACCTGCAATGGGCCCTTGCCAGCAACCGCTGATCATCGACTGCCATGGCCGACTCAATTCACGGGTCCCTGTGAACCCCGGGTTGCCGATTCACTGCGACTTGCAACCAACACTGACTTCCACCATTTGAGGATGTTCGCATCGTGCCGTTCTGTACACCGCCTGAGCGCAGTTGGGCCAAGGACGCTTCAGCCAACAAGGCAAGGAGGCAATTCATGAGAACGCGTTTGCCTCGATGGGTCGTGGCAGGTCTCTGCTTCGTGTGCGGCACCGGCGCCGCACACGCGCAAACGGTGAAGCTCACACCGCTCGGTCAGACCGCCGGGGAACTCGCGGCGTTCGATCGCGCGGTCCTGTTCGAGGATCCAACGGGCGTGCGGATTCTCTACGATCCCGGGCCGACGGTATCAGCGACCGATCCGAGGCTCGGCGCCGTGCACGTCATTCTGGTCAGCCATGGACACGGCGATCACCTCGGAGTGACTCCGCAAATCGCAGCTGCCAAGAATGCGGCGGTCATCGCCGCGCCGGACCTCGCGAGTTTCATCGGGAAAAAAATTCAGGCGATCGCGGGTTCTCCGACGCCGGCGTGCCCCCCGCCGCCCATTTCGCCGACCGGCAACGGGTCGAACTCAATGACGGTTCCACGGCCAACGGCGTGCACCGCGCTGCTCGGAATCAGCGGCGAGCGTACCATTTCGAATGGAGGCCCCGCCATCGAGATCGCGACCGTGCCGGCGAACCATGACAGCAGCGCCGCCGCCGCCACGCTGTCGGAGCCGCTGAAGACCGAGCTTACGACTGATGGCCTGACGGCATACCTCGATCCGGCGAACGGTTTCATCGTGAGATTCACCAACGGCCTCTCGGTGTACCTCACCGGCGATACCGGGTTCACCGCCGAAATGGAGACGATCATCCGCGAGTTCTATCGGCCATCCCTGATGATCATCAATATCGGCGACCTCTTCACTACCGGGCCGGAGGCAGCGGCGTTCGCGACGACGCGGCTGGTCAGACCGCGCGCCGTGATCCCGTCTCACGTGAACGAAGCCGCGACGACCGGCGGCGCCGTCAATCCTGGTTCGCGAACGGCCCGTTTCATCGCGGCGGTTGAACGGACCGGACGCGGCGACGATCGCGGCGACGAAGGCCACGGCCGCATCGTCGTGCACGTGCCGAAGAGCGGTGTCACGATGGAGTTCGACGCGCGCGGCTCGTGCGTGAACGGCTGCTCGTAACGAGGTCAGAGGTCAGGAGCCGCCGACGTGAGGGCACGTCAGGAATAACTGATTAACGACGACGACGCCGTGAAGCCGGGTAAGTCGTGTAGTTCCAGTCGCCATGGAACGCGTGGCGCTCGACGTGGAGGGTTGTCGATGCTGAAAATGTCGTACGTGTTGAAGCCGTTGAACTTGCCGACGGCGACGGCAAGGCCCGCCCACGCACACCGCTGTCACAATCGTGGCGCACCTTACTGACAAATCATCTTCGACAAATCGCGGCGGCCGACTTCTTCGTCGTGCCGACCGCGACGTGCCGGCTCCCGCTTGTGCTCGTGATCCTGGCGCACGAGCGCCGCCGTGTCGTGCATGTCGCGGTCGCCGACCAACCCACGGCGGCGTGGACGGCGCGACAACTCCGCGAAACGTTCCCTTGGAACGAGGCTCCGCGATCGTGATTCAGTCTTCTCCGCGTGGACGACAACCGCGCCGGCGATTGGGACCGAGGAAATTCTCACCGCTCGACGGTCACCGTGGCAGAACGCCTGCGCGGAGCGCTTGATCGGATCCATTCGGCGCGAGTGCCTCGATCACATCATCATCGTGAACGAGCGCGGATTGCGTCCTCGGCGGTCTCTCCGGCACGCGGGCGTGGGCAGGAAGGGGCCGATGAGCGCCCACTGCTCGTCGGTGACGTCACAGGGATGAGATACAGGAAGAAAGGCCACCTCGCCAGAATGCCCTTTGTCCGCCGTGCCGCGAGCGATCCTTCAGTAGCGAACTCCGGCATGAAGAGCCTGGCGGCTAGAAGAACGACCTGCTCGATAGTGCATCACCAATTGATGGTGCGACGCCGTGATTAAGAAATCTTCACGCGTTGGCGTCGCTAATAGCCGCAATACGAATGGTTATTCCTCACGCAGTGCTTCGACAGGCGCTACCCTCGACGCGCGCAGCGCCGGAAGCAACGATGCCGCGAGCACCGTCGCAAGAGAGATGGCTGCGGCAATCAGCAGCGTTCGCGGATCATTGGGGGCGATGCCGTAGAGTTGTGCCCGTACGAGCCGCGTGGCGGCCCACGCGCACGGCGCGCCGATGAGCACCCCGGGCACCGCGATTGCCACACCGTCCCGCACGATCATCCAGACGACGGTCCCCCTCGCGGCGCCAAGCGCCTGACGGACACCGATTTCTCGCACCCGCGCCGCGACGGAGTACGCGAGCAGCCCGTACACGCCCATGCATGCCAGCAGGACTGTCATGCCGGCCGCAAATGTGGCCAATCCTGCCGTGAAACGCTCCTGCAGCAGCGCGCGATCGACCCATTCCGACGATGTGAGGAACGGGCGCAGAGACCGATGCCCGAGCGTCTTGATGACGCGCGTGTACCCGTCGCGTACCGTCGCGAGGTCGCCGCTCGCGCGGACGTACGCCATCGGAAACTGCGCCCTCGCCATGTCCTGTAGAATCGGCCGGAAGACGACGAACGGCCGCGGGTCGTCGAGTTTGCCGTACGGCGCATCGGCGACGACGCCGATCACTTCCATGTCACGCGGCTGCGATCCGGTGAGCCGGATGTGCCCGCCGACGGCGTCGCGTTCCGGGAACAGCGCGCGCGCCATCGACGCCGAGAGCAGCGCAACGGAGGCTTTCCCCGGCCCGTCGTCCCACGAGAAGTCGCGGCCCTGCAGCCGCGGCAGCCGGAACAGATCGAAGAAGCCGGGCGACACGTACTCCGGCAGCACCGCGACTTCCAGCGCCGCAGCGCGGTCGGCCCGCGTGTAGTGATCCGTCGGGAGGATCGAGCCGACGACTCCGTAGTACGTCGGGTAATAGACCGACAGCGCAGCCGCATCGGCCCCCGGCATGTGGCCAAGGTCGTCGACGAGAGCTCGGTAGTACTCAGGCGGCAGAATCTGACGATCCCCGGGCTCGCGGTACGCGCGGGTGAAGACGATGCGTTGCGATTGGAGCGACGTGTCATTCGCGCGCAGGCGAGCCAGCGTGGCCGTGAAGAGTCCGGCCCCTGCGAGCAGCGTCACCGACAATGCGACCTGGACGACGAGCAGGCCGCGCCCGAAACGACCGAGCGAGCCGGTGACCCGGCCGCCCGGACGGAGGCCCACTTCCACGCGCGCCGCGACCGACTGCCACGCCGAGACGACGCCCATGGCGAGGCCAATCAGTACGCTCAGCAGCGCAGTCGCGGCAAGCACGGTGGCATCAGGCCTCACCCCCGGAAACCGCCCGGAAAGGCGGCCGACGACGAGGGCCGCCGTCACAGCTCGGAGAATCGCCCACGCGAACGGCACCGCGCCGGCGAACGCCACGGCCGACAGCAGGATCCCGTCGAGCAGCAGCTGCCAGAACACGCGCGGCGTGCTTCCACCCAATGCGAGGCGAACCGCGACCTGGTGCCGGCGGGTCAACGAACGCGCCAGGGTGAGCCCCGCAAGGTTGGCGCACGCAACAACCAGCAGAATTCCCATCAGGCCCATCAGCACGTGGAGAGTAGTGCCGTACTGCGTGCGGAGACCCGAAAAGCCTGACGCGAGCGGTGCCGCGTCCAGCCGTTGACCGAACAGCGCCTCCCGATCGGGTGCGGGCAGCGTGGCCGGCAGCGTCGCCGCCTGAATCGACGGCCACAGCGCGAACAGTTCCGCGCGCGCCGCGTCGATGGACACCCCGTGCGCGAGACGCGCCACGACGTTTCTCGAACGAACTAGCCCTGTCGAGCCTGCCAGGTTGCCCCCGAGCGATCGCAGCAGGGTGACCGGCACGATGATGTCGGTCGGCCCGTCGACTTGAAGGCCGTCGAAGCCGTCCGCAACGACGCCGATCACCGTAGCCTGCACTGCGTCGAGCTTGATGACCTCGCCGATGCCCGGGCCGTTCCCGAAGATCCGCCGGCGGAAGCCGTCACTGAGCACGACGACCGCATCGTCGGACTCGCTGAAGAAACGTCCCGCCGACAGCCGCGCGCCCACGAGGTCCAGGTAGTTCGGCGAGACGGCTTCATCCGACGCGTCGAACACTCCGGAACGCGTCTCGACGCGCACGAGTCCTCCGCCGGAATACATCGAGACCTGCGCGAAGGAGCGTTGGGCGCCGCGGTACGCCTTGAACGTGTCGGCGTAGAAGTAGCCCGACACGTTCGCCCGCGGCTCGAGGGCCGACAGGGCGACGAGCTGCTCAGGATGGGAAACCGGGAGCGTTCGCAGGACGATGGCGTTGAGCAGGCTGCCGATGGCCGTGGTCGCGCCAACCGCCAGCGCTAGCGTGACGATGACGATCAAGGAAAACGTCGGAGCCCGTCGCAAACTGCGGAAGGAATGCCGAACGTCAAGGCGTAACGTGTCCCACATGCGAGAAGTCTCGCCCAGTGTAGATCTATTCGATGCGCCGCCGGGGACACCGTGCCCCGGGTCGGCCATTTATGAGATGCCCTCTAGTCAACGTCGCCCGCAGCGCGGAGCGATCACCGGGGCGGCTGTCGAAGGAGGCGCACGAATGTCCCGACCGGCCGTCGACAAGAGCGGGCAACCGTCGGAAGGAGTCCTCATGCCGCTTCGTCGATTCCGGTCGTGGCTTCTCGCGTACGCGTCGATCGCCTCGCTGTCTGCCGTGCACGCGCAGTCGGTCCGATCTGATCGACAAGTGCTCACCGAGCTCGAACAGCGGTGGAACGACGCGTTCTACCGGAAGGATGTCGCGTTTATCCAAAGCATCCTTGCCGACGAGTTCATCGCAACCTACGACGATGGCAGCCGCGGCGACAAGGCGAAGGAGCTGGCGCTGGCGGCGGGGTTCAACCAGCAGGTGGAGTCGGCGGTCCCCGACGAGTTCACGATAAAGATCTACCGTGATACGGCCGTCGTCTGGTTCACGCTTCACGTCGTCGGCATCCGCCAGGGACAACGGGCGGAATTGACGCTGCGCTATACCGACGTGTGGGTGATCCGTGACGGCCGGTGGCAATGCGTGTCGACCCAGAGTACGAAGGTTGCCGGGTAAGAGGCACAACCGCTGCTGTTAACCCCGATGATCACTCCGCCGCCACCCGGCGAACCATAGGTGGCGCGAGGAATTGCCGCGGCGTATGATGTGCAGCGTCTAACGGAGGACAGCCGATGAGGAGATGTATCGTTCTAGGCGCTTTGCTGATGGCGGGCGCGCTCTCAATCGCGGTGGCTGCACAGCAGCAGGCGCCGCCGAAGCCGTCGGCCTCATCGATCAAGGTGGAGAAGCTCTCCGACAACCTCTATGTCCTCAACGCACTCGCGGCCGGTAGTGGCGGCAATACCTCAATCTTCATTACGGCAACCGGCGTGGTCGTCGTGGACACGAAGAATCC
>Ga0066903_100002334_pt1 | contig 14758 bp, 16 predicted proteins | sample PanSoiMetaGPlot1_FD_67491 | JGI IMG/M metagenome (GOLD analysis project Ga0066903, IMG submission 67491) | Tropical forest soil microbial communities from Panama analyzed to predict greenhouse gas emissions - Panama Soil - Plot 1 (version 2) | ecosystem: Environmental > Terrestrial > Soil >...
TAGTTGCGGCCGATCTCGGTCGGGTCGATGTCGACGTGGATCAGCTTGGTCGGCGGGATGTTGTACGTGTAGCCCGGCACCCACGACGAGCAGTGGATGTCCGAGAAGCGGCAGCCGATCGCGAGGATCACGTCGGCGTTGCGAGCCGCCTCCTGGGCCGGGTACTCGCCCCAGCAGCCGGCGATCCCGAGGTAGAGCGGATCCTTCGCGGACAGGACGCCCTTGCCCATGAACGTCGAGTAGACCGGCACGTTCACATGCTCGGCGAACGCACGGAGCTGCTCGGTCGCGTCCGAGGCGATTACGCCGCCGCCGGCGAGGACCAGCGGCCGCCTGGCCTTCATCAGCATCTCGAACGCCTGGCCTACCGCCTCGGGCGACCCGGGCGTGCGCCAGTTCAGATGGAGCGAACGCTCCTCGGGCTCCGGCACCTCGGTGTCGCCGGTGCGGATCCACAGGTCGTACGGGACGTCGATGTGGACGGGCCCGGGCCGGCCGGTGCGGGCGAGCTTGAACGCCTTGGGCAGGAACTTGCCCAGATCCTCGACGGACTGGGCCTGGAAGCTCCGCTTCGTGATCACCCTCGCCATCGACGGGAAGTCGGCCTGGTAGTGCCGGTACTCCTCCTGCAGCGCGCCCGAGTCGTACTGGTTCGTGGCAACCTGGCCGGTGATCGCGATGAACGCCGAGGAGTCGTAGAACGCGTTGCCCATCGCGACCGTGAGCAGCATCGGGCCGGGGCCGGTGGACGTGTACACCGGGATCAGCTGCCCCGAGGCGCGGAAGTACGCATCGGCCATGTACCCCGCGGCCGACTCGATGCGCGGAAAGATGATCTTGATCTCGTCCTGGTGGTTGTAGACGCCGTCGAGGAGACCCACCGCACCGTGCCCGGCGTAGCCGAACAGGTACGGCACCTTCTCCTTGATCAGGTACTCGACGACGAGGTCACAGCCGCGGATTTCGGCCATCAGATAGCCCCCTTCGAAGTCGTCACGCGGCCCTGCCGGACCGCGTGACAACTCTATAAGTCGGACATCCGCGGCGCGGGGGCTACGGCTGAGAGATCTCCTCGATCACGTGCGCCGCCTTCTTCTCCTTGGCCTCGTGGACGACGTCGGCCTGCGCGAGCATGCCCACGAGCTGCCCGTCGTCGACGACCGGGAGCCGACGCACCTTGCGATAGGCCATGAGCTCGAGCGCCTCGTCGAGATCCTGTTCCGGGTGCACGTAGTACGGCTGCGCGGTCGCGATCTCCCCTACCTGCGTGCCGCTCGGGTCCATGCCGTGCGCGACGACGCGGATGGCGATGTCGCGATCGGTCAGGATCCCGACCGGTGTGCCGCCGTCGACGACCGGAACGGAGCCGACGTCGGCGCTCTCCATCAGGCGCGCCGCTTCGATGACGCTGTTCGAGCGGCTGATCGTCACGGGATCGGCCGTCATGGCCTCGGAAACTCTCTTGCCCATCTTGTCTCCCTCCTCGCGGGTGGTTGCCGCGTCATTTTCCCGTCCGGCGAAAATCCACACCTAGCGCGGAAGCGGGAGACCCGCGGCTGCGGCGAGTAGGCCGAGGACGATGCCGAGGCCGAGGACGAAGAACGAGCTTCGGCCGAACAGGGCGGAGGCGACCGCGGCGACGATCACGAGCGGCTGCCACCACTCCTTCCAGGCCTGCGGCGCGAGCAGGGCGGCGGCCCCGAAGATCGCGCCTACCGCCGCCGGCCCGGCGCCGTCGAGGAACGCCCGCGGTCCCGGCCGCTGGCGCAACTGCGCGAAGTACGGCGCTCCGGCGAGGACGAATGCGAATGAGGGGGCGAAGGCGACCGCGGCGGCGAGCGCGGCTCCGGCCACGCCCGAGACGGCGTAGCCGACGACGCTGACCGTCAGCACGACCGGCCCCGGCGTCAGCTGTCCAAGGGCGACGGCATCGGAGAACTGCCGCTCGGTCAGCCAGTGGTGCGCGTGCACGACGTCGTGCTGCATCAGCGGGATGATCACGAGGCCTCCGCCGAAGCTGAGGCCGCCCACCTTGAAGGCCGTCCACGCGAGCGCTCCGAGCTTGGCCGTCGAGCCGAGCCAGACGAGCGCCGCGGGCCTGCGCAGCCGCAGCGCCACCTCGATGATCCCGCTGCCGAGCAGCACGGCCAGCACCCACGGGCCGAGAGACAGGGTTGCGGCCGCCCCTGCGAGTGCGTAGGCGACGGTACGCACGAGGAGGGCGCCGTGGATGCCCGCGTAGCCGCGGGCGAACCCGATCCCCGCGAAAACGATCACGACCACCACCGCCGCCGCAACGCCGGCCGAGGCGCCGCGGACGGCGTCGTTCCGGCCGTGCGCCAGGAAGAGCTCGGCGAGCAGCACGATCAGCACGAAGCCGGGAACGATGAACGCGAGGCCGCCGACGATCGCCCCCCGGACTCCGGCGACCGCGCGGGCGCAGAAGATCGCGAGCTGCGTCGACGCGGGACCGGGGAGGAGGCTCGTCGCGGCGACGGCGTCCTGGAACTCGCGCGGGGTCAGCCACTTCTCGCGCTCGACCATCATCTCCCGGAGCAGCGCCGTATGCGCCTGGGGGCCGCCGACGCCGAGGATGCCGAGGCGGCCCCAGCGCTCGAGAACGCCGAGGAGGCCGAGGCGCGGGACGTCAGGCGGCTCGGGCAGCGGCGCGGAAGTGCTCGATCGTCTCCCGCACGGCGACGTCGAGCGGCGTCACCCGCGCGTCGAGCCGCTCTCCGGGCAGCTCCTCCGGGAACGGCAGGGGCACGTCGTCGAAGGTGATCGTCCCGGCCGCTCCGGGTACCTCCGTCTCGATCGTCGTCACGACGTCGGCGATCGCGACGGGTGTGCCCGGGAAGTCGTACGCGTGCGCTCCGGGCGCCTCCGTGCGCGCCGCCGCGATGAACCCGCGTGCGACGTCGGGCGCGTAGTGGAGCTCGGTGCGGCCGCCGAACGCGATGCGGTACGGAAGCCCGCTGGCGGCCGCCTCCATGGCAAGCGTCGGGCCCGACGTCAGCCCCTGATCGCGGCCCGGGCCGAAGACGACGAACGGGCGGATGGCCACGCTGGAGACGCCCTCGTCGGCCCAGTAGACGCTCGCCGTGCCCTCGTTGGCGATCTTGAACACGCCGTAGAGCGTGCGCGGCGCCCGTTCGCCGCGGTCGTCGTAGACTGCGGCCGTGCTCGCGTAGGCGATCGGCGTGCTGAGGCCGCGGCGGCGCGTTGCCTCGAAGACGTTGACGGTTCCGGTCACGTTGACTGCCGCACCGAGCGGCGGGTTCGCCTTCACGAACGGCACCTGCAGTGCGGCCAGGTGGATCACGTGCGTGATCTCGTGCCCGGCGAACGTTCGCTCGAGCTGCTCGAGGTCGGTGACGTCTCCCCGGACGAGCTTCATCTGGACGATCTCCCCCGGAGTCGCGACGAGCTCGAGGCGGTGGCGGTCGTCGCCGAGGTCGTATCCGACGACTGCGGCTCCGTCGCGCACGAGCAGGGTCGCCGCCCATGCGCCGATACAGCCGAGGACGCCGGTGACGAGGAACCTTTCGTCGCTCATCCGGTCACACTCCCGTCACAGGGACTGTCCCCTGGACGTGGCTCCCAGGGACGTGCCGCTGCTCTCGGCATTGCTCGTAATCAGGTCGGCGGAGCGGCAGACGGGGTTCGCGAGGGTCCCGATCCCGGGCACGTGGATCTCCACCCGCTGGCCGGTCTCGAGTGTGAAGTCGTCCGGCGGGACGAGCCCGGTGCCGGTGAGCAGGACGCTACCCGGCGGCACGGGATTGTCGCGGCGCAGCCAGAAGACGAGCTCCTCGAACCCACGCCGCATGCTGGCGGTCGACGTCCGCCCGTCGAACAGCTCTTCGCCGTCGGCGGCGGCGATGCGCATCCTGATCTCGAACTCGGGCGCGGCGCCGTCGGCGGCGAGCAGCGCCGGGCCTAGCGCGCACGCGCCGGCGAACAGCTTCGCCTGGGGGAGGTAGAGCGGATTCTCGCCCTCGATCGCGCGCGACGAGACGTCGTTGCCGATCGTGTACCCCGCGATCTCACCCTCGTCGCCGAGGACGAGCGCGATCTCCGGCTCCGGAACGTCCCAGCTCGAGTCCGCGCGGACGCCGATCGGGCGGCCGGGGCCGACCGTCCGACGGCAGCCGGCGTCCTTGAGGAACAGCTCGGGCCGCTCGGCCTCGTAGACGAGGCTGTAGACGTCGATCGTGCTCTCCTCGATCCTGGCATCGCGGCTCCGCTCGTACGTGACTCCTGCGCACCAGACCTCGGGCGGCTCGAGGGGCATGAGCAGCTCGTACGGTTCCGGCAGCTCGAGCGTGTCCGCGTCGAGCGGCGCGACCGGCAGCTCCTCCACCGTCGTTGCACGGATGCCCTCCGGGCCACGAAACCGAACGTGCCTCGTCACGCGGCAATCGTATGCCCGGCTGAGTCCGGGAGTTGCCCGGCCGAGCCGACCATGTCCTTCCTGGCCCATTCTGTGGACAACGCGTCACAGGGACTGTCCCCCGGACCTGCTCATGCTGGACACGGGTCCGGCTCAACCGTGCAGTTCCGTTGCCGGCTCTCCGGCGCTGCCTGTGGACAGCTCGTCACAGGGACTGTCCCCGGTACATGGCCAGGCAGGACGCGTGCGCTTGGACGGTCAGTAGACCGCGCGGCCGCCGGAGATGTCGTACGTGGCGCCCGTGGAGAAGGAGCACTCGTCGCTCGCCAGCCAGCAGATCAGGGCGGCGACCTCCTCGGGCGTGCCCATGCGGCCGACCGGGATGCGCTCGACCATGTAGTCGACGTGCTCGGGCGTCAGGCCGTCGAGGATCGGCGTCTCGATCACCGCCGGGGCGACGCAGTTGACAAGGACGCCCGTCTGCGCCAGGTCCTTCCCCAGCACCTTCGTGAGCGCGATCACGGCCGCCTTGGACGCGGAGTATGCGGGCGCCATCGGGTTGCCCTCCTTGCCCGCGATCGACGAGACGAGCACGATCCGCCCGTAGCCGCGCTCGACCATCCCCGGAGCGACGGCGCGGCAAGCGTAGAACGTGCCGTCGGCATTGATGCTCATGACGCGCCGCCACTCCTCGTCCGTGGTCTCGGTCGTCCGCACCGAGTCGCCGGGCACGCCCGCAGAGTTGACGAGGATGTCGAGTGGCCCGAGCTCTTGCTCGACACGCCGAACGGCCTCGTTCATGTCGGCCGGACGGGTGATGTCGCCCCCGACTGCGAAGCCCTCGACTCCGGCCGTGTCGCGGTCGAAGACGGCAACTTGCGCACCCGACGCGCTCAGCCTCGCGGCCGCCGCCTTGCCGATCCCGCTCGCGCCGCCGGTCACGAGGGCGCAGCGGCCGGAGAAGTCGTAGGTCGCTTCCACCGCACTACTTTAAGCTCTGAAGCAATGGGATTCGACCCGGGCGCCGACTATCCACTCGGACGGGAGCGGCCCGAGCTCGTCTCCACGCCGGCCGGCCACAGCCTCGACGAGATCACGCTCGCCGCCGTCCGCGACGGCTGCATCGGCGCCGACGACCTCCGGGCGACGTCGGAGACGCTTCGCCGCCAGTCGGCTGTCGCCGTGGCTGCGGGACGCTCGAAGCTCGCCGACAACCTGGCGCGGGCAGCGGAGCTGGTGAGCGTGCCGGCGGAGACGATCCTCGACGTCTACACCGCGCTGCGGCCCCACCGCTCGTCGGCCGGCGAGCTCGAGGCCTGGGCTGCCCGCCTCGAGTCCGAGTGGGACGCGCCGTTGACGGCCGCGTTCGTCCGCGAGGCGAAGGACGTGTACGCGAGGAGGGGACTGCTTGCCGGCGAACGGGCGCAGGTCTGAGCGGTTCGTCTCCCGTGAGGGGCGAGATCTGCGCCGCGAGCTGCTCGTATCGCCCTGCCCCGAGCTCGGTCTCGTGGCCATGGACGGCCCGAGCGATCCCGAGCCCAGCCTGGTCTTCGAGGCTGGCCGCGTCGTGGAGATCGACGGCCGCCGTGAGCCGGACTTCGACGTCATCGACCACTTCCTCGCTCGGCATGGGATCGACCCGGAAGCAGCTGCCGAGGCGCAATCGCTGTCCGACGACGAGATCGCCCGTGGGCTCGTCGACGTGGACACGCCGCGCGACGACCTCGTCCGGATCTCTCGCGGCCTGACCCCTGCGCGTCTTGCCCACATCGCGGCGCGCCTCGATCCCGTGGAGATGATGTTCGCGCTGAAGAAGCTCCGCGCGCGCCGGGCGCCGGCAAACCAGGCACACGTCACGAACCTCAAGGACAACCCCGCGTTGCTCGCCGCCGATGCGGCCGAGGCCGCCGCCCGGGGCTTCGCCGAGGTCGAGACGACTGTCGGCGTCTCACGGTATGCGCCCCTGAACGCGATCGCGATCCTTGTCGGATCGCAGACCGGCCGTCCCGGCGTGATGACACAATGCGCCGTCGAGGAACGCCGCAACCTCGACCTCGCCATCCGCGGGCTCGTGACCTATGCGGAGACCCTGTCCGTGTACGGCACCGAGCCTGTCTTCGTCGACGGCGACGACACGCCCTGGTCGAAGGCGTTCCTGGGCTCGGCATACGCGTCCCGCGGCGTCAAGGTCCGCTTCACATCGGGCGGAGGCTCGGAGGCACTGATGGGCCGCTCGCTGGGCTACTCGATGCTCTACCTGGAGGCACGCTGCCTGGCCGTCGTACGCGCGGCCGGATCCCAGGGCGTGCAGAACGGCGCCATCTCATGCGTCGCGCTGGCGCTGGCCGTGCCCGGCGGCACGCGCGAGATTCTGGCCGAAAACCTCATCGCCTCCTGGCTCGACCTCGAGGTGGCCTCCGGCAACGACGCGATCGCGTCGCATTCGGAGATCCGCAAGACGGCGAAGCTGATGGGCCAGTTGCTTCCCGGTACGGACTTCGTCACGTCGGGCTACTCGGTGATGCCCCGCTACGACAACATGTTCGGCGGCGGCAACTACGACGCGGACGACCTCGAGGAGTGGATGACCGTCCAGCGCGACTGGCAGGTCGACGCGGGCATCGAGCCTGCCCCCGAGGACGAGATCGTCGCCGTGCGCGAGAGTGCGGCACGGGGCGTCCAGGCGGTCTTCGACGAGCTGGGCCTGCCTCCGATCACGGACGACGAGGTCGAGGCCGCGACCTTCGGCGCCACGAGCCGCGATCTCCCCGACCGCGACCGAGGCGCCGACGCGGAGGCGGCCGACGGGCTGCTCGCCCGGGGGACGAGCGGCATCGACGTCGTGCGCGCCCTCGACGCGCGCGGCTTCGCGGACGTCGCCGAGGCGATCGTGGCGATGCAGCGCCAGCGGATCTCGGCCGACTACCTGCAGACCTCGGCCGTGATCGACGCGACCGGGACCGTGCGCTCGGCCGTCAACGACCCGAACCAGTACTCTGGCCCGGGCTCGGGGTACCGGCTCGAGGGCGAGCGTTGGGAGTGTTTGCAGGCGCTGCCGTACGTTGTCGACCCGCGCGAGCTCGTGGACGGGGAGGCCGCCGGCCCGCCGGTCGTCGCCGAGACCGGCGACGCGACTGCAGGCGACCGGACTGACGAGGTCGTCGTCGCCGTGGGCCCGGCCTTCGGCGACGCACTGCGGTCGACGATCAACGGCCTCGCCCACGAAGACGTGCTGGCGGCGCTCTGCGACGGCATCCGCGAGGAGGGCGCCGAGCCGAGGCTCGTGCGCGTCCGGCGCTCCTCGGACGTGGCCTTCATCGGCCACGACGGGGCGGTGCTGTCCGGTTCGGGGATCGCGCTCGGCCTCCAGTCCAAGGGCACGGCGGTCATTCACCGCGCCGATCTGCAGCCGCTCGACAACCTCGAGCTCTTCGGCATGTCGCCGCTCTACTCGCTCGACTCCTATCGGGCCATGGGCCGCAACGCCGCGGGCTACGCGCTCGGCCGACCCGTCGGGCCCGTGCCGACGGAAATGGACAATTACGCCCGCACGAAGCTGATCGTCAAGACGACGCTGCTGCACGCCCGCGAGACGGAGGCGATCGTTCCGGACGCGCCCGCTGTCGAGCTGGCCCTGGCCCGCGGGGCCTCGTCCAGGGGACAGTCCCTGGGACGCGGGCGCACGAATCCGTGACGAAAGACGCGCGGGCCGGCGGCTAGGCGCCGGGCTTGCCGGCGATCCCCCAGTGCTTCGGGGACACGCCCTGCACGACCACCTGGATGTGCTCGGGCGCGGCACCGCTCGACTCCGCGAGCGCCTTGGTCAGGCTCTCGATGATCTTCGGTACCGACTCCTCGGTCACCCGGCTGTCGTACAGCTTCACGTCGATCCAGGGCATGTCAGGGCTCCTTTCTCCGCAGGACGAGAGCGCCGACGATAACGAGCGCAGCCGCAAGCTGCAGCGGCGCCGACACGCCGCCGCCGCGGTGCCAGCCCTCGAAGCGATGAGAGGGGAAGAGCTTCGGTCGCTCGTGACCGGGGTGGGGAATGACGTGCTCGAGGTCGGGCGCGGCCGAGAACGCGGCGCCGATCACCGCCGGATCCGTGAAGCCGCGCCGGACCGCCAGCGCAGCGAGCAGCGCGAGCCCGAGGCCCGTCTCGAGTTCGAGCGACCCGAAGTCGTCGTGCGGAACGGCGTCTCCCGCGGCGTGCAGCGCCACGCCCACGACCGCGGCCGCCGCCCGGTCGCCGGCCAGCGCCCCGGCGAGTGCGCCGGTTGCCACATGCATCGCCACGATCATTCGCTCAGCCTACTAGGCGGTTTCACGGGGTCTTTACGTCGTCTTCGGCGGTTCTTCACGACTCCCCGGGTAGGGTCGAAGAGGAGATGCTCGCCCGGTCGCTCCGCTATCTCGTCGTCCCGCTGGCTGCCGCGACGCTCGTGCTCGCCGCCTGGACGTCGCCTGCCGGTGCCAGCCGCTGGATCCAGTACGGCCTCCAGGACGACGCCTGGCTGCTCGCCGGCCCGGACCCGGACGCATTGCCCGCCCGCATCGCGCTCCTCGAGAAGCTGGGAGTCGGGATCGTCCGCTACAACCTCCAGTGGAGCACGATCGCGGCCGAGCGGCCCGAGATCGCCTCCAATCCCGACGATCCCGCGTACGACTGGGCCGCGCCGGACACGGTCCTGAACGCGTTGCACGACGCAGGGATCCCCGTCCTGCTGACGCTGAACGGAACGCCTTCGTGGGCGAACGGCGGGAACGCGCCGTCGTACGCGCCGACCAGCGCGAGCACCTTTTCCGCCTTCGTGACGGCGGCGGCCACGCGGTACCCGTGGGTGAAGAAGTGGACGATCTGGAACGAGCCCAACCAGCCTCGCTGGCTGCGGCCCGGAACGCCGAAGCTCTACGTGACCAGGTTGCTGAACCCGGCCTACACCGCTCTCCATCGGGAGATTCCCGGCGTTCAGGTCGGGGCCGGGGGGACAGCGCCGCGCGCGGGCACGGGTGGCATGTCCCCGCTCGCGTGGCTGGACGGCCTGCACGCCGCCCACGCCCGCTTCGACGCCTACTCGCACAACCCCTACCCGCTCTCGCCGCAGGAGACCCCGTACAGCGGAGCGTGCAGCCACTGCACGACCGTGACCCTGGCCACGCTGACCCGCCTGATCACGAAGCTCGACGGCTACTTCGGCAAGAAGCCGATCTGGCTGACCGAGTACGGCTACCAGACGAACCCGCCCGACACGAACTTCGGCGTGTCCTGGGCGAAGCAGGCGCTGTACGTCTCCGAGTCGGCGCTCCGCGCCTACCAGCTGCCGCAGGTCACCGTGCTGATCCACTACCTGTACCGGGACGAGCCGGACCTGGGCGCGTGGCAGAGCGGACTCCAGACCGGCAACGGGAAGAAGAAGCCGAGCTTCGAGGCCTTCCGGCTGCCGTTCGCGGAAGTCTCCGACGAGAGCAACCTGACGACGCTGTGGGGACAGATTCGGACCGGCAGCGGGCAGCGGTCCTACGTGCTGCAGCAGCTCGTCGGCGGACGGTGGAAGACAGTGGGAGGCACACGCAAGACGAACGCCGCGGGCTTCTTCCAGGTCAGTGTCGACGCCGGCAAGGGCGCCAGGTTCCGCTTCCAGTCGCCGCGCGACAAGGCATACAGCCTGACGCTGACCGTGTCCTGAGCGCCGGCCCGCTAGCGCTCGACGTGGCCTGAGCCGCCGTCGGGGCCGAGGACAAGGTCGCGTGCGCGGTCCGGGACGTGGTCGAGCGGGACCGGCGCGAGCGCCTCGATGAACTGGGCTCCGTTCTCGGTCCGCACGGAGTGTTCGACGCCGCGGTTGACCACGGCCCAGTCACCGACGCCAAGCGTCCGCGTGCCCTGGCCGGAGACGGTCAGCTCGAGCTCGCCCTCCGTGACGACCATGACCTGCTCGGTGTGCTCGTGCGAGTGCGTGCCGACGCCGAAGCCGGGGTCGTAGTTCACTCGGCAGACGAGCACCTGCTCGCCGCCGACCGCGTGGATGTTCACGCCGGGCACGAACTCGTGCAGCGGCACGCCGTTCCAGGTGCCGAACGACGACCCGCCCATTTCCTAGACCGGGATCTCGTAGCGGAAGCGGGAGTCCTCGGCCGCCACGGTGTTCACCGACAGGTGCTCGTCGAAGACCACGGTCCTGCCCTCGCGCCGCGGCTCGCGCTTCTCCTGCAGCGCGCGCAGCAGCCGCTCGGGCGTGATCGGGAGCTCCGTCACCCAGACGCCGACGGCGTCGTAGACGGCGGCGGCGATTGCCGGCGGCTGCGGGTTGTTCGCCATCTCCGAGATCCCCTTGGCGCCGTACGGGCCGTCCGCGGACGGGTTCTCGATGATGATCGTGTTCACCTCGGGCAGCCCTTCGATGCCGGGCGCCAGGTACGACCCGAACTCGGCGCCGCGGTGCTCGACGCTCGGGTAATAGGGGTAGCACTCCTCGAGCACGGCGAGGCCCAGGCCCATCATCGCGCCGCCTTCGATCTGTCCTTCGACGAGCGTCGGGTTGATCGCGCGGCCGACGTCGAAGCACTGCCAGAGCCGCTCGACCCGCACCTCGCCGGTCTCGTCGTCGACCTCGACCTCGGCCGCGCAGGCCGCGTACGAGATGGCTGCGTGCGGAGGCAGGTCGACCCTCCCCGTGTCCGGCTCGACGATTGCCGCGTACGGGTTGAGCTGCGCTCCCGTGCCGGTGATCAGCTCGCCGTACGTCCACGTGGCCGCCGCGGCCACGTCCGGGACGGAGATCTTCTTCTGCGGCGCCCCCTTGGCGACGACCTCGCCGTCGACGACGTCGAGGTCTGCCGGGTCGATCTCGAGCTCCTTCGCGGCGATGTCCAGCAGCCGCTCACGCGCCTGCCGGGCCGCCTTCAGCACCGCGTTGCCGGCCACGAAGGTCGCGCGCGACGCGAAGGTGCCGGTGCAGACCGGCGAGGAATCCGTGTTCGAGTTGTCGTACGTGATCCACTCGTACGGAACGCCGAGCGCCTCGGCCACGATCTGGCTCTGGATCGTCTTCGAACCGTTGCCGATGTCGCTCGTGCCGGAGAAGACGTCGACGCGGCCGTCGGGCTTGATCTTGATCCAGGCCTGCGACGGGTCGCCGTTCTGGTTCATCCCGGTCGGATACTCGATCGCGGAGAATCCGCGGCCTGTGTGCTTGGCCATCAGTGACCTCCGTTCAGCTTCTGCTGCGCGGCGAGGTGCTCGGGGAGCAGGTCGCCTTCACGCGGGTCGCGCGTCATCGTCCCGTAGTCGCCCGGCAGCTCGTGCCCGACCGCATCTGCGATCGCGAGGATCGTCGGCACCGTCGATGGGTCGGTGTAGGAGATCCAGTTCGGCGACGTGTCTCCGATGCGGTTCGCGTTCTTCAGGCGCACCTGGAAGGGGTCGAGCCCGAGCACGTCCGCGATGCGGCTCACGTGCAACTCCGTCGCGAACGACACCGACGTCACGCCGAAGCCGCGCATGGCCGAGGTCGGCGGGCGGTTCGTGAACACGCAGTAGCCGTCGAAATGCAGGTTCGGGATCGTGTACGCACCCGTGTGGTGGAAGCTGTGCTTCGTGACGCCGTAGGGCGAGAAGCGGGCGTAGGCGCCGGAGTCGTGGAGCGTGAGCATTTTGCGGCCGAGGATCCAGCCGTCCCTCGTGACCGCGTCCGTGATCTCCATGTGCCACGGCGCGCGGGTCGAGGAGCAGAGGAACTCCTCCTCGCGCGTCCAGCGCCACTTCACGGGGCGGCCGGACTTGAGCGCGAGCAGCGCGATGAGCGTCTCGGTCGCCGTGTCGACCTTGCCCCCGAAGCCGCCGCCGACGGTGCCCCCGACGAACTTGAGCTTGTTCAGCGGCCACTGCAGGTGCGCTGCGACGACGCCCATCGAGAAGTAGAGGGCCTGCGTACAGGAGTAGATCGTGAGCCGCCCGTCGGGCTCGGGGACGGCGAGACCGGTCTGCGTCTCGATCGGGAGCTGCTCGATCGCCGCGGGCCGGTAGACGCCGGAGACGATCGTGTCCGCCTCGGCGAAGGCCTTGTCGATATCGCCCTTGCGGATCTGGCGGTGGTCGAAGTCGGCCTCGAAGTGCGGGTACCAGTTGCCCCAGTGGTGGATCTGCGGGGCGTCCGGGTCGGCGGCCAGACGCAGGTCGAAGAGCGGGGCCCGCTCCTCGAACTCGATCGCGATCGCCTCGGTCGCCGCCTGCGCGGTCTCCTCGTCCTCGGCGGCGACGACGGCGATCGGCTGGCCCTGGTAGCGGACGTCATCTTCCGCCAGCAGCGGCTCGTCGCCGGGGATGCCGAGCGCCTCGAGGTGCCCGTAAACGTTCCGCGGGACGTCGGCATGCGTGACCACCGCGTGCACGCCGCGCATCTCCTCGGCCTTGCGTGTGTCGATGCTCTTGATGCCCGCGTGGTGGTGGGGGGACCGGAGCGCCTTCGTCCACAGCATGTTCTGGACGCGGACGTCGTCGACGAACGTCGTCCGGCCCGTGACGTGGGCGACGCCGTCGTAGCGCGGAAGCCTGGCGCCGACGGCCTTCACGACACGCTCCCGTTGTTCGCGGCCGCCTCCACCGAGGCGAGGATCTTCACGTAACCGGTGCAGCGGCAGACGTGGCCGGCGAGCGCCTCCTCGATCTCGTCGCGCGACGGTTTCGGCGTCCGCTCGAGCAGCGCGTGGGTGGCCATCAGGACCCCGGGGGTGCAGAACCCGCACTGCGAGCCGTACTGATCGTGGAAGGCGGCCTGCACAGGGGCGAGCCGCTCGGGCGTGCCCAGACCCTCGAGCGTCGTCACCTCCGCGCCGTTGACGGCGGCGACGGGTACGAGGCAGGAGCGGACGGGCTTGCCGTCGACGAGGACGGTGCAGGCTCCGCAGCCGCCCTGCTGGCAGCCGGCCTTGGGGCTCGTGATGGTCAGCTCCTCGCGCAGAACTGCGAGCAGCGGCGTCAGCGGGGCGCTCTCGATCTCGTGCGCCCGCCCGTTCACGGTGAGTCTCATGCCCGCTCCCGGCGCCGGCAAAGCCGGCACCTCCGCTCGTCGGTGAGTTCCGTCAAGCCTACGCTCATGCGTTCTCCTCGAGTTGGGTCAGCGCCCGGCGAACGAGCACGGGCAGGACCTGCAGGCGGTACCACGCGGACGCGAGCGCGTCGTCGTTGGGAGTCACGTCCTGGGTGGCGGCCTCTCCCGCCTCGTGCGGATCGGCGACGGCGGCCTCGGCGGCGGGAAGCCGGACGCCCCACGAGCCGGCACCGGTGGCCGCGAGCCGGACGGAACCGTCCGCCAGGCGTGCAGCCGAGACGGCGAGGACGGTGTACTCGTGCGTGTGCGGCCGGTCGAGCGCGACGAATGCGCCCGCCGCCGGTTCGTCGTAGCTCACGTCGAGCACGAGCCGTTCGCGACGGTGGGCGAGGAAGTCCTCGAGCGGCTCGGTCGTCTCGCCTCCGGAGCCCGCGGAGTGCACCTGCGCGCCGACCGCGAGCAGGGCGCCCTGGAGGTCGCCGCGCGGCGCGCCGTGCCCTTCGCCCGCGCAGAGATTGCCGCCCAGTGTGGCCCGTGAACGGATCTCGATGTCGCCGACGTTCGCGGCGCAGGGGCCGACCGGCGAGGGCAGGTCGACAAGCGCCTCGAGCGGCGCCGTAGCGCCGATCGTGACCTTTCCGCCCTCGCGCTTTACGCCGGCGAGCCCGGCGCGCGCGAGCAGCAGCGTCCTCGACGGCCGAAGGCGTCCGGCGCTGATCTCGGGCATCACGATCGTCCCGCCGCCGACCACCGTCACCCCGGTTCCGTCCCCGAACGCGGACACGGCTTCGTCGGGCGAGGTGGGGAGGAGGACGTCGGTAACCGCGGCCATCGGGACGCCGAGTCTAACCCAGCTACCCGCCGAGGATCCGGAGCGGCTCGATCAGGTAGGTGACGCGTGCCTCACCGTCCTTGCGCCACGGGTAGGGCGTCTTCCCGATGTACTTGAGCGCGAGGTCGTCGATGTCCTTCTCGGCCTGGTCGCCCTCGATCGTGTCGACGACTCGGCCCTGGACCTGGATGTTCCGGTAGGCGCCCTCCGGTGTCTCTCCGTGCCAGGACAGCGCGACGCGCGGGTCACGGCTGATGTTCCGGGGCTTTTTCCGGCCGAGTGCAGTGTTGACGAGGATCTTTCCGTCGCGCGTGCTCACCCAAACCGGGGTCGACTGCGGGGACCCGTCCGGATTGACGGTGGCGAGGTGCCAGAAGTTCGTGTCTTCGATTGCCGCACGGACGCTGTCCGAGAGCTCGGTCATCTCTGTCCCTCCTGGTCGCGGGACAGCAATTCAACCGCAAGGGCTGCCGGCTGCGCGGG
>Ga0066903_100002335_pt1 | contig 14758 bp, 12 predicted proteins | sample PanSoiMetaGPlot1_FD_67491 | JGI IMG/M metagenome (GOLD analysis project Ga0066903, IMG submission 67491) | Tropical forest soil microbial communities from Panama analyzed to predict greenhouse gas emissions - Panama Soil - Plot 1 (version 2) | ecosystem: Environmental > Terrestrial > Soil >...
CTGGCCACTACCGGCGGCATCGCCGGCGAGGACGTGCGCGACCTGATGGTGGCTGCCGTCGAGTACCGGTTCGGCCAGGTCAATCGCTTGCCCGTCACTGATAATGGCAGGCTGCCAACGTGGATCGCCCACTACAACGAGGTTCACCCGCACAAGGCTCTCGGATATCGTGCACCCCGTATCGGCCGTTGCACGGGACGGCGGGATTCATCCTGGTCAATTGTATGGGTGGCGGCGCCAGTCTGTGTGCACAGCCGCGGATTGACTTCGCGCCAGTGCAGGTCATGGCGGGGTCTGTGCCCGAGTCGGCATGTTGCCAGGCCCCGCTTTCACCCCGGACCTCACCGCCACCTCCTCGTTTGTTTTTCAACCTGCCTGGAACATCTTCGCTTTCACCGTATCCCATCTTAGGTACGTCCAATCCTCAATGTTCGCGTCGGCTCCAGGGCCGATAACGGCTAGCCCGTCGGGAAATACGGCAGATTGGCTTTCCTCGAAACGCGTGCGTTCGCGAAGGTCTCTGGGCATCGGGGTCAATTCAAGCGCGGATTCCGGCATCTCCGCGTCCGAAACGAAACGGAGGACTGTCTCGGCACGCATTCGTTCGACTGCGAAATGGGCGAAATAATTATAGGGACCATAGAGATACTCCAGGGTATCATGCTCGTAGGGCCGCGGTGTCCACCTGGGTCCGCCGCCTGCCAACCATCGATAGCCCTGCCATTGAAATCCGATAAAGGGCACGTACGGACCGTCAATCCGTCCGGCACGAACCTGCTCGGCCAACTGAGGGCTATGGGCTAGGCTGAACGCCGTCGCGAAGTCGTTTCTCTGCACACTGGTGATGGTGCCGGGGCCACCGCCGACGCTCGGCGCTACTGTCACCGGGTCTGTGTGGTGGACGTTGATCTCAGCCTTAGTGGTGGATGTCATCCAAGCCCCAATACTGAAGCCATGCGAGGCGGTCGACGTTCCGATTGCATACCCCAAGTGCGGATTTACTTGGTCGACGTAGCCGCCTTCCACACTGGTGTCGAACGCGCCAGCGGTTTCGCTTCGCGTGCCTTTCGATTCCATCAACGCCACGTCGCTGTGTCCACTGCGTGCAAAGACGAAATCCGGTGCCTTCGTAGAGCCCGTATTTCCTTTGCCCGGTCCGGCTTTCTTCTCGTTCTCAAAGTGACCCGCCCAGACATAACCGTCGGCAATCATTGTGAGATAGGCAATTCCCGCCGCGACGGTTCCCGAAAAATAGCTCTTCGCATAGTCCTTGAAGCTATCGGCGCTCGAAAGCACGGCGAAATATTTGCTGGTATCATCGACGTGCTGCTCGATAAGCCTAGAGATCATGATTGATTCCGGCGTGACCAGCGCCGGATTTACAAGGTGTAGATATAAGCAGCGAGCGGACGCTCCGAACAACTCAGATGGTATAAAGGTGATGCTGCTTATTCCGGGAGCTCGGCCGGCGACCCCGGCTTTGGTCGATCCATGCCCTGTGGGTGGGTCAATAATACCCATGTCTTTCGACTTGGATGTCCACGTCATGTTGTTATCTCCGTCCGCCTAAGGCTTTCCTCGCTCAATCTGCGCCTCAATCTCACTAACCAGATCCTGGACTTTCACATATCCCACAATTAAGTAGACGATCGATACGACATAGAACACAACCAGGAAGATTGATCCCGGTCTATATAGGAAATAGACAAGGTTCACATTGATCGGATTATCGAACTGTATCTCATACGCAAAATACGCTAAGGTTCCGAGAAATATTGCGAATAGCAAGAAGATGAATAGAGGTTGCGGGCTACGTTCAACCCTCGCTTTTATGAGGCAATCGACCCATTGAGCGCGCCCCTGCTCGATGAGTTTAACTTGTTCCCAACTCACCGAAGCAGCGACAATCCTTAGATACCAGTTTGTAATGTGCACGAAAAAGAACGAGGCCAGCAAGCTGGTCAGGGATAAATAGAAGCCAAGAATCGAAACAATAGAAGTGTTAAAATCGTAAACGGGTGTTGCGTTCATTGCCGCTCTCCTCTCAGGGTCGGTACGCCTGAACTTGCTTCACTACAGCATCAAGGTCTTGCGGATCGAGTTTGAAACTGTAACGCCCTGCCATGGGATTTTGGACACGTTCATAGCTTTTTGGCCTTTTTTCTGGTTCCATTTCGGCCGTGATGATCGAGAGAAGACGCCCAGCACGTTGTGAGACGTCGAACCGATATTCCTTCTGGACCTGCCGCTTTTCTTTCGAAAGCTTGTTATATTCTTCTAACTTGGTAGCGAGCACAGAAGCGAGCTCCGTCGCCGCGCCGGCGTTCAATTCTCGTATTTGTCGTTCGGCAATTGCGCGCGCGAGATACTGCGACCGTCCGTATGGAAGATTGAAACGGTTATATAGGGTGCTTGCTGAAATCTCCTCGCTCGGACTGACCTGGGCGAACATGGAAATAATACGCGCTATCTCGAGATCGCTAGTGCTTCCCGGGCGAGCCCTGCCGCTGATCCACGAAAGCCATTCCTGAGCCGAAAGTTGGACGAGCGCTTGAGCGACTGCAGACGGTGCGGCCTTAGGGAATGACCGCTGGAGCTCCGTTAGATCTGAGTCCGAAAGGGTAACGCACACCGTCGTTCCGCTTCCCGCCGGAGTTGATGCAGCCTTAGCCATGATGCGTTCGCCCTGGCGAGGATGTCTCTGGTACAATCCACTGAACAATTCTATTCGTAAAGCCCCATGTTTTTCCTTGGATTGAATGCGGCATATTGATGCCCGACCCTGGACCCGTGTCAATGAGAACGGCTTAGGACTTCCGACCAACCCGGCGCCGAAGCCGCAAGATAACAAACAGGTTTAGTCTTGATATCTCGTGGGAGCCAAGAAACACGCTCAAATCTATTAGTCGACGATGCGCACGGGCAATTCGATCCGGATGTTTCGCTCGGCCAAATATTGAACTGCGCCCAGAATCGCAAGCTTTTGCATTACCGAATAGGCCTCCTTGCCCTCCAACATTTGATTGATTCTTTGCGCAGATTGTTTCTCGCGAGTTGAATTCCTTGATTTGACTGAGTCAATGTATCGGTCGAAGTTTGCCTCCGCATCGTCAAAGGCGTGGGCCCGAGCTTCCAGCAGGTCCTCCCGGAGATTCAATCCGAATACGCTCAGGGTCACCTCACCCTCAGGCGTCTTCGGCTTGATTGTACCGTTGGATAAAAACTCAAAATGGACATTCGGGTCGCTATCGGTGGGATTAATCAGCATTGGGCTCTCGGCGGTCTCGGCATCAGGTACGACCGCACGGCGCTTCTCGTCCTTAAGGGGAAACCGATCAGCTTTTCCTGCTCCTTCAGCTGCCTTGCTAACAGTCGATGGGATTCGCACTCCGTGGAAGCGGAAACGATTGCAATCTGCGCAGGAGGGAAGGAGATTTCTCCAGTCGTAAGCCAGCCAGTAATAACCGGGATGTTCAATATCACCTTTGACCGGATGCTTCACGCGGATAGGTTTAAAGCTCTCGTCAACTACGCGGCCTTTGGGACGAAAATGTTCGACGTCGCCGGGCTGCGAGACGGTAAATTTCGATTCGCAGTACGCGCACTTGCCATTAAATAGTCTGGTTAGAAATTCTTTATAGCGGCTGTATAAGGCAGCATTCACCTTCAGTTCTCTATCATTATCAAAATCATCGATAAGGCGCTTTCGACCCTCGGTCGCTTTCTCGATTAGGTCCGCCCACTCAACTGCCAATGTTGGGACGGATTCAAGCCAAGCTTTCCAGCTCTGATCGTCGCTGGGAAGTTTCTTCACGGGAATCATGGCGCAGGCCCTTCGCGAGGGGTAGTCGATGTCACGGAATCGTCGGTTGAGGCGAAGCGCTTTCGAAGAATCTGAATGTCGTCCTGCGACAGGGAATCGATCTTGCGCAATGGGCGGGCGCCGACGTAGCGAAACTCGCGCAATTCTTCCGTCAGTTCCTCAAGTTCCTTCTGCTGCTCCGGTGTCGGATTAAGCATCTGCATAAGTTCGACGTGCCGCTTGATGCGGTTCTCGAGGTCGGGATTGCGATCAGAAGAGAGGCCGAAGATTGGGCTCGTAAGAATGTGCTGCGAGCGCATTCCATAGGTGTCGATTGAGATCGCAATGGGTGCTACCTTGCGGGTGCTTGGATCCCGCTCCAAGATGCATAGCTCCTTGCCTCGCAATGCACCGGCTAACAGCGGAGAGTGCGAGGTTGCGAGCACCTGCACATTAGGGAAGAATTTTTTGGTCAGTTCGACGATCCGACGCTGCCAATCCGGATGCAGATGTGCATCGATCTCATCAATCATAATGATGGCGTGCTGATCCTGCGGCTTGTCGGAGTCGGGATAAAAGTCGTAAAGGCGCTGTGCCAACACGCCGAGCCAGTTGAAAATCGATGTTATTCCCTGGCTCATGTCATCGAATGGCAGGTCGTCGGGCGATGGCTCATCGCTGTCATCGGTCTTCACGCGGATTAGATAAGTCTTATCGAGTGGAGCGAACTTCCTAAACTCGCCCGGAACGACGTCTCGGATAATGTCGTTTAGTAATGCAAGCAGTGCTACAGCGGGCCGATCACCGCGCCCGGCTTGCTCGAGGATGTTGACGAGCCATTGCTTGAATCTGCCGAGGCGGCGGTCCACCTCGCCGTTGATCATAGGCAGCAGATCGGCCGGCTCCGCGTTGCGCACATCGAGCGGAGCGACGCCGCGGGGATCATCGGAGATGGCGCCCCGGAGTGCCGGAAACCCGAGGACCAGTGCAAACCCAGCCTGTACTGGCGAGGTCTGTCCGCTGCTTACGATGACCTCCCGGTCCCGAATGAGACGGACGCGCAGGAGATGTGAACCGAATTGCACCTCGACCAGGCCCTCTTTCTTGCCGACCTGAAGCAGTCGTGCGGCCGCCGCGCTCGCTTCGCTGCCGCAGAAAGCCAAGCCGATGGCGCGTAGAATGGTCGATTTACCGCATCCATTCGGGCCGAAGATCACGGTCCACGGGGTCGACTGGGTGTCCGGAAGGGCAGTAGTCTGGAATTTGAGCTCGAGACTATCGAATAATCCGATATTTTCGAGGCTCACACTTTCTATTCGGCTGATCGCCAACTCACTGCCAGCAGGTCTCGTGCGCGCTCGCCGTGATGGAGCCAAGGAGCGCGCGCGCTTCGCGAGCGAGGAAACGAAATCAGATACGGCCTGATGATCGCCGTCCGGCGCGTACGGAAGTAGACCGACACCGAAGCGCGACAATGTCGCGCTGAGAAGCCCGTTTTCAGGGCTGTCCGGGACTAGGGCGAAGTGGCGCTGCTCGTCAATCTTAAGTTCCGCGCCGACCGATTGTAGGAACTCCTCGAGCGTGTCGGTGCCGACCCCGATGAACATAAAGCTTTGGGTCTGTAGTAGGAGTCCAAGCTGTCGCCCGAATTCCGGCCAACGCAGCAGGTTCTGACGGAACTCGTCAAAAGACAGCGATAACGTCGCTGGCCGCTCAAGGTCGCCGAATGGACGTACAAATAGACGACGACCGCCTCGCACTGCTGCGACCAGATCGGTGGCCTGATCGAGCGCAAATTTTTGCCATTCGCCATTCCGCGGCCGGCTCTCGATGAAGACGGATTCGGCAAACGTGTCCCAAGTTAAGGACACCACGCCACGCCAGGGAAGCCCGGCAAGCTTTTCGTGGAAGTCCGGATCAGGGTCCACCTTGCCCAAGATCTCTTGCAAGGTACCCGCGACGTCCTTGCGCGACACCTTCGATGTGAGCGCACTCATGACCTTGCTGAATGTGCCGCCTCGGTATGCCAATCGGTCAGGGGCATCGCTCTCGTATGCCCCAAGACTCTCACTTAAGGCCTTCGGGAGCCGGTCCCGAAGCTGTTGCAGCAACATGTAGAGCAACGCCGGTCCGGTCGGGAAACCAGCCCGCGCAGACGCGCCGCCGCCGAGCACCAATATTGCCCGCCCATCAGACAGGGCGCCGAGCAGCGACCCGGGCACGTCCGGCAATGGCGCCGGACGTCTGGGTTCGTCTGGCATACCAACTTTCGCGCCGCCCGACGGTACGACGGCGGCCTCGGTCGATGCCGAGGTGCCAACCCACATGGTTCGTCGTGCGCGTAGGAAACGCCCCGGGAAGTCAGTCCACCACGCGCCGATAGCCACCAGACAAGCAAAAATAGTTGCGCCGACTATGATGCCCCAGCGCAACGCTGCAGGGCTTTCAATCTTGACCGTCGCAAAGTCTGACTTAAGATTGGTGTCCGGGTCGAATAGATGGAGCAAGTGACTTTCGCCCCAATTCAACCCGAGAAATGTTGACCCGATATAGCTTGCGTCCAATCTAAATGCGACTGAGCCGACGATCTTGCCCGGCGGTAGCTTGGGCAGGTTCACCGAAGTAATTGATGCTGCTGCCTGCAGCGGTTTCTGCATATCCACCACGACTGTGAGACGGTCCACAATGACGGAGATCTCGGACCTCACATCGGACGGATCCGCATATTCGACCTCGAAGATGAATTGACCAACGGCCGAACGGCCAAGAACGATCGGATCTGGACGAACGTCCAACAACCTGAAGGAAGTTATTTTAAGCTCGAGCCCTTGCGCTGGCGCGGCCTGCGATTGCGATGATTGTGACGGAACTTTCGGGGTCTGTTCCTCGGACCAAACCGCCGTCGCCATCAACACGGCTGCGATGGCAGCGGCCCCCAGTGTGACTGTGAAAATCCGCCCGCCGAACCGCAACAGCCGCGGCCCACGGAAAAGACCTACAATTGCTGCGAGGTCCTTTCCCAGAACTTTCTCCAAAGCGGCAAATTCTGAGCGACAATTCATTTTGTTAGCCCAGAAATGGAGGTACGGCTATCAAAGCTAACCAGAATGCGGGCGCCGTTGCACGACACCATGCGTGTCTACTTGGCTATACCCTGCGGATTGACCATCTTGAGAACAATGTACGGGACTCTCCACACCGAATGTGAAGTAGCTCACATTCCCTCTCCATAATTCGAATACGTATCGGCGCCCGCAGCAATAGGCGTGGCGCTGCACCGCGGGATTTCGGTCCCCGCTATGTCCGGGTTGGGTCATTAGCGCCCGAGAGACCTGGCGGAAACCAGCCGCGTATGTCCGGATTAGCCCCAAAAGCGGACAAAAATTCCAGCCCAAGGGGCCTGTGGCGGTGTGCCGTGCGCGGAAATTTCAGGTGTATGCCGACTAGAACGTACTCGAAATTGCGCACCGATTTCCAATGCAGCGCGTTTATTCACGCATCTGGATCCGAGAAGTCCGGCCCATAATTGCCGACGATTTCCAGTGTGTCGGCCTAGCAATTTCCAACACTCACGGCGCCGGATTTCTCCGGTACCGGGCAATTGTTACGCAGTCATTTTCCGTCTAGCTGGCTAAAACGTGGTAGCGGGGGCGCGCGCTACATCCGTTGGAAACCAGCCATCGACGCTGCTTTCGTGTTCGCGGCGTAGTTCCTGTCGCTCCCGAAAATTCAATCCGGCGGGATTCGCACGGTAAGGCAGAATCAGCGCATCATCCGATGCGATGTTTGCGATCATGCACCTGCTTGCAACGTTTATAGCCGATCTGTTCAGGTCACCACGTCGGCTTGAAGTCGAGAACCTTTTTCTCCGCCATCAGCTCAATATTGCTCTAAGGGGCGCACCGCACCGTCCACGGCTTCGCGGGAGTGATCGGGCGTTATTGGTGTGGATGACCTGGCTCTGGCCAAGCCTGCTCGGTTTGTCCCGCGTCGTTCAGCCTGACACGATCCTGCGCTGGCATCGAGCAGGGTTTCGGGCCTATTGGCGCTGGAAATCTCGCGGTCGGCCAGGGAGGCCCAGAGTTAGCCGCGAGCTGCGCAAACTCATCCAACGGATGAGCAAGGAGAACCCATTGTGGGCGCCCCACGCATTCATGGTGAACTGCTCAAGCTCGGGTTCGAGATAGCCGAGTCGACGGTTTCCAAGTACATGATCCGGCGCCGCGGGCCGCCATCGCAGACTTGGCGGACGTTCTTGCGCAACCATGCACACGCCATCGCGGCGATCGATCTCTGCGTGGTTCCAACTCTGACGTTCGAGTGCCTGTTTGCGTTTCTCGTGTTGGGCGACGGTCGGCGACAGCTGCTCTGGTTCGCGGTGACGCGGCATCCGACCGCGGAGTGGTTGGCGCAGCAGATCGTGGAAGCATTCCCATGGGGCCCGGCACCAACCTATTTGTTGCGCGACAACGATGGCGCCTACGGGCAGGCATTCACAAGCCGAATCCGGGCGATGGGGATTAGGGATCGCCCGATCTCACCGCGGGCGCCCTGGCAGAACCCATATGTTGAGCGCCTGATCGGGACACTGCGGCGCGAGTGCTTGGATCACGTCCCGATCTCTGGCGAGCGGCATTTGCGACGGATCCTGACTTTGTACTCGATCTATTACAATGAGTCGCGCACACACCTGGGGTTAGCGAAGGACGCGCCGTTGCGACGATCCGTCCAACGATCTGGGACCATTATTGTCACACCAATCTTGTCCGGATTGCATCATTGCTACGCCCGGATATGATTTTCGGGAAGGACTAGGGGCTTTACGTCGCCGCCTTGCTAAGCCTTGATGCCCATTAGCAGTTTTGTTTGCGTGTACCCTATTGAGGTTACGCGTAAAACGTGTGATACCAGTTTGGACGCCTGTTCATGAGTAGAACGGTATTGCCAGAGCGACCGCGCACGCAGAAGAACGACGCTTCGGCCGAGCCTCTCACGTGAGGGAGATCGCATTATGAGCAAAAAGGCGCTGCTATTCGCCGGCATCGTGGGCGCGTTTGGGTTCACGATGCTGGCTGGTTCTTCGTCATCGATCGGGCAGGTAGCGGGTGCGGCGTCCGACTCGTTGGAGGACAAGATCGATCCTCCAGTCGCAAACTGCAACGTCACGCCCGATTCGAACGCGAATCAAAATCCGCCGCCTTCAAAGATCGTGCCCACCCCGATCACACGCTCACTTTTAACGTCCGGACAGCCGTGCGCCCAGACAGTTAATGGGAAGGGGCCTCACGGCAACGATCTGCTGCTCAACCTTCAGCGCGGCTTCGACTTCTATTCCTGGCTGACCTTTGTCGCGCTCAATTCTCCCAACGACGGTGCGCCAATTGGGGAAAGCAAGAAGGGTCCGGATCCCACAACCGTATGGGAAGACATCAATAATTATATGCAACTTGCTGACGTCATGCTGCCTGAGGGGCGGCCACCGACTTGGGGAGTTAGAGATACCGTCCCGCCGCAATGCAAGGATTTTAGGGATGGCATGATGCTCATCCGCATGACGGAAGAGACGTTCAATCAGCCGTTCAAGAGCGGACCACTGATCGACCAGAACGGCGAATATGCGCTGTTCGACATCCTGATGAACAAACCGATGTTCGACTACATAGCCGAACATCGACTTTACAGCGTGCAAGGGCAGGAGGAGTTCGCCGGACCGATCATTTTTCCGTCGGGAAGCAACCCAACCAAGGATAAAGATGGCAAGCCAATCCCAGGGCGGATGGGCGCCATCATGCTCAAGGTGTCATGGAAGGTGCTCGGCAACAACGATGATCCGCGCAAGTTCCACACAGTGGACGCAATGGTTTACACACCTCCCTCGGAAAAGCCGAAGACCAATGCCACGTGCGTCCGACGAAAACTCGGCTTAGTTGGCTTTCATGCGGTCCACAAGACAGAATTTGCGCCGCAATGGATCTGGACCACTTTCGAGCACGTGGACAATGTGCCCGATAACCAAGAGGTGAAAGCGCGCAAGTCTCGCCGCTACAATTTCTACAATGCGACGAGCGCGGCGAGCCGTAAGCCCAATCAACTTCCACCCCAGCCATGGAACCCGAGCAAGGAGCCGTTCGCTGACCATTTTAAGAGCCAGATCGTCAGAGAGATATCAGTGACTGACGATGTGCCTGCGCTAAACAAGGGATTTCAAACGATCCTCGCAGGTACCGTATGGGCAAACTATATACTGATCAGCACGCAATGGCCGACTGATTTCAGAAGCGCCACGGACCCAACTGGCGCCCCAGCGCCGACTTTTCTCGCAAACACCACGCTCGAAACCTACAGCCAGGGCAAAATACCGATTGCCTCATCGAGTTGCATGGCTTGTCACGGCAACGCTACGACGCAGCACAAGCCAGCGACCCCATCGGATTTCACGTTTACCCTCGAAAAGGCCCACTAGGATCGTGAGATTGAGCTGGCTCGTCAGTCAAGAGAAGGAAACGACAATGAGCGATTTAAAACACAAGAAGCAGGGTCCTATCGCGCAAGATGCCAACGAGCGGGCGATAATCGCATTGACCCGGCGAACCGTTCTTACGGGTGCCGCGGCAACGGCTGCCGCTGCGGTTGGCCCGGTTAGCACTCAGGCTGCCGCGCCGACGCGCAATCCGCAGACCGACAAGCAACTTGACCTGTTCCTTGAATTGTCTGCCGTCCTGACCGGAGTCGCCAAGGCAAAGCTGGCACCAGCCGTTGATCCGATTAAGATTAAGCTTGAGTACCTCGCTCAAGCAAAAAAGGAGCACGCGTTTGGCCAATTGTTAGACCTATTCAGCCGGAACAAGGGCGCGCCGAATGTGGGCGACATCATTTGCAATAAGTCTGAACCGAATGTTCGCTTCTTGGCCCGCAGTATAATGCTGATGTGGTACTTGGGCGTATGGTACGACCCCAAAGACCTAAGAAGGCTTGCCGAATCCCCAAAGCCTGAAGACGAGAAAGTTCTTCCCGTAGTCATTTCATCGAAAGCCTACACTCAAGGATGGGTTTGGCGCGTCGCACAAACTCATCCGATGGGTGCCAGTGAGTGGACGTTTGGCCATTGGGCAACCAAACCGCCCGAGCTCGATCGTTTCATCAAATCCGCCTAGTAGTTTTTATAAGGAGCTGTGTCATGTGCGCCGACAAGACATTCGATGCCGACGTCGTCATCGTCGGCTCCGGCATAGCTGGCGCCTTAATTGCGAAACAGCTAGGTCTTTCCGGAAGAAAGGTCCTAATCCTCGAGGCCGGCGCGGAGATGCCGCCGGACATCGATGAATACATGAATCGATTTTTTACTGCTCCAATTAAGGCTACGGAGATTCCCTATACACCTGAGCTTTTCACCAACCGCAAATTGACTGATCCCAAAACGGTGAACGCGGGCCGTCCTACAGTATTGTCCTTGACTAAGGATAGCTGGTTAAAACCAGAGGAAAGCTATATGATTCAGGACGGTAAGAAACTCCCGTTTGGAAGCACGTACGAGCGTATTAATGGGGGAACCGTGCGCCATTGGCTCGGCACGAGCCTTCGATTTGTTCCCAGCGACTTCGAAATGCAGAAGCGATATGGGCGATTTGTTGATTGGCCGCTCCGCTATGACAATGATGACAAGGGTATAGGTTTAAAAGCATGGTACGCAGAGGCTGAAAAGGAGATTGGGGTCTCTGCTGAAGTTAAGGATCAGGAGCACCTCGGGATCACTTTCGACCAAAAATATCCAATGCCGGCAATTCCTCTGTCGGTAGTTGACACCACTATCAGCGATGCAGTTTCAGATTTGAAGTACGATGGCATTCTCCTGAAGGTCAGGAGCACGCCGGCCGGCCGTAATTCGCAGCCGTACCAAAACCGTCGAGTGTGCGCGGGCAATACGAATTGCATCCCAATCTGCCCGATTCAGGCAAAATACGATCCCAGCGTGACGCTGGCCGATGCGCTTCGCACCGGAAATGTGAAAATTCTGTATTGTACCGTGGCATACGACGTGGTGATCGACGTTAATGGTCGTGTCCGTGAGATTAAATATATACAATACAAGGAGGACAAGGGACCACGGACGGGCAGCGACTCCGTATCCGCCAAGGCATACGTGCTCGCAGCAAACGCTATCGAGACCCCGCGCCTCCTATTGATGTCGATGGACCGAAAAGGCGTCGCTAATAGCAGCGGGTTGGTCGGCAAGAACCTGATGGACCATCCACTCTATCTCGCATGGGCGCTGATGCCGAAGGGCAAGGAGGTCTATCCATATCGAGGACCCCTGTCGACAGCTGGCATCGAGGACTTGCGCGATGGCGAGTTCCGCAGCGAACGGGCCGCCTTCCGTATAGAGATTGGCAATGAGGGTTGGAATTTCCCGATAGGAGATCCAGATACCACTACGCTCGATTTCATCAACGGCCTCAACGTCAGTAGTCTCAACGATGTTCCCAAGGGCCAAGGGTTGTTCGGCCACGAATTGGTGACAAAGCTGAACGGCGTTTTGACGCGCCAGTTCCGCCTGGGCTTCCTGGTCGAGCAGTCCCCCGACGAGTCAAACCAAGTGACACTGTCCAATAAATTTACGGACAGGCTTGGGTTACCCCGGCCACAGATTACCTACGATCTATCGGACTATACCAAGAAAGGAATGGCCGAAGCGAAAAAGGTTGCCACGTTGATCTTCGACCGGTTGGGGGCAACCGAATTTACCAGGGCAAAGCGGGACAACCCGTCGCAATTCGAATGGCCGGTCGGTTCGGGACAGCGCATCGATTTCTACGGTTCTGGTCACATCGTCGGAACCTACCGGATGGGCACCGACAGGTCGAGTTCAGTGGTGAATGCTGATCAGCGCTCGTGGGACCACGACAATTTGTACCTGGTAGGGAGTGGCACATTTCCAACCGTCGCGACGGCCAACCCGACACTGACTCTCGCGGCGTTGTCGCTGCGCACTGCCGAAAAGATCAATCAAGCTCTGACTCTGCGTTGAGACTTGTATATCGGAGGCTCCCTAGGTTTGCTTCGCGTCGTTGCTAATAGCAGCGATGCGGGTTGACTGGAATCACGCACCGCCCCGAGTATTGCCGCGGGTGGCACTTCCAGTTACGGTGAGGAGGGTGAAATGCCCGATTCTCTAAGGGGCGCTTATCGCCGAAGGTTTCACGAGCTTACCACTTGGCCCAAGGTCATCCTGGTTGCGGCGGTCGTCGCCGCCCTCGCCACAATTCCGAACGTCACACGCGCTGACGAATGCCCAACAACGCCCTATCTTCCATCGTCCGATGGGTCGCAGCCGGCCAATCTCGGCGTCCTCAAGCTCCAGCTGCTCGATTACAAATGTTTGGGCGCCTATGACCGTGATGTTGCGAGTGTTCTTAGGGAAGCGAAGGCTTACGTCGAACATCGCGCGAACGGAGCCACGAAGCTTGCTCTGGTTTTGGATATCGACGAGACATCGCTTTCGAATTGGCCGAATCTCCTGGCCAGTGACTTCGGGTTCTTTGTGAACGGTACCTGCACACTAGTGCCACAGGAACCCTGTGGATTTGATCACTGGATCGCCGATCACACCGCCGAGGCAATCCGTCCGACACTCGATCTCTTCAACGCGGCCAAGGCCAAGGGCGTTGCGATATTCTTCATCAGTAACCGCCGGGAAGACCAGCGGTCGGCCACGGTGAACAATCTGAAAGCCGCGGGCTATGAGGGTTGGACGGATCTGTTCTTGAAACAGCCGGACGACAAGTCGTCGATTCGGGAATTCAAGACGGCCAGCCGCAAACAGATCGAGGACGGCAGTTTCACCATCATTGCCAATGTCGGGGACCAATATAGCGATCTCGCCGGCGGCCATGCCGAGCGCACATTCAAGGTGCCAAATCCGTTCTATTTCATCCCGTGAGGATGAATGGGATGAGTCTACGGTGGCGCGCACCGGAGCCAAACCAGATTGGCTCGGCGGTTAGAGCTTGTGAGGCGATCCCCGAAATCCCTCGACGTCGGCATATTGGTAGAAGTGCTTGGCTTCATCAAGGCACTTCTGGTTTCCCAGCTATCCGGGTTGTTAGGATACTTCTCGAGAGGATAGTCGAGCCTTACATTTTCGAGCTCATCGCCGCCGCGACTGAAGACGGAGTAAGCCGCATCGGTGCACAAGAACGAGGTGATGGACGGAGCAAAGTCGGCCGGCCGTCCATCAGGCCCTTAAATATCGTGGAGGAATAGTAGCCGTTCATTGAAGGCCGGCTTGCCAAGAAACATGGCACGGACTCTGTCGCCCACACTTTGATGGCCGACGAGGCGAACCCGCCTTGTGAGCTCTGGGGGCAGAGGCATGATCTCAGAGTCTACGACGTCCGAACCTGGGAACAGGACGTTTGTCGAATGCGGGTACACCATCTCAATGGGCGCCGGACAATCCGGACCAACAGTCTTAATTCTGCTAGCGGGTCGACGAAATTGGTAGGCCGTTTAGAAAAATTATTGGAATATTCGCCTCCGCATCGCACTAAGCGAGCGACATCCGCCGCGCAAGTCGCGACCTTGGCGCAAGTTTCAATATCTCCGAACGCTTCTCGGTGCCAACACACGCATGAATGAAGAAATGAGGCTCTCGGTCTTTGCGACGGATATCCCCGTTGTCGGCAGGCAGCGCAACGAAGGCGGGACGTGCCCGCGCAAGGCTATCCCCTCCTGCGTGCCGGGTCCCGGCGCCTGCCGCTTGCGAGACTCACGCCGCCGAACGCTGACCAGAAGTTGGTCTCGGCTGCGAGGAAATCCCTGTGTTCCACATAGAAGTCCTGCCAATGGTCGGTTGGCTCCAGCTTTTGCCACGCCTTCTTGATGACGCTTGGCGCGGCCGTCTTCATCGTCTCCTTCCACAGCTCCGCGGGATCAGCTTTGGGCCTTCGTTGCTTCAGC
>Ga0066903_100002336_pt1 | contig 14752 bp, 9 predicted proteins | sample PanSoiMetaGPlot1_FD_67491 | JGI IMG/M metagenome (GOLD analysis project Ga0066903, IMG submission 67491) | Tropical forest soil microbial communities from Panama analyzed to predict greenhouse gas emissions - Panama Soil - Plot 1 (version 2) | ecosystem: Environmental > Terrestrial > Soil >...
CAGGTCGAAATCGGAGCTGTCCAGGTCGGTGTCGAGAGCCGCCACTTGCGAGCCGGATTCTTCTTCCAGCGCGGGCACTTCGAAATCCGTCTCGAAAATATCTTTGTCCTTGCCGGCCTTGAGCTGGGGAGTTTCCTCAACAGAGAGGCCGCCGCTGTCATCCAGCGTGAGCTCGAATTCACTGTCGCTGGGAGATTCCGGCGTCACCACCGGGCCTTCCCCACTGTCCAGGCTCAGCTCAAACTCGGAGGAGGAATCGGCCTTGCCTTCCGAGGCGGGCTTGGGTGTCGCCTGGGCATCCAACGTTAGCTCGAACTCGATCTCGTCGCTGCCTTCACCGCCTTGTTCCAGGGAGATGCCCGAATCGGCGGGATTGCCCAGAGAGATGCCGCTGGAAGGGCCCTTCAATTCGCGCTCCCCGGAGCTGTCCAGGTTGATGCCGCTCTCGTCCGGCAGCTCCAGGCTGAAATCGTCGCTGCTGTCGGAGGTTTCCCCTGGGCCCAGGTCGAAATCACTGCTGGGCGGCTTTTCGTTCGCTGGCGTCAGGTCGTAATCGCTGCTGGGCGGCTTTTGGCTCGGGGTCAGGTCGAAGTCGCTGCTATCTGGCTTCGAAGGTTCAGCAAGCTCGGAGGTCGGCATCTTGAGCTGCGATTGCGACAACTCGAAGGGGGAAACCGAGGGAAACTTCGGCAGCTTGGATTTGGGTTTGACCTTGGCTTGCGGTTTTTGCTGGCTTTGGGACTCTTGCTTGCGCAGCTCCTCGTCGAGGTTGATCTCTTCAGTCAACAGGCCTTCCTGGTTGCTGGGCGGCCGAGGGTCAGCCGGCTCCAGGCGGATATCGCTGTCCGTTGCCGCCAGGGGAGGAAGCTCTCCCAAATCCACATCCCCCGTTCCCGCACCCACAATCTTCACGTCGCTGTCGCTGTCCATGGGGACCAAACGAACCGGACTGTCCTGGCCGGCCAGCTTGGAAGATTTTTTCGGCACCGGCGATTCATGGTGCACGGCGGATTTGCCCTTCGGCGGCGTCGGTGACTTCGGCTTCGGCGACTCGTGGTGCACCAGTTTGACGTCGCTGTCACTGGCTGCCTTCACGGGTGCGTCAAAGACGAATCCCATGTCGCCATCGCTGTCCGCTACCAGGCGGACATCGCTGTCGCTTCCCGGCGGGACCGGCGGCGTGGAGGGGCCACGCTTGCTGTCGGGTTTCTTCTTACTGCTCGGGGACAGGTCTTCACGGCCCACGCCGACGGATTCACCTCCATCCAGGGCGAAATCAAAGACTTCTGGCACCACTGGCCTGGAAGGACTCTTGGGCGGGGTCTTGGGGGGAGTTTTGGGACCACTCTTGGTCCCGCTTTTGGGGCCGCTCTTCGGACCACTCTTTGGAGAACCGCTCTTGGGGGCATTGCTCTTGGGAGCTTCGCCCAGGACCAATTCCAGATCGCTGGCCGCGCCCCGCTGCCGCGCCAATTCCTGAATGTCCTGAACGCGAAAACGCCACGTGCCGCGATCCTGAAAGGAGCGAATCTGGTTCTTCTGCGCCATCTGTTTCAGTTCATCCGGCGGCATCCCCAGAACCTGGGCGGCTTCCTGAAGCGTGTAATAACCTTGGACCATTGATCTGCTCCCGGACGTGCGGCTGCTTTGCTATCGAATGGAATAGAGCGTGTGATCCGCTCACCTTCTCCATTCTATCATTATCGATTGTAAACCAAGCTGGCTTGATTGCAAGTGCTTTGCCAGGTGGAACTGGTGGGTAAACTGTAGCGATTATGCTGCCTCTCACGAGCCGCGACCGTGAGGGAGCGTGCCCTGGTCCGCTTCCTTACGATTGCGGCTCTTTCAAATTACAACGACCGCAGATTCCCGCTCGCATTAAACGTCAACGCTTCCGGACCGGCGACCACCTTGAAGCGTGTCATCTTCGGCAGTTCTTCCAGGCACGCTTCCGATGCTTCCACCGTCTCCAGCAACATGGTGTTCTTGATGTGCATGATGCGGGTTTTTTCGGCCGGCCGGGTGCCAAGGATGGAAAGAACGGCATCGAGCACTTCGCGGTCACTGTCCAGGTGAACCGGCAAATTGGCGCCGTCCGGATAGCCTGCCGTCAAACAATTGATGACTGTGGCCTTGTAATTCATGGCTTTTACCAGGCGTGTCGTGGTGAAATCCGCGACGCCGAGGCCGGCGGCGTTGCCGTGTGTGTGCTCCGACAGTCCGCGGATGAAGATGAAACGCATATTCGGCTGATTCTCGGGCGGGGTAGTCTTGAAAGCTCGTTTGCGGCCAACAACGTTGGTGTCCATGCCCGAACCGCTGATTTCCTTGCCGATTTCATCGATGATCAACAGATCCGCCTCGTGGAACGGAAGCCGCGCCAGCCATTTCTTGGCACACACGAGCAACTCCTCTTCGCATTTCTCGAAGTCGGCAGGCAAGGCGGCTTCGATTCGTGCCGTCTCGTCATAAGCGTTTTCCACGACTCCCAGGCCGAATGCAATTGGTGCGCGGGCACGGATCGTCTTGCCCACCGACCGCACGACCAGATCGTACGGTTGTTCCAGGAGCAGGCTATGATAATTGCTGGCCCCGGCGTGTTTGCCCAGGCCGATCATCATCATCTTCATGAGCCCGCTTTCGATCGGTCCATGATAAGTGGTGTGCGGCTTGACCCGGGCGACCACGCCGATATGGTCTGCCTCCCTGGCGAATTTGTCGAGGACGACCGGAAAACCTTCGCCAGTGTTGCCGAGGGAAACCACTTCCATGGAAGCCCGGATGGGCACGCCGACAAAGGCTTCGGTGATGCCGTAGCTTTCGAGGACCTTCTTCTGTCCCTCGGCCAGTCCGCCGCCGTGGCTGCCCATGGCCGGCACCAGGAATGGCTTGGCCCCCAGGTCCTTGAGAAACTGGGCCACGCTCTTGAGGATCACCGGGATGTTGGCAATTCCCCTGCTGCCGGCGGTGAGGGCCACCGTTTGGCCGGGCCTGATCGTCTTGCCCAAGTCCAGTTTTTCCAGGGCCTCGCGGATGGCAGCCGGCAGGTTCTCCACCCGCAGCCGATCGAACTCCTGACGCAGACGCAACATTTTTGGATAAGGCACAGAACTCTCCCATTATCAGCAGAAAAGCCAAGTCCAATTCCTAGATTATGATACCAAGCGGATGTCCGTGCAGAAAGAGCCTCCTTTTTCTTCCTCCTCTGGTGAGTTTCCCGGCTTTTCGCTACAATGATGGGTCTGTCCCAATTTCGGGTTGCGCGCCGCAGTGGCGCGCGGAAATGGGGGACTTTCTCTTTTTAGACGGGACCTTTCCGCATGGTGAATCGCAATCTGCTCCGCCAATTTGACCTTTCAGAAGATGAATTGGACGCCGCCTTTACCGAGGCCTCCTGGCTGCCTCCGCCGGAGCAGGAATTTGAAGTCAACAAGATCGTCACAGGCCGAATTCTCAACGTCGTCGGCGACGAAGTCTGGGTCGATGTCGGTTACAAGAGCGAAGGCGTTATTCCACTCAACGAATGGTACGACGAGGGGTTGGATCAGACGGTTCCGCCCAAGCCCGGCGAGACCATCCAGGTTCTCCTGGACGCCGTCGAGGATGAGTCGGGCGCTATTGTTCTAAGCTATCGCAAGGCGAAACGGCAAAAGGAATGGGAAGACGTTATCGCCAAGCACAAGGAAGGGGATGTGGTGGCCGGGGCCGTGACGCGCAAGATCAAGGGCGGCCTGCTCGTCAACATCGGCGTCAATGTGTTTTTGCCCGCCAGCCAAGTGGACATCCGCCGGCCACCCGACATTGCCGACTACATCGGCAAGACCATCGAGTGCAAAATCCTCAAGATCGACGAAGCCCGCCGCAATATCGTGGTCAGCCGCCGCAAGCTCATCGAGGATCAGCGCATCCAGATGAAGGAAAAACTGCTCAGCGAGATCGAGCCGCAGCAGATTCGCAAGGGCGTCGTCAAGAACATTGCCGAGTTCGGCGCGTTCGTTGATCTGGGCGGCATCGACGGCCTTCTGCACATTACTGACATGAGCTGGGGCCGGGTTGCCGATCCGAAAGAAGTCGTGCACATCGACCAGCAACTCGAAGTCTACATCCTTTCCGTGGATAAGGATAAAGAGAAGATCGCCCTGAGCCTGAAGCACAAGTCGGCCAGTCCGTGGGAGGACGTGGAGAAGAAATACCCGATCAACAGCCGACATACCGGCGAAGTCGTCAACGTCATGAGCTACGGCGCCTTCGTCAAGCTGGAGGCCGGCATCGAGGGACTGGTCCACATCAGCGAGATGAGCTGGACCAAGCGGATCAACCATCCCAGCGAGCTAGTGTCCATCGGCGACCAGATCGAGGTCCAGGTCCTGAACATCAACAAGGACAAGCAGGAAATCTCCCTCGGCATCAAGCAGGTCCAGCCCAATCCGTGGGACAAGGTGGCGGAGCGCTATCCGCAGGGCACGTTGATTGAAGGCGTGGTCCGCAACCTGACCAACTACGGCGCCTTCATCGAGATTGAGGAAGGCATCGATGGCCTGCTCCACGTCAGCGACATGAGCTGGGTCCGCAAGGTCAGCCATCCCAGCGATGTGGTGGCCAAGGGGGACAAGGTCAAGTGCGTCATCCTCAATGTGGACCAGGAACGCAAGCGCGTGGCTCTGGGCCTCAAGCAGATGGCCAGCGACCCGTGGGAAGGGGATATTCCCGGCCGGTATCATCCGGGCGACGTCAAGAAGGGCAAGGTCACCAAGCTGACCAACTTCGGCGTGTTTGTGGAACTGGAAGCCGGCCTGGAAGGACTCCTGCACATTTCCGAATTGGCCGACGAGAAAGTGGAAAGCCCGGAAGAAGTGGTCAAGGTTGGCGATGAAATTGAAGTGAAGGTTCTGCGCGTCGATCCGGCCGATCGGAAAATCGGCCTGAGCCGCAAGCGCATCGGCGAAGAAGGCGTCCCCGAAGAAGCGGAACTGCCTCCGGATTCGGATGAGCCGGCATCGGAGAAAAGTGGCAAGCGCGAGCTGCGCGGCGGCACCGGCGGCGGCGGCGGCCAGCTCTTCACAATGCCCGAGGAGAATAAAGAGGAGCAAAAATCGTAAGTGTGGGTGGCAAGCCCGGAGTCTCCGAACGGCGTGGTCGAAGGCTCAGGACGTGCCAGCCGATCTTGAGCACAAATTTGCGATTTGCAACTGAAAGCGCACTCGCGCCCATAGATTTTGTGGTTCCGGCCGAAGGGATTGTACCTGATTCGCAAAAGGTGCTGGCAAAATCTGGGTGGTCCTGGCAAAGTCGCCGTGCCCTGCTCCAGACGCCGGACCGGTCAAGACGATACCACTGTGGAAGTCGGTCCCTCCTGCCAATGGGGTATTGAAAGCGAACGGGTATCCGGGCGGAATAACCCCAAAGGCGGCTGTGTGAATTTGCCATAGGGATGGACCTGAATTACACTTTAAGGCAGCATTGGGACCCGATAGAGGTTCAGCCTCGGCCCTTGGAAAACTCCCCATGACACGACCGCGCCGTCCCAAAGGTCCCTCGGTGCAATCGCCGCTGGAGACCTATCTCCGCGAAATCAATGAAACGGCCTTGCTGACCGCCGATGAAGAAAAGCAACTTGCTTATCGCATCGAGGACGGCGACAGCGAGGCGCGCGACCGGATGGTGCGCGCCAACCTGCGCCTGGTGGTCAACATCGCCCGCGGCTACACCGGCAAGGGCCTGGGACTGCAAGACCTCATCGAGGAAGGCAACCTGGGACTGCTGCGGGCCGTCGAGGGCTTTGATCCCTCCATGAACACCCGCTTCAGTACCTACGCCAGCTACTGGATCAAGCAGTCGATCAAGCGAGCCCTGGTGAACACGGCCAAGACCATCCGCATCCCCGCCTACATGGTCGAGCTGCTGGCGAAATGGCGGCGGGCCAGCGCCAAGCTGCAAGACGAGCTGGGCCGGCCTCCCACTCATGAAGAAATCGCCAAGAGCCTGGAACTGCCCAAGAAGAAACTCGCCATCATCAAGAAAGCTATCCGCGTCTACAATGCCGCCCCCCAGACCGACCAGATCGAAACCGGCTGGTCGCTCGACGAAATGGTCATGGACGGCCATTCCAAGTCCCCCGACCTGGAAATGGTCGAAGCCGACGATCTGCACCACGTCCTCGATCTGCTCGACAAGATGGACAAGCGCGAAGCCACCGTCCTGCGCATGCGCTTCGGCCTGGACGACGAGGAGCCCAAGACCCTGAAAGAAATCGGCGAATGCCTGGGCCTGACCCGCGAACGCGTCCGCCAGATCGAAAGCGAAGCGCTGAGCAAGCTGAGCGAGAGTATGCAGGCGGATTGAGGATTGGATGGATATCCGCCGATGAATCGGGATTCTATGCCGTGGTTAACAAGTCGAAGATCGGCCAGGTTTCCACTGAGTTGCGTCTGAAATTGGGCCAACTCCTCGATACATCTCCGGAAGATATTTCTCCTACACACTTGTTCGTCACACTGATTCCACCACAAGATCGTCGGAAGGTCTGGGAAGCACTTCGAGAGTCAGGTGTCGTCTTACCGGATTTGCGACTTGCCAATCCTGTGATTTTCGTGGTTGCCCTGGTTGTTCTGCTTCCGGTAACCGTGTTGGCTATCCTCACCAAAAACCGTTTCTTGTTTTTGTGTCTTTTCGAGTTCTTTTGGATTGCTCGACGGCTTACACGCGCCCGGGCAATCATCCCTCCCATTGGCTGCGAAACTGTTCAGGAGGCAATCCTCTGTACCGCCTCATTCCATCAAAGTGATTTCCGGGAAGGACTTTGGCCGCGAGAAGATATTTCGGCAAAAGTCCGGTGGGTACTTGCCGAACGCCTGGGAATTCCGTTCAGCGAAATTACCGACGAAACCAAGATCACGGATCTTTGTTGCTAGCCTCAAGGCACTTTGCTCTTGATCTTCTTGATCGCGGCTTTCGCCGCTTCCGACACGTTTATATCCGGATGTTCCGCCGCCAGTTCCAGCGCGGGCACAAGCTCCGCGGGCAGTTTTTTCATGCCCTGGAAGATTTCGCCGAACGCATATGCAGCGCCGGCTTTGATGCCTACCTCCGGCGCCTTCAGGGCGGCCAGCAGAGCGGGTAGCTCAGTCTTGGCGGGAGGACCGATGTCGCCAAGGGCATAGGCGGCCAGAGTACGGACGCCGGCGTCATCCTCCGCATTCCCAAGGACCTTGCCCAGGCGCACGGTGGCCTTGATGGCTTCGGGGCCGACAATGCCGAGCACCTGGCCGGCGGCGTGGCGGAAATGCGCCGGCTGCATCTTGTCCTCCAGGAGCTGCAAGAGAATGTTGACATCGTCGCCGGTGGGCCGGCCGATCTTGGCCAGGGCGGTCCCAGCCGCCTTTTGCACCCCCTCGTTCTGATCCACCTTGCTCAGAAAGAGCAGGTCGGAATAGGCGGCCTTGGCGCGGACGGCGTTTTTGTCGGCCTGGGCCTCGGCGGCGGCGATCTTGCCCACGGCCTCCGCTGCCGCCACGCGCAGCTCCGGATCGGTTTCTTTGAGCACCGCCAACAAAGTGGGGATGCTGTCTCGAGAATCCCGGCCCATGGCGCCCAGGGCTTCAGCCGCGCCGGGACGCACATATCGGCGGTTTCCTTGCAGCGCCTTTTGCAGGGCCGGCACAGCTTCTTCCTTCAGGGCGGTTTGCAAATCCTTGTCACCATCCTGGGCCCGGCCGGCGATCTTGGCCAGCGTCTCCGCCGACTGAATGCTGAGATCGGCCTCGTCTTCCTTCAGCCCCTGGCTGAGCACTCCCTTGCTGAGGACGACAATTAGATCGCGGACTTTGGGGCCGAGCGGTTCCTTGCTCTCCTGGGCGATGGCCCACAAGGCCTGGGCGGCGTGCAGGCGCAGGCTCATCTTTTCCTTGTCATTGGCGAGAAGTTTGCCGAGCGGCGCCGATGCCTTGCTCGCCTTCGTGCCGATTTCTCCGAGCGCATAGGCCGCCTTGCCGCGCAGACTCTCGTCTTCATGTTCCAGGGCGGCAATCAAGGCGGGAACGGCATCGGCGGCGTCCGGGCCGATGGCGGCCAGGGCCAGGGCTGCGGTGGTGCGCAGGGCCGAGTCCGGATCGGCCAGGGTTTTGCTCAAAGCGGCGACCGCCGGCCTGGCCTCGCGGTTCATGAGCCACAAGCTGACTGCCGCCCCCGCGCGATAGCTGGCTGGATATTTCCGATCCAGGGCGGCAATGAGGGTAGGCACATCGGCTTTGCCGGGCCGGCCGATCTTCTTGACCGCCTCGGCCGCGGCGCTGCGAATGATTTCGTCCGGTTGATCATCCTTGGCCAGCTCAAAGAGGATGGTGTAGGAAGGCCGGGTGAGTGGTCCGCCGATGTCGCCCAGGGCCTTGGCGGCTGCGGCTCGCAATGCGGCGTCGGCATCACCCAGAGCTTCGTGTAATTCCGGCGCCAGTTTTGCCGCCTTGGGTCCGATCAGGGCCAGCACCAGCGCGGCCTGGGGACGCAGCGTGGATTCCTTGTCTTGCAGAATTTTCTTCAAGACGGGCAATGCTTCGTCTTCCTTGCCTTCCACAGCCCAGATTGCCTGGGCTGCGTACAGTCGAACTTCGGCGTTCTTGTCCTTGAGGGCGAAGTGGAGTGGGACGAGGGCGTTCTTGGCATCCGGACCGATGCCGGTGAGCGCGGCCGCGGCCCGGGCGCGGAAACCGGCATCGGCATGGTCCAGGGCGAGAATGAGAGCCGGCACCGCCTCGCGCGCTTCCGGCCCAATGTTGTAGAGCGCTTCCGCCACGTGCTCGCGAACGCCGCTGTCGCTGTCGCTGAGCGCCAGAGCCAGAGCAGGGACGGCCGACTTGGCTTCCTTGCCGATCCGCCCCAGAGACATGGCGGCATTGATCCGTATTTCTGCATCCGGATTCTTCAACGCCTCGGCCAGCACGCCGACTCCTTGTGTCTGCTTGTCGAGGACCCACAAGGCCTGGGCGGCGATGAGGCGGACTTTCACCTCGGAATCGTGCAGTGCTTCCACCAGTTTCGGCAAGGCTTTCTTGGCCGCGAGCCCGATGTTGCCCAGAGCGTAGGCGGCCTGGACGCGGACTTTGCCGGACGAATCGCCCAGGGCATTTTGCAAGGCATCGAGGACTTCGTTATCGCCGGCTTTAAATGAGCCCAGGGCTGCCGCCGCCCGGCTGCGCACGCCGCTGTCTTTATCCTGCAAACAAATGACGGCAATCGGCGTGAGGTCCTTGGCGGATTTGCTTTTGATGTTCCACAGGGCCTGGGCGGCGCTGATGCGCACATCGGCGCTGGGATCGGCGAGGGCTTTTCCCAGGGGCGGGTCGGCGTCCTTGGCGTCCGGGCCGATCATGCCAATGGCCTGCGCGGCCGCGGCCCGCAATCCGGCCCGCGCATCTTTCAACGAGGCCAGGAAGTCGGAAAGATCGCCGCGTTGCGGGGTGCCGATCTTTGTCTTGGCAGCGACGCACTTATCGCGCACTGCCTTCTCCACGTCGGTCTTGGCGACGTTGTCCAGGACAGGGAATGCGGCTTTGGCCAGCGGCCCCATATTCCCCAGAGCATCCGCCGCCGCTTCACGTACCTCCGCCTTGGGATCGTTGAGGGCGGTCAACAGATCGGGGACCGATTTACCCAGGCTGCGCGCCAGCACGCCGACCCCGGCGACCGCATGAGCGCGAACTTTGGCATCGTCTTCGGCCAGGGACTTTTCCAGATTGGCAATGTCCGGAAATGGATCGGGTGGTTGAACCGAGGAAGGCGTCTCCGGCGGCAACAGGATGAAGAGAACGGCCAGGGTGATCGCCTGAGTATTGACGATGGCCGCAGTGACCGGCAAGCTCAGCCCGGGGATTTTGCCGCGGAACAGTTTCAGGATGGCGACGGCAGCGAGTGCCAGGCCAACCGCGCCCAGAACAATGCCGAGCCAGCCCTGGCGCAATGGCCAGATGGTTCCGAGGGCGATCAGGCCGAGAGTCAGGGCGATGACGGTGAGTTCGGCAATGCCCTTTCGCGCGGGGGCCGCCGTCTGGTGAACGACCTTGTTGACAATGTCGGAAACCAGGGTAGTGAGCCGGGGCGGCTGACTCGGCGTGGATTCCGTCAGGCGCGAGCTGATGGGCGGTTCCATTGGTTTCGGCGGCTCCATCGAGCGGGAAGTAACCGGCGGCGATTCCGATGAAGTGGAGCCGATGAGAATGCCGACGCGTGGGCCATCATTGGCTTTCGCGATCGGGGCCGGAACTGTGCTCTCTACCTTCGGCACTGCAACAGGCGGCGGAGCCGCTGCCGGGGCCGGCGTGAACACGTGCTGGCACTGCGGGCATTTGGCCCCGGTTTCCAGCATCTTATCCGCCACCATGAATTGATAATTGCAAATCGGGCAACTAATGGTGAGCATGCGTCGGCACTTTCTTCGGTTTTCGGTTTTCAGTTTTCGGTTTTCAGTAGTCAGTCAGTTTTCGGTTCGACTCCCGCGACCCGGGCCGCAAGGCAATAGACATTGAGTATTCCGGTTTTCACCGAAAACCGAAAACTGAAAACCGAAAACTCCACTGTACCACTCACCAGAAAACGAGCAAGGCAAAAGATCGTTGGCAAAAAATTAAATTGCCTTGACCAACGAAGCAAGGTAATGTGTGTTTTAACTTGCGGAAGAGGACGGAGAAAGTATGTCGACGCTGCACAAGCTGGTGCTGGCCACGGCAATGGGTTTTCTGATTCCCGGCGCCGCACGTGCCCAGTTCTCCATGCAGGGAAAGATTTGTCCCTGGGGCATGCAGATCATGCGCCAGCAACAGCAGCAGCAAATGATGTGGCAATACCGGCAGCAACAGCAGCAGGTCCGCCTGTCCATGCAGATGCGGCAGAAGCAGCAGTATCAGCAAATCCAAAAGACCATTCAGCCGCCGACACGGAAGGTCAGCAGCCCGCCCTATGTGCGACCGGCCGTGCCGCAAGTTGTCAAGCACCAGGTTTCGCAGCCGCTCGTCCAGCACCGGGTTATACAGGAAAAGGCCAAGCAACAGACAGCGCATCCGATGAGGAAGGTCGAGCACCACGAGAAAATAGTTGCAGTGCGTCTCGAGTGGATGAATCGCCCCGTGGGTCCGGGCGATTTGGGCACGCTCTCGCGGGCCGAGCTTCTCGCTCTGTTCCGGCTTTACTGGAACAGGGTGAGGCTGTTTACCGCGCTGCATACGGTCGAGCGGACCAGGGAACATCATGAGATGAACGTGACCGCGGTTCCCCGTCACCTGCACAAGGTCAAGAAAGCCACGCCGGACGTTCATCATCCGCAACATGCCAAGCGCGTGCCCCCGCCGCAGCATCAACAGCATGTCAGGGCCAAGTCGGTAACGGAGTTTCAAGCTGCCCTGAAGGTGCGAAAGAAAACGACCGTCCATTCCGGCGTGGTCAAGATGAACACGAGCATTACCACTCTGGACATTCGCTGTGCGCGGTGCCATCAACGGATGCATGGCCAGCCGAACGTGCCGCATCTGGTGGGCGTGCCCCAGGCGCATCCGCCGATGCCCAAAGCCCTGGCCAAATCACCGGCCCCGATGCCCAAATCGCTGGCCAAGGGCCCTGTGCCCTTCAAGAATCCCCTGGTTAAAGATCCTGTCCCTTTCAAGAATCTGCTGCCGAAAGATCCTTTGGCGCTGAACAAGCCTCTGCTGAAAGCTCCGAAGCAGCCGTTGCAACTGGGCCTTCCCAAGAAACCATTTGAGTTGACGAATCAGCCGTTGGTGATCCCTCAACCGAAACCTCTGCCGGTGGCCATCTCCAAGCCGCAACCTCCGGTCCTGTCGCTGGCTTTTCCGGCGCCCAAGCCAACCTCGATGTTCCAAACGAATGTGATCTTGCCGACGCTGCTGGCCAAACCAAACAATCCACTGACGAGGACCAGGCCAAGCGTGGGCGTGCCTGGTCAAACTCCGTTTGTTGCTATGGCGCCGGGCTTGCTCCTTCCGGCCATGTTCGCCAACACATCCGGCAAACCAGCGCGATATCCCGAAGCAACGCCTTTTCAATCATCGACAGGAACCACGCCTGCGCCTGGCCTGCCCGGTGATTCGCCGTTCGATTTGCCCGCTGGCCTCTCGAACCAACCTGCGGAGAAATCTGAAACAACCGAGCAATCTTCATCCAACACCTCCGTTAAAGATTGGCTGCGGCCGGAGTTGCCCTCGGTGCCTCCAAGTATTCTCTTGCTGCCACGCCGCGTGACTCCTCGAACCCAGGATACGGTGCCGGATTTCTCACCGGTCCGCTGGATTGCCGAACATAGCGCGCCGGTCGCGGGCAACCGGGGAAGCTAATCTTCAAACGGCAATCCCACCAATGGTGTCACAATTGAACAGCGGTGTATGATTCTCCCGCTCCGGCACGCGATCTTCCCGAGTGCCGTCCCCGACCCAAGGCGTTATCAATTCATTAGTTGTATCGGCGTTGTTTTCCTCCCAAAGTTTTGGCATCATATTCGCTCCGACGAGGCGTTTGGTCGGGCCTTCTTCCTAGAGTCTTCGAAGGGTGGCGTCATGGCCAGCGCGATCCTTGCCGATAATCTCCGCATTCTCCGCCGCCGGCAATGCCTCACCGACTGCAACTTTCCCTCCCGTCCCTCGATTCTGGATTCCAACTTTCGCGGCGACATATGGATTGCCTTTCAAGATCCCGATTTCTTGACGCTGTTCCACGGCAAGCAACGGCTGGTCACGTTTGCCGGAACGCGGATGGATTGCGTGGCGCTCAATAGCCGGCTGTTCGAATTGCGCCAGGCCAAACCAAGGAAGAAATGCCGGAGGTGATGGCCTGACTTCCGTTTGCTCGCGCGATTTTCCACACCAGGCGCTCAGACTTTTCCTTGCGATTTTGCCTCGGGAGAATTAACATATTGCCCAGGTGCGCTGCCACGCGCTCACGTATAGGGGGATTCATGCTCACCATCCTGGATCGGGCAGGGCGGATGTGCGAGCCCGTCAGCCGGCGGGAATTGTTGCAGGCCGGCGGTGCCGGGCTCCTGGGATTATCCTTGCCCAGGGTGCTGGCTGCAGAAAACAACCTTCCGGCACATCGCGGCCGGGCCAGATCGGTCATCTTCCTGTTTCTGTTCGGCGGGCCCAGCCAGCTGGAAACCTTCGACATGAAACCGCGGGCGCCGTCCACCATCCGCGGGCCATTTCAGCCCATCGCCTCCCGCACGCCTGGCCTGATGATTTGCGAACACCTTCCCCATCTGGCGCGGATGAGCGACAAGTTTTGCGTGCTGCGCACTCTGACCCACACCTTCAACGATCACAGCGGCGGCGGGCACTATATTCAAACCGGCAAGCGCTGGCATATTCCGATCGGCGGCGGCTTCGATGCCACGCCAAGCGATTGGCCCAGCATGGGTTCCGTGGTCGAATTCCTGAACCAGCGACGACATGGCCCGGGTTCCTTGCCGCGCTATGCCGTGGTGCCCAATTACCTTGGCCGGCTGGAACAGGCCGGGCAGTATCGCCGGCCGGGAGAATACGCCGGCTGGCTCGGACGCGCCTGCAATCCCTTGACGACGACCGTGAACAAACGCAATCTCCAGGACAATCCCTACTGGCGGCCGTGCAGCGACGAGGAGCTTACCTTCCAGATTGAAGGATCGGCGCCGCCAAGCGAAGTGACACTGGATCGCGTGCGAAACCGGCAGTCGCTCCTCGAACAGTTTGACAGCGAGCGCCGCTTGCTGGACGGCATGCGACGACCTGGTGAGCTGGATCGATTTCGGCAACGAGCCCTCGCCCTGGTGACATCACAGCAGACGCGACGCGCCCTGGACATTCGCCGCGAGCCGGACCGGATTCGGAACAGCTATGGCCGACACCTCTTTGGCCAAGCCACTCTCATGGCCCGCCGCCTGATCGAAGCCGGCGTGCGCTTCGTCACGGTGCATTACGAGGCCATCGACGGTTACAGCTGGGATTCCCACCTCCACAGCCATGATGTGAAAAATCACCTGTTGCCGACATTCGATCAGGCCCTGGCCGCGCTGTTAACCGACCTGGATCAGCGTGGCTTGTTGTCGGAAACCCTGGTGGTGGCATTAGGCGAGATGGGCCGAACGCCCATGGGCAATCCGCAGGGAGGGCGAGGTCACTGGAGCACTCTGTTTCCCGCCGTCCTGGCCGGAGCGGGCATTCGCGGTGGAACCGTGTACGGGGCTTCCGATAAAGATGCTGCTTATCCCGTCGATCATCCGACGACTCCCGAAGACCTCGCCGCCACGATCTACGATGCCCTGGGCATCGATCCGGAAATGCGCTTGCAGGATGCGCTTGGCCGACCGGTGCCAGTGGTCGAAGGCGGCCGAGCAGTTCGGGCCATTTTTGGGTAATCTTCTGGCGATCAGAGGCAGATCCAAAGCAACAAATGCTTGTCTTCCAATCTTGCTCCGTCAGCAAGGTCAATCAATTGTTGCAACAAGCCGGTGACATCGGAATAATCCCAGTCTTGTAATTCCTCAGTCGCAGCCCAGGCATCCGATACGGTTTGGATTTGATCCTGACCTTCACCAGCAAGGTCTCCTAGTAAATCCCTCAACTCATCCGGGATCTCAAAAACCCAGGGACCATCTTCCGAAACCTCAGCAAGCAGTTTCATGTTTTCTGAGCGAGAAACTACACCTTCAACATCAATTTCCACGCCCTCAAGTATCGCCCATAGGGAAGCGAGTTTGATTTGATCAAGCCCCTTCCAATCG
>Ga0066903_100002337_pt1 | contig 14750 bp, 15 predicted proteins | sample PanSoiMetaGPlot1_FD_67491 | JGI IMG/M metagenome (GOLD analysis project Ga0066903, IMG submission 67491) | Tropical forest soil microbial communities from Panama analyzed to predict greenhouse gas emissions - Panama Soil - Plot 1 (version 2) | ecosystem: Environmental > Terrestrial > Soil >...
CGCGATCGCGAGCACGCCGAGACCGGCGAGGAGCACCGAGAGCGCGGTATTGAAGCCGGCGCCTGTTACAGGAGCCGAAACAAAGCCAAGAACGACGGCCGTCGAGAACATCGGGCCGATCGCAAGAGCCTGTGCGACGGCGTGGATCGTTCCCAGACGTCGCTCGCCCAGCTGCCCTCCGGTGGTTCCCGCGGAGCCCACGTCTGACATGAAAACCCCTCCTCGGTCGGAACGATGGAAACGAATCTTGGATACATTCGCACCCCCGGGATGCGGCGTCAACCCGCCCCCGAGGGGGTTGCTTGACCCTCACGGGCAACGGCGTAATGTATGCAAAGACCATGAACATGACCCATGAGAGCCCTTCGGTCTCCGGCCCGCTGCAGATCCAGAGCGTGGTCGACCAGGTCTATGCGGCCGTGCGCGCCCGCATCCTCTCAGGCGACCTGCCCCGCGGCAGCCGCCTGCGCCAGGCCGCCCTGGCCGAGGAGCTGGGCGTCTCGCGCACGCCGCTGCGGGAGGCGCTGCGCCGTCTGGCCACGGAGGGGCTGGTCGAGTTCGAGCCCAACCGCGGCGCCACCGTGGCCGAGCACGACTTCTCCGACATGCGTCACGCCTGGCAGGCGCGTCTGGCCATGGAGCCCGGCGCCGCACGGCTGGCCGCCGAGCTGTGCAACCAGGATGCGATCGCGGCGATGCGCCGCGCGATCGACGCCCAGCGCCGCTCCAGCCGTGAGTCGGGCGAGAGCTACGAGGTCAACCGCGACTTCCACCTGGCGCTGGTGCGCGCGGCCGGCAACCCGCACCTGACCCGCTTTGCCGAGCTGCTGTGGGCGCCGCGGATCGGCGTGCCCATCTACGAGATGCAGGCCGACAACCCGCGCAGCGTGCGACGCTGGGCCACCGAGCACGAGAAGATCACCGACGCCGTCGCGTCGGGCGACCCCGACCTGGCCGAGCGGGTCACGCGCGAGCACCTGGCCGCGTGGCCGCCCGTCGAAGGCCGGGGCTAGGCCTCCATCGTCACCGGGTTGGTGAGCACCCCCACGCCGGCCACGTCGACCTCCACGACGTCGCCCTCGCGCAGGTAGCGGCGCGGATCACGCGAGTCGCCCACGCCGCCGGGCGTGCCGGTCGCGATCACGTCGCCCGGCTCCAGGGTCATGCCACGCGAGAGGTACGTGATCAGCTCGACCACCGAGAAGATCAGGTTGGCCGTGGTCGAGTGCTGCATGACCTCGCCTGACACACGCGTCTCGATCGCGATGTCGGCCAGGTCGACGCCCTCCGCCGAGGCGATGCACGGCCCCATCGGGGCAAACGTGTCAAAGCTCTTGCCCAGCGTGAACTGGCGCAGCGGCGTCTCCAGCTGGGCGCGGCGGCCAGAGACGTCGTGGATGGCCGAGAGGCCACCCACGGCGGCGCGCGCCTCGGCCTCGTCAGCGCGGTACACACGGCGGCCGAGCACCACCGCCACCTCGCCCTCGTAGTCGGGGCGGTTCTCCTCGCGCGGCACCACAATCGGGGCGCCGTGGCCGGTCAGTGCACTGGTCCACTTCGCGAACACGACAGGCACCGCCGGGATCTCGAGCTCGGACTCCTCGGCGTGGTCGCGGTAGTTGAGCCCGATGGCGAGGATCTTCTGCGGCACCACGGGATGCAGCAGCCGCACCTCGCCCAAGTCGTGCGCCTCGCCGGAGGCCGCGGCCACCAGCGCCCAGCCCTCGGCGTCCGGCACGAATCCGGCCGGGCCCACCGGGCCCGCATCGATGACCTGCTCGCCTTCGAGCCTGCCGATCCGCACCTGGCCGCCGTTCTCGTAGCGCACCGCCTTCATCGACCCTCCTCCGTTCGCAGCACCTTCAGCGCGTTGATCGCGCGGGGCACGCCAGCATACGGCGTCGTCTGCAGGATCGTCTCCTCGATCTCTGCGAACGGCACATCCAGCGCCCGCAGCGCCTGGATGTGGGCCGCCACCTGCGGCTCACAGCCACCCAGCGTGACCAGGCAGGCGACGATCACCATCTCGCGCTCGCGGGCGGTCAGGCCGGGCCGCACGTGCACGTCGCCGAACGCCCACTCCACCAGCCAGTCGGCCATCGGACTGCCCATCCGGGCGAGGAACGCCTCGCCTCCGGGATGGTCGCCCAGCTCCGCCAGCCGGGCCTCGCCCAGCGCCCGCCGGGACTGCTGATCGCTCATCTGACCGCCCTCCTTGACCGCGCTCCTCAAAGCGCATATTGTATCCAATCGTGTCGGAGCCCCGAGTTCGCGTGCTGCTCGAAGGCCGCCCCGCATGGGGCACGCCCGCCGGTGACCGGATCGCGCTGAACGACGGCGGCAGCATCGCCGAGGCCGACGCAACCTATCTGGCGCCGGTCGTGCCGGGCAAGATCATCGCTGTGCACCTGACCTACCGCAGCCGGGTCGAGGAGTACGCCGCACGGGTGCCGCCCGAGCCCTCCTACTTCATGAAGCCCCCCACCACCCTGAATGGGCACCGCGGGCTGCTGCGCCGGCCGCACGGCACGAGCTTCCTCAACTACGAGGGCGAGCTGGCGGTCGTCGTCGGCAGGCAGATGCACGGCGTGCCCGAGGCCGAGGTGCTCGGCTACGTGGCCGGCTACGCCCCTGCCAACGACGTCGGACTGCACGACTTCCGCCACGCCGACCGCGGCTCGATGCTGCGGGTCAAGGGCCAGGACGGCTTCTGCCCGATCGGGCCGGCCCTGACCCCGGCCGACAGCTTCGACCCCACGAACTACACGATCAGCACTTTGCTGAACGGCGAGGTCGTGCAGAGCGGCGGCTCGGCCGACCTGCTCTGGCCCGTGGCCTACATGCTGGCCGACCTGTGCCGCGTGATCACGCTCGAGCCGGGCGATGTGGTGCTGACGGGCACGCCCGCCAACTCACGGCCGATGGAGCCCGGGGACGTCGTCGAGGTCGAGATCAGCGGCCTGGGCCGCCTCACCAACACGGTCGTCGACTGGCAGGTCGACCTGGCCGGCCCCGGCGAGCAGCCGCAGGTCTCGGCCAACACGCTGCACGTCGCGCTGGCGATGCCCGAGGACGAGGCCGAGCGGACGATCGAGGAGGGCGTGACGTGATCGCCCTGCGCGGGATCGACCACGTCTGCCTGAACGTGGCCGACGTGGCCGAGGCCGCCCGCCGCTACGCGATCCAGTTCGGTCTGACGCTGCGCGAGCAGGACGCGGCGCGCGCCACACTGGCCTGCGACTACGAGCCGTACTCGCTGGAGCTGATGCGCGGGGACGGCGCGCTCGGCTTCGACCACTGCACCTGGCAGCTGCGCCGCTCGGTGTCGCTCGACCAGGCTCGTGCGCACCTGGCCGAGGCCGGGGCCGACTGGGACGACGGCGAGCCGCTGGTGGTGCGCGACCCCGAGGGGTTCATCCACCATCTCGTCCCGTATCGCGCCGACGAGGACCGGCGCCCGGCGATCGCCCGCTCGACCGACAGCCTGCCCGGCCTGCGCCCGCGCAAGCTGGGGCACATCAACCGGCTCACAGCCGACCTGGCCGGGGCCAGCCGCTTCTACACCGAGGTGCTGGGCATGGAGGTGTCGGACTACCTGGGCGACGGCGGGGCCTGGTTCCACGTCAGCCCCGAGCACCACCAGATGGCGCTCGTCAACACCGGGTACGCGCACTTCCACCACATCGCCTTCGACTATGTCGACTTCGGCGCGCTGCGGGTGCTGTTCGACAGCCTCGCCCAGCACGGCCGCTGGCTCGCCTGGGGCCCCGTGCGGCACGGCATCGCCCAGAACATCTGCGGCTACGTCCGCATCACCGAGGAGCCGCTGCTGGTCGAGTGCTACGTCGACATGGAGCAGCTCGAGCCCGAGCACGAGCCGCGCCACTGGCCCGACGACCGCCACTCCTCCAACACCTGGGGACCGCTCCCGCCCCGCTCCTACTTCCGCTTCGACGAGGAGGCGATCCGCTACGAGCGCGAGAGCCTCGAGACGCGGGGGCACGTGCTGCCGCCGCTGGAGGTGACCACCTGATGGCAACCGCAGAGGAGACCAGCGCCGTCGCCGCCCGCACCGGGCAGCAGTTCCTGGACGGGCTGTCGGGCGACGCCCGCGAGATCTGGCTGAACGGCGAGAAGATCACGCACCCGCTGGAGCACGAGGAGCTGCGGGCCGCGGCCGAGTCGCTGGCCCGGGTCTACGACCTCCAGCATGAGCACGCCGGCGAGATGCTGGCGCCCTCGCCCGATGACGGCCGGCTGGTCAACGTCACGCACCTGATCCCGCGCTCGCAGGACGACCTCGTCCGCCGCCGCCGTGCGGTCGAGCTGGTGGCCGCCTCCACCGCGGGCATGATGGGCCGCACGCCCGACTACCTGAACGTCACCTTCGCATGCTTCGCCGGCCGCTCGGACGTGTGGGCGCGGCGTGGCAACGAGCAGGGCGCCGAGAACCTGGTCGCCTACCAGAAGGAGATGCGCGACCGCGACCTCTCCACCACCCACTCGATCATGAACCCCCAGGTCGACCGCACCAAGCCGGAGGCCGAGCAGGCGGCGGGCGAGGTGGCCCTGCACAAGGTGGGCGAGACCGACACGCACATCACCGTGCGCGGGGCGCGAATGCTGGCCACCCTGGCCCCGTTCGCCGACGAGCTGACCATCTACCCGGGCTCGGATATCCGCCCCCAGGACGGTCGCTACGCGCTCTCGTTCGCGATCCCGATGGGCACGCCCGGACTCAAGTTCATCTGCCGCGACAGCTACTCCAAGCCGCGCAGCCGCTTCGACTATCCGCTCTCCTCCCGCTTCGACGAGATGGACGCGGTCGCCATCTTCGACAACGTCGAGGTACCCAAGGGCCGCGTCTTCCTGGACGGCGACACCGAGGGCTACTCCGAGGTCATCACCGATACGGGCTGGCGCGGGCACATCATGCACCAGGCCTTCACGCGCGCCTACGTCAAGCTGTCCTTCGCCTTCGGGCTCGGCCACCTGATCGCAAACACCACGGGCGTGGCGCGATTCGACCACATCCAGGAGAAGCTCGGCCAGATCTCCAACATGGTGGAGCTGACCCGCAGCGGGCTGGTCTCGGCCGAGGCCGGTTCCTTCCTGGACGACGGCGGCGTCTGGTACCCCGACGACCGGCCCTTCCTGGCGCTGCGCGGCGAGATGCCCAAGTGGCTGCCCTACACCAACGAGCTGCTGCAGCTGATCGGCGGCGGCGGCTTCATGTGCACGCCGTCGGAGGCGGACATGAATGGCCCGCTGCGCGACCTGATCGACACGTACTACCAGGCCGGGGGCGCCGACGCCGAGCGCCGGATCCGGCTGTTCCGGCTGGCCTGGGACTACCTCGGCTCCGACCTTGGCGGCCGCGGCGAGCTGTACGAGCGCTTCTACCTGTCAGACTCGTGGCGGATGACGGCCCTGGCCTACAAGATCGCCGACAAGTCGTTCCCGGAGTCGCTGGTGGAGCAGTTCCTCCATGAGTGAGCAGCGCGGCTACTCGCTGCCGCTCTCACCCGAGGGACGTGCCTCGATCATCCCCGCGCCGCCCTGGCACTACGTGGGCGACTTCCTGGTGATCGAGTACTGGGCCGATCCCGACGCGGTGGCGGCGGTGCTGCCGCCCGGCCTCGAGCCGTTCGCCGACGACCCCGGCCGGGCCGCGGCCCTCTTCGTCGACTGGCAGTCGCGCTCGGAGGGCGGCGGCGAGCTGCTCGACCCGGTGCGCGGCCAGTACCGCGAGTTCTTCATCGTGGTGAACGCGACGCTCGACGGCGAGCACGTGACGACGTGTCCCTACATCTGGGTCGACCGTGACTTCGCCCTGATCCGGGGCTGGATCCAGGGCTTCCCGAAGAAGCTGGGCTCGGTGCACATGACGCGCAGCTTCGGGCTCGACTGCCTGGCCGAGGGGCGCACGTTCGCGGGCACGCTCTCGGCCAACGACCGCCGGCTCGCGCAGGGCACGGTCACGCCCACCGCAGTGAGCGAGTCCGGGCCGACCCACAACGACCCGCCGCTGATCAACGTGCGCCATTTCCCACGGCTGGCCGCAGGCCGCCACGACCAGCCGGCGGTGCACGAGCTGGTGCGTGCCCGCAGCAGCAACCGGTCGATCTCGCAGATCCGCGAGGGCGAGGCCACGCTCGAGCTGTTCGCAGCACCGAACGAGGAGCACGACCGGCTCGCCCCGGTGCGGATGGGCAACGGCTTTCGTTTCACGTTCGCCTACACGGTCGAGGACCTGGAGACGGTGCGGGAGCTGGTATGAGCCGGGCGGCCCTGGTCACCGGCGGCGGCAGCGGGATCGGCGCGGTGATCGCGGCCCGGCTGGCCGCCGATGGCTGGTCCGTGTGCGTGGCCGGGCGGCGGGCCGAGCCGTTGCAGGCCTCAGGGCACGCCTGGGTGGCGGGCGACGTGGGCCGGCCCGCCGATGCGGAGCGGATCGTGGCCGAGGCGGTGGCGGCGCTGGGCGGCCTCGACCTGCTGGTCTGCAACGCCGGCATCTCGCGCCCGGGCACGGTGCTGACGCAGACGCCCGAGGGCTGGGACGAGCTGATGCGCACGAACCTGACCGGCGCCTTCCTGACCTGCCGCGCGGCCCTGCCCCACCTGATCGAGCGGCGCGGCGCGATCGTCACGATCGGATCAGCGGCCGGCCGCAGGGCGTCCACCGAGTCGGCGGCGTACTGCACGTCGAAGGCCGGCCTGGCCATGCTCACCCAGTGCCTGGCCATCGACCACGGCCCGCAGGGCGTGCGCGCCAACTGCGTCGCGCCGGGCTGGGTGCGCACCGACATGGCCGACCGCGAGATGGACCTGCGGGCGCAGGCCGCGGGCACGGACCGCGAGGGCGCCTATGCTGAGGCCATGCGCTACGTGCCGCTGCGGAAGGCAAGCTCGGCCGAGGAGGTGGCCGGGCTGGTGGCGTGGCTGGCCGGCCCGGAGGCCGCGTCGGTCACGGGCACCGTGATCCCCGTCGACGGCGGCGCCGACGTGGTCGACACCGCAAGCCTGGCGACATCGGAATGAGCACCATCACCGTCTCGCCGGACCACTACATCGGCGGCCGCCGCGTGCCCAGCGCCGAGCGCTTCGAGGACCGCTCGCCGATCGACAGCTCGCTGCTGGCCGAGGTCGCCCGCGGCGGGCCGGACGACGTGGCGATGGCAGTCGAGGCTGCACAGGCCGCCTTCCCCGCCTGGGCCGCGCTCGGCCCGGACGGCCGGGCCGTGCACCTGCGCCGGCTGGCCGACCTGATCGACGCCAACATCGAGCGCATCGCCACGCTCGAGTGCCTGGACATGGCGATGCTCGAGGAGTCGCTGCGGCTGCGGGTGATCGCGCGCGGCGCCCGTAACTACCGCGCGTACGCCGAGCTGGCCGAGAACCACGTCGAGCGGGTCTGGGACTCGAACGGCACCCACAACCGGGTCGTGCGCATGCCCAGCGGGCCGGCCGCGGTGATCACCCCCTGGAACGCGCCCTTCATGCTCTCCACCTGGAAGACGGCGCCGGGCCTTGCGGCCGGCTGCACGGTGATCCTGAAGCCGCCGGAGTGGGCGCCGCTGTCGTGCTCGATCCTGGCCGACCTGGCCGACGAGGCGGGCCTGCCCGACGGCGTGTTCAACGTCGTTCAGGGCATCGGCGAGGAGGCCGGCGCCGAGCTGGTCGCCTCCGAGGGGGTGCGCCGCATCAGCTTCACGGGCTCGCCCCAGACGGGCCGCCTGATCGGCGTGTCGGCCGCCCGCAACCTGGTGCCGTTCACGGCCGAGCTGGGCGGCAAGGGGCCGCTGATGGTGTTCGCCGACAGCGATCTCGAGGCGGCCGCGCGCAAGGCTGCCGGCCAGTACGACGATGCCGGGCAGGTGTGCCTGGCCGGCACCCGGCTGCTGGTCGAGGAGTCGGTGCTGGAGCGGTTCCGTGAGCTGTTCGACCGCTTCACCGACGAGCACGTGCTCGGTGACCCGCGCGACCCCGAGACGACCGTGTCGCCGCTGATCCACCCCGAGCACCTGGCTCGGGTCGAGGGCTTCGTGCAGCGCGCGCGCGAGAACGGCGACGAGGTCGTCCGCGGTGGGCGCCGCGCCGACGTGGGCGGCCCGGACGGGCTCTGGTATGAGCCGACGCTGGTGCTGCCCCGTAGCAACGACTCCGAGATCGTGCAGCGCGAGGTGTTCGGCCCCGTGCTGACGCTGCAGAGCTTCGCCGACGAGGAGGAGGGCATCGAGCTGGCCAACTCGACCCGCTACGGGCTGTCCGGGATCGTCTACACGGGCTCGGTCGAGCGGGCCGAGCGGGTGGGCCGGGCGGTGCGCGCCGGCACCCTTTGGGTCAACGCCTTCCTGGTGCGCGACCTGACGGCGCCGTTCGGCGGAATGGGCATCAGCGGGATCGGCCGCGAGGGCGGCGACTATGCGCTCGACTTCTACTCCGACCTGAAGACGCTGCAGATCAAGGAGGGCACAACGTCATGACGATGACGCTGGCCGACGTCTACCTCGACAACGACGCCTTCTCGGAGCGCGTTCCCCACGAGGCCTTCGAGTTGCTGCGCCGCGAGGCGCCGGTGCACTGGTACGACTGGGAGCACGGCAACGGCTTCTGGTGCATCACCCGCTACGACGACATCGTGACGGTGATGAAGGACTGGCGCACCTACTCGTCCGAGACCGGCGCGACGGCGCTGGAGGACCTCGACCCCGACCAGATCGAGGCCCGCAAGTCGATGCTCGACACCGACCCGCCCAAGCACTCCAGCCTTCGCGCGATCGTGAACAAGGGCTTCACGCCGCGGGCCGTGGCCGCCTACGAGGACCTGCTGCGCGAGCTGACCCGCCACATCCTCGACGAGACGCTGCCCAAGGGCGAGTTCGACTTCGTCGAGGAAGTGGCCAAGCAGCTGCCGATCCAGGTGCTGTGCCGGATCCTGGGCGTGCCGCTCGAGGACGACGAGCGGCTGATCGCGTGGGGCGACAAGATGATCGGCAACACCGACCCCGACCTGGGCGGTCTGCACCCGGCCAGCCCGGAGAGCGCGAAGTATCGGCTCTATCCCTTCCGCAGCCCGTTCGCGATGGAGCTCTACAACTACGGCCACCGGATCGCAGCGGAGCGGCGCGAGAACCCGCAGGACGACCTCGTCTCCAAGCTCGTCACCTGGGAGGACGAGGACGGCAACAGCCTCACCAGCCAGGAGTTCGACACGATGTTCCTGCTGCTGGTGGTGGCCGGGAACGAGACCACCCGGCAGTCGATCGCCCACGGCATGCTCGCCCTCATCGAGCACCCCGAGGACATGGCGCGGCTGCGCAACGAGCCCTCGCTGATGAACCTCGCAACCGACGAGATCATGCGCTGGGCCTCGCCGGTGATCCACTTCCGGCGCACCGCGACCATCGACACCGAGCTGCGCGGTGTGCCGATCAAGGCCGGCGACAAGGTCGTGGTCTGGCTGATCTCGGGCAACTACGACGAGGAACAGTTCCCCGACCCGATGCGGTTCGACATCGAGCGCAAGCCGAACAACCACGTCACGTTCGGGCGTGGCGGCCCGCACTTCTGTCTGGGCGCCCACCTGGCCAAGCTGGAGACGCGGATCATGTTCGAGGAGCTGCTGCCGCGCGTCGCCGCGGTCGAGCTGACCGGCCCGCCGCGCCGGATCGAGTCGAACTTCACCAACGCCTACAAGGCGATGCCCGTCCGCGTCACGTTGCCATGAGAGGATGACTGGATGAACTCCACGACGATGTCCGACCTGATCGCACAGGGCGTCTCGACCGTCCGTCTGAGCTACCCCGACCTGCACGGCATCTGCCGCGGGAAGGAGTTCCCGGCCGGGTACTTCGAGCACCTGTCCGATGACGGGGCCGCGCATTGCGAGGCGATCATGACCGTCGACCTGCGCCACAACGTGGTGGCGGGGTTCGAGCACGGGTTCCAGGACATCTTGGCACGGCCCGACGCCGACACCGTGCGGCGCATCCCCTGGGATCCCGAGGCCGCGTGGGTGCTGGCCAACCTGGAGCGGATGGACGGCACGCCCTATGCGGTTGATCCGCGCGGCACCCTGAAGCGGGCGGTTGCCGGCTACGCGGAGCTCGGCATGGTGCCGATCGTGGGCCCTGAGCTCGAGTTCTACCTGTGCGAGCCGGACGAGTCGGCTCCGTACGGCTACCGGCGCTACGTCGACAATCCGAGCCACGTCTACACGGTGGGCACGGTCGCCGACCCGCGCGGGATCCTGCGCGAGATGCTGCACGCCTGCGCCGACCTCGGCCTCGAGGCGTACGCGGCCAATCACGAGTTCGGTCGCGCCCAGTACGAGATCAACCTGCGCCACTCCGAGGCACTGGACGCGGCCGACCGCGCCTTCCTGTTCAAGGCCACGGTCAAGGAGATCGCCGCCGCCCACGGGCTGCTGGCCACGTTCATCGGCAAGCCCTGGAACGACGACGAGGGCTCGGGCTTCCACCTGCACCTCTCGCTGGCGGACGAGCGCGGCCGCAATCTGCTGAACGAGTCGCGCGGCGCCGAGGGGCTCTCGCGCGCGGCCCACAACATGATCGCCGGCCTGCTCGCACATGGCCCGGCGATGATGGCCTTCTTCAACCCCACGACCAACGCCTACCGCCGCATCCACGAAGAGGCGCTGGTACCGACGCTGGTCAGCTGGGGGCACGACAACCGCCTGACCATGGCCCGCGTGCCGCGCGAGCGGGGCGGCGCGACGCGCATCGAGCTGCGGCTCGGCGACGGCGCGGCGAACCCGTATCTGGCCACCGCGGCCGCGCTGTTCGCAGGGCTGGACGGGCTCCAGAACAGGCTGCGCCCGCCCCGTCCGATCCGGGGCCTGATCTACGAGCATCCCGACGCCGAAAAGTGCGAGCCGCTACCGCGCACGTTCGAGGCGGCGCTGGAGGCGCTGGCCGCGGACGACCTGATCCGCACCGCGATGGGCGACGAGCTGGTCGAGGTCTTCCTCACGATCAAGGGCGCCGAGCTGGCGCGCGCGGCCCGCACGGTGACAGACTGGGAGTTCAGCGAGTACACCCACCACCTGTGATCGCCGCCGAATCGATCACCGTCGCGGATCTCGAGCGCGACCCCTACCCGATCTACGCGCAGCTGCGCGAGTCGGCGCCGGTGTGCCTGGTGCCGTCGGTGGGGCTGTGGCTGGTCACCCGGTGGGACGACGTGCACCACGTGGCCACGCATCCCGAGCTGTTCACAGCGGACGTGGGCACCTCGCCGCTGACGCGCACGCTGGGTCAGAACGTGCTGACGGTGGACGGCCCCGCCCAGCAGCGGATCCGGGCCACGATCGATCCCACCATGCGGCCGCGGGATGTGGCGGGCTACGCACCCGAGGTGATCGAGCCGATCGCGCGGAGGCTGCTGGACGAGATCGAGCCGGCCGGCGGCGCCGAGCTGATGGCGGCCTACTGCGAGCCATGCTCGGTGCTGGCGCTCGGCCAGGTGATGGGCCTGGGCGAGCTCGATGCTGACACGCTGCGCCGCTGGTTCGGCGACCTCGCCACCGGCGGCTCGAACTTCGAGCAGGATCCCGAGAAGCAGCGGATCGGCGACGAGGCCAGCGTCGAGGTGGACGCGGTCGTGGGGCCGATCCTGGAGCGGTTGGAGCGCGATCCGGACGGCAGCGTGCTGGCCAGCATGGTGCACACCGAGCCGCCGCACGGCGGCAAGCTCTCGCGGGCCGAGGTGCTGGCCAACCTGAAGCTGATCCTGCTCGGCGGAATGCAGGAGCCGGGCCATGCGCTGGGGATCGCGGTCTGGGCACTGCTTACGCATCCCGCGGCGCTGGCCGAGGTGCGGGCCGACCCCGGGCTGCTGCGACCGGCGATGGAGGAGGCGCTGCGCTGGCACTCGCCGGTGGGCACGCAGACCCGCCAGGTGACGGCGGATACCGTGCTCGGCGGGGTCGAGTTGGAGGCCGGCACCGCGATCGCGGCGGTGCTCTCGTCCGCCAACCGCGACGAGCGGCACTGGCAGGATCCGGAGCGCTTCGACATCCATCGCCGCGGCGCACACGCCGCCTTCGGGCTGGGCCCCCACCACTGCGCCGGTGCGCCGCTGGCCCGCTCCGAGGTGCTGCTGCCGCTGCGCATGCTGCTCGACCGCTTCCCGCAGCTGCGGCTCGACCCCGCCCAGGAGGTCGAGCTGGCGGGCTGGGAGTTCCGGGCGCCGGTCGCCCTGCACGTGAGGTGGGACTGATCGGCGAGTGGACGCACATCATGTCCGCCGACCAGCTCGGCGATGGCGAGATGTTCGAGTACCAGTATCGCGGTGAACCGATCGTGGTGGCCCGCACGGAGGCCGGGCTGTTCGCGTTCGACGGCTGGTGCACGCACGAGGAGTGCCCACTGGCGGAGGGCATCCTCAACGACCGCGAGGTCGAGTGCTACTGCCATGGGTCGATCTTCGACCTGCGCACGGGCGAGGCGCTGATCGCCCCGGCGGTCGAGTCGCTCACGATTTACCCCGTGCGTGAGCACGAGGGCGCGATCGAGGTCGAGCTGTAGGTCAGGCCGCTTCGGCGGCCTTGCGGTGCTCGGTCACGATGAAGGTGGTGAGCGCGCGGCGGGCGGGGACGTCCAGCTTGACGAACTCGCCGACCAGCAGGAAGCCGCCGGACTGGCCCTCGGTCACGTCGACCACCTCGAGCTCGGCGGTCAGCGCGAAGCCGCACTCGTCATCGCCGATGTCGGCATCGAGCGTGTCGCCAACGGCGATCGGCTCGCGCACGACGATGTGCACCTCGTCCTGGCAGATCGCCCAGGTGGTGCCGGTGATGCGGCGGCCGGACGCCAGGCCGACCTCGACGGGCATGCGCACCGAGAGCTGGAGCGAGGCATTGCGCTGGGCGGCCCGCCGCTCCTCGGCGAAGACCCACTGGATCAGCTGCTGCTCGGTCTTCCCGTTGGCGCTCTCGAAGCGCAGGCCGTAGGCCTCGCCCTGCGCGCGGGGCAGCACGTTCACGACCATCGCCTCGACCCAGACGTCGATGGTGGGCTCGGTCAGCTGCAGGCGCACGCTGACGCGGTCTCCGATCTTGAGCACTTCGGTGCAGAGCAGGCAGACGCCGCCTGCGGAGAGGTTCAGCATCTCGCAGCTCAGGTCCGGGCCCTCCGGCTTGATCCGAGAGGCGGTCAACGGCACCCGAGCCGAGACGCGGAAGAAGTTGCGACGCTCGATGCTCACCGGCCCCGTAATCGGCAGAGCCGCTTCAAGATTTCGGTCAGTCGCGGGTGGCCGCGATGGCCGCCTCGTAGGCGCCGCGGACGTCCGCTGCGCTCCATGCGCGCGGGTTCACGGTGAGGCAGTAATCATCCAGCGCGATCTCGGTCATGCGGTCGACGTGCTGCTCGCGAAGACCGGCCTCGCGGGCGCTGGGGAGGCCGATCGCGGCCAGCATGCGGCGCACGGCGGCGACCGCCCGCGAACCGTCACGCGAGCCGTCGTCGGGGTAGGCGAGCGCGTCCGCCACACGCTCCAGCCTCTCGGCACAGGCGGGGCGGTTCACCTCGAGGCACTCGGGCAGCACGACCCCCACCGCCAGGCCGTGCGGCAGGCCCAGCACGGAGCCGGCGGCGTGGCCCAGGGCGTGATCGGCGCCGCAGTCGGCCAGGTTGATGGCCAGCCCGGCCAGCAGGCTTCCCAGCGACATCTCCCGGCGGGCGTCGAGGTCGCTGCCGTCGCGCACGGCAGGCTCAAGGCCCGCGGCGATGTGGCGGCAGGCCTCCAGCCCAGCGGCGATCGAGAGCGGGTTCGAGTTGGAGACGATCACGCCACCGATCGCCTGGGCAAGCGCGTCGACGCCGGTGTGTGAGGTGGCGGCCGGCGGCAGGCCAACGGTCAGCTGGGGGTCGACCAATGCATGGTCCGCGCGCGCGATCGGCAACGCGAATGCGGTCTTGCGCCCGAGCGCGGGGTCGAACGCGACCGCCGCCCCGGTCACCTCGGAGCCAGTGCCGCTCGTCGTCGGGATCAGCACGAGCTCCATGTCGGAGGGCCCGAGCGTGGCCTCGCCCGAAGCAAGCTGCTCGAAGCGCACGCCGCCGCCGGCGCAGGCCCGCGCGGCCTTGGCCATGTCGAGCGCCGAGCCGCCGCCGATGCCGACGACCACCTGCGGCCGTCGCTCCGCCACTGCGGCCGTGGCCTCGGCCATCACCTCCACCGTCGGCTCTCCCGGCCGCTTCATGAACGACTCGTAGGAGGCGATCGCAGCGGCGACCTGCGGGATCAGCGCCACCGGCTCCTCGACGACCACAAGCGCCGAGCGCCCGCCGAGAATCTCGTCGAGCTCCCCGATCACGCCATCACCGAACCGAATGCGCACGGGCAGCTGCGACGTAAACGCCTCGACCATGCGCGCAGACTAGCGGGGATGAAAAACTGGGGTCAGACCTCGGTTTTTCAACCCACTTCCGTCACACCTCGTCGACCACTTGCGACGCTGGCGTCTCTACCGTCGGTCGCATGGCACGGCCACTCCGCATCCAGGTCGCCGGCGGCGTCTACCACGTCACCGCCCGCGGTGTTCGAGGCGAACCGATGTTCGTTGACGAGCCCGACCGGCGGGTGTGGCTCGCCACCCTCGCCGAGACTTGCCGCCGCACCCTGTGGAAGGTGCACAGCTATGCGCAGCTCGGCAACCACTACCACCTAGTGGTCGAGACGCCCGAATCCAACATCTCGGCCGGCATGCAGTACCTGGGCGG
>Ga0066903_100002338_pt1 | contig 14749 bp, 12 predicted proteins | sample PanSoiMetaGPlot1_FD_67491 | JGI IMG/M metagenome (GOLD analysis project Ga0066903, IMG submission 67491) | Tropical forest soil microbial communities from Panama analyzed to predict greenhouse gas emissions - Panama Soil - Plot 1 (version 2) | ecosystem: Environmental > Terrestrial > Soil >...
GCCGTCATCGTTTCCACCGCCCGCACACCCATCGGCAAGGCCTATCGCGGCGCGCTGAACAACACCGAAGGCCCTAGCATGGCCGGCCATGTGATCGCCGAGGCCGTCAGGCGCGCCAAGGTCGCGCCGGACGAGGTCGAGGACGTCGTGATGGGCTGCGCTATGCAGCAAGGCACCATGGTGATGAACGTCGCGCGCAAGGCCGCAATCCGTGCCGGCTTGCCGGTCACGGTCTCGGGCATGACGATCGACCGGCAATGCGCGTCGGGTCTCCAGGCGATCGCCGTCGCCGCGCGGTCGGTGATCTTCGACGGAGTGAGCATTGCGGTTGCCGGTGGTGTCGAGTCGATCAGTTTGGTGCAGAACGAGCACCTGAACAAATTTCACGCCATCGACGATGAACTCATGGCGATGAAGCCTGAGATCTATCTGTCGATGCTGGAGACTGCCGAGGTGGTCGCGGAACGTTATCGGATTTCGCGCGAACGCCAGGACGCGTACAGCCTCGAGTGTCAGCGCCGCACCGCGTCCGCTCTCCAAGGGCGCCGCTTCAGCGACGAGATCGTTCCGATCTCCACGACGATGCTGCTGGTGGACAAGGCGACAAAGCAGGTCTCGCTGCAGGAGGTGACGCTGTCGACGGACGAGGGCCCGCGTCCCGACACCACGGCCGAGGGCCTCGCCAAGATCAAACCGGTGTTCGAGGGCAAGACCATCAGCGCCGGCAACGCGAGCCAGCTTTCGGACGGGGCATCTGCTTGCGTGATCATGAGCGACGCGCTCGCCGCACAGAAAGGGCTGAAGCCGCTCGGCATCGTCCGCGGATTCGTCGCGGCGGGGGTCGAGCCCGATGAGATGGGCGTCGGCCCCGTGGCCGCGATTCCGCGGCTCCTGCACCGGCACGGCCTCAAGATCGATGACATCGATCTGTGGGAGCTCAACGAGGCCTATGCCGTACAGGTCATCTATTGCCGCGATAAGCTGGGCATCGATCCCGACAAGCTCAACGTCAATGGCGGCTCGATCTCTCTCGGCCATCCCTACGGCATGACCGGAGCGCGACTGGCAGGGCATATCCTGATCGAGGGGCGTCGTCGCAACGCGAAGTACGGCGTCGTGACTATGTGCGTCGGGGGCGGCATGGGTGCGGCGGGTCTGTTCGAGGTCGTGCACTGATCCGGACACGCGCATGCTAGCCTGCATGCAGCCCATGCGGCGCAACCTGCTCAACGCGACCTGGAGGGTCATGTGAAGACAGCCATTACGGAAATGTTCGGCATCCGGCATCCCATCGTCCAGGGCGGCATGCATTACGTTGGCTTCGCCGAACTCGCGTCTGCGGTTTCCAACGCTGGCGGTCTCGGCATCATCACCGGATTGACGCAGAAGACGCCCGAACTGCTCGCAAAAGAAATCGCGCGCTGTCGCGATATGACCGACCAGCCGTTCGGCGTGAATCTCACCTTTCTTCCGACGCTCTCGTCGCCTCCCTATCCGGAATACATCGCCGCGATCATCGAGGGCGGAGTGAAGACCGTCGAGACCGCCGGGCGCAGTCCCGAGCCGTATCTGCCGGCGCTGAAAGCCGCAGGCATCAAAGTCATTCACAAATGCACGTCGGTCCGGCACTCCCTCAAGGCAGAACGCATCGGCTGCGATGCGGTTAGCGTCGATGGATTCGAATGCGGCGGGCATCCCGGCGAAGACGACATTCCCAACATGATCCTGCTGCCACGAGCCGCCGACGAGTTGAAGATTCCGTTCGTGGCGTCGGGCGGCATGGCGGATGCGCGCAGTCTCGTTGCGTCGCTCGCGATGGGGGCTGCCGGGATGAACATGGGCACCCGCTTCATCGCGACCAAGGAAGCGCCGGTGCATGAGAACGTCAAGAAGGCGCTGATTGCGGCATCAGAACTCGACACGCGCCTGGTGATGCGGCCGCTCCGAAATACCGAACGCGTGCTAAAAAACGCTGGCGTGGAGCGCTTGCTGGAGGTCGAGCGCGAGAAGGGCGCGAGCCTCGAAATCACCGACATCCTCGATCAGGTAGCCGGCGTCTATCCCCAGGTGATGATCGACGGTGACATGGATGCGGGCGCCTGGAGCTGCGGCATGGTGGCCGGGCTGATCCACGACATACCGACCGTGAAAGAGCTGATCGATCGCATTATGGCGGACGCGGAGCGGCTGATCCTGAATCGTCTGATCGGGCTGCTGGGGCACGATCAGATGCCAGCCAGCAAAGTGGCATGAGCCACTGAATAGATCCTCTAGCCCGCTTGGAGCGAAGCGCAATTCGGACCAGTCTTCCCGGATTTCGCCCCGCCCATCTGGGCTGCACTCGTGAGGGAGATGGACCAATGACCGAACACATCAAAGTTAGGCAGGACGGTGCCGTCCTGGAAATCATTTTTGCCAGGCCGGAAAAGAAGAACGCACTCTCGAACGCCATGTACGGGGCGGCGACCCAGGCTCTCAACGACGCTCAGAACAACCAGGCAGTTCGCGTCGTGCTGTTTGGTGCAGAAGGGGACGCATTCACCGCCGGAAACGATCTTACTGATTTTGCCAGCGTGGCTGAGGGCAAGCGAGACGAACTGCAAGCCCACCATTTTATCGAAGCGCTGGCACAGGCGGACAAGCCGATCGTCGCTGCCGTCTCCGGCCTCGCCGTCGGTGTCGGCACGACGATGCTGCTGCATTGTGATCTGGTGTACGTGGCCGAAACCGCGAAGCTGACGACACCATTCGTCAATCTGGCGCTCGTGCCTGAAGCGGCCTCCAGCATGCTACTGCCGGCGCGCATCGGGCATGCCCGTGCCTTTGCCATGTTTGCGCTTGGCGAAGGACTTTCCGGACAGGAAGCGTTCGCGCTCGGCCTCGCCAACAAGATAGTGCCCAAGGACGAGGTGCTGTCCGCCGCGCGCGAGGCGGCCCGGATGCTGGCGACGCGGCCGCTCGGCGCAATCGTCGCCACAAAGAAATTGATGCGCGACAAGAAAGGCATCCTGGCCCGCATCGACGAGGAGGGCGCGGTCTTTGCCCAACGTCTCAAGACCGCCGAGGCGCGCGAGGCGTTTAGTGCATTTGCCGAACGGCGGCAGCCCAACTTCACCAAGCCTGCGTAATGGCCATGACGACACAACCGATCAGCGTCATTTCCGGCGTCGGCCCCGGTACCGGCTCGGCACTGGTACGGCGCTTTACCGCAGGCGGCCACCGCGTTGCCATGCTGGCGCGAAACGCGGAGCGTCTTGCCAGCATGGAGCGCGAGCTTCCCGGCGCGAAAGGCTATCCATGCGACGTCTCCGATGCGGCGCAGGTCGAGGCCGCCGCGGAGCGCATCGAACGCGAACTCGGAGCGCCGGTGACCTTGGTGCACAACGCGGTCGGGGGCGCCTTCGGTTCCTTCCTCGAGATCGACCCAGCGGTACTCAACCGCAATTTCCAGATTAACACGATGGGGCTACTTTATCTGGCACGCCGGTTCGTACCCGCGATGGTCCGCGCCGGCACTGGCAACCTTATTGTGACGGGAAATACCTCGGCCCTCCGCGGCAAAGCCGCCTTCGCCGGCTTTGCGCCAACGAAGGCCGCGCAACGGATACTGGCCGAGGCCATGGCGCGCGAGCTTGGACCCAAGGGCGTGCACGTCGCCTACATCGTCATCGATGCGGTCATCGACGTGCCATGGACGCGTCAGCGCTACAAGGATAAGCCGGACGAGTTCTTCATCAAGCCCACGGCCATCGCCGAAGAAGCGTGGCATTTGACTCAACAGACTCGCAGCGGCTGGTCGTTCAACGTCGAACTCCGTCCGTACTGCGAAACCTGGTGAGCCGGCATGGTCGCCTTGCGCATCTTCTCGTATTTGCCCAATCCGCGCGTCTGGAAGGCGACCATCGCGGCGCGGCTGTGCGACGTTGAGATCGAGGTGCGCGGCGCTCCGCCCCCCGAGCTGTCGAAATGGCTGTGGGATTTCGACGCCCGCCCGATGGCCGAGGTGCCGCTTGATGTTCTGGCCGCGGCGGAACGCATCGGCCGCATCGGTTTTACCGACCGGACGCTGTACAAGACTGCGGCATTTCTCGAGACGCAGCCATTTGGGACGGTTCCGGCCGCATTCAGCCCGGACGGCTGCACCGGCATTTTCGAATCGAACAGCATCATGCGCGCCGTCGCCCGGCTCGGGCAGGAGCGCTTTCCGCTCTATGGCCGCAGCGTTTACGAGAGCTCGCGGATCGACGGCTTCCTGGATGTCAGCCTGGCATTCGCGCGCGACGGACAGATTTATTTGCTGGCGTTGCGGGAGGGAGCGGTCTCACGCGAACTCTATGCACGCGTAAAGGATAGCTTCGTAACCTATCTGGCGGGCATCGAGCAGGCGCTAGCGCCGCAACGCTCCTTTCTGGTCGGCGACAATATTACACTCGCGGACATCTGCTTCGTTGCCGAACTGTGCCTGTTCCACAACGAGCGCGCCCGCCGATCGACGCTCGACGCGGCCGGATTTCCTCTTTTGCTCGGAGACAAGTTCGCCGCGACGTATCCTCGATCGGCGAACCATTTCCGGCGGCTGCTGTCGCATCCGGCTTTTGCGCCGGACGTGGCTGGCTACCTCGAAAAAATCGAGAGGAGCCGCGCCCGGAGCGAATAGCACGAGCCCGCGAAACCTCTATGGCCTTGCTCCCACGAAGCAACCGCAAGGGAGGGGTTCCATGCCTATCGTTACCCCCGAAAAGGACGGTGTCGTCACGATGGCCAAGCCGCCGCGCATTCCTGGATGAGTTGCTCGCCGCATACCGCAGCGCCGTCGCGGATGGCTGCTGGGCCATCCTGTTGCGCATCGGCATGCGCCACTTCTGCGCGGGCGCCGACGTGAGCGGCATCTGAGGGAATGTCGACACAGGCCGCAGACGTTCGAGAGTGGGGGCGGCGCGAAGTTAGAGGCGCACTCGCCGAACCGACGTGAACTTGGACCCGCCGAGGTGGATTCGCCACAGTGCCGGCATTACCGTCAACCGGAGAAGCTGCAAATGAGTGAGGGAAAGACCCCTGTTGGGAAGATCCGCACCGAGGTTCATGGACGCGTGTTCAAAATCATCATCGACAATGCGGTGAAGAAAAACTCGTTCACCCCCCAGATGATGGCGCAGATGTCCGATGCGCTCACGGTTCTGCACACCACCGAAGCGTACTGGGTAGGGGTCGTCTGTGCCGAAGGCAACGACTTCACCGCCGGGCTCGACATGCCGAAATTTTTCGGTCCGAACGCCGAGAAGTGGGGTCTCAAGCAAGGCAATATCGATGTCTTCGGGCTCGCAAACAGGTGTCGCAAGCCGATTGTCACCGCGGTTCAAGGAATCGTGTTCACCATTGGGATCGAGATGATGCTCGCGGGCGACATCGTCGTAGCCGCCGAGGACTGCCGGTTCTGCCAGATGGAAGCCAGGCGCGGTATCGCTCCACTGGGCGGTGCTCATTTCCGATTCCTGACGCGCGCTGGCTGGGGCGACGCCATGTACCATCTGTTCCTGTGCGACGAGTTCGACGCCCAGCGTGCCTACAAGATCGGCCTCGTTCAGGAGGTTGTCGCAGCAGGGAAACAGATCGAACGCGCGATGGAAATCGCACAGCTCATCGCCAACAACGCGCCGATTGGTATTCAGGTCACCAAGGAAGCCGCATTGAAATACGTCGAAAACGGCGAGAGGGCCGCTATCGACTACATCCCAAAGATCAAAGATCGCGTTCTCAACAGCGAGGATGCCAAGGAAGGAATCCAGTCGTTCGTCGAGCGGCGCGCAGCGGTGTTTCGCGGCCGCTGAGTACGCGCCGAACTGGACGCAACATCAACCGCCCGCGTCTACGCGAGGATCAAGCTATGGGCAGCATCAAGAAGGCATTCGATTTAAGCGGAAGGGTCGGGGCTGGTCACCGGCGGGTCTCGCGGGCTTGGTCTGCAGATCGCGGAAGTCCCGCTGAACCGGGTGCGAAGATCCTGTCGTCGTTGCGGAAGGCCGCGGACCTCGAGCAGGCCCAGAAGCATCTTGCCGGTCTCCGCATCAAGGCCAACTGGATCGCTGCAAACAATTAAAGAGACGACGACTTCAAGCGGTTCGCGAATTTGTTGATTTTGGCCGCCTTCAGTCGGAACTCGGAGCGAACGACAACAGCGTTCGCACCTCGATGCTTTCTCGAGGGGCTGTGTCGGCGGACGCATGCGGGTTGGCGAAACCTGAATGAGCCGTGTAGCGGGTTCGGCCATCTCGAGCGGTGTCGAAGCATTTGAGAAGCAGCACTTCGTCACGGCGCATCTCGGAGAAATAGTACCAGCGTTGCCCCTCTGAATAGGCGTTCTGATAGATTTCGCCGGTGCGGTCGTGATATACGATATCGACCGCCAGATAGTCGGCCGTCGGAACCGTCCGGCCGTCGGCTGCGGCCAGCGGAAAGCGCTCGGCCGATGGGCCGAAGGAACGCCAGACGTTCACCATAGCAAACCGGTGCGCCATGAAACGCTCGGCCTTTTCAGGACCGAGTAGGTCACGCACGCGCTGCGGTCCCGATCGCTCGGTGTAATCGTTGTGCACGACGGAGACCGGCAGGCGCGTTTCGTGGACTCGGCGCTTGGCCTCGTCCTCCACGCGCAATGTGTGGTCGAAAATATGGACCTCGGTCGCCCCTGTGACGCGCCGCAGCAGATCCACGACCTCGGGGTAGTAGGCCTCGCTGATCGCGCCAGCGTCGTAAAAGTCTCTCACTCGGGTTTCGTGAGGAACGAGGGCGAAGCCCTCGCGGTCCAACGTAGGAGGGCTTGGCAGGGCTCGAGCATCCGCGACGCTGAGTGGCACGGCGCTGAATTCTCCAGTCCGCTTGTTGGCTTCGGCGTGATTGGACGACATGAGCACCTGCGGCTTCTCGCTTGATGGGACCATGAACGTCAACAGCGCTTTGATCGACGGCAGTGGTATCTCGACCATGGAGCACTCCCTCGTGGATGTTTCTCAAACTGGAATGTGCCGGCCTGCCAGCTTGAAGCGGCATCGAGCCCGGCTTCGCGCTGAGACATTGGTATCGCGCTGCAGAAAGCCTGATCGACGCATCTGGCCTAAAATGGTCCCTTCTGCGGGCGAACTCCTTCATTCAAAACTTCCCCGACAATGCCGAGCCGTCAAGAGTCAGGGGAACCTACTACAGCCCGTTTGAATCCGTTGCTGTCAGTTTCATCGACGCTCGCGATATCGGTGACGTCGCCGCCAAAGTCTTGACGACGGTTGGTCACGACCGCAAAGTCTACACTTTGACCGGCCCAAAGGCGATCACCAATGCGGACGTCGCCCAACAATTGACCCTCGCCGCGGGAAGCCGATCGCCTGCTCGCCGGCAACCTTCGAATAGACCCGTCAAGCCCTGATTGACTACGGGATGCCGCCCGTTGTGGCCAACGCAATGCGGAAATCCTCAGCAGAATTGCGGCCGGCTATGCCGCCGGTGTTGCATCCGCCACCGAACAGTGGATGCCGAGGGATTTCGTCCAGTTTGCCAGCGATCATAGCGCTGCGTTCCGCGAAGTCAGAAACCGATCACAGGGTGAGCGGTCGAATTCCGGGTTTCAAATGCTGCAGTTCTAACAATATGCGAGATCAAGGTACCGATTTTAGCGACCTCGATGCATCCTTTGGGTGATTCGATACACGAGCCCCGATTGGTTATAGTGACTGGCGCTGCAAACAGGAGAGTGATTGAGGAGATGCTGCCAATTACTGGGTACTCTGACCGGCTGTCTGTACAACCTGGTGAGACCATCAACTTTAAGGTGAGCTGCATTTCTGGCTCGACCTTCGACGCGCGGCTCGTGCGAATCCGCTGCGGTGATCCCAACCCTGACGGGCCCGGTGTGCGCGAGGAAGCGCTCGCCGGCGACTTTCAGGGCACATATCCGGCCCGATTCCAACAGGTAAATCTCGGTTCGTACGCGCGCATCGCCGATGCCCATGCCCTTCACGACCCGAGCTCCTTTACAGTGGTTGCGACCATTTGGCCCACCACACCTGAAAAACCAAAGCAAGGCATTCTTTGCAAACAGGACCATGAGACCGGGGCTGGCATTGCGCTTCTCTTAAATGGGGACAAGGGGATTACTGCCATTCTTGGCGACGGGAAACACAAGGCGATAGAGGTCAGCGTCGGCAAACGGCTTCGGGCTCGGCAGTGGTATAGGGTTTGGGCGGCCTACGATCACAAAGCCGGAGAACTTCGAGTGGGTCAAAAGCGGCTGGAGTCCACGCCACTTTTCGACGATTCGGGCGCAATTGCCGTTTCGACGCCATTGCCCCCGCAGCTTGCGAATGACAAGCCGTTGATCGTAGCGGCGATTGGCGGCGATCCGGTTCAGGGTCACTATAATGGGAAGCTAGAGGATCCAATGTGGGTACGTGGCGCGCTCGCCGATCATTTGGTGGCGGAGGTCAAAGATACGCGCTTAATTCCCGCTTCGGTCATCGGCCGATGGGATTTCTCAATTGATATCCCAGGCACGCGAATCATAGATACTGGGCCCTACCGCCTGCACGGTGAACTGGTTAATCTTCCCACCCGAGCGATGACCGGCTCGCGCTGGACCGGAGAAGAAATGTGTTGGCGGCACGCGCCTGACCAGTACGCTGCTATTCACTTTCACGATGACGACATCTACGACTGCAACTGGGAAACGGATTTCAGCTTTAGAGTGCCACCGGATATGCGAAGTGGCGTATATGCCGCCCGCATTCGGAGTGGTGAGCATGAGGACATGATCCCGTTTTTCGTGCGCCCGCAGCGTGGCACTCCTGGCGCGCAGATGTGCGTGCTGGTGCCGACATTCACCTACATCATCTATGCCAATCACGCACGCGCGAATACAGATGACGTCTATCGCGAGCGCGCCGCTGCATGGGGAGCGCAGCGATGGACTCCGGACGATCACCCGGACTACGGACTGTCCACTTACAATTTTCACAGCGACGGGAGCGGGATCTGTCATTCGTCGCGCTTACGACCGATCATCACCATGCGCTCCGGATTTTTGTCAATCCCCGAATTGCCTGGTTCGGGCCTGCGCCATTTTCCTGCGGATACGCACCTCTATGACTGGCTTGAGCAGAACGGCCACGAGTTTGATGTCGTGACTGACGAGGATCTCCACGAAGAGGGGATTGACCTTATTGCACCATACAAGGTGGTGATGACGACGAGTCACCCAGAGTATCAATCAAAGGGAACACTGGATGCGCTGACCCAATACACTCGAACCGGCGGGCGACTGATGTACATGGGCGGGAACGGCTTCTATTGGCGTGTTGCGGTGCATCGGGATTGCGAAGGCGCGATCGAGATCCGTCGCGGGGAGGGTGGCCTTCGAGCCTGGGCGGCAGAGCCTGGCGAATACTGGAATGCATTCGATGGAGCGTACGGAGGCCTCTGGCGGCGCAACGGTCGGCCCCCACAGAAGCTTGCCGGCATTGGTTTCACAGCACAAGGCAAGTTCGAGAGCTCCCATTACCGACGCAAACCTGGCGCCGACGATCCCCGTGCCGCTTGGATCTTTGAAGGTGTCAGGGATGAGATCCTTGGCAATTTCGGCTTATGCGGCGGAGGTGCGGCCGGCTACGAGCTCGACCGTTTGGATTACCGGCTGGGAAGCCCTGAGAACGTCATTCTCCTTGCAAGCTCGGAAAATCCACCCGCTAGCTTCGTGCTCGTTCCCGAGGAGCAGCTAACTCATGTCGCGACTTGGGCCGGGGAGCCGCTCCCAGACCTTCTCCGCGCGGATATGGTGTATTTCGAGACTGCAAACGGCGGTGCCGTCTTCTCAACCGGATCAATCACGTTTTGTGGCAGCCTGTCGCACAATCAGTACGACAACAACATCTCTCGGATCGTAGAAAATGTGTTGCGCCGATTCAAGTCATAGGGGCGCAAGGCCGATGTGACTTCACTCAAGCGGCCTTGACGAGAGCTGTGCTTGTCGAGAACTCGAACTCGGACGTACCGGTTGTGGCCGGGCCATTTAGGTTTTCGGTAGGACATGAGGGTCCAAGCCGTTGGTGGAGACCCCGAGCAAGGTTGCGCTGCTAGAGGAATTTCTTCGTGGGACGCCGTATAAGGTGCGATCGTGGATAGGTTCGGGACGAACGGGTCCGGGAGTGCCGAGACGCGCGTGAAGAACTTTATGACATCAAAGCCTGCTGGGTCTTAAGGACGCCGCTGTTGAAAACCTAAAGCTGCTGCGTGACTCGGGTCTGTAAGGATTTGCAAGCCTATTTGAGCGACCGAGAAGGTTATTTCTCCCGCTCGCGGATAAGACAAGTGGTTGCGCGAAAATCGCGAGTTCGCCTCGGTTCAGCGGCGGAACGCGACGTCGCAAACATTCTCAAACGGACCACTGCGAATTTCCGCACGCATCAATCCTGACTGTATCGCGATACGCTTGTCCAGGTCCCTTTTTGGGCTGCGGTCCCATTGGTCGCTTTCTCCTCCGGGGGCCTTTTCCGTACGCCCCTCATACGCTTGAGCGTCAGACCCGAGCGGTCTTATGCTGCATCCCTGGGCGGCAAACTCGTGCAACGCGCGTGCCGGGTTTGACAGAAGGTTGCGAAGGAGGCAACAAATGGAAGTGTACGTCTATGGCGAGAAGCGCCAACTTCCTCAGGGCTTTGGCGAGTTCCTAGACCCGGCCAACACCGCGATAGTCTCCATTGATATGCACGAGGGACATCTGGCGGATACGCCGGATTGCCCTTGCCCGGCACCGCGGGCCAGAGAAATTGTTGAGCCAATCAACAGGTTCCACAGGGCGTCGCGAGCGCTGGGAATTCCGATCATTCACGTTCGTAGCGTGCTGCGGCGCGGAGGTGTCGACGACATTAAGGGATTGAAATCAGCCTGGCGGATGGTGTTCCCGCTTTATGTCGGGCCCATCCCCAACGCCGACGAACATGCGATAGAGGGCAGTCGGTGGACGAATTTCGTAACTCAGGTGGCCGACGGCGATCTAACAGTCGACACCAAGAAGAGGCTGTCTGCGTTCTATCCCACGGATCTTGACTTCTTACTGCGAAATCTCGATCGCCGAGCCGTTGTTCTAAATGGGGGGTTCACTGATTGCTGCGTACTTAACAGTGCGTTCGAAGCCAGCAATCTGGGATATCGTGTGGTCGTGCCGCGCGATCTCGTGCGAGGTACAAATCCGGAAATGGAAGAAGCAGCGCTGAAGATCATCTCACTACACTTGGGACTGGTCGTCGATAGCGCGACCTTGTTAGCGCAGTGGGCGGAAGCCATGACCGCGGGAGGGAGCGCGGCCGCTCTTCGTGGGCGCGCCGGTGAGGCACCATAAGGTTGTGATGCCATCTCACTGCAATTTTTGGGGCCATTGGGGCAGAGGGCTTGTCGGCCTTTACTTTTTTCGGTCGCGGCACGAGCCTCCGGGGCGCTGCTAAACAATCGCCAAGAGCGCGCGTGCGGCACGGTGTTGTTGCATTCGCTTGCGCGGGCGTCCGAAAGCCCGGTAGTCTACGGGCACGCCAGAGAAACAATGGGGAAGGCACATGCAATTGATATTTATGCTTGTCGCCGGTCTCGGGTTGGTGCTGTCCGGCAGCGCGCGTGCCGACGATGGCTTCTCGCTCGACTCGCCTCCAAAGGTGGCCTTCCTCTACCTTAACAGCAAAAACGATGGCGGATGGCAACAGGCGATCGACGAAGCGCGCGTGAAGATGGAATCGGCGCTGAAGCTGACAATACCGTATGTCGAAAATGTCCCCGACGATGCCGCGGCTATAAAACCGGCGGCCGAGAAGTTCATTCAGCGAGGATTTAATGTCATCCTGGGTAGCTCTTTTGGTTATTCGGATGCTTTCAACGAGTTGGCGCAGAAATATCCGAAGACGGCCTTCATTGACATTTCTGGGATCAAACATGGACCCAATCTTGGCTCGGTCTACGGCCGTAGCTACGAGAGCCAGTATCTGTGCGGGATGGTTGCGGGCGCCATGTCAAAGTCCGGCAATCTAGGATTTGTGGCTGCGCATCCACTAGGCCTCGTCAATTGGACAATCAACGCCTTTGCGATTGGCGCTCAAACGATGAATCCTAAGGCCACAGTTCATGCCATTTTCACTGGCTCGTGGGACGATCCCGTTAAGGAACGGGCCGCTGCGTCGGCGCTCGTCGATCAAGGCGCCGACGTGCTCGGCCAGAACATCGACACGCCTACGACCCAGATCGTGGCCCAGGAGCGCGGTATTTTTGGCGCCGGCCATGATCGAGACTTTCGGGAGTTTGCCCCTAAGGCAACGCTATGCTCCTCGGTGTGGGTGTGGGATCGCTACTTCATTCCGGAAATCAAAAAGATTGCCGCCGGCCATTGGAAGCCGGATCCGTACGGGGCGTTCCCAGGGATCGCTGGAGGCGGAACCGACATAGCCTGTTGCAATAGCGCCGTTCCCAAGGATGTGATCGACAAGGTGATGGCCGAACGCGACGCTATCATTCACGGCAAACAGGTGTTTGCCGGACCGATTGTGGATCGTGACGGCAAGCAGCGGGTGGCCGCCGGAACGGTGATCGGCGACGCCGACCTTTGGAAGATGGATTGGTATACCAAAGGTGTCGTCACCCAGAACTAACCTCAATGGCGTGCTCCGGCCATGGCGTCGGCATGTGGCGGGTTCAGGAATGACGGCCGCGCTCGAGCTGCGAGGGATTCGCAAGTCGTTTGGCGACTTTCTCGTTCTCAATGACGCCGACTTCACCGTTGAGATCGGCTCGGTCCATGCGCTGTTGGGGGAAAACGGAGCCGGCAAGTCATCGCTGATGAACGTGGCGGCGGGCCTCTATTGTCCGGACGCTGGCAGCGTGAACATCGATGGGGTGGAAATCCGCTTGTCGGGCCCGCGCGATGCCAAGGCTCATCGGATTGGAATGGTCCACCAAAATTTCAAGCTGGTAAAGCGCTTCACCGTCGCCGAAAACGTGCTGCTCGCCAATCCCCGACCCAGCACTCGGGTCGGTTTGACGGAAATCGAAGCGTTGATCCGGCGGCACGCCGAAACACTGGGTTTCGAAATCGATCCCAGACGTCAGGTCTCGACATTGTCGGTCGCCGAGCAACAGCGGGCCGAGATAATCAAGGTTCTGATCGCCGGTGCCCGGTTTCTAATCCTGGACGAGCCCTCGGCCGTCCTGACCGACCACGAGGCGGAACGACTGCTCACGACCGTACGCGAGATTGCCCAGGCCGGAGCGGCAGTGGTCCTTGTCACGCACAAGCTTTCGGAGGTGATGCGCTTTGCCGATCGCGTCACGGTGATGCGGGGCGGTCGGACGCTCGCAATGCTCGAGCCGAAATCAACGAGCAGAGAAGATCTGACCATGCTCACGGTCGGTACCACGATCGTGGCCCCACGCCGGTCTTCCAGGCCGGCCAGGGGGAGCCCTCGGATTAGTGTCACGGGGCTCGAGTGTGCGCGCGACGGTCGTTCGATGTTGGCGGGTACGGGTTTCTTCGTGCACTCCGAAGAAATCTACGGGATCGCTGGAGTCGGCGGCAATGGCCAGGGCGAACTGGTCGAAGCGTTGATGGGAGTGCGCCTCGCGAACGCGGGAACCGTAGCGATTAGGCACGAGGACGGTCGAACCATAGACGTAACCCATGCCTCACCGGCGATGCGGCGCGACCTCGGCTTTGCGGTCATTCCGGCCGACAGGGAAGCGCTCGGTCTTGCAGGCTCGCTCTCGGTCGCCGAGAACTTTGCCATTGGCCAAATCCATGATGGGCGCTACGGATCCTGGGCCCGCGTCAATCGAACCAAAATGCGCGACGATACCGCGACGGCGGTTGACGCTTTCGATATTCACGGCGTGCGCAGCACGCTCCAGCGTGCCAGTCTGCTCTCCGGCGGCAACGCCCAGAAGCTCGTGCTCGCGCGCGAATTCAGCCGGAATCCCTCGATCGTCATCGCGCACAGTCCGACCCGTGGCCTTGACGTACGTGCCTGTGCGGCTGTCCACGAACGCGTTTTAGCCGCGCGAGCCGCCGGCGCGGCGGTGTTGCTCATTAGTGAGGATCTTGATGAGATCCTCGGTCTGTGTGATCGCGTCGGGGTGATGACGCGAGGCCGGATCGTCGCCGAGTTCGAGGCTCCCATCGATCGACAGATGGTGGGGCGCGCAATGGTAGACCATGCTTGACGAGACTCTGTCGCGGTCTCCACCATCAACGGCTCGCTCGACCAGCGGTGCCTATCGTCTGCTGCGAGGCCGTTTCACGCTTGAGGTTCGTCAGCAGCTTCCGGTATGGCAGCGGGTTGGCATTACCGCAGGTGCGATCCTATTCGGTTTCGTCATATGCGGCCTAATTCTGGTTGCCGCTGGAGTTTCTGCGTCGAATCTAATCGAAGAATTCGTCATCCAGATTTTGTTCGACCCGCAGAATCTTCATGCGGCTCTCTTCCAGGCGGCCCCGCTGATCCTGGTTGGGCTTGGCGCCAGCTTGGCATTCCGCGCACGCTTCTGGAATCTTGGGATCGAAGGTCAAATGATCTGGGGTGGCATCGCCGCCGCCGCGGCTTCGATCTATCACATTGGTCCCGATCGGCTGCGCCTCGTATCGATGACGGCAGCGGCGATATTGGCCGCCATGCTTTGGGTCGCAATCCCAGCATCGTTGAAGCTAACCTATCGAGTCAATGAGATCATATCGACG
>Ga0066903_100002339_pt1 | contig 14749 bp, 13 predicted proteins | sample PanSoiMetaGPlot1_FD_67491 | JGI IMG/M metagenome (GOLD analysis project Ga0066903, IMG submission 67491) | Tropical forest soil microbial communities from Panama analyzed to predict greenhouse gas emissions - Panama Soil - Plot 1 (version 2) | ecosystem: Environmental > Terrestrial > Soil >...
TTGACGCCAATTTCGATGTTGTCGAAATCGATGAAGACAGCGATTCTCAGCCGGTCGGCAATCGTCACAGGTTTCAAGTCTATGCCATGCCCGCGGGGTGGTCAGCCGGTCTTTGCGAATCGCGTCCTCGGAGCTCCCGTTTCTTCCCGTGCAAAACATCGACAGTCGGGCGAAGATAGCCGCACACAAGGAGAAAGAAGCCATGCGAATCTCATTGGCCATCCTGGCCCTGTTTGCGACGACGGTCTTCCTGGCCGCCCAACGCGGCGGCGCGAGCTTCACTTTTGTGCCAGCTGACAAGGTTGCCGCGTCGCTCGCGGCCGGCGGCCCGCTCGTCACCCAGAAAGACCTGCTCGTTCAAGGCAGCCACCGGAACGCCGCGGGCCAGGTCGAAGTGCACGACACGCAGACCGACGTCTTCTACGTCGTCGACGGCGACGCGACGCTCGTGATCGGCGGAACGATGGTGGGCGGCAAGACCACGACGCCGGGTCAGTGGCTGGGCGACAGCATCACCGGCGGCCAGACGCAGAAGATCGCCAAGGGCGACGTCGTCGTGATTCCCGCGGGCGTTCCGCACTGGTTCAAGGAAGTGCCGAAGTCGGTGAGCTACTTCGTCGTGAAAGTGCTGAAGCCGTAGGCCGGGACGATCACTTTCGGTTCAGAAGGCTGGAAACGCGTCCCGGATCACGCGGACGAGCTCTGACGGCGAGCCGAGACCGTCGATGGCGACGACGTCGAAACGCGACGCGGCGTTCAGCCGATCGTGCCGCGCCAGATAGTCGAGCGCCATCGCGGCAATCCGCCGCCGCTTCCAGATCGGAATCGCTTCGGCCGCCGCGCCGAACTTCGTCGTCCGCCGGGCCTTGACCTCGACGAAGATAACGGCGCCGGCGTCTTCGGCCACGATGTCAATTTCGCCAAACTTCGTGCGGTACCGGCGTGCAAGAATTACGTACCCGAGACGCCGCAATTCGCGCGCGGCAAGATCTTCCCCCTGTTTTCCCAGGATCTGACGAAAAGGTCCTGACGGCACGGCGCTGAACAAGAGCAACCGGCGTGCCAGGAATCAATTTCGAAGTTCGAACTTCGAAGTTTGAACTTAAGTGCCGGGTTCCACCGTCCTGAGCGCCTGATCGAAGACGTCGACCACGGTGTCGATCTCGGCTTTCGAGATGACGAGCGGCGGCGAGAAACGCAAGGCGTTGGGACCGGCGCCGAGCACGAGCACGCCGCGCTTGAACATCTCGCCGACCAGCCGATCGCGCTCGGTCGTCGCGCGCTCTTTGGTCTGACGGTTGCGGACGAGCTCGACGCCGACCATCAGTCCGCGTCCGCGCACGTCGCCGATGAGCGGATAGCGGTCCATCAGGCCGCGCAGGCGATCCAGAAAATAGCCGCCGACTTCTTCCGCGTGTTTGACTAACCCGTCCCTGAGCAGACGAATCGTGGTCAACGCGGCCGCACAGCTGACGGGATTGCCGCCGAAGGTGCTCGCATGCGTGCCCGGCGTCCACGTCATCACGTCGGACCGTGCGCTCATGATGCCGAGCGGCAGTCCGGACGCGATCGCTTTGGCGATCGTCACGATGTCGGCGTCGATGCCGAAGTGCTCGCACGCAAACATCTTTCCCGTACGTCCCATGCCCGACTGCACTTCGTCCACGATGAGCAGCATGCCGTGCTTCTCGGTAAGTGCCCGCAGCCGCTGGTGAAACTGCGGGGCCGGCACGATGTAGCCGCCCTCACCCTGAATCGGCTCGACGATGACCGCCGCGACGTCGTCGGGCGAGACGAGCTGCACGAGGATCTGGTCCTCGAGGAAGCCGAGGCACTCGGCCTGGCAGGAGTCCGGCTTCAGGCCGACCGGGCAGCGATAGCAGGTCGCGTACGGCGCGTGGAACACGCCGGGCATCATCGGGCCGAATCCGCGGCGCTGCACCACCTTGCTCGCCGTCAGCGCCAGTGAGCCGAGCGTGCGCCCGTGAAACGATCCGAGAAACGCGATCAGGTGAAATCGTTTGGAATGGTGGCGCGCGAGCTTGATCGCGGCCTCGTTCGCTTCGGTGCCGGAATTAGCGAAGAACGAACTGACGGATCCGCGGATCGGGACGATCTTCGCGACTTCCTCGGCCACCGCGACCTGCGGCTCGTAGTAGAAGTCGGTGCCGGACATGTGCAGGAACTTCCCGGCCTGCTCGGTGATGGCTCGCACGACCTCCGGATGTGAATGGCCGGTCGCCGCGACGGCGATTCCTGCCGTGCAGTCGAGAAACACGTTGCCGTCCACGTCTTCGACGACGGCGCCGCGGCCGCGAGCCATGACGAACGGGTACGTGCGGGTGTAGGACGGCGAGACGGACTGGCGGTCGCGCTCGATGATCGCCCGGGCGTTCGGCCCCGGCAGCGTCGTCTTCAGGTCGGGGACCTTCGTCATTCAGGAGGATCCGGACGTTATTTCCGCTTCCAGCGGGTTCCCGCCGCCGAGTCCTCGAGCACGATGCCGCGCGCATCGAGGTCGCGTCGAATTTCGTCGGCACGGGCGAAGTCGCGAGCCCGGCGGGCGTCCTTCCGCTCGCCGATGAGCCGCTCGATCTCCTCGACGGGCACGGGCGGCCGTGCGTCCTCGGACTTTCTGAGGCCCATGACGCCGAGAATCTTGTCGAAATCGTAGAACGCTTCCTGGACGAGCACCGCGTCAGGTTCGCCGAACTCATGCCTGTCCATCGCGGCGTTCATCTCGCGCACGAGATCGAAGATGACGCCGAGCGCCGCCGGCACATTGAGATCGGCCGCGATGAACGACCGGACATCGGATCTCGCCTGCGCGACGCGCGTGGCAATGTCGGGATGCGCCGGGCCTTCGCGTACCCGCTCCAGGCGCGCGACGAAGTCGGCCAGCCGCGTGAGCGCCGCCTCGGCCTGATCCAGGATGTCCCAGTTGAAGGTCAGCTGCTTGCGATAGTGCGTGGACATCAGCAGATACCGGAGCGCCGACGCCCGGTGCCCGCGCTGAATGATGTCGCGGACGCTGTAGACGTTGCCGAGCGACTTCGACATCTTCTCGCTGTCGATGTTCAGGAACTCGACGTGCACCCAGAACCGGGCAAACGGCTGGCCGGTCGCGCCTTCGGCCTGCGCGATCTCGTTCTCGTGGTGCGGAAAGATCAGATCGATCCCGCCGCCGTGAATGTCGATGGGCGGCGGGCCGAGCAGGCGCAGCGCCATCGCCGAGCACTCGATGTGCCAGCCGGGGCGTCCTGGACCAACGCCGAAATCCCACGTCGGCTCGCCCGGCTTGGTCGCCTTCCACAGGACGAAGTCGCGTGCGTCCTGCTTTTCGTAGGTATCGGCGTCCACACGCGCGCCGGCCTGCATGCCTTCGTGATCCAGCCGCGCCAGCTTGCCGTAGGTCGGCAACGACGCGATCCGGAAGTAGATCGACCCGTCAGAGCGATAGGTGTGCCCGCGCTTCTCGAGCTCTTCGATGAGCTGGACCATCGCCCGAAGATTCTCTTCGTCGGTCGCGCGAGGATGTTCCTCGACCTCCTCGAGGCCCATCGCGGTCGCATCCTCGAGATACGCCGAGACGTAGCGATCCGTGTAATCGCGCAGCGACAGGCCCGTCTTCTGCGACGCGCTGATCGTCTTGTCATCCACGTCGGTGAAGTTCATGACGTGGCGGACGTCGTAGCCTTCCTGATAGCGCAGCGCGCGCCGCAGGATGTCGAGCGTGACGAACGTCCTGAAATTCCCGATATGGCCGCGCGCGTAGACCGTGAGGCCGCACGTATACATCCGCACCGTCTTGCCGTCGGCCGGCGCAAACTCCTCCTCGGATCGCGTCAACGTGTTGAAGAGGTGCATAGATCAGGTACGTCGGGTACGTAAGGTGCGTTGGGTACGTAGGGTACGGGAACGATCCGTCATGCTCGTCAATGTCAGCCCGCGCGCTACGTCTTGCGCGCCGGCAGCGGTTGCTTGATGACGGCCGAGTGGGTGCCGCAGCGGAGATCGACTTCGACGCCGCCGGCTCCCGACCGGAACGACAGATCCACGTGCGCGTCGGCGCCGGCCGAATGCCCCATCTTTTCGAGCGCCGCCTCGAGCGCTTCGGAGAGCGACCGGGCCTCGGCCTCAGAACCGCCGATGAGCTCGGCGTACTTGCTCGCCAGTTCGGGCGCCAGCACTCGATAGCGTGCCTCGAGCGGAACACGGACGGTCACCGAGTCGGACATGGGCTGGAAGGATTCTATCAGTTACTCAGAGGGCCATTTGCGCGAAGAGATCCTGCGCCCGGGCGCAATCGGCGGCGATCTGGGCGCGAAGGGCATCGAGCGTGTCGAACTTCAGTTCCTCCCGTAACCACTGCACGAACGACAAACGAAGCGACCGGCCGTACAGCTCGTGCGATCCATCGAGGAGAAATGTTTCAGTCGTGAACTTGCCGTCGCCGATCGTCGGCCGGATGCCCACGCTCGTAACCGACGGGTGCTGAATCGAATCGACGGTGGCAATGGTCGCGTAGATGCCGTCAGCCGGAAGGAGCTCGTTGGTGGTAGCGAGGTTCGCGGTCGGAAATCCGAGCTGGCGTCCACGTCCATCACCCGGCACAACGATGCCATCGATGAAGTAATGGTGACCGAGCAGCGCGCCCGCCTCGTCAACGCGTCCCTCCGCGATGAGCCGCCGGATCCTCGTGCTCGAGACGACGAAATCCTTGTAGCGCACGGGATCGATCTTCTCGGTCCGGAACCCGCGGTCCTCGCCGAGCGCCCGAAGCAGCGTGAAGGTTCCGGAGCGGTCGCGGCCGAACAGGAAGTTCGCGCCCACCCAGACCTCGGCGGCCCGGAGCCAGTTGACGAGGACGGCCTCACAAAAATATTCCGGCTCCCACCTGGCGACCTCGGCGGTGAACCGCACGATCGCCACGCCCTGGATGCCGGCTCGCTCGAACGCCTCGAGCTTCTGATCGAGCGTCATGAGCAGCGGCGGCGCCTTATCGGGACGGAGCACTCGAGGCGGATGCGGATCGAAGATCATCGCGACGGGCGTTCCGCCACGCTCGCCCGCCTGACGCCGGACGCGTTCGAGCAGCCGCAAGTGGCCGCGATGCAGCCCGTCGAAATTACCGAGCGCGGCGACCGGATCCTTCCACTTCGGCGGCGGATCGTCGGGGAAATGAACAGTCTGCATTATTGCCTCATTGCCCCATTTCCCAATGTGAGAGTCAGTCCGTCGTACGCGAGCGCCATCCCCGCGGGCAGCGACGACGACGTCTCGGCATGTCCGAGGTCGTGCGCGATGTGGGTGAAGTACGTCTTCCCCGCGCCGATGCGGCGCGCGAGCGCGACGGCGCCATCGACCGTGAGGTGCGTCGGGTGAGGACGTCGCCGAAGCGCGTCGAGCACGAGCACATCGAGTCCGTGCAACAGATCGAACGACGACTCGGGTATCGCGCTGCAGTCGGTCAGATAGGCCAGCGGGCCGAAACGAAATCCCAGAATCATCCGCTGGCCGTGAAAGATCGGCACGGGCACGACCTCCAGGCGTCCCACGCAGAACGGCCCGCCGATCGTCCACAACCTTAGACTGGGGACGCCTCCGCCTCTTGGACCCGAGTCATCGAACACGTAGTCGAAGATCCGGCGCACGTCCGTCAGCGTCGGGACGTCGCCGTACACGGGGATGGGCCCACCGCAGATCGCATTGAACCGCCGCAGCTCGTCGAGTCCCGCCAGATGATCAGCGTGGGAGTGCGTGTAGAGCACCGCATCCACGCGCCGGAGGCGCCGCTCGAGCGCCTGCGTCCGGAGATCCGGCGTCGTGTCCACCAGGACACTCGTCCCGTCGTCGGCCGTGATCACGATCGAGCTGCGTGTCCGTTTGTCGTGGGGATCGTCAGAACGGCAGACTGTACAGTCGCATCCAATCATCGGCACGCCGTGCGACGTGCCGGTGCCAAGGAACAGCGCCCTCACACGCCTCCAGTGGTGCGCTGGTGATGGTGCACCTCGGTCAAATACACTCGTAACCTCGCTCGGCTCAGCGGCGACGCACACGCGCAACCGCGGCCGTGTCTGATTGACACTAGCATGGCAGCCAAGCCGACAACATCATCCGGCGAGGAAGAGACATGACTCAGCGTCGAACATCGAGGCGGCTCCGGCCGTCGCCCGTCGCGGCACGAGCCCGTCGTGCGGCCGCCGAGCTCTCGCGACTCGTGCGGATCATGGACACGCTGCGGCACGGATGTCCCTGGGACCGCGCGCAGACGCACGCCTCACTGCGTCCCCACTTCATCGAGGAGACGTACGAAGCCATCGACGCGATCGACCGTCATGCGTGGGACGCGCTCGCGGGCGAGCTTGGAGACGTGCTGTTTCAGTGCGTGTTCCATGCGCAGATCGCCGCTGAGGCCGGCCGCTTCGAGATGGCCGATTCGATCGCCGCGATCAGCGCCAAGCTCATCCGTCGCCATCCGCACGTGTTCTCACCGGACGGGCGGGCGCTCTCGGCGGCACGACGCCGAAGCAGCCGGATTCAGACGCCCGCGGCGGTGAAGGAGCAATGGGAGCAGATCAAGGCGCGCGAGCAGAAGTTGGCCAGCACGAGGCCGCGTGTGCTCTCGGGAGTGCCGCGCTCGCTGCCTGCCCTGCTCCGCGCGTACGAAGTCGGCCGGCGTGTCGCCGCCGTCGGATTCGACTGGTCGAAGGCTGCGGACGTCGTCGACAAGATCGACGAAGAAGTTCGGGAGCTTCGCGAGGCGCTCGGCGAAAGCCCCGAGCGAGCGGCCGAGGAGCTCGGCGACCTGCTGTTCTCGCTCGCCAACCTCGCGCGGAAGCTCGGCGTCGAGCCGGAATCGGCGCTCCGCGCCGCCAACAACAAGTTCACCGATCGCTTCGACGCGCTCGAAGCCGAGTTCGAACGGCGAGGACGCTCGGTGCATCAGGCGGACCTGGCGGAGATGGAAGATGTGTGGACGGTGATCAAGACAAGGCAAAGGGCAAAGGGCAAAAGATAAAAGGAAGTTCAACGGGGAAAAGAAAAGGGAAGTTCAAAGGAACGCAGGGCCAATGGTCTTTCCGCGCGCTGGACTTGCGGTGGATTCCGTGTGAGACGAAGGCAGGCCGTCGCTTTGGTCGTTATTTGTTGGGTGATGGTCACCGTCACCAGCGCATATTTCTATGCGTACCCCGGAGTGACGTCCGCGGGCGACCTTTACGCACGAAGCTGGGGCTTTCAACTGCTGGCATTCGCGATCTTTCGGCTGTGGTTCTTTGCCGCGGGACTCGCTGTCGCTCTCTGGCTGGCGCTGCGTTTGTTTCGCGAGAATCCGCCCAATTGGTTCGACCAAAATCAAAGTCGCCCACTGCCGGCGCCTGAACTTCAGCCGGGCGGATTCCGCAGCTTTCGAACCGACGTCGTCAGCATCGCGCCAACGCTCGAGGCCGCCTCGAAGAGCTGCTGCGTCATGTGTGCATGAGCCGGACCACCCGGCCGACAGCCGCTTGTGGCGCTGCAGCACGCTGGCCGCAAATTCAAACGCCCGGGCTTTGAGATCCTGACGAGTGCCGGTCACGTTCGCCCTCCTCTCCTGAACCTTTTCCTTGTTTCACTTCTTCCTTCCTTTTGCCCTTTGCCCTGTCACCTTCTTTTGACATCCACTTTCCACCTTCTTCCGCTCACCGTCCGGACGTCGACCGACGCGCCGTCCGACTCGATGACGACGGCGCCGTCGCGATCGGTGCGGAAGACGATGGCATCGAGATCGTCGTAGCGGGCGAGCACGTCGGGCGCCGGATGGCCGAAGAGGTTGCCGCGGCCGACGCTGATGAGCCCGATCTGCGGATGAATGCGCTCGAGAAATGCCATCGAGCTGCTCGAGCGGCTCCCGTGATGACCGACTTTCAGCAGGCGCAGCGCCGGAACCACGCCCGTGTCAGCGGCCGTGCGACGCTCGAATTCCTGACCAGCGTCTCCGGTCAGCAGAAATTCGACGTCGGCGAAGCGAATCCGCATGACGAGCGAGTCGTCGTTCCGCACGCGTTGCCGCTCCCAATCCGGCAGCGGCGGGTAGATGATCTCGACCGCGACACTCCCAACCTCGAAGCTGTGCCCTGCCAGGAGTTGACGCCAGACGATGTGGCGCGCCTCGGCCGCCGCGCGCAGAGCGCGCCGTTCGGCGTTCGGCGGGACAGGAATCCCTTCCCAGATTTCGCGAGGTTGAAGATCCCGCACGGCCGAAAGCGCTCCGCCGATGTGATCGCCGTCGGCATGAGTGAACGCGAACCAGTCGAGCCGGCGCACACCCGACGCCCACACGGCCGGCGTGACGACGCGCCCGCCGATGTCGAACCCGCCCGGCGCGCCGCCAGCGTCGATGAGCAGTGAGTGCCCGCCCGGAAACTGAACGAGGATCGAATCGCCCTGACCGACGTCGAGCATCGTGACGCGCAGACGGCCAGCCCGGGGCCCCGCCAGTTCGACACCCGGTGCCTGCACGATGATCGCGAGGCTCACTGTGGCGATGGCGGCGGCAACTTTTCGGGACCAGCGCCAGCCTCGCAACGCGAGAACGACGCCGGCGGCTGCATAGAAGCTCGCGATCCAGATGAGCGAAGTCGGCGGCACGCGCCAGACCAGCCACGGCGCGGCATCGACCGCGCGTGACGAACCGACCAAAGCAGAGGCCGCCAGATCCGCGACACGGCCTGCAATTCCTGCACCCTGGTTCCACCAGCCGGCAAGTGCAGCCGTCACAAGTCCGGCCATCTCCACCACAGCCATGGCCGGTATCGCCACGAAGTTCAGCACGAGGCCGAACAGAGTGACGCGCGAGAAGACCTGAACGGAGATCGGCAGCAGAACGAACTCCGCCGCGAGCGTCGCGCTGAAGAGGCCGAGCGTGACGAGCCAGAGGCGGTGAAGAATTCTTCTGAAGCGAGTCGCGATCCCGCCCTGGTCGATCATCCCGTCGGCGCCCGTCGTGGCCCACCGGACGAACCTCGCAGCACAGAGGACAATACCGAGCGTCGCGCCGAACGAGAGCCATGCGCCTGTGTCGATCGTCGTCAGCGGATCGGTCAGCGCGATGATCGTCGCGGTCGCGAGGAGCGCATAGAGCGCGCGCGGCCGAAGCCCGAAGAGATCCGCTCCAAGATAAAGACACGCGCCGGTGACCGCACGCCGGACAGACGGCTCATCGCCGACGAGCCAGCCGTAGCAAACGACGATCGCGATCGTGAGCAAGGACACGAGGCGCGGCGATCGAACCATCAGCCGCAGACACAGGAACGACGCCGCCGTCAGCAGCGCTACGTTTCCGCCCGAGATGGCGATGACGTGATATGTCCCTGCCGCCTGCAGCCGCTGCTGCACGTCGCCTGTGAGACCGGCCCGGTCGCCGATGAGAATGGCCGCCACGATTGACGCCGATTGCAGCGACCGTGGCGCGACGTGGGCAGCAGCGGCTCTCCTCACGTGCCTGCGCACCAGGGCGCCGGCTTCGTCCCACCAGCGGCCGCGCTCGACGGTCACGAGCGCCGCGCTCTTGATCGTTCCCGTAAGGTCAGTGGTGCGGCGAAGCTGCTGCCATCGTTCACCCGGGCTTCCAGGATTTCGCCAGGTCTGCGGGCGTCGGACGAGCACCGGCGCGACGAGACCACGGCCGGCGGTCCAGTCGACGACACGAGCGGCGGCAGACTCCCCGCTCACATGCGCCAGGAGCCGGCCCACCATCGGCTGCCAGGCCGCGCCCACGCGAATGCGATCGACCTCGATGACGAGTCTGACGCCGGCTTCGACAGGCGACGCGTCGGCGGCAAGGACGCCATGGACGAGCACGACGTCGGGCGCGCGATCCTCAGGCGCAAATGCGCTGAACCAGGACTGGAGGGGCGAGTCGATCGCGCGATCGCGAACGGCGGCGCCATCTGCGGCCGCCGTGACGAAGAGACACGCCAGAAGGGCGATTTCGCGACGACGTGGCCGGTCGATGACGACCGCGATCGACGCTGTCGCGAGCGCCATCGCGATCAGATCGCACGCCGGGAACGTGGTGACGACCCCGGCGGCGACGCCCGCGACGAGCGCGACCGATACATGCGGTGCCCGCCACATGGCGTGGCGGGATTGCAAGAATCACGCTCGCACCGAGTGCCGAGTGCCTGGTGCCAACTTCCGCCGAACACCCGAACGGGATTGAAGGATCTGCCTGCTGGTACCGCCGACGGCGTTGCAGATCCTGCTACCGGCGAAGCCACGCGGTCACCAGTTGCGGAACGAAGACCAGCAATCCAAACCGCACGAGACGTCCGAGCGTGCCGGCGAGCATGAACCGCGAGAAGCTCAACCGTACCGTGCCCGCCATCGCGGTGACGAGGAAAAACGGCGGAATGCCGACGGCCGAGCTCAGAAATACAACGGTTACAGGACCCGCGCGGCTGCGGGTCAGCCGCGCCTGCCAGCGATCGATCGAACGTGCGACGCGCGGCGACGACAACGCCGACCGTCGCCCGGTCCAGTAGACGAGGCCTTTCCCCGTCATCTGCCCGGCGGTCACGACGCACACGAGACCGGCGAGCGCAAGGGGCGACCGCGCCACGGCGGGCAACGCGAGGACGACGACTTCGACGGCCAGCCATGGAAACACCGCGCTGGCGACGGAAAATCCGAAGCAGAAGAGACACGCCCAGCCGAAATCGAGCTCTGTCCAACCAGTCATGAGAACGCTCGGGTCTTCGCGACCTTCTCATGAACGAATGCGCAACCGGGACGGACGAGGGCTCAGCGGGGCGCGGGATGCTGGGAGCGGGAGCGGGGAGTTGCAGCTCGTCAGTCGTCGTCTGACCGCGAGCGGCGGCGTGCCTTGACGACGCCGCGGCGCTGCTTTTCGGAGAGGCGGCGCTCTCGCGAGGCGGCGGTCGGCCTGCTCGGGCGTCTGCTCTTCGGCCGCCGGAGCGCCTGCTGTACGAGCGCAACCAGACGTATCCGTGCGCGGTCACGATTCTCAGACTGCGTCCGATGCTCGCGCGAGTCGATGACGAGCACGCCTTCTGCCGTCATGCGACTGCCGCCAAGCTTCGCCAGCCGTTCTTTGACATCGTCCGGCAGCGACGACGCCGCGACGTTGAACCGCAGCTGGACGGCGGTGGCGACCTTGTTGACGTTCTGTCCGCCGGGACCGGACGAGCGGACAAAGTGCTCCTCGATCTCGCGATCATCGAGGACGAGACTGTCGGTGATCCGGAGCATGGCGACTCGCGAAAGAGGACGAACGGCGCGTGCCCGCCGATGAGCCGTTTCAGGATACCCGACGTTCGGAAATTCGTACAAAAGGAAGTGCACTCCGGAAGAGATTCCTTCGCATAGCACACGAGCGATCGACGGCTTGCGCGACCTCACGGGTTGCGAAGCTCCAGCCGACCCGATATACCTTCTTATCGTCTAACGTCGCAGCGCGATTGCCGCTGTGACTTGGAGAGGAGCATTCATGTCGGCCTCATTCGGCAGGCTGGTCGTCAGGATTTCTTTCGTTTGCACCGTGTTTGCGTTTGTCCCTTCGCTGGCGTTGGCTCAGGATCAGGATCGATCAACGCAGTCTTCGATCACATCCACTCTTCGCAACGCCATCCGGTTCCTGTCCCCGGCCCCTGCCGTCGGCGCGGCCGTTTTCGACGCCACCCCGCAGGCTGCGCCGCCACCGCCGCAGGCAGCACTGCCGCCAGAAGAACCCGGAGGGATCACCCTCGGAGTCAAAGGCGGCCTGATATTCGCCTCGCTCGGTAACGTCGATCCGTTCAACAACCCGATCAGCCACAGCCTGGGCACGACATTTGGCGTGTTCGTCGGAAGCAATCAGGCTCGGACCTGGACCGTCGTGGCCGAACTCCTCTACAACCGGCGTTCTGCGGAACAGACCGACAACCCGGCCAACAAGCTGGATCTGTACTCGCTCGAGATTCCGATGCTCGTTCGATACAACATCGGCTCGCCGAACCCGAAGCCCGTCAGGTTCTACCTGATAGGCGGAGCCGCCGCCGATCTGCTGCTCAAAAGCCAGCTCGCGGGTGTCGACATCAGCGAGAACTATCAGGGCTTCAACATCAACGCGATCGGGGGCGGGGGCGTCGACATCGCGCACTTCCTGATCGAGGTCCGCGGCGACTGGGGCCTGCGCAGCATGACCAGCGGCAACTTCGCGAATCAGGCGACGATATACCAGAAGACCGTCGTCGGGCTGATCGGCTACCGGTTCAGATGAGACAAGAACAGATTGAGATGAGTTCTAGCTCTTGGCCATCTCCGCGTGATACTCCTGCAGCGACTTCACTGACAGCCCTTCGGACTTGAGCGCCGCGATCGCGCTCACGGCCGCGTCGGCGCCCGTGAGCGTCGTGATCGCCGGCACTCCCTGCAGCATCGCCACTCGCCGCACGGTACGGTCGTCGAAGAACGACTCCCGGCCGAGCGGCGTGTTGATGACGAGCGCAATCTTCTTGTTGACGAGCTCGTCGGCCACGTGCGGCCGGCCCTCGTTGACCTTGAACACGATGTCCACGTCGAGGCCGTGCGCGCGGAGATATGCCGCCGTGCCGCGTGTCGCGACCAGCTTGAACCCGAGCTTCGCGAGCTCGCGGCCGATCGGGACGACGTTGGCCTTGTCCGAGTTGTTGACGCTGATGAAGGCCGTGCCCTCGAGCGGCAGGTACTGCCCGGCACCCATGTAGGCCTTCGCGAACGCCGATCCGAACGTCTCGGCCCCGCCCATGACTTCGCCGGTGGACTTCATCTCGGGGCCGAGCAGGGTGTCAACGCCCGGAAAGCGCACGAACGGGAAGACCGGCGTCTTGACGAAGAAGCCGGACACTTCGAGATCCTCGGTGAGCCCGATCTCCGCGAGCGTGCGGCCGACCATCACGCGGGCCGCGGCCTTCGCGAGCGGCACGCCCGTGGCCTTCGAGAGATACGGCACCGTACGCGACGCCCGCGGATTCACTTCGAGCACGTACACCACGTCGTCTTTCACCGCGAACTGCGCGTTCATGAGGCCGACGACGCTGAGCGCGCGCGCGATCCGGCGCGTGTAATCGCGGATCGTCGCGACGTGACGATCCGCCAGGAGGAAGGTCGGGACGACGCAGGAGCTGTCACCCGAGTGGATGCCGGCCTGTTCGATATGCTCCATGATGCCGCCGATGACGACGGCGCCCGTCGCGTCGGCGAGCGCGTCGACGTCGATCTCGAAGGCGTCTTCCAGGAACTTGTCTATGAGGATCGGGTGCTCGGGCGACGCGTGCACGGCGTTTCGCATGTAGCGATCGAGCGCTCCGCTGTCGTAGACAATCGCCATCGCGCGGCCGCCGAGCACGTACGACGGACGCACGACGACCGGAAACCCGATCGACGCGGCGACGGCCTGCGCCTCGTCGGGCGATCGCGCGATGCCGCTCGCCGCCTGCGGAATGCCGAGCTCCCAGAGCAGCTTCGCGAATCGCTCTCGATCCTCGGCCAGATCGATCGAGTCGGGCGAGGTCCCGAGAATCCGCACGCCGGCCGCCTGGAGCGATAACGCCAGCTTGAGCGGCGTCTGCCCGCCGTACTGCACGACGCAGCTGACGTCGCCGCCGGCGGCGCGTTCGCGCTCGATGACCGCAGTGACGTCCTCGAGCGTGAGGGGCTCGAAGTACAGCCGATCGACGGTGTCGTAGTCGGTCGAGACGGTCTCCGGATTGCAGTTGACCATGACCGTCTCGTAGCCCTCGTCACGCAGCGCAAACGCCGCATGACAACAGCAGTAGTCGAACTCGATGCCCTGGCCGATCCGGTTCGGCCCGCTGCCGAGGATGACGACCTTCGGCCGTGACGTCGGATTGGCTTCGCATTCCTTCTCGAACGTGCCGTACAGATAGGGCGTGAACGACTCGAACTCGGCCGCGCAGGTGTCGATCCGCTTGTAGGCCGGCACGATGCCCTGTTCGCGCCGACGCGCGCGGATGCTGCCTTCGTCGATACCGAGCAGGCTCGCAAGATCGACGTCGCCGAATCCGGATCGCTTCAGTTCCCGGAGATGATCGTCCGAGAGATCGCGCGCGCCGACGGCGGCCGCCGACTTCGCCATCTCGACGATCTGCTGGAACTGCGTGAGGAACCAGGGATCGATGTGCGTCAGCCGATTGAGCTCCGCCACGCTCAGGCCACGCTCGAGCGCGCGGAACACCGCCCACATCCGCCGGTCGGTCGGAATGCCGAGCGCGGTCTGCAGCGCCGCGTCGTCTTCCTGTTCGAAGGCGCTGCCCTCGCCCGTCTGACCAAAGAGCTGTCCCGACTTGCCCAGCTCCATCGACCTGAAGGCCTTGAGGAACGCCTCCTTGAATGTCCGCCCGATCGCCATGGCCTCGCCGACCGACTTCATCTGCGTCGTCAGCGAGCGATCTGCCTGCGGGAACTTCTCGAACGCCCACCGAGGGACCTTGACGACGACGTAGTCGATCGTGGGCTCGAACGACGCGGGCGTGATGCGGGTGATGTCGTTGGGAATCTCTTCGAGCAGATAGCCGAGCGCGAGCTTCGCGGCGATCTTGGCGATCGGAAATCCGGTCGCCTTTGAGGCGAGCGCCGACGAACGCGACACCCGTGGGTTCATCTCGATGGCCACCATCCGGCCGTCTGCCGGGTTCACCGCGAACTGGATGTTCGAGCCGCCGGTCTCGACGCCGACGCGGCGGATGATGCGGCGCGCGGCGTC
>Ga0066903_100002340_pt1 | contig 14743 bp, 14 predicted proteins | sample PanSoiMetaGPlot1_FD_67491 | JGI IMG/M metagenome (GOLD analysis project Ga0066903, IMG submission 67491) | Tropical forest soil microbial communities from Panama analyzed to predict greenhouse gas emissions - Panama Soil - Plot 1 (version 2) | ecosystem: Environmental > Terrestrial > Soil >...
TCGGCCCACGCTACGACCGCGCAGAGCTCGAGCGCCTGGTCTGGAAGACGCGGAAGCTCGTCGAGGTCGACGCGTTCATCCACCCGATCGAGAGCCTCCCCCTGCTGATCGCGCGCATGCGCCGGAGGCGCGAGCAGAACGCGCGCGAGCAACGGATCGCCACCTTCCTGAGGGAGAACGCGGGATATCGCCGGTACGTCCTCCGCGAGCTCGAGCGGCGAGGGCCGCTGCTCTCGCGCGAGATCGAGGACCACGCCGGCTTCAAGCGCGAGAAGCATCCCTGGTGGGGCGACCGGAAGATGGCGCTCATGCTGATGGTGCTCGCCGACCGGGGCCAGGTGGCGGTCGTCGGCCGCCGACAGGGGCAGCGGGTGTGGGATCTTGCCGAGCGCTGGTATCCCGAGGTCGAGCGCATCACCTGGCCCGAGGCGCGGCGCGTGCTCGCGAAGCGCCGCGCGCGTGCTCAAGGCGTCCGCTTCGACAGGGGCCGCTGGCTTGCGCATCCCGACGCGTCGGACGGCCCCGTGCCAGATCGCGCCGTCCTGCTCACCCCGTTCGATCGGCTCGTCTACGACCGAGAGCGCGCCGAGGCCCTGTGGGACTTCCGCTACCGCCTCGAGATGTACGTCCCGGCGGCCAAGCGCGAGTACGGCTACTACGTGCTGCCGATCCTTCACGGTGATCGCCTCGTCGGCCGGATCGAGCCCGTCTTCGACCGGCGCGAGCGCGTGCTGCGCGTGAAAGGGCTGTGGTGGGAGCCGGGTGAGAAGTCCGTCGATCTGAGTGAGCCGCTCGCGCGCCTCGCCGCGTTCGTCGGAGCGGAGCGAACCGAGGCGTAGAGTCGGCCGGTGGGCGAGGAGGCGTTCGAGGTCGCGATCGAGAGCGGCCTTCTCTGCGGCCACGTCGGCGGCGACGGGCCGCCCGCGCTCCTCCTGCACGGGGGCGCGGCCGTGCCCGACTACCTCGGAGGGCTTGCTGCCGAGCTCGCACCGCTCTTCACCACGTATCGCTACACCCAGCGCGGCACCCAGCCGTCGACCGGCGGGCCTCCGTACTCGGTCGAAGCGCACATGCAGGACGTCGTCGCCGTCCTCGACGCCTTCGAGATCTCGCGGGCATGGCTTGTGGGGCACTCGTGGGGCGGACATCTCGCGCTCCACGTCGCGCTCGCGCAATCGGAGCGGCTGCTCGGTGTGATCTGCATCGCACCGCTCGGCGCGTTCGGAGACATCTTCGCCGAGCAGGACGCGAACCTCCGACGGCGCCTCACGCCGGAGGCCGTCACGCGGCTCGACGAGATCGAGGCGCGCCGGCGCGCCGGAGAGGTGACCGAGGAGGAGCTCGTCGATCGATTCGCGATTCTGTGGCCGCAGTACTTCGCGGACGACAAGCACCCACTCTCGGCGAGCGCGGTGGACCACGTCGGTGTTGCGGCGTCGATCGGCGTCAACCGCTCGCTCACGGAGCACTTCGACCGGCAGACGCTCGTCAACGGCCTCCCGCACCTCCGGCTGCCGGTGCTCTTCGTCCACGGCGAGCTCGACGCGGACCCGCCGCGGGCCTCCATCGAAACGGCAAAGCTCATCCCCGGCGCCCGCGTGGAGCTGATCGCCGGCTGCGGCCACTTCCCCTGGCTCGAGGTGCCCGGCGCCGTGGCACCGTTGGTGGCGAGTTTCCTAGCGGGATAGCGAGCGCTTCGCCGGCGGATGCTTCGAAGCGCGCGGCTCGCTTCGTCGAGTCTTCCTCGCCCGCTTCACGAGCTCCGCGTACAACTCCGCGATCTCTCCGGTCGGCACTTCGAGCGACGACGGCCCGACGCTGATTTCCGTCATCTGCACCTGCGCCACCGCGGTCGGCGCGAAGTAACCCGCGATCAGCGTGCGCCGCTCCTTCGCAATCGCGAAGAGGGTCTCTTCGAGACGCTCGAGCTCGCCCCGGACGTAGACGTGCAGCATCGCGACCTGCGGCGGATCGGGAACCACGTCGATGCCGTCGATCCGCGCCAGCGCAACGCCGATCTCACGCGCCTTGCGGACGAACGACGGCATGCGCGGCAGCCTCTCGTCGAGTCCGCGTTCCGCCGAGAGGGCCATCGGCTCGTACGTCGAAAGCCTGCCGCCGTGCCGGATCCGCCAGACACGCGCCTCCGCGATCACGTCCTTCGGCCCGGCGAGAACGCAGCCGCCGAGCCCGCCCAGATCCTTGTAGAGCGAGACGTACACCGTATCGAAGAGCGCGGCGAGCTCGGGCAACGGCCTTCGGTAGAACGGCCGGCACTGCCAGAGACGCGCTCCGTCGAGGTGCAATGCGACTCCGTGCCGACGCGCCCATGTCGTCTGTGCCCGCAGGTCGCGCCACGCGGGCAACTGCCCCCCGAGATCGCGTTGCGGCAGCTCGAGAAGCAGCGCGCCGAGCGGCTCGCTCACCTCGTCGAGATTCGCACGCGAAATGAGCCGGTCACGGTGGCCGATCGGGCGTGCGTGCAAGCCGTGGAGGTGCTCGTAGCCTCGCTCCTCGTGCACGTCGAGGTGGCACTGCGGGTGGAAGCCGATCGTTCGGCAGCCGCTTCGGTCGCACCAGATCCGCAGCGCGATCTGCTGGGCCATCGTCCCGCTCGGGAACAGCACGGCCGCCTCCTTCCCGAGCAACCGGGCCACCCGGGACTCGAGACGCTTCACGCTGTCGCCGCCTCCGTAGACGTCCATGCGCGGGCCGGCCCGCTCGGCGAGCACACCAAACGTCTCGGCAGGATCGTGCGGAGCCGTCCACGCGGTCACGAAGCGCTCACACCGCGCGACGATCCGCTTGCGTTCCCGTTCGTTCACCCGCGCGAGCCTACAATCGCCGGGTGGACTTCGAGACCCGCGCGATCCACGTCGGCCAGGAGCCGGACCCGGCCACCGGGGCGATCATCACGCCGATCTACCAAACGGCGACGTACGTCCAGGACGCCGTCGGCGAGCACAAGGGCTACGACTACTCACGCGTCGCGAACCCGACGCGGCAAGCGCTCGAGACGGCTCTCGCCTCGCTCGAGTCGGCCGAGCACGGGGTCGCCTACTCCTCCGGTCTCGGCGCCACGACGACGCTCCTGCACCTCCTCAACCCCGGCGACCGCGTCGTCCTCATCGCGGACGTCTACGGCGGCGTCTACCGCATGACGTCGCAGGTCTACGAGCCGAAGGGCTACCGCTTCGAGTACCTGGCGGCGGAGGAGTTCCCCCGTCTCGCGGAGCATCTCGACGAGACGACTCGGATGGTCTGGGTCGAGACGCCGTCGAACCCGATGCTCAACGTCGTCGACATCCGCGCCGCCGCCGAGGCGGCTCACGCCGCCGGCGCGCTCCTCGTCGTGGACAACACGTTCGCGACGCCGTACCTGCAGCGGCCGCTCGAGCTCGGCGCCGACGTCGTCGTCCACTCGACGACGAAGTACCTCGGGGGCCACTCCGACGTCGTCGGAGGCTTCGCCGCGACGAACGACCCGACCGTGGCCGAGCGCCTGCGCTTCCTTCAGAAGTCGCTCGGCGCCGTGCCCGGGCCGTTCGACTGCTGGCTCGTGCTGCGCGGGATCAAGACCCTCGCGTTGCGGATGCGGCAGCACTGCCTCAACGCGATGGAGGTCGCCGCGGTACTCGAGCGCCACCCCCGGGTCGAGCGGGTGCTATATCCCGGCCTGCCGAGCCACCCTGCGCACAGGATCGCCGCGCAGCAGATGCGGGACTTCGGCGGCATGGTCTCGTTCCTGGCGGAGTCGCCCGAGGAGGCGGACGCGATCGTCGGGCGCACACAGCTGTTCCGGCTCGCGGAGTCGCTGGGCGGTGTCGAGAGCCTGATCGAGGTGCCCGCGCGGATGACGCACGCGTCGACCGCCGACGCACCGTTCGCCGCCCCGTCGAATCTCATCCGCCTGTCGGTCGGGATCGAGTCGGCCCAGGATCTCGTCGCCGACCTCGCGGACGCGCTCGTACCGGCTCCGGCCCGCGCCCGATGACCGAGGGGCCGGTCGTCTTCGTCGAGATCCCGTCCGGCTCGCGCAACAAGTACGAGTACGACGATGAACTCGGCGGCATTGTGCTCGACCGCCGGCTCTGGACAGCGATGACGTATCCCGCCGACTACGGCTACGTCGAGGGGACGCTCGCGGAAGACGGGGACCCGCTCGACGTGCTCGTGCTCGTCTCCGACCCGACCTTTCCCGGCTGCCGGATCCGCGTCCGCACGATCGGCGTCTTCCACATGGCCGACGAGAAAGGGGCCGACGAGAAGCTCCTGTCGGTGCCGCTCGGCGATCCGGCCTTCGAGCGGATCCGCGACATCCACGACGTCGCCGCCGAGGTGCGGGACGAGATCGAGCACTTCTTCCAGCGCTACAAGGACCTCGAGCCGGAGAAGCAGACCGAGACTCGCGGCTGGGGCAACCGCAGCGAGGCTGAGCAGATCCTCGCGGCTGCGAGAGAGCGCGCCTAGGCGGGATCGAGCGCAGCGAGCCGCTCGCGCGTGCGGCGCGCCAGCGGGATGATCCCCTTCTGCTCGTACCGGTCGAGCATCTGCTGCCAGGCCGTGATCGCGTCCTCGCGCCGACCGGCGGTCTCGAGCACCTCTGCCAGAACGGAGAGGGCATCACCCTGATTGACCGGCGAATCGCTCCGCTCGGCCCATTCCACCGACTCGCGGGCGAGCCGCTCGGCCTCCGAGTGGTCGCCGCGGTGCGAGCGCAGGAGCGCGTCCGTCTGCCGCCAGATCGTCTGGGTCAGCACGTCCTCGGGGTCACCGAGCTCCCTGCCCTTGGCTACCAGCGGCTCCGCCTCGTCATGGCGGCCGAGGGTGCAAAGGAAGCGGCCCAGCAGCGGAGCGTACGAGGACAGGACGGCGGTGTTGCCGCTGGCCTCGAGCGCGTCACAGGCGTCGCGGAGATACTCGGCTGCCGCCGCGTCGTCGCCGGCCAGAAAGGCGATCTCGGCGACCTGGCCGTCACCGAATATCCAGCCGAGCTCGCGCGCATGTTCGCGCGCCGGTAGGGCGACAGCCCAGGCTTCGTCGATCCGGTCGAGCATCGCCAGCATCACACCGCGCTGGATGAGATCGGTCGGATGTGGCTCCTCGGACAGCAGGGTGTCGAAGACCTCGAGCGCCTCCGCAGCCGGCCGCGGCCCCGCCGCGAGGGCGACGCCCAGCCCCCAGGTCTGGTTGTTCGGCCCCACGGCCCGGGCATGCACGACCGCCTGCTCCGCCGCCTCCGCCCAGTCGCCGTATCGGCAGCGCATGTTGGCAACCTGGCCGAGCGCCAGCCACGCGTGCATGAGTCCCTCCTCGTCCCCCGCGGCCTCCAGAAGCGGGACGGCCTCACGGGCCAAACGCTCGACCTCGTCCGCAGAGCATTCGCCCAGCCACATCCGAATCTCTCCCTGCACCGACCGCGCCAGCGCAGTGCCGGCCTCGTCACCGGAGGCCTGGACGCGGCGAACGGCCGCTTCGGCGATCGCCAGCGCGCGCTGGGTGTCACCGAAGATGAGCATCCGCGCGAGATCTACTTCGAGGTGCACGTCGACCCGCTGCGGGCGCGTCAGCTCGAGGCTTCGCTCCAGCAGTACCGTCGCCGCGCGCGAGTCCCCGCGTCGCATCGCCCGTCTGCCGGCGACGCCGAGCCGATCGCCCGCCGCGAGCGCGAGCTCGGGATCGGGGCGGCCGAGCTCCTCCAGGTACCGGGCGGCCTGCTCGAGGTGATAACCGAGGATCTCGTCCAGCTCGACGAGGCTCTCCCCGTGCTCCGCCAGCCAGCCGGCGAAGCGGCGGTGCAGGTCGGCGCGCGTCGCCTTGGGCAACGCGTCGTACGCGGCGTCGCGGATCAGGAGGTGGCGGAACCTGTAGGCGTCGTCGCCCGGCAGCTGCGCTCGCTCGGGTCGGACGAGTTCCTTGCGTACGAGAGCCACGAGACGCTGGTCGACGGTGCCCCCGCCGTTCGAGAGCGCCGCGACAGCCCCGCGGTGAAAGGTGCGCCCCTCCACCGAGCCGTGCTCGAGCACCGAGCGCTCGGCCGGGTCGAGTTGGTCGAGCCGCGCGGCAAGCAGCGCCTGGATGGTCGGCGGCACCTCGACCTGCTCGCCGCCGGAGTCGCGCACGAGAGCCAGCATCTCCTCGAGGAAGAGCGGGTTTCCCTCCGCCACGCGGACGATGCGCTCGTGTAGCTCGGGCGGCACCTCGCCGAGCTCCGCGAGAAGCTGCTCCGTCTCGCCCGCGTCCAGCGGCTCGAGCAGCACGGTCGCCGCGTTCCACTTGCCGCCGCCCCAGGATGGTCGCCGCTCGAGCAGCTCCGGTCTCGCCATGATGAGGAGCAGGAGCGGGGCGTCGCGCGAGAGGTCCGCGACGTGCTCCACGAGGTCGAGCAGCGTCTCCTCCGCCCAGTGCAGGTCGTCGAAGACGCAGACGAGCGGCTGCGACTGGGCCTCCTGCTCGAGCAGCTTGCGGAACCCCCAGGCGATCTCCTCGGCGCTCGCGGGAAGAGCCGACTCCCCGAGCAGCGAGCGCAGCGGCCGCGCGGCATCGCCCTCCGGGAACGTGCCGAGCCGCTTCAGGATCTCGACCACCGGCCAGTACGTGATCCCCTCGCCGTAGGAGAGGCACCGCCCTCGCACGACGGGGGCCTCCACGGCACTCAGGAACTCTGCGACGAGCCGTGACTTGCCGACGCCCGCAGAGCCGAGGATGGTGAAGAGCTGGCACGAGCGGTCGGCGTCGGCACGTGCGAACGCGTCACGGAGACCTTGCAATTCCCTGTCACGCCCGACCATCGGCGTGGCGAAGCGACGCTCTAGCTCGCCCGTTGCGGAGAGCAGCGGGTACGCCGGCACGGGCTCGCTCTTCCCCTTCAGCTCGAGCAACCGCTTCTCGCCGACCTCGACCGCGGCACCGACGAGCCCGAGCGTCTCCGCGCCGATCAGCACCTCCCCCGGCCGTGCCGCCTTCTCGAACCGCGCCGCCACGTTGACCGCGTCGCCGGTCGCGAGCCGCTCCTCCGTCCCGACCAGCACCTCGCCGGTGTTCAGGCCAATCCGGCCGGAGACGCCCAACTCCGGCAACGCATCGCGCATCTCCACGGCTGCGCGGCAGGCTCTGAGCGCGTCGTCTTCGTGCGCCGCCGGAACCCCGAACACCGCCATCACCGCGTCGCCGATGAACTTCTCCACCGACCCGCCGTGCGATTCGAGGATTCCCCTCAGCCGCTCGAAGTAGCGCACGAGCACTGCCTGCAACGCCTCCGGATCCACCGACTCGCCCAACGCCGTCGACTCCACGACGTCGCAGAACAGCACGGTCACGACTTTCCGGTGTGCGCCGGTCGTCACGAGCCGAGGCTAGAGCATCGCCCGGGAAACGCGAAGCGATGCATAGGATCGGCTCGTGGCGGCTCCGGAGCCGATCGACCTGCACCACCTCGGCCGCGAGCGGATCATCGCGAGCTACCTCCTCGACACCGACGACGGGCCGGCGATCTTCGACTGCGGCCCCTCCACGACGATCGACGCGCTGAAGACAGGGCTCGGCGACCGCGGCCTCCCACTCACCGACGTGCGCCACCTCCTGCTCAGCCACATCCACCTCGACCACGCCGGCGCGGCCGGCGTTCTCGTTCGCGAGCACCCGTCACTGCAGGTGCACGTCTCGCCCATCGGCGCGCCGCATCTGGTCGATCCGGCCCGGCTGGAGAAGAGCGCGCGCCGCCTCTACGGCGACACCTTCGACTCGCTCTGGGGCGAGCTCGCGCCCGTGCCGGAGGAGAACGTCCACCCGGTCGACGGCCCCGTACTCGGCCTCGACTCGTTTCCGACGCCGGGCCACGCGTCGCACCACGTCGGCTACCTCGACCCCGACGGGACGCTCTACGCGGGCGACGCGTGCGGCGTTCGCGTCCTGCCCGGGCGGTTCGTCATGCCGCCGACGCCGCCGCCCGAGGTCGATGTCGAGGCCTGGGAGCGGACGATCGACGAGATCGAGGCGCGCGACCCCGAGCGGCTCGCCCTCATTCATTTCGGCGTCGCGGAGGACGTCGGGCGCCACCTGACCGAGCTGCGGCTGAATCTCCTCGACTGGGCCGAGTCGGTCGAGGGCGGCGCATCGGAGGAGGAGTTCGTCGAGTACGCGCACGCCGAGCTTGCCGACTCGCGCGAGGACGCACCGACCTACGACTTCGCGATGCCGCTCTGGCAGTCCTACGCCGGACTCAAGCGCTGGGCCGAGAAACGGGCCCGCTTGCCGAGCGACTCGTAGCGCGGCACGATCCGGGCCGTGAGAGACCCGCTCCGTCTGCCGGCGTTCCGCTTTCTCTTCGCCGCGCGGGGGATCTCCTATGTGGGGACGTATCTCGCGCCGATCGCCGTCGCGTTCGCGATCCTCGACCTCGGCGGGGGCGCGACCGCGGTCGGGCTCGCGTTCGCCGCCTGGACGCTCGCGCAGGTCGCGATGCTCGCCTTCGGCGGCGTCGTCGGCGACCGGATCCCCCGGCGCACCGTGATGGTCGGCTCGGACCTGGCGAGCACCGCCGTCCGCACCACGATGGGCGTGCTGCTCATCTCGGGTCACGCCGAGGTCTGGGAGCTGATCGTGCTGCAGGCCTGCGGCGGCGCTGCGGTGGCGTTCTACTCACCCGCCTCGTACGGCCTGGTCAGGGAAGTCGTGCCCGACGAGCTCTTGCAGCCAGCCAACGGCCTGCTCGCCATCGCCCGCTACGCCGCGTTCCCGCTCGGGGCCGCAATCGGCGGCTCGATCGTCGCGCTGATCAGCCCGGGCACGGCACTGCTCGTCGACGCCGCCACGTACGCCGCGAGCGCGATCCTCCTGTCGCAGATCCACGTGAAGTCGATCGCCCGCGCCGGTGCGGGCTTCATCCGCGAGCTGCGGGAGGGCTGGAGCGCCTTCGTCGAGCAGACCTGGGTCTGGGTGCTCGTACTCTGGATCTCGCTCTACTTCCTCATCACGTACGCGCCCTTCTTCGTACTCGGCCCGTACATCGCCCACCGTTCGATGAACGGGGCGAGCTCCTGGTGGCCTGTACTGACCGGCGAGGGCGTCGGCTCGCTGTGCGGCGGCGTCGCGGGTCTCCGCTGGCGGCCGCGGCAGCCGATGGTAGGCGCGTGCCTTCTCCTCATGGTCACGGCGGTGCAGGACGTCCTGCTCGCGGTGCACCCGGCGACCATCCTGCTGACGTTCGCCGCCGCCGGTTCCGGGTTCGCCTTCGCGTTGGGTTCGGTGGTCTGGGATACGACCCTGCAGCGCAATGTGCCGCCCGAGAAGCTCGCGCGCGTCGCGTCGTACGGCTGGATGGGCGCGATGGTCTTTCTGCCGGCGGGCTACGCGCTGGCCGGCCCGATCGCGATGGCGATCGGCATCGAGACCTACCTGCTCATCGCCGCAGGCTGGATGGTCGCGAGCACGCTGTTCGTCGTGCGGTTGCGAGCCGTCCGCGAGGTGGGATTCGAGCAAGAACCCGAAGCGGTACCCGCCCCTGCTCAGTAGGCTCGGCGGTCGTGCCACCCGTCCCCGTTCCGCCCGAGGTGGATGCCTTCCTCGCCGAGCCGAACCCGGCCGTGGTCGCCAGCGTGAGCCCGAGTGGAGCGCCACACACAGCGGCGACCTGGTACGACTGGGAGGAGGGCCGCGTTTTTCTCAACATGGACGAGAGCCGGCTCCGCCTCCGCTACCTGCGCGCCAATCCGGGCATCGCGTTGACCGTCCTCGCGGCCGACGACTGGTACCGGCAGATCACACTGCTCGGGCGTGTGGTCTCGATCGAAGACGATCCCAAGCTGGCGGGGATCGACCGGCTCTCGATCCGCTACACGGGCGAGCCGTTTCACAACCGCGAGGCCGTCCGCTTCAGCGCCTGGATGCAGCCGGAGCGGTGGTCGAGCTGGCCTCTTCCTCGCTGAGCTCCTCCGTCTCCACGACCCAGATCGGCGCGTCGCCGCACTCGAGGCGCCGCGCGCCCTCCACCTCCGCGAGCGACGTTGCGAGCACCCGTACCGGCGCGCCGTCGAGCTCCAGCAGCGCGCCGGGCGTCCTGCCGGGAGAACCCCCGTAGCGCCAGGCCCAGACGAGCCGGTGCGCCTCGACCGCAGGCCGCGAGAGATCGAGCCACGTGTCCTCGTCCGGGAAGAAGGACTCGTAGCTGCCGCCCTCCTCCTGCGCCGTTCCCTCGTCGCCCGCCGCGAGCCGCTCGAGCGCCTCCGCCAGAGCCTCTCCGATGACCTGGCCGAACCCCGCATAGAAGACCTCGGGGTCCTCGGGCTCGCCGAGCGGATACGGCCGCTGGGAGAGGATCGGTCCTGTGTCGAGGTCCGCGTCCATGCGGTGGAACGTGATGCCGATCTCCTCGTCGCCGCCCCGGATCGCCCAGGACACGGGCAGCGGCCCGCGGTGTCGTGGCAGCAGCGACGGATGACCGTTGATCCAGCCGAGCCGCGGAACGGCGAGCGCGTCGGGCGGGATCCTCCACGGGAAGCCCATGCAGACGACGAGGTCGGGCTGCACCGAGGCGAGCAGTGGAGCGATCGTGCTCCGTCGCGCCGGGAGGAGAACGTCGAGATCGTCGGCGGCGCCCATCACGAGCTCGTCCGTCAGTGAAACCGGGCCGTAGCGGCGGTCGACATTCCGCATCGTCAGGAAGGCGACCGGCTCGTGTCCGAGCCTCCGGACGACGGTGTCGAAGCCCGTGAGCACCGGCGGGATCCGGGTGACGATGACGACGCGCCAGCTCATCCGTCGCGCAGGACGCGGCCGCCCGAGGACTGGTTGCGCGCCTTGACCACGATCTCGTCGACGTTGACGTGCCACGGCCGTGTCAGCGCGAACAGGATGCAGTCGGCGATGTCCTCCGGCTGCATCGCGTCGATGCCACGGTAGACCGCGGCGGCCTTCTCCTCGTCGCCCTTGAAGCGGACGAGCGAGAACTCGGTCTCGGTGAGCCCGGGGTCGACGGTAGTGATCCGGAGCGGCCGGCCGAGCAGGTCTTCGCGGAGCGCATACATGAAGCCCCGCTCGGCGAACTTCGAGGCGACGTAGGTGGCGGCGCCCTCGTACGCGGCGCGGCCGGCCACGGAGCCCATGCTCACGATGTGGCCCCAGTCGCCGAGGTGCGGCAGGCAGAGCCGGGTCATCCGCACCAGACCCTCGACGTTGACGCGGAAGATCGTCGCCTCGTCCTCCTCGCTCGACGCGTCGAACGGCGCGCGGCCAAGCGCGAGTCCGGCGTTGTTGACGAGGATGTCGAGGCCTCCGAGCCGCTCCACAGCGTCGGCGACGAACCGCTCGCAGCTCGCGGAGTCGCTTACGTCCAGCTCGAGCGCGATCTCCGTCTCGAGTCGCTCGACGCGTCGCGCGCCGCCCGCAACCCGCACTCCGGCACCCGCCAGCGCTGCTGCCGTCGCCCGGCCGATTCCCGAGGAGGCCCCGGTGACGATCGCGCGCTTGCCGGTCAGGTCGAGGGTGGTCACGGGCCGTGACTCTATGCGTGCGCCTCTCGCCACGCGGACCCGAGCGCGAGCCGTTCGGGCGGTGTCGGATGGCTGAACAGAAATAGGTAGACGAGGCGGGGCGGCGTGAGGTCGGAGAGGTTGCGGCGGGCGAGCCCGACGTGGGCGCGGTCGAACGAGTCCGGGTCCTGCGTCAGGTCGAGCGAGCAGCGATCGGCCTCGCGTTCGAACCGGCGCGAGAGCCAGGCGCCCGCGGGAAGCGCGACGACCTCGAGCGCCATCAGGAGAAGGATCGCCTCGGGCAACGTGCGCGGGTCGGCGACCCGCGTGCCGAGGACTGCCCACAGCAGCGCAACGGCGGCGACGGCTCCGGCCATGGCGACGATCGTCAGCTTGGCCACGTGTCCCTCGCGACGGTGCCCAAGCTCGTGCGCGACGACGACCCGGACCGACCCGGCGTCGGCGGCCTCCAGCAGCGTGTCGAACACGACGACCCGGCGGGTTCCGCCCAGCCCCGAGACGTACGCGTTGACCTTCGTCGTCCTCCGGCTCGCGTCCGCCACGAGCACCTCCCGCACCGGGACCTCGGCGCGAGCGGCGAGTGCCCGTAACTGCACCGCCAGGTCCTTGTCGTCGAGGGGCCGGAAGCGGTTGAACAGCGGCTCGAGCACGACGGGGGCGACGAAGGAGAGGAAGAGAACCGCGAGAGCAAGCGCCGCCGCAGCCGGGACTGCCCACCATCCCGGCAAGGCACGCGCGAGCGCGACCGCCGCCGCCCACGCACCAGCCGTGAGCACGACGGCGACCGCGAGTCCCTTCGCCCGGTCCGCGAACCAGCCGCCGGCGCTCTGGACCGAGAAGCCCCAGCGGCGCTCGCGCCACCAGCCGCGCCAGAGCGCGAGCGGCGTCCCGACGGCGCCCGACAGCGCGACGACGAGCGCTGCATACGCGGCGGCAGCCGCGACGGGCGAGAGCGACTCGAGCGGAGAGAAGAGCCAGCCCCCGAGCGCGCTCCACGCGAGCGCAGCGAGCAGACCTGCCTCGATCGCGGTATCGGCGAGGAGCGCGAGATAGAGCGGACGGTGGTAGGCCCGGGCCCGCTCCACGTCCTGCGCCGAGAACGCAACCCCAGTAGCCATCACGGCTGAGCGTACGTGCGTAACCGGGCCGGACGCTTCCTCGTTTTCAGTGCCGAACCCGAAAACTCAACCCCGCTCTGGCGAAGGAGGGGTCTAGATGTTGCTCCTGGTTCTGCTGGCAATCCTGGCGATCGTCGCGTTCGGCTTCGGCTTCGTCGTGCACTGGTTGTTCATCGTCGCGGTCGTGCTCGCGCTGATCTGGTTGATCAGCCTGTTCACCGGCGGCTTCGGTCGCACCGGCGCCCGACGCTGGTAGGCCCGACAGCGACCGAGAATGAGTCGGGCGGCCCCTTGCGGGCCGCCCACTCGTATGCGACCTTGGCGGGGTGTCGCGGACAGCGATCCTCCTCTGGATCCTCGCCCTCTTCGCACTCGAGGTCCAGCACCTGAAGTGGATCTGGTGGGAGCATTGGGACTGCCGCCGCTGCTCGGCCAAGCACAAGGACTGCTCCTGCGGCGCGACCCGCTCCTGGGTCATGTTCCTGTAACCGGGCTCATCCCGGTCTAAGGAACGCCGGACGAGAAACGGAAGGATCCCCCTCGATCTCGAGAGGGATCCGCCCGACTCTTCGTGCTGTGAAGATCGAGGCTGCGCCGACTAACGCACTGTGAGCTTCAGGAAGTTGTCGTCGGGGGCCTGTCCCACCATCATCACGACGTAATTCCCGTGGCGGACGACGATCGACCTGCCGACGGGAATGAACTGATGCCCTGTCCGAGAGTCGACCTTCAGCTTCGCCTCGTCGAGGTTCTTGAGGCGGATCGGTCCGGCGACGGAGGCCGTCTTGGTGGCATGTCCGTGAACCGAGAACCAGTGGCAGCCGGGATCGTGCATGACCACGGTCAGCGTCCTGAGCTGTGTGTGGTGGCCACTGGCGGCAAGCGCCTGTCCGGCGCCGAGAGCGACAACGACTGCGACTACGGAGATGAGCAAAACCTTCATTGCGACTCCTTCGAACGCGTTTCGTATTTCGCTGATGCTCGGCGACCGTGGGCGGGGGAGCATCGGGAAACGGCCGAGCACCGATCCGTAGTTCTCCGCACGGTTTTCACCGGGCTTTGACCCATCCGTGTCACCCGACCCGCCCCACGGCGTCGCCACTGTTGGTTCATGGCCCAGGATCGGCGCCCTATACGCGTGCTCGTGGTCGACGACAGCCAGGTCTATCGCGAGGCACTGACCGAGGTCGTCGAAGCGACTCCCGATTTCAAGGTCATCGCGACCGCCTCCTCGGGGCTCGAGGCCCTCGACCTCATGGTCCTCGGCGCCACGCCCGAGCTCGTGCTCGTCGACATGCAGATGCCGCAGATGGACGGTCTCGAGACGGCGCGGCGAATCGGCAGGCTCAGCCGCGAGGTGGTGGTCGTCCTCCTCTCCGCGCATCAACGCGGCCCGACGTTCGAGAAGGGTTCCCTTGCGGTGCAGTACAAGGGTGACGTGACGTCGGAGTGGCTGGCCGGGCTGTGGGAGCGCCGCACCCAATCCGGCTGAAGCGTGGTGCGGGCACCACGCCCGCGCCGCGATCGATGCGATATTCAAATCGTCGAGGTGGCCAGACGCCGCGCAGGCGCGGGGGTCTCGTTACCGCGGCTCGCGCGCCGCGGCGACCCCGGGCGCGCTGATCAGATCGAGTCGGCGTCGACGCCCGAGACATCGCGGAGCGACGTCGAGGGACACGCGACGCAACACGACAGGCCCGCGGCCCCTGCAGCGGCAGTGGTCGGACCGAGCGGAGCCGGGCTGCTCCGGCCTGTTGCAGGGGCTCCGGCCTGGCTCACCCGCTCGTACCTCTGGGGTGTCGTCCTGCTCGCGCTGCTCTATTACGGGGTCGCCAAATTCGGGTACGCCTTCGGATTCTCAGGCCCGATCGGGGCCATCGTGTGGCTGCCGGTAGGCGTCGGTGCGGCGTTCTTGGCCATCGGCGGTCTGTCGTTCTGGCCCGGTGCGCTCATCGGCGACCTGCTCGCGAACCAGTACTCCGCCCTTCCAGTCGGGGGCGCAATCGGGCAGACCATCGGCAACCTGACCGAGGTCCTCGTGATCGCGTTCCTCGTGCGCGAGATCTTGCGCAGGCGCTCCCCGCTCACGTCGCTCGGCGGAGTCATGGCGATGGTCGCCGCGATCTGCGCCGGCAC
>Ga0066903_100002341_pt1 | contig 14743 bp, 10 predicted proteins | sample PanSoiMetaGPlot1_FD_67491 | JGI IMG/M metagenome (GOLD analysis project Ga0066903, IMG submission 67491) | Tropical forest soil microbial communities from Panama analyzed to predict greenhouse gas emissions - Panama Soil - Plot 1 (version 2) | ecosystem: Environmental > Terrestrial > Soil >...
CGCATCGGCGTCCGTCGGCACGCGCTTCCAGTTCGAGCGTCTCGGGTACTTCGTCGTCGACAGCCATTCCACGCCAGGCGCGCCAGTCTTCAACCGCACAGTCTCGCTCAAGGACACCTGGGCCAGGATCTCGAAGCAGGGCTGACTTCGCGCGCGCCCCGTGCCGGCCCCGTGGAACTCGTCTTGCACCTCGGCTGCGCGTGGACGCCCGGGACACGTGGCGAGCTCTTCAGGAGCGACTGACCACCGCACGGAGTCTGTTCGAAGCCGGCGAGACAGCCCGCGCGCTCAAGGAAGTCGACGCCGCCCTCGAGGTCGATCCGCACTATCTCGCCGCTCATTCCCTGCGCGATCGGATCCTGCGCGGACAACCTGTCGCCAGCCTGCCGGCCACGGCTCAGCCGTGGCCGGGGCCGCCCGTGTTTGCCGAGGGATACGCAAAGTTCGAGGAGCGCGCCAAACGCCGTCGCGTCGATCGGCGCGCCAAAGCGTTGCGCGCCGCCGCAGCCCAAGGGCGGTTGAAGGACGCGTTGGCCGCGCTGGACGAGATCCGCGGTCTCGACCCGAATCTGCCGGACCTCCGAGCGCTCGAGCAACTGTTCGACGAAGCGCGACGATCCGAGTTCCACAATCATCACGGCGCGCGGGTGGCCGCAACCGCCGTCTTCGTCGCGACGGTGTTTACGTGGCGGCTGGCGACCGAACCGCAAGCCCTGACCGCGTATCCGCTGAGCACGCCAGCGGTGCCGCTGCCCGGCCTCTCGATCGCTGAATCCGTGTTCGATGTCCCGGAACAACCGGTGGCGACCGCAAACTTCACAGCGATTCCGCCTGTAATCGACCGCAAGCTGCCCGATCGCCCGACACCCACCAGAGTTGCTGAGGTGGAAACCGGTCCGGTTCCTCAGCCCGTGCTCGACACGCCGCGTGAAGTCGCTCCGCCGGTCGTGGTCGCCAGCTTCGAAAGCAATGTCGTGCCCCCGGCCGCGTCGCCCATCGAGCGTGCCGTGCCTGCGCCGGTGTCACCTCCCACGTCCCTGGCGCGGCCGGTTCCTGCACCGCCGACCGTCGATGAAGAGGTGCTGGTTCAGCAGGCCCTGCAGCGGTATCGGCGCGCCTATGACGGCCTGGACGCACGATCGGCGCGCGAGGTGTGGCCGCGCGTGAACGAAGCCGCCCTCACGCGCGCCTTCGACAGCCTCGAATCGCAAAAGCTCATCTTCGATGCCTGCACGGTACAGCTGCGGGGCGAGGCGGCGACGGCCATGTGCCGGGGCAGCGCGCGGTACGTGCCGAAAGTCGGCAGCCACGAGCCGCGCGTCGAACCACGCGTCTGGAATTTCACGCTGCAGAAGCGCGGCACCGCCTGGACCATCGAGACGGCGCGCGCGGAGCGGTAGCGATTCTTCGCGACAAATCTCCGAGAATCCCGAGCTCAGCGCCCGACTGAATAGTCGATCCCGATGAACGGTGTCACGGCGGGCCTCAATCCGTCGCTCGTGATCGGTACCGCGACGTTCGCGACGACGACCCACGTATCCGCCACGTTCCACTTGATCCCGGGAATGACGGTCATCATGTGGAGGCGCGAATTGTCCCCTTCGAGGCGAATCGTCTCCACGCCAATGAGCGTCGGATGCGGTGCTGCGACCGGCACGATGCCGCCTACGCCGTCGAGCCAGCGTCCGACCACCTCGCTCGACACGCTGACACGCGGCGACGCCGCAAGCGAGACCGCGCCGCCGTAGTCGATTTCGTGCGCGATCCCCCCGAAGCTCAGGCCGGCGTTCGCGTGGACCGACGCGGCGCCGCGCTCGAGTGATCCGATGCCGCTGATTTTGACGGAGGCCGTTCCGGCGCCCAGCAGGTCCTCCGTCCTCCCGGTCGGTACTCGAAGCTCGACGGCCGACGCGACGGCTGCGCCCCCCTCAGAAAAGAGCGTGAACTTGGTCCGAGCCAGGATGTCGGCCAGCCCGATGGCCGTCGCCGACGCGGTGGCCTGCGTAAACGGGCGACCCCGGTAGGTGTCGATACGTTCGCCGCTCATGGTGAGCGCCACCATCGGGGCCGCAAAACCAATCTCAACGCGAGGGCCGAGTCCGACGCTCCCGTAGAAGGTCGCGACGTCGGCGCCGATATCGAGCCGCAGCCGATCCTCGTCGAAAGGCGTCGGCTCGTCGACGAACCGGTTCGCAGTCGTCACGAGAGTGCCGTCGCTCAGGCTGCGGCCGTCGAGCTGTGTGAATCGCAGATGCTGAAAGGTAATGCCGAACGCGGCCCGGCCCTGACCGACTGTCAGCGCGCGCTCCACGAAGAACGGCCCGAAGCTCTGAGAGGCTCGTTCGACGGTTCCGAGCTCGGTATTCAGACGATAGACGAACGCACCCGACGACGAGCTCACGGGCAGCGTCGCCAGGTTGGCGACGAGCGCGTGCGCGATCGTGTCGCGGGTTGCCTGGGCCGCGGCGCGATCGAGCGCGAAATTGCCGGTTGCGATCGATTGATTCGTGATCAGGAAGGTCAGGACGTCGCTGACCGTCTGCGCCTCGGCGCGAGTGGACAGCAGCCCGGTCGCGGCGATCGACAGCGCGGCGATCACCCGCCCCCTGCTGCCAGTCGTGCGGGTTCCTCTAGACGTCACGACTAGTTCTTCCTGACGAGAGACGCCTGGACGACGCCGTTGGTCTGTCTCACGCCTGTGACCGTCACATCCAGCCCTTTCTTCAGAGCAGCGCAGTCCATTTTCTGGAAATCGGTCGACTTATCGACGACGACCGTCGTACCGCCCGCCACGAATGTCACGGTCGGACAGCTGCCCGAGACCGACGAGACCTGCGCATCGAAGGTCACGACTGGTGGTGGCGGGCTCGTCACGGTCACCGTGGCCACTTTTGACGAGCTGCCAGTCGCATTTGTCGCCACGAGGGTGTATGTCGTCGTCGCCGTCGGATTGACCGTCACAGTTCCGCTTGGCAGGGCGACTGGGGCACCGTTGAGCGTTGCGCTCGTGGCGTTCGTCGTCGCATAGGTCAGCGTCACCGACTGGCCGGCCTGGATCGTCGTGGCTGCGGGTGTCAACGAAGCTGTGGGCGCCGGCACAGGCGGTGGTGGTGGCGGCTGTGTTGCGCGCGCGTCCTGCGTCACCGTGAAAGTCTGTTCGGCAACGTTGACAGTTCCGACCCTCCGCGCCCCCGTATTGGCGGTGACCGTCAGGCCAATCGTGGCGGAGGCATTGCCGGACCCCGGCGACGTCACCGAAATCCACGGCACCGCGCTCGAGGCGCTCCACGAGCAGCCGCTCAGCGTCGAGATGGAGAACGACAGCGCGCCCCCAGAGGCCCCGATCGAGTCGCCGCTCCGGCTCAGGTCGAACCGGCACGGCGCGCCGGCCTGGGCGATCTGCAGAGTCTGGGTTCCGACCACGATCGCGAAACTGCGGCCCGCTGGCGAAGGGTTCGCGGCGACCGCATACGACACGACGGCCTCGCCTTGCCCGCTCTTTGTGTCGAGCGTGACCCAGCTGACGTTGGCCGCGGCGGACCACGTGCAGTCGCGCTCGGTTGAAACCGTAATGGATCCCTTACCTCCGTCGGACTGGAAGGACGAAGGCGAGCTGCTGGCGGTGATCCCGCACTTTTCAGCGGTGGGTGTGACGACGGACGTGCCAGCCGAAGTCGATGTGCACGCGACCGAGCCGGCCGCGCACATCCATCCAGCGATCAGGACGGCGATAGACCATCGCCCCTTTCCACGCTGCACGCTCCGCATGCCCGCCTGCGCGCGATGCACGCGAGTGGCCAGAATCGCCGATTACCGTCGAGCTGTCGTCCAGCGTCGGCGTGCGAAGCCTCGCGCGCCTGCGTGCAGCCGTAACTGCGGCAACGACGTGTGATCCAGCCCAACGCCGAGTCGATTGTGTACAATCGCCCGTCATCCTCGCGGGCGGACCACCCCCAACACGCCGGACGGCACGGAAAGCAGGAACCCGAACTGTGGAATATCGCATCACACAGTACGAACTTGAGCAGGGCGCGCTCGAAATCCAATACATTGAAGAGTTCTTTGGCGAGTTCCCTCGCAAGAAGACAGCTGCTGAAATCGTGCGGCGCCTGACCGGCCGTGCGCACCTGATCCTTCTGGCCAGCGCGTCCCTGCCCGACGACCCCGGTACCGTCGTTCCCGTGTCCTACAAGGTCGCACACGAAATCAAGCCGCACGAGGCCGAACACAAGCTGGCCGATCTGGTCAGACGTCTGCATGACGATGTGCAGTTCGACGGTCGCAAGGTGCTGTACACGTGGATCGGCGGGACCCGGCGCGACTGGCGCGGCCAGGGCCACTTCCGGGCGTTGACCGAGCAGCAGGAGGTCTGGGCGATCGAAAACACCTTCGACGAGATCGTCGTCAAGACCAAGAACAAGTTCTACGAGATGCGCGGCACGCTCGACCACCTGCGGTTCGAGGTGGTGAAGTACGAGCGCAACGCTGGCGACAACGCGGAATCGAAAGTCTACTTGAGCAAGAAGCTCCATCCGGAGCTGCTCGACACCCACCGCAGCGCCAAGACCGTCGTGCAGATGTCGCTGTAGGCTAGGGCCGGACCGCGTCCTTCAACGCTTCGAACAACACACCTGCGGCTTCTTCCACGGCGCCGGCCGGAACGCGCTCGGCGTCGCCGTGCATCTGAGAGATGAGGTCGGCCGACAGCGGGAAGGGAAAGACGCCGTATCCGGTGACGCCGCGCGGACGGAACGAGTTGGCGTCGGTCGTGAACGGGATGAGCGATGGCGTGACGATCGCACCAGGATGACGCCTGACGATGGCGCGTTCGAGCGCCCGGTACATCGCCGTATCCGTTCGGCTCACGATCGCATCGTCGCCTTCGGTGACCACGCGCACGGTGAGCTCATTGTCGCCAAGGCGGCGGCGAATTTCGCCGAGCCAGTGGTCGCGCGTTACGCCGGGGAGGACGCGGCAGTCGAGGCCGGCTTCAGCCACAGACGGAATGACGTTCTGCTTCGGCGGTTCGCCGACGCCCGATCGCATCCAGGTGATGGCGACGGTCGATCGCTGCATGGCGTTGGTGAACTTGTTGGCCGCGAATGTCCCGACGCGCGCCTTCATCGTTTCCAGCAGGCCGCGCGTGGAGGCAGGCAGGTTCGCGCCGGCGCCGTCGGCGGACGCCTCGCCGCTCAAGAGGCGGGCGAGACCGCGTGTGAGCCGATCGTTCGGGTTCGCCTCGCTTGGCTGACTGCCGTGTCCTGACGTGCCGTCGGCGCGGACGGTCAGCCAGATCAGTTTCTTTTCGGCGACAGCAATCGTGTACACGCGCTTGCCTGCGGCGAACAGGTCGTCGCTGGCGAAGCCGCCTTCGTCGAGCACGTACTCAGGATCGATTTCCGTGTAGTGATGCTGGATCATCCACCGCGCGCCGTTGGCCCCGCCCACCTCCTCGTCTGGATCGGCCAGAAGGATGACGTCGCGGTCGAGGGGCACCGCCTCGCGTCTCAAGCGAATGAAGGCCAACGCCTGGGCGAGCGCGGCCCCTTTCATATCCAGCGCTCCTCGTCCCCAGATGGCGCTTCCTTGAAGGGCGCCGGCAAACGGGTCGAGCTTCCACTGCGCGCGGTCGGCGGGGACGACGTCCATGTGCTGCAGCAGCACGACGGCTTTACCGGCAGGTGGTGTCACTGTCGCCTTCAGGCGCGCGTACAGGATGGCTTTCCCTGGAGCAGACTCGTAGCGCGTCACCGCAATCCCTTCGCGCGTGAACAGCGCCGCCAGAAAGTTGGCCGCCTTGGTCGTGTTGCCTGGGGGATTGGACGTGTCGATCCTGACGTACTCCTGCAGCAGGCGAGTGGCATCGTCGTCGATTGCTGTCAAACCGAAGGACACGGAGGATCTGGAGGACAGTAAGGACGCAAGCGCTGCAACCAGCACCGCGCACGACGTCAACCTGCGTGTCCCCTTCATGCTCGTCTTCTCTGTGTCCTCTTCGGGTCTTCCGCGCCCTCTGTGTCCTGAGTGTCAGACCGCTTCGAAGATTCCTGTCTCCACGTTCTTCTTCACGCGGTCCCACGGGAAGCAGCGGCCATTCATCGCGACGTACACGCCTGGCGGCAGCACCTGTGCGAAGGACAACGCGCTGCCGAGGTTGAAGAGCCCGTCGGAGCTTCCGAACGCGAACGGAATCATCGCGCCCGTCAGCACGATCGTTTTGTCAAGGAGCCGAAGGCCGGTGGCCAGGGCACGCGCCGTCTCGACCATCGTGTCGGTTCCGTGCGTGATGACGATATGCCGCTCGTCGCTGCGCTGACACGCCTGCACGATGACCGTGCGGTCGCCGCCGGTCATGTCGAGGCTGTCGATCATCATCAACGTCTCGATCGACAGATCGAGCCGGCAGCGCCCGCGGCGGAGCATTTCGGGCACGTGTGTCTCGTTGAACGCCAACTTGCCGGTCAGCTCGTTGTACTGCTTGTCGAACGTGCCGCCGGTTACGAAGATGCGGATGCGATCCATTCAGGTGTCATGTTCCGGCTGGGGCAGGACCGGCTAATATGAATGTCCGTGAATCCCCTCGTGCGCTCCGCCTCGCGGATGGACGCTGTTCAGGCGCCCATCATTCCGGTTCTCGGCGAGATTATCAACGCCGTGCCCGGCACGATCTCCCTGGGTCAGGGCGTTGTCCACTATGGCCCGCCTCAGGCGGCGCTCGACGCGGCGGTTCGAGCCCTGGCCGATCCCTCGATCAATGAGTATCAGAGCGGCCTCGGCCTGCCGGAACTCGTCGATGCCATCGCCGTGAAACTCGGCGAGGAAAACGCCATCGTCGACGACCGCGACACGGGCGTGATGGTCACGGCGGGCGCGAACATGGGATTCATGCACGCCGTGCTGGCGATCACCGCGCCAGGCGACGAAGTCATCCTGCCCGCGCCGTTCTATTTCAATCATGAGATGGCGATTCAGATGGCAGGCTGCAGCGCGGTCGTCGTCCCGACAGACTCCGCGTACCAACTGCGGCTCGATGCCATCGAGGACGCGATCACCGAACGGACGCGCGCGGTGGTCACCATCTCGCCGAACAATCCCACCGGCGCGGTACTGGATCCGGCCTCCCTTCGAGCGGTGAACTCGCTCTGTCGGGAGCGCGGCCTCTACCACGTGTCCGATGAAACCTACGAGTACTTCACGTACGAAGGGCGCCACGTGTCGCCGGCGTCCTTTCCGGAGTCGGCAGGCCACACGATTTCGCTGTTCTCGTTGTCCAAGGCCTACGGCCTCGCGGGGTGGCGAGTCGGCTACATGGTGTATCCCATGGACCTCGCGGCGGCGATGGCGAAAATCCAGGACACGATTCTCATCTGCACGCCTGTGATCGCCCAGCGCGCGGCGCTGGCGGCGATGCAAGCCGGGCGCGCCTACTGCGAACCGTTCGTCCGCGAGCTCGGCGACGTCCGGCGGCTGGTGCTGGACGCGCTCGCGCCGCTCCACCCGTTGTGTGAGACGCCTGCGGCAGACGGCGCGTTCTACTGTTTTGTCCGCGTTCACACGCGTCTCGACTCGATGACGGTCGCTGAACGGCTCATTCGGGATCACAGGGTCGCCGTCGTGCCAGGACCGGCCTTCGGGATGACAGAGGGCTGCACGTTCCGTGTGTCGTACGGCGCGCTTCAGAAGGCGACGGTCGCGGAAGGCATCGGCCGTCTCGTCGGCGGCCTGTGCGCGATCTGCGGCCATTGACGGTTGTCAGACGTCCAGTTCTTCGGCCTGTTCTGCGCGCTCCATGATGAAGCGGAACCGCGCTGACGCGTCCTTGCCCATCAGCTCGTTGATGACGCGATCAGTGATGATCTGATCGCTGACCTCGACCCGAAGCAGGCGGCGCGTACGCGGGTTGAGGGTCGTTTCCCACAACACCTTCGGCATCATCTCGCCGAGGCCCTTGAACCGCGTAATCTCCGGCGTGCCGCGGCCGTTCTTGGCGTGCGTCTTCAGTACCGCGTCGCGCTGCCCATCGTCGAGCGCCCAGTGCGTCTCCTTGCCGATGTCGATCCGGTAGAGCGGCGGTTGCGCCAGGTAGACCTTGCCGTTGGCGATGAGCTGCGGCAGGTGCCGGTAGATGAAGGTGAGCAGCAGCGTGGCGATGTGATTGCCGTCCGAGTCGGCGTCCGCGAGGATGATGACCTTGCCGTAGCGGAGTCTCGCGAGCTCGAAGTTCTTGCCCAGGCCGCAGCCGAGCGCCGTCACCAGGTCGGCGAGCTCCTTGTTTTCAAGCACCTTCGCGAGCGACGCGCTCTCGGTGTTGAGCACCTTGCCGCGAAGCGGCAGAATCGCCTGACGCGCGCGGTCGCGTCCCTGCTTGGCCGAGCCTCCGGCCGAATCGCCCTCGACGATGAACAGCTCGCTGCCATCACTCGTCGGGTTCGTGCAGTCGCTCAGCTTGCCCGGCAAATTGACGCGAGATGTCGCGCCCTTGCGCGTCACCTCGGCCTGCGCCGCGCGGCTGGCTTCGCGGGCCCGCGCCGCCAGAATGATCCGCGCCACAATCGCTTCGGCGACGCTGATGTTGTGGTTCAGCCAGTGCTCGAGGGCCGGCCTCACGACGCCGTCCACCGCCGACACGAGCTCGGGGTTGTTCAATCGATCCTTGGTCTGCCCCTGAAACTGCGGCTCGCGGATGAACACGCTGAGCACGTCGATCATCCCCTCACGGATGTCCTCGGCCGTCAGCGTCACACCCTTCGGCGAGAGGTTGTGCGTGTCGATGAAGTTGCGCACGGCCTTCCCGATGCCCGCGCGCAGGCCGTTCTCGTGTGTGCCGCCTGACGACGTGGGGATGCCGTTGACGTACGATCGGACGTGCTCGTCGGTCGCCTCGGTCCACTGGACCGCGAGCTCCAGCCGCAGGCCTTCTTCCTTGATCAGGGTGAACGGGGCCTCGTGCACGGCCTTGGCGCCGCGCTCGGTGACGATCTTCTTCAGGTAATCAGGCAGGCCCTCCTCGTGCTGGAACACCTGCTTCTGCTTGGTGCCTTCGTCGTCGAACGTGACCTTCACGCCCTTGTGAAGGTAGCTGGCGATTTCCAGCCGCTCGGCGATCAGTGCCGGATCGAATTCGATCTTGGGGAAGATCGTTGCGTCCGGATGAAAGTAGACGGACGTACCCGATCCGCGCGCGGCGCCGATCTTCTTGAGCGGGCTCGCCGTCTTTCCCTGCTTGAAGCGCATCTCCCACAGCGCGCCGTCGCGTCGGACGCGCGCGATGAGCTCCTTCGACAGGGCGTTGACGACGCTGGCGCCGACGCCGTGCAGGCCGCCGGCCGTCTTGTAATTGCCAGCGTCGAACTTGCCGCCGGCGTGAAGCGTCGTGAAGATCACTTCGAGCGCGCTCTGCTTCGTCTTGGGGTGTTTGTCGATCGGGATGCCACGGCCGTCGTCCTCAATCGTGATCGAGGAGCCGTCGGCGTGAAGCGACACGTGAATGTTCGAGGCATAGCCGTTCATCGCCTCGTCGATCGAGTTGTCGAGAACCTCCCAGACGAGGTGATGCAGGCCGGTTGCACCAACGCCCCCGATGTACATCCCGGGACGTTTCCTGACGGGCTCGAGCCCCTCGAGAACGGTGATGTCTTTTGCGGTGTACGTAGACGCCATTCGGGAAACTGTCAGCGCTACTCGGACTGCCCGGATTCTCCGGCAGCCTTCTTCGATCGGCCCGTTCGCCGTTTGCGCGTGCCGCTTCCGGCTGCCCGCGCCGTCTTCCGCGGCGTGGCGGCAGTCGTTCCCGCAATGCCCGACGCCGGCGTGCGGCCGCCACGCGGCCGTTTCGGTTTGGCGCGGCCCAGCAACTCTGCGGTCGTGTCGACGGCGGCAACCGGCACTTCGATGATCTCGACTTCGTCCGGCTCTTCGACGTCGAAGCGAACGGGAACAGCCGGCGAAGACGTGTCGACGTCCATCGGCTGCTCGTCCGCAGCCATGTCCACAAGGGCGGGGACCGGCTGGCTCGCGCGCGTGGGCGCGGGGCGCTGCAGGGCCTGGCCGGGGAACACACGCAGTCCGCCGCGCCGATCCCGCTCGAGCCGCAGGATGCCCTCACGCTGACACGCCCGCAGCAGGTCCATGAGGCCGTTGAACCCGTAGCGACGCTCGTCGAAGCCGTTCGCTCCGGCGCGAATGATCTGTTTCACGTTGCGCAGGTACATCGGCCAGCGGGCCTGCGTGGCAGCCGCCAGTGCGCGCGCGACGACGGCGACGCCCTCCGTGCCGGGAAGCGTGGCCTGCGGCGCTGGCGGCGCCGCATCGTGCGAATGCGCCGGCTCGATGCCGCTCTCGAAGGCGCCCGCGTCGCCGCCTGATGCTTCTTCCACCGTCGGCGTGGCAGTCGTCCCGCTCTCGCGCGGCGCAGGCGCTTCGGAGGGGTCGAACCGCTCGTTCAGCTCCACCATCACGCTCCGGCCTGCGTGTTTCAGCTGCACGAGCCCTGCGTGTGCGAGCTTCTCCACGAAATCGAGAAACGACGACGCGCCGTAGTTGCGTTCAGAGAACGTGGAATCGAGCTGGAGGAGCGTGCTCTTGAGCAGGCCCGTCTGCGGCGACACCTCACGGTCGGCGAGAATCTGAAGCGCGCGCCGTACGATCGTGAATGCCTGCGCGATCGGCGCGGCCGTCGTCGACGGCGTCGGCCGGCCGCTCCTGGCCGCCGCGCGGCGCACGCCCGAGAGGTTTTCGTAGGCGATGAACTCGTGGCAGTTGCGCTGGAGGATCACGCTGGTGAAGGCGCGGCCGCCGACGACGAACACCTTCTTGTCGTACTGCTTCAGCTTTTCCACGAGCGACAGGAAGTCGCTGTCGCCGCCGACGATCACGTAGGCGTTGATGTGCGAGTGCGTGAAGGCCATCTCGAGCGCGTCGAGCGCCAGGTTGATGTCGGCGCCGTTCTTGTCGCCCCCGGGCGTCAGGTTGCGCTGGACGAGGCGGATCGCGTGCTGCGTGAGCGCCCGGCTGTACTCGCCGGCGCGCGTCCAGTCGGCGTAGGCGATCTTGGTGACGACCTCGCCGCGCTCCTTGATCGCGTCGAGGATCGCTCCGATGTCGAAGGATTGTCCCAGCGTGCTCTTGACGCCGATCTCGATGTTGTCGAAGTCGATGAAGACGGCGATGTTCAGTCGGTCCTGTTGAGGCAACGAATATCCTTTCAAGCGTTCAGCGTCCTATTGTAGTCGCGGTCGCGCGCTAGCTCCCCTCGGTCAGCGGCGGCGGCGCGTCGGGCGTCGCCGGCACGACGCGCGTGAACTGGCCCCGCTGGAGGAGCTCGCGCCCCTTCCCACCCCGCCCGGTCACGCCGTACTTGGCCGTGCTGATGGTCTGCTCGCCCCCGCGGCTGGTCTCGACGGTCAGCAGGTCGCGATCGCCGGTGGACGCGATGAATCCCAGTACGCGGTCGTCGTCGCCCAGCTTGATCAGGGTCACGCCCCTGCCGGGACCCGCCAGGTAGTTCACTTCATCCGCGCGGCACAGCAGGCCCCGGCCCTCGGCTGTCGCGGCGATCAGGGTCTCGCGGCCGCTGATGCGTGCCGCCCCGACCACCTCGGCCTCGCCCGAGGGCCGAGCGAACCGCCGGCCCGATCGCGTGCTCGGCTCGACGTACGGCTCGAGGCTGAACCGCAGCGAGTAGCCGTCGCTCGTGACCGCCACGGCGTGGACGGGCGGCGGCTCGCCCTCTTTCTTGGCTGCGATGTTCCCGACGGCGCGGGCGTCGAGGCTCAACGCAGCGACGATGCGCTCGCGGTCTTTGAGCTTGAACAGGCGCTGAATCGGCTCGCCGTACCCGGTGGAGGCCGGGACGTCGATGAACCGGCAGGTATAGGCGACGCCGAAGTTGCTGAAGAACACGCACGTGGCGCGCGTGCTGCCCGCAAACGCCGCCAGGACGGTGTCGCCTTCCCGGAGGCGCGTCGTCGACAGGTCCTTGACTTCCTTCTGACGCTTGACCCATCCGTCGCGCGAGACGATCACGACGTTGTCTTCCTCGACGATGAAGTCGTCGGCCGAGTACTCCGGCTCGGCGCTGTCACTCGCGATGGCGGTGCGCCGCTTGTCGCCGTAGGTCTTGCTGATCTCCTCGAGCTCGCCGCGTACCAGCTTCCAGCGGCTGCTCTCGTCCTTCAGCAGCGCGTTGATCTGCCGGACGCGCTTGCGCTTCTCTTCGAGCTCACTGCGGATCATCAGGATCTCGAGGCGGGCCAACCGGTAGATCTTGAGCTCGAGGATTGCGTCGGTCTGCTCCGCGTCGAGCGAGAACCGCTTCATGATCTTCTCGGCGGCGTCCGCCTTGCCGTCGGACTTGCGGATGATGCGGATGATTTCGTCCAGCGCGTCGAAGACCGCCTCGAAGCCTTCGAGGATGTGAATGCGCTTCTTGAGGGAGGCCAGCTCGTGTTCGAGACGCCTGGTGACGACTTCGAGCCTGAAATGCAGGAAGTGCCACAGAATCTGCTTGAGGTCGAGGCGCTCGGGTCGGCCGACCTCTTCGTTCTCGGTCGGCACGAGGCACGTCAGGTTGACCGCGACGTTGATCTGCAGCGGCGTGTGCTTGAAGAGGTACGCCATGATCATCTTCTCGTCGGCGTCTTTCTTCATCTCGATCGCCACGCGCACGTCTTCGGTGGACAGGTCCTTGACGTCGAGCAGTTGCGGAAGCTTGCGGCTCAGGATGATCTCGCCGATCTGCTCAACGAGCTGCGCCTTGTTCACCGTGTAGGGAATGCTGTCGATGTAGATCGTCTTCGTGGATCGCGTTTCCGGTCCGATGTCCCACGTCCCCCGCAGCCGGATGCCGCCCGACCCCGTCTTGTAAATCTGCTTCAGCTCCTCGGCGGAATTGAGAATCTGTCCGCCGGTCGGGAAGTCGGGTCCCTTGATGTACCGGTTCAGCTGAGCGTTGCCGATGTCCTCGTTGTCGAGGAGCTTGATGAGCGCGGTGCAGACCTCGCCCAGGTTGTGCGGCGGGATGTTGGTGGCCATCCCGACGGCGATCCCGGTGGTGCCGTTCACCAGCAGGTTGGGGATCCGCGCCGGCAGCACGACGGGCTCGGTCTTCGTCCCGTCGTAGTTCGGGCGGAAATGCACCGTCGTCTGATCGATCTCGGTGAGGAGCTCGTCGGAGATCCGCGCGAGGCGGCATTCGGTGTACCGCATAGCGGCCGCGCTGTCGCCGTCGAGCGATCCGAAGTTGCCGGATCCGTCCACGAGCGGGTTCCGGAGCGAGAAGCTTTGCGCCATCCGGACCAGCGTTTCGTAGAGTGCCGCGTCGCCGTGCGGATGGTAGCTGCCCATGACGTCGCCGACGACCTTCGCGCACTTGCGGTGCTTGGCGTCGGCGGTCAGGTTCTGCTGCCACATCGTGTACAGGATGCGGCGCTGGACGGGCTTCAGGCCGTCCCTGACGTCGGGCAGCGCGCGGGAGGTGATGACCGAGAGCGCGTAATTGAGGTACCTCGATTGGGCCGCTTCGTGAAGCGCCACGGCAACGGGGCCGCTGCCCCCCCCGCCCAGGAGCGACGAGCGGATGGCCGCGTCGCGCCCGTTCCCTGAAGACGCCTCTGTCTGATCGATGTTGTCGAAAAGCGATCGCTCGCTGGGTTTCCGTTTGGCCACAGTGACGGGGATTGTACCAAGGGAGGGTCGGGCAGGAAGGAACGAAAAGGAAGGGCGCGGCGATGTTCGGCCGCGCCCCGACTAACGACTCAGACTACCGACTCAGACTGTCGACTCTCGACTCTGACTCCCGACTCCGGACTATCGACTCCCGACTCTCGACTACTTGATGAACAGCATCTCTCGGTACGTGGCGAGCGGCCACGTTTCGTGCGGCATCATCAACTCGAGCTCGTCGCCGATTTCGCGCAGCGTCGACATGTTCGGGATCACCTGGTCGCGGAAGTGCTTCGCGTGTTTCTCCGCCGATCCGTTGCCTTCGTGCGCGAGCGCCTTGGCGAGCTTGTCGGTCTGCTTCTTGAAGTTGTCGATGAGCTTCGTCAGGCTGTCCAGCGTCTTCTTGCCCTCGACCGACTTGCCGCCCGCCTGCTTTACGGCGGCGACGCTCGACGCCACCTGGCGCTGGTACTCGAAGGCGGCCGGCAGGATGTACCGGTTCGCCATCAGGACCATCAGGTTGCCTTCGACGTTGACCGTCTTATTGTACTGCTCGAGCATGATCTCGTAGCGTGCGTGCAGCTCGCGCTCGTTGAGCACCTTGTACTTCTCGAACGTGCTGACGACGTCCTTGGAGATGAGCTGCGGCAGCGCGTCGACCGTGTTCTTCAGGTTGAGCAGGCCGCGCTTTCCGGCTTCCTTCTCCCATTCCTTCGCGTAGTTGTTGCCGTTGAAGATGATCTTCTTGTTTTCCTTCATCACCTTCGGGAGGAGTTCGGCCACGGCCTTTTCGAGCGACTTGCCGCCCTTGGTCGCTTTTTCGAGCTCGGTCGCCATGTAGTCGAGCGACTCGCAGACGGCGACGTTCAGCGCGATGTTCGGGTAGGCGATGCTCTGGCCCGCCGACACGGCGCGGAACTCGAACTTGTTGCCGGTGAACGCGAACGGGCTCGTGCGGTTCCGGTCGCCGGCGTCGCGCGGCAGTTTCGGCAGCACCATCACGCCAGTATCGAGCTCGCCCCCGTGCTTGGTCGACTTCGCGCCGCCCTTCTCGATCTGCTCGAAGATGTCGGTGAGCATG
>Ga0066903_100002343_pt1 | contig 14741 bp, 16 predicted proteins | sample PanSoiMetaGPlot1_FD_67491 | JGI IMG/M metagenome (GOLD analysis project Ga0066903, IMG submission 67491) | Tropical forest soil microbial communities from Panama analyzed to predict greenhouse gas emissions - Panama Soil - Plot 1 (version 2) | ecosystem: Environmental > Terrestrial > Soil >...
ACCATCGCGTGGAACGAGGCGCAGGAGACCGTGCTCACCGCTTACCGCGCCTTCTCACCTGACATGGCAGAAATTGCGGAGCGGTTTTTTGCGCAGCGGTGGATCGATGCGCCGGTCCGTCCCGGCAAGGCCCCGGGTGCCTTCGCGCATCCGACCGTGCCGTCGTCGCATCCGTTCGTGCTGCTCAACTACCAGGGCAAGCCGCGTGATGTGATGACGCTCGCGCATGAGCTCGGCCATGGCGTGCACCAGGTGCTCGCCGCGCCCAACGGCGCTCTGATGGCGCCGACGCCGCTGACCTTGGCGGAGACCGCAAGCGTGTTCGGCGAAATGCTGACCTTCAGGCGGCTCCTTGCCGGCACCACCGACACCAAGCAGCGCAAGGCCATGCTCGCCGCCAAGGTCGAGGACATGATCAACACTGTGGTGCGGCAGATCGCGTTCTACACGTTCGAGCGCAAGGTTCATGGCGAGCGCCGCAAGGGCGAGCTGACCGCGGATCAGATCAGCGCGTTCTGGATGGAGGTGCAGGGCGAGAGCCTCGGCCCCGCGATCGATCTAAAGCCCGGGTACGAAACCTTCTGGGCCTATATCCCGCACTTCGTGCACTCGCCGTTCTACGTCTACGCGTATGCGTTTGGCGACTGCCTGGTGAACTCGCTCTATGCGGTCTACGAGCGCGCCGCCGAGGGCTTCGCGGAGCGCTACCTGGCCATGCTCGCGGCCGGCGGCACCAAGCACCATGGCGAGCTGCTCAAGCCGTTCGGTCTCGATGCCCGCGACCCGGCCTTCTGGCAGGGCGGCTTACGTGTGATCGAAGGCATGATCACGGAGCTCGAGGGGTTGGGGTAAGATCAGCAAGCTATTGATAAGACATACGTCTTTCTTTGTCATGTAGGCATTAAAGCATGAAGATTCAGGTCAGGAAGATTGGCAATTCGGACGGGTTTATCCTGCCCAAGGAGCTGATGCAGCGGCTCGATTTGAAGCGCGGTCAACAGCTGCACATCGTTGAACTCGCCGATGGTGGCTTTCAGGCGCTGCCCTACGATCCGGATTTCGAGAAGACGATGGATGTCGTCGACGATATCATCGACGAATATCGGGACACGCTCTCAGCGCTCGACAAGTGAGCGAGTCTGGGCGAAGCGCCACGCGCGTCGCCCATGCATTGCGGAGAAGCGCTGTCAGCCTCCGACCTGCTCCTGGATCGCCTGCAGGAACGCCGCCATCAGAATGGTTGGAATACCGATGAGTCCGATAGCGGCCATCGTGGTGATCATGTCGGGCGTGGTGGCCGATTGCGCGATGAAGTGCCCCACGCCGTGCTCGCCTGCCATGAACTCGACGATGACGAGCGCGGTCACGCCGATCACCACGCCAACCCGCAGGCCGCCGATGATGGCGGCCGCCACCGCCGCCGTATTGTCCGTGTTCACTTCCACGATCGGCGCATGACGCCGCGACTCGCTCGTATTCTTCACAATCAGCCGCTTCGTCCCCGTCGCGACCATGACCATGTTCATGATCGGGAATCCGACCATGACGAAGACCGCGACCGCGCGGGTGGCGATCGAGACGCCCCACCAGGCAAAGAACAGCGGCACCAGAAGGACGAGCGGGGTTGCGCCGAGGGTGACCGCGAAGGGCCCGAACAGCCAGCGCGTTCCCTTCGACATGCCAGCAATCATCCCAAAGAACACGCCAGCCAGGAGCGCCGGCAGAAGACCGATCAGAAGGGCCGTCATGCTGTCGCCGAAGTCACGCAGAAATTCGTCGCTGGGTGCGAGCTCCATTGCTCGCTGCAGAACCGACGGCAAGCTCGGAAGCTTGGCCACGTTGTCGATCATTGGGGTAGCGACGACCCAGGCCACCGCGATGAGGACGAGCCCGATGATGGCCTCTAGCAGCGTTCTGACAAAAGGCGGCATCCAATACTCCCGATTTGAAAACGGTGCGCGAACCTATCATGCGGACATGTCGGAAGCATGCGTAGAATCCGTGATTACGCGCAGAACACATCCTGTGCGCGATAAGTTACACACATTCGGGTAGCGCAAATCTATTCCACCTGCTTGAAAAGCTTGCAGAAGTCATCCGCGCCTGTGGCACAACGCACGCGCGGTCTTCAATCCCCAACCTGTGCTTCGATCGCCTGTAGCAGCGCCGCCACCACGATGGTCGGCACTGCCACCAGTACGGTCCCTGCCAACGTGGCGACAGTGTCGAACATGCTGGCGGAGCTCATAATGATGAAGCCGACACCGCGGCTGCCGGCGACGAACTCCGCGATGATCAGCGCGCTCACGCCGAGCACGACGCCGAGCCGCATGCCGTGCAGGGTCGCGACCGTCCGGCTTTTCTCGCCCGCTGCGACCATGACCGCGTTCATGACCGGAAAGCCTGCCGCGACCCCGACCAGGCCGGCTTTCATGCCCATGGTCAGTCCCCACCAGGCAACGAACATGGGCAACAGCGCGACCAGCGGTGCGGCACCAAGTGTGACCGCAAGCGGCGCGACCAGAAATCGAATTCCGGCCGAGGCATCGGCCATCATGCCGAGCAAAATGCCGCCGATCACGGCGGGCACCAGGCCGTAGAGCAGGGCCGTGCCACTTTCGGTCGCATGCCGGATGTAATCGGCGCTCTGCGCGAGCGTGATCGCCCTGTTGACGACGACGAGCATGGTCGGAAGCCTGGTCGGGCTGTCGATCAGACGCGCAGCGACCTCCCAACCGGCGGCAATCAGGGCAAGGCCGAGCACGGTGTAAAACAATATGCGGAAAAATGGCGGCACCGGAAACCTCCAGTATTCCAATCAAGCGGTTGATTGTGGCCTTGGCATATCCAGGCGGACCGCAGCAGGATCAAGGCAGACCCGCGAGAGTGTGCCACAATTCCATCTTGCTGCGTGGCAGGATGAGACCGATCGCTTGCTGTGCGGCAATATGCGGCTGTCGTACGGTCGGTGGCAACGCGCGTTGATGGCACCCATCTATAACCCGATTGGACGATGGCTGATCAGGAACAGAATCGCTTCTCCGCCCGCGCAGCGCGCTATGCCCGGGTCGGTGCCAATATTGGGGGCATAGCCGCCCGGTTTGCGGGCGCGCGCCTGTTCGGGCTCGACCTCGATCGCGATCGCAACGCCGCGGAGCTCGCGGTGGCGCTCGGCGGCCTCAAAGGCCCGATCATGAAGGTCGCGCAGCTTCTTTCCACCATCCCGGATGCGCTGCCGCCCGAATATGCCGCCGAACTTGCCAAGCTGCAGAGCCAAGCCCCGCCGATGGGCTGGGCTTTCGTCAAGCGCCGCATGGGCGCCGAACTCGGGCCGGACTGGCAGGGAAAGTTCGCGCAGTTCGAGCACCATCCGGCGGCGGCCGCCTCGCTCGGCCAGGTCCACCGGGCGCGGGCGCATGACGGCTCCGACCTGGCCTGTAAGCTGCAATATCCCGACATGCAGTCAGCGGTGGAAGCCGATCTGCAGCAGCTCGGGCTGTTGTTCGCCATTCAGCGGCGCATGGACCCCGCCATCGACACCAGCGAGATCGCCCAGGAGATCGGGGCGCGCATCCGCGAGGAGCTCGACTACCGGCGCGAGGCCAAGCATGTCGCACTCTATCGCGCCATGCTGGCGGGCAACGATCTCGTCCGGGTGCCACGGCCGTGGCCGGAGCTTTCGAGCGGGCGGCTGTTGACGCTCGACTGGCTCGAAGGCCGGCGCATGCTCGACCACAAGGATGACGCGCTTGCGGTCCGCAACCGCCTGGCCACCGCGATGTTCTCGGCTTGGTGGTTCCCGTTCAGCCGGTTTGGCGTGATCCATGGCGACCCGCACCTCGGCAATTATTCGGTGTTCGAGCAGGGCGGCGAGGGCGGCGGCATCAACCTGCTCGACTATGGCTGCATCCGCATCTTCCCGCCCAAATTCGTGGGCGGCGTGGTCGACCTCTACAACGGCCTGCGCAATGGCGATGACGCGCTGGTGGTGCACGCCTACGAGACCTGGGGTTTCAAGCGCCTCACCCGCGAGCTGATCGATATCCTCAACATCTGGGCGCGTTTCATCTACGGGCCGCTGCTGGATGACCGCGTGCGCAGCCTGGCCGACGGTGTGAAGCCTGCCGAATATGGGCGCCGTCAGGCGTTCCGGGTGCATCAGGCGCTCAAGGAGAAGGGGCCGGTCACGGTGCCGCGCGAATTCGTATTCATGGACCGCGCCGCCATCGGGCTTGGCGGCGTGTTCCTGCATCTGCGGGCGGAGCTCAATTTCTACAGACTGTTCAACGAGGCGATCGAGGACTTCGCGATCGAACGAGTGCGCGAGCGGCAGCAGCAGGCGCTGGCGGGGGCGGGCTTGTCAGGGCAGGACGTTTCTTAGCCCACTTGCGCGGCCCTCGGCCCCGGCTTCCCACGCACGGCGCGGCGATCAGGTATGACCCCGATTGACGAGGGTTTACGCGCTCGTACCGTTGCCCTCCTGCGCCATTTGCGCTAAGCCCCGGCCGCTGGGACATATAATCTTTCCGGAGGCTTCGATGGCGGACCACGGCAAGGTCGAATACGCGACCGCGACCGGTAATGACCTCGCCGCCCATGAGGCGACTTACAAAGGTTTCGTGCAGCTGGCCTTTGTGGGAAGCGCACTGTGTGCCGTCATCGCCATAGGGCTTGCCATCGGGGGCACCACCGGCCGCTGGGGCATCGCGTTGCCGCTCATCTTCATCCTGGGACCGATCGTGGCGGCCCATGGGCTGGCCAGCGGGGCGCGGACGCCGAGCATCGTGATGGTGGTGATCGCGCTGCTCGGTCTCGCTTTCGCGGCCTACGGTTGAGAGGCTGGTTGAGAGCCTTGCGCGCGCGACAGCGTCAAGTTTCTTGAGGAGACGGGGAGATGCGCATAGCAGTCGCGCGTGAGACCGATTCCGCTGAAGACCGGGTCTCCGCGACGCCGGAAACCGTCCGGAAGATGAAGTCTCTCGGAGCCGACGTCGTGGTCGAGCCTGGTGCTGGCCTCAAGTCGGGCTTCCCTGATGCCGACTACACCGCTGCCGGCGCCGATATCGTGCAGGATGCCGCCAAGGACGCCGATGTGGTGTTGAAGGTGCGCCGGCCGGGCGCAACTGAAGTCGCCGGCTACAAGCCGGGCGCGCTCGTCATCGCGATCATGGATCCGTTCGGCAACGAGGCTGCCCTGAAGGCGCTGGCAGGGGCCGGGATCATTGCGTTCGCGATGGAACTGATGCCGCGCATCACGCGGGCGCAGTCGATGGACGTGCTGTCGAGCCAGGCCAATCTCGCTGGCTACCGCGCTGTGATCGATGGTGCTGCCGAATATGGCCGCGCGCTGCCGATGATGATGACCGCGGCCGGCACGGTGCCGGCCGCCAAGGTATTTATCATGGGCGCCGGAGTCGCCGGATTGCAGGCGATCGCGACCGCGCGCCGGCTCGGCGCCGTGGTGACGGCGACCGACGTGCGCCCCGCCGCCAAGGAGCAGGTGGAAAGCCTCGGCGCCAAGTTCATTGCGGTCGAGGACGAGGAGTTCAAGCAGGCCGAGACCGCCGCGGGCTATGCCAAGGAGATGTCGAAGGAGTATCAGGCCAAGCAGGCTGCGCTGGTCGCCGAGCACATCAAGAAGCAGGATATCGTCGTCACCACAGCGCTCATTCCGGGCCGGCCGGCGCCGAAGCTGATTTCGAAAGAGATGGTGACCTCGATGCGGCCGGGCTCGGTGATCGTTGATCTCGCGGTCGAGCGTGGCGGCAATTGCGAACTCGCCAAGCCTGGCGAGGTGGCAGACGTCAATGGCGTGAAGATCGTCGGCCATCTCAACGTGCCCGGCCGTCTCGCTGCCTCGGCCTCGAGCCTCTATGCCAAGAACCTCTACAATTTCCTCGAGACCCTGATCGACAAGAAGGAAAAGACGCTCGCCGTCAAATGGGACGACGAGATCGTCAAGGCCACCATGCTCACGCGCGAGGGTGCCGTCGTGCATCCGAGCTTCGCGCCGAAAAGCGCCGCGTGACGCGCGGCCTTCAGGAGATCCGACCATGCTGATCGTTCCACCCGCCGGCCTCGCAAGCTCCGGCGACGTCGTGCTTGCGCAGCTCGACTTCATATCGACAGCGGCTGCCGCCACAGCGGAAGCTGCGAGCGGCGGAACGGTCGATCCATTCGTGTTCCGGCTGTCGATCTTCGTGCTGGCCGTGTTCGTCGGCTACTACGTGGTCTGGTCGGTGACGCCGGCGCTGCACACGCCGCTGATGTCGGTGACCAACGCGATCTCCTCGGTGATCGTGGTCGGTGCGTTGCTTGCGGTCGGTGTTGCGCTGGTGGCGGACGACTCTGGCCCGATCTGGGCCCGCACGCTTGGTTTCGTTGCGCTCATTTTCGCCTCGATCAACATCTTCGGCGGCTTTCTTGTCACCCAGCGCATGCTGGCGATGTATCAGAAGAAAAAGAAATGAAATCCGCCGTGATTATTCGCGCCTGCCTCTCAGTCGTCATGCCCGGCCATAGCGCGTCGAAAGACGCGCGTAAACGTGCTTATGTGCCGGCCATCCACGTCTTGTTTGAGGCTTGGAAGGAAGACGTGGATGCCCGGCATAAAGCCGGGCATGATGAATGCGGGACCCTCCTGCCATGACCGCCGATCTCACCGCACTGCTCTATCTCGTTGCGGGCGTCCTGTTCATCCTGGCCTTGCGTGGGCTCTCAAGCCCCGAAACGAGCCGGCGGGGCAACCTGTTCGGCATCATCGGCATGACGATTGCGATCGGCACCACGCTCGCTTCGCATCCGCCGGCCGGCACCGGCGCCTGGGCGCTGGTCGTCCTCGGCATCGCGACCGGCGGCAGCATCGGCGCCGTGATCGCGCGGCGTGTGCCGATGACCATGATGCCCGAGCTGGTCGCCGCCTTCCACTCGCTGGTCGGCATGGCGGCCGTGCTGGTCGCGGCTGGTGCGCTCTATGCGCCCGCGGCCTTCGACATCGGCACCGTCGGCCACATTCACGGCGGCAGCCTGGTCGAGATGTCGCTCGGCGTCGCGATCGGCGCCATTACTTTTACGGGCTCGGTGATCGCCTTCCTCAAACTGTCCGGCCGGATGAGCGGCGCGCCGATCATTCTGCCGATGCGGCACGCGATCAATATCGCGCTCGCGCTCGCGATCGTTCTGCTCATCGTCTGGTTCGCGCGCAGCGAAAGCTACACCGCCTTCTGGCTGCTCGCGCTCGCCTCTTTCACGTTCGGCGTGCTGATCATCATCCCGATCGGCGGCGCCGATATGCCGGTGGTGATCTCGATGCTCAACTCCTATTCGGGGTGGGCGGCCGCCGGCATCGGCTTCACGCTCGGAAATTCCGCGCTGATCATCACCGGCGCGCTGGTCGGCTCCTCCGGAGCGATCTTGTCCTACATCATGTGCGCGGGCATGAACCGAAGCTTCATTTCCGTCATCCTCGGCGGCTTCGGCGGCGAGGTGGCAGGGCCTTCAGGCACTCACGAGCAGCGCCCGGTCAAGATCGGCTCGGCCGAGGATGCCGCCTACATCATGAAGAACGCCTCGAAGGTGATCGTCGTGCCCGGCTACGGCATGGCGGTGGCGCAAGCACAGCATGCGTTGCGCGAGATGGCCGACCACCTCAAGAAGGAAGGCGTCGAGGTGAAATACGCCATCCATCCGGTCGCCGGCCGCATGCCCGGCCACATGAACGTGCTGCTCGCCGAAGCCAATGTGCCTTATGACGAGGTGTTCGAGCTCGAGGATATCAATTCCGAGTTCGCGCAGGCTGACATCGCCTTCGTGATCGGCGCCAACGACGTGACCAACCCGGCCGCTGAGGAAGATAAGACCTCGCCGATCTACGGCATGCCGGTGCTGCAGGTCTGGAAGGCCGGCACAGTGATGTTCATCAAGCGCTCGCTCGCGTCGGGCTATGCCGGCATCGACAATCCGCTGTTCTATCGTGACAACACGATGATGCTGCTTGGCGACGCCAAGAAGATGTCGGAGAGCATCGTCAAGGCGTTGTGAGATTTTCCGGCCGGCGGTTGTCGGTGTCGCTTGGCTGTTGGGCGGGAACTCGCCTTAGTCTCAGGCGCGACTGGAAAAGCCGCTGGCGCTCCATAGCTAAGTTCGATGACAGATCTCCACGCCCGTACGATCAAAGCCGGCGTGCGCGGCTTTATCGTGCTTGCCTTTCTGATTTTTCTCCCAGCCGGAACGCTGCGGTATTGGCAGGGCTGGGCATTCCTGGCCACATTCGCTGTCTGCTCGACGGCTCTCACTGTCTATATGGCGCTCTATGACGAGAAGCTCCTCGAGCGGCGTCTGCGCTCGGGACCGAGGGCCGAAACACGAACCTCGCAGAAGATCATCATCGTATTGGTGATGCTGGGGTCCATGGCGTTCCTGGTGTTCCCTGTGCTCGACCATCGCTTTGGCTGGTCGCCAGTGCCGCCTTATGCGTCGATCATTGGAAATGGGCTGATTGTGCTGGGGTACCTGTTCATATTCCTCGTCGTCAGAGAGAACAGCTATGCCGCCTCGACTATACAGGTCGCGGAGGGCCAAAGAGTCATATCGACCGGGCCCTATGCCTGGGTGCGTCATCCGATGTATGCCGGGGCGCTTCTTCTGATCATCGGCCTGCCGCTCGCGCTCGGTTCCTGGTACGGAGTACTTGGAATTTTTGGCTTTGTGCCTGTGCTCACCTGGCGGCTCTCGGATGAGGAGGGCTTTCTCACGAGCAACCTGCCGGGCTATGCCGAGTACAAGCGCAAAGTGCGCTGGCGATTGATACCCGGGCTGTTCTAGCGTCGTTGCAAGCACGAGGGATGCGCGATGTCACAAGCGAAAAATACATTGTTGTCGCTAGGCGTGATCGCGATTTTGGTTGGGGTCATTTGGATCGGCCAGGGCACTGGCTATTTCCCCTATCCCCGCAGCAGCTTCATGATCAACGACGTGGCGTGGGCTTATTACGGCGCTGCGCTGGCGGTCGTGGGCCTGATCGCGGTCGCCGTTTCAAGAAGGATTGGTTTGTAGCCCGGGTTGAGCGTAGCGAAACCCGGGGCGGGTTTTCATGATGCAAGGTTGATCCCGGGTTTCGCTGTGCTCAACCCGGGCTACAAGGCTGCCCCAAGCCACTTGCCTATTTGGCTCGTCCCAAACAAGCTGCGGCCTTGCACCAATCGGCACAAGGACAAGCCTTGCCCATGATGAAGAGTTTTCGTCTCGCTCTCGGCTTCGCGAGCATCACCGCGCTGTCGGCAACGCCGGCCTCCGCGCAACCTTACCCCTCGCGTCCGGTCACTCTCATTACGCCGTTTGCGGCCGGCAGCGTCACCGACGCGACCGCGCGCGCCATTGCGCAGCACCTGCAGGATGCGCTCGGGCAGTCGTTCGTCGTGGAGAATCGCGCTGGTGCCGGTGGGCTCCTTGCGGCCAATGCGGTCGCGCGCGCCGCGCCCGACGGCCATACGCTGCTGATCACCACCAATTCGACCCACTCGGCGGCGCCCGGCCTGTTCAAGTCGGTGCCTTATGACCCGATCAAGGACTTCACTCCGGTTGCCCGCATCGGCAGCTTCCCGTCGCTGATCGCGGTCCATCCAGGCCAGCCGATCCATACGATGCAGGAGTTCGTCAGCTACGCTAAAGCCAATCCCGGTAAGCTCAGCTATGCGCATGGCAACAGCACCGGGCACATCACCGGCGAAGCCTTGAAGCGGCGCACCGGCATCGATGTGGTGCGCGTCGCCTATCGCAGCAATCCAGCAGCGATGACCGATCTGATCGCGGGGCACGTCCCCGCGATGATTCCGGATTTCGGCGTTGCGTTGCCGCAACTCAAAGCGCAGAAGATCCGTCCGCTCGCGGTGCTGACGCGTGAGCGCAGCACGACGCTGCCGGACGTGCCAACGCTGCACGAGACCGTGCTGCCGAACTACGATCTGCTCGCCTGGGCCGGCCTGTTCGCGCCCGCAAACCTGCCGCCACCGATCGCCGCGCGGCTTTCCGCGGAGCTCGAGAAGATGCTCACGCGGCCGGAGATCAAGGAGCGCTTTCTCACTTCGGGCGTCGAGGTCTTCTTCAGCGGCCCGCAGGAGTTCGACGCGTACGTGAAGTCCGAGCTGGTCAAATGGACCAGCCTGATCAAGGAAGTCGGCATCGAGCCGGAATGATTGAGCTTGAGCCCGGGTTGAGCGCAGCGAAACCCGGGGGCCCGTTTCACAATGCAAGGCTGATCCCGGGTTTCGCTGCGCTCAACCCGGGCTACGGGGCATCGAGCTGGAGTGATTACTGCACGATCATGCCGGTGAAGATATAGGCCTGCAGCATCACCAGGACGCCGACCAGGGAGGCGAGCGCAATCGAGTGCCAGAACACGAACCGCAGGATCGTGCCCTCGTGCCCAAACCAGTTGGTCGCAGTCGAGGCGACGACGATCGACTGTGCGTCGATCATCTTGCCCATGACGCCGCCCGAGGAGTTGGCGGCGCTCATGAGGATGGGTGAGATGGATAATTGCTCCGACGTGATCTTCTGCAGGTTACCGAACAGGATGTTCGATGCCGTATCGGACCCGGTCAGCGCAACGCCCAGCCATCCCAGCAAAGTGCCGAAGAAGGGATAGAGGAGCCCCGTTGCCGCGAACGCGAGGCCGAGCGTCGCGTCGATACCGGAAAGGCGGGTCAAGGTGCCGATCGCCAGCATCGCGGAGATGGTGATGAGCGAGTAGGCGCAGACCTTGAGTGTGCGCCCGTAGGAGCGGATGAGGCCAGCGGGTGAGAAGCCCATCAGAAAGCCCGAGATGATCGCGGCGATCAGCATTCCTGAGCCGGTGTAGGACAGCCAGGTGAAGCTGAACACAGCGCCTTCCGGCGTGGGCTTCGAAACGATGGGCTCGACCTTGTTGATCATGTTGTGAAGGCCGGGAACCTGGTAGTTCCAGGTCGCCCACGGGTTGACCTGTCCCTTGAACCAGTTCGTGCCCCACAGCAGCAGGACGATGCACACGATGATCCAAGGAAGCAGCGACATCCATACCTGCCCCGTGGTCGGCTTTGCGGTCATTGGCTTCGGTGGGGGCCGGTCCGCGGCGGAAGGATCATGACTGCGCAGCGCCGGCGAGGTCCAGATTTCCTTCGGTTTCCAAACTTGCAGGAACAGCACGAGGCACGCCATCGAGATGAGCGAGGCGCCGATGTCGACAATCCACGGATTGATGAAGTTCGAGATCAGGAATTGTGGAATCGCAAATGAGACGCCGGTGACCAGGATCGCGGGCCAAACGTCCTTCATGCCCTTCCAGCCGGCGAAAGCCCAGATCAGCCAGAACGGAACGATCAGCGAGAAGAACGGCAATTGCCGTCCAACCATCGCGCCCAGCATGAACGGGTCGAGCCCGGTGACGCTGGCGAGACCGGCGATCGGCGTGCCGAGTGCGCCATAGGCGACCGGTGCCGTGTTCGCGATCAATGAGAGGCCGGAGGCCGCGAGCGGCGAGAACCCGAGACCGATCAGGATGGCGCCGGTCACCGCCACCGGTGTGCCGAACCCTGATGCGCCCTCGAAGAAGGCGCCGAACGAGAAGGCGATCAAGAGAAGCTGAAGCCTCCGATCGTTGGTGACGCCGCCGATCGTGTTCTGCAGCGTCTCGAAGACACCCTTCTCCACCGTCAGCCGGTAAAGAAATATGACGTTGAGCACGATCCAGCCGATCGGGAAGAAGCCTGTTACTGCGCCGAGAATGGTCGCGCGCAACGACATGTCTGCCGGCAAGGTGAAGATCGCGATTGCCACCAGATTGGCGACGATGAGCGCAATGATGGCCGCGATGTGCGCCTTTACCTTGTTGGAGGCAATCAGCACCAGCAGCGTGACAACCGGCAGCGCCGCAGCGAGGGTTGAAAGCACTTGATTGTGCAGGGGGTCGTAGACCTGGTCCCACATGCCAGCCTCCCGGCGTCAATTTGACTATCAGCGCTGGAGTTGCCTGCCAACGCTGCACAAGACGTCGCCCCGGCGCATCCTAGCAGAAAATTCACTTTGTCCACCAGTTACCTGTGAAAATGACGAGCGCGTCGTGCGGTTCCGGGGCGAAACAAACATTGACGTGTACGGCTCGATCGCCGTGGTCGCCAGTTCCGTCCGATTGCGGCTCAGTCTCCGGTCGGCGAAATCCCGAATTCGATCACACCCGGCAGCGTGCGTAGATGCCGCGACAGCGCCTCGAAATTCTTCCGGTCGCGGCTGTGCAGCGTCATGCGATATTCGAACCGCTGGCCCCGGTCGCACATGCGCTGGGTGAGATGGGTGACCGCCAAGCCATGATTGCCGATCAGTTTGCGCAGTTCGTCCTCGCTCGGCACGGCATCGCCCGCAAAGCATACCTCGTGATACATGTAGATATCAGCCGGCATCCTGAGCTCGAGCGCAAGGAAGAGTGCCAGGACCGCGAGGGTGGCGGCGGCACCGAGCACCGCCGCAAAGTAGAACCCGATCCCGACCAGGACGCCGATCGCGGCCGTGATCCAGATCGATGCCGCGGTCGTGAGGCCGCGCACCGATAGGCCTTCCTTGAAGATCACGCCCGCGCCCAGAAAACCAATGCCGGTCATGATGCCTTGCGCGACGCGGGTGACATCGAGAGTGATGTTGCCGATCACATTGGCGGTCATCCAGCGGCCCTGGTAGACCGCTGCCATCATCAGGAGCGCGGAGGCGAGACAGACCAGCGTATGAGTGCGAAAGCCGGCGGCGCGGCCGCGGATGGTTCGCTCCATCCCGACCAGGCCACCGAGCGCGAGCGCGAGCAGCACGCGCCCTATGATGACAAGCTCGTCATGTCCCATGCCGGAAGCTTACGAGACCACCAGCGACACGGCAAATTGAAGCAGAGTGCAAGGAACCGTTGCGCACGGGGCCGCGATTGGAATTAAGGTGGTGACGCGGGTTGCAGCCCTCGTGTGGGGTAAATGGAGGTTCCACATGCGTTTCGTCATCGGGTTTGCAGTTCTGATTGCAGCATTGACGGCAGCCGTTGAGTCAGCCAGCGCGCAAAACCGTCCATGGTGCTTGCGCTCGGGCTTCACCGGGCCGGGCTGGTGCGGCTTCGACAGTTTCGCGCAGTGCATGGCCACCGCCAGCGGGCAGGGCGGCTCATGCATCGAGAACAACATGCTGATCTGGCAGCGTCAGCAGGAGCAACAGAAGAAAAACGCCAGGCGAGAACGGCGCCAGCCGTATGACGACAGGCGCTGGGACTGGCGCTGATCCCGCCGCTGCCGTGACGGCACGCGCGAAGGTGACCTGCGGCATTTGCCCGCGTCTGCCACCTCGTCAGGCGTGCAGCGTGCATTGTAAGCAAGAGAAGCCTGCCGCTGCGGCGCTCCTGCAGGGCAGGCGCGCCGTTATTGATACCTGCCGCGCTTGCCAAGCCTGCGGGCTTTTGCTCAAGTTTTTGTTGGCTTGGAATTGCCCCCGGCCACCAAACGGGCCGGCGGGGCCAATGCATCAGGGAGGATACTCATGACCAGGTCTCACATGACCCGGGCTCGCTATTACGCCGTGGCCGCCATACTCGGCATGTTTGCGGCGGCACCATTCGCCCCATCGCTGCGCGCGCAGGCGCCCCAGTTCCGGCCAGTGACCGATGCCATGCTCGGCAACCCGGAGCCGGGCGACTGGCTGATGATCAACCGCACGTTCGACGCGCACCGCTTCAGCCCGCTCGATCAGATCAACAAGAGCAACGTTTCGCAACTGCGCATGGCCTGGACCCGCGGGCTGCCGCCCGGCACCCAGGAGACCACGCCGGTGGTGCATGACGGCATCATTTACATGTTCGTGCCGGGTGCTGGCGTGCAGGCGGTCGACGGCACCAACGGCGACCTGATCTGGGAGTATCAGCGCGACTATCCGCAGTCGGTGCGGCCGCAACTGGCGCGCAACAAGAACATCGGCATCTATGAGGACATGGTCTATCTCGCCGCGCCGGACGGCGTACTGCTCGCCCTCGATGCCAAGACCGGCAAAGTGCGCTGGGAGACCAAGGTCGACAACGGCGGGCAGACCGCAGGCGGCATGCTGGTGGCCGACGGCAAGGTGATCACCAGCCGAACCTGTCCGCAGGGCGTCCGCGAGTTCTGCTTCATCGTGGCGCACGACGCCAAGACCGGCAAGGAGCTCTGGAAGTTCTATTCGACTGCGGCGCCGGGCGAGCCCGGCGGCGATACCTGGGCCGACATGCCGGTGGAGCAGCGCGCGGCCGGACCATGGGGCCTGCCGGGCTCCTATGATGCCAAGCGCAAGCTCATCTACTGGGGCATCGCCAATCCGAATCCTTACACGCGGCTGACGCGGCATGGCCGCTACGACGCCGTGTCGCTGACGGCGCCCGCGAATCTCTACAGCAACTCGACCGTCGCGCTCGACATCAACACCGGCAAGCTCGCCTGGTACTACCAGGAGCTGCCGGGCGACGACTGGGACGCGGACCATAACCAGGAACGCATCCAGGTGAAGACGCGCCTCAATCCCGATCCCAAGCACGTCAAGTGGATCTCTTCCGCGCTGCCGCGCAACGAGGAGCGCGAGGTGATCGTCACCGTCGGCGAGGGCGGCGGCATGTTCGTGATCGACCAGGAGTCGGGCCGCTTCCTGTGGGCGAACCCGTTTCCCTACGACGATCCCAACATCAACATGAACGACATCGATCTCAAGACCGG
>Ga0066903_100002345_pt1 | contig 14738 bp, 9 predicted proteins | sample PanSoiMetaGPlot1_FD_67491 | JGI IMG/M metagenome (GOLD analysis project Ga0066903, IMG submission 67491) | Tropical forest soil microbial communities from Panama analyzed to predict greenhouse gas emissions - Panama Soil - Plot 1 (version 2) | ecosystem: Environmental > Terrestrial > Soil >...
GCGATTGAGGCGTTGCAGGATCCGAACGCGATCAGCGAGGCAACCATGCGAGAGCTCTTCGAGCGCCTGAAGATCACTGGCATGACCACCAGGCCAAGGGGCGAGTATGAAACGGAGGCGGCCGTCAAGGCCGGAGTCCGGATCGCTGGTGAGCTGAAAGAACACCCGACTGGCCATGATCTTCGATAGTTCTTCGTGAGCGATCGTGAACGACGAACTCCACACCCGCCTCAGCGAGCCTCGCGTTGTTCGGAGACGGCACGCGGCAGCGACGGACATCGATCCGCATCCATCTCCTTCATTTGTTCTGGAGCAACGACGGCCAGTTCAGCAGCACAGTCATGGCGCCGTAGGTTTCCTTTTGCGGCACCGTCAATAGGAATTGGTCTCCAGCTGAATCGACCGCGAAATGGTTCCAATTGGCACCGATGTGCGGGTGCGCGAATAGATGGCGCGGAGGGCTCACTCGGATCGCCGGACCTGCCACCGTAACGTCTACTGCCATGAATTCCTGCTCGGTCGTGGCGTAGACCACCTCGCGGCCGCCGCGCGTCCACATCGGCGATGTGCCGCCCGTTGTCGAGAGTCGGAACCGCGAACCAGTTGGCGGGAACGGCTGCACATACACCTGCATCGCTCCTGTATCGTCGGAGACGTAGGCGATCCACCGGCCATCCGGCGAAAACACCGCTGATCCTTCATTGAACTGTGTGCTCACTACTGGGAATGGATCTCGAGAAGCATCCATTGGTAACGCCCAGATATCGGTGTTTCCCGAAGCGCCGTTGTCGCGTGTGAACAAGAGGAGCTTACCGTCAGGCGAGAAGCCGGTCGGGTGCTTGGGATCGGGCGATTCGTACAGCAACTCGTCCGCTGCGGCGCCATCTGCGAGTCGCCGATAGAGATCGTACGCCCGTCCCGGTTGGTGGCGCGACGCAAATGCCACATACTTTGCGTCCCAGGTCCAGGCGACCGGCCAGAAGTCGTCGTCGCCATTGAAGGTGAACCGTGTCGGGACATTTCGCTCTAAGTCGACCTGCCATACGTCAAAGGACCGACCATCCGCGCTGAACATCACCGCGACACGCCGGCCGTCCGGCGACAGGCTGGCATACCGGTAGTAACCGGGCGGCGTGATGGCCTTGATCTTGCCACTACTGCGATCGAACCATGTCAGTTCTCCCAATCCGCCGATCACCGAACGGCTCGGGCCGCGACGGTATACCAGCACGCCGGTCTGCGACGCTGACACGGCTACGCTGCTATACGCGCCGCCAGTGGCGATACTGCCAATGATAAGTTTGGGGTCACTCGTGAACTCTCCAGCGGCATCGTCGAACCGCTGAGCGATCAGGCTTCCAGAACGTTCGTACAGGAGATACCCCGACGCGTACTCCACCGATGTCACCGCGTTCATCAGCCGCCTGCGAGCCGTTGAATCGATCGACGAGAGATATACGGCACTCATAGCGAGTTCATTGGAACGCGCCAGGTAGATGAATCGTCGGCCGCCTGGCAAGAATACTGGCCATGCGTGCGCATATTCACCCCGAGACTTGTCCAGCTCGCTGACGATGGTCGCTGCGCCGCCGTTGTCGGCAACGCGACGTAGGCGGCCGTCTGATCCAGTGAACAGAACGATGCTGGCCGAGCTCCAGGCCGCGCGACCGGACGCACCATCAGCAAGCTGCATCACAGAGCCATCTGTGACGCTGATCTTCTTGAGGACGCCGTCCGAGACGAACCCTACAAATCGTCCGTCCGGCGACCAGAAGGGAAACGTGCCACCCTCGGTGCCGGTCAGCGGCCGTGCAGTTGGGGACGTGAATTCGCGGATGTTCAGCAACGCCCCATCGGCGCGGCGCAGACCCGTTGCGTCGATGCCGAGTTCGCTGGCGGAAGGGCCGGTATCCGTGGGAACGGCCGGGAAGACGACTTGCCGGCCGTCTGGAGAGATGGCCACCGTTCCCGGAAGGCCGAGGAACCGATATCCGTCCGGCGGACCAAGGTCGAGCGCGATCGAGTCACTACGATGATCTCGCCTGATCAGACCAACGACCACGAGGATGAGCCCGACGGCGAGAAGCGCCGCCATCGTGATCTGCATCAGTGTGCGCGATTGTCGGCGTGCCCCAGCTGTCGATCCGGCCTCATCTAAAGGTTCATCGATCTCGAGGCGTGCGACGGCGATATCCGGAAGCCGGCGTCTAACGTCCTTTGCCAGACAACGACGCAGCAGTCGGTGAATACGTGGTGGCGTCCCCGCCGGAAGCGTAGTCCACGCTGGCTCGCGTTCCAGAATCGCGGCGATGTGATCCGATACGGTATTGCCGGGAAACGCCAGGCGCCCTGTCAGCATTTCAAACAGCACGCAGCCGAACGCCCAGATGTCGCTCCGGCGATCAACCGGCCTGCCGCGCGCCTGCTCCGGGCTCATGTACGGCGCCGTTCCGAGCACGACGCCGAGGCCCGTCATCACCGCGGGAGCCGTGATGGTCGGAGAGAGCGATGGGCTACCGCTCGCGGCAGGTCCGCTCGGCTCGGCCAGCTTGGCGAGCCCGAAGTCCAACACCGTGATCGCACCGTCTGGGCGGACCTTGATGTTCGCGGGTTTCAGATCGCGATGGATGATGCCTTTGTCGTGCGCGGCTTCAAGAGCCTCAGCGATCTGTTTCGCAACGGGCAGCGCCTCGTCGAGTGGGATCGGTCCCTTCGCGATGCGGTCTGCGAGTGTCGGCCCCTCAACCAGCTCCATCACGAGCGCGGGCGTGCCAGTCGAATCCTCGATGCCGTGGATGTGCGCGATGTTCGGATGGTTCAGGGAGGCGAGAACCTGCGCCTCCCGCTCGAAGCGAGCGAGCCGATCGTGATCGCCCGCGACTTCGGACTGCAGCACCTTGATAGCGACGTCGCGGTGCAAGCGCGAGTCACGCGCGCGATACACCTCACCCATGCCGCCGCTGCCAATCAGCGTCAGGATTTCGTAAGCACCGAGGCGGGTGCCGGGTTCGAACGCCACGATCGGTTGTCGGAAATCGCGGGAATTATACGACCCTGCGAGGCGTCTGACGTGGCACGGACTCGGCGAGCTGGGAAACACCCTGGAGCATGCCTGAGCGCCCCCTTGACGCGAAGTTTGGAAAGGCCGCGCCTCGGCGTAGTGAACCAGACGAACATCGCCTTACAACTCGAGCATTCGGTTGAAGCCGAACTGAGTCCGTCGTTCGCGTGGAGCTGGCGGGCGGATGGCAGAAACTGTGTCGATCGGTTGCGTTTTCGAACGCTTCGATTCCGCAATCGGACACATTGTCGGCAATCGAGTCTGCAACTCGCTCCGGATTCGACAGCGTTTCCTCAGCGGGGTCCGGGCATCGCGTGTGCACGACGCCTAGCCGAGGTCGACAACGCGTGGATAAGCTGCTGCAGGACATTCGTTACGGTTTGCGCATGCTGCGGAAGGCGCCGGCTTTCAGCGCTGTCATCGTCCTGATAGTGGCGATCGGCGTCGGCTCCGCGAGTACGATTTTCAGCATTGTCGAGAGCGCGCTGCTATGGCGCGAGAACCCGAACGTCGATCGCTGGATCATGCTGCGCGCGTTTTTCCCCAGACAGAACATGCGCGTCTTCAGCTTCGCGCCGGCCGAGTACAACGACGTCCGCAGCCTGACGGACATCTTCGAGCGCGTCGGCGCCGTTCATGGCATCAACGTCACAATGTACGTCGACGAGGCGCCGCGGGCGATCGAGGAGACCCTGGTCACCTCAGACGTGATTCCGATGACCGGCGTCGAGCCGTTCCTCGGCCGTGCGTTCACTGCCGACGATGACAAGCCTGGTGCGCCCAAAACCACAGTGCTCACCTACGAGTTGTGGCAGCACTATCTCGGCGGTGATCGCAGCGTGCTCGGCAAGACGCTCCGCATCGACGACGAACACTACGCCGTAATCGGCGTAATGCCGCCGCGCTACACACTCTGGGGCGGCGATCTTTGGGTGCCGTTCCAGCTGGATCCGGCCGACACCGATCGGACGAACCGGCGCATGCGTGTCGTCGGGCTCATCCGCCGCGGCGTATCGGTCGAGCAAGCGAGCGCGCGGCTCGAGCAGTTTGCCGGCGCGCTGGCGCGCGACCACGCCGGAACCGATCCCGAGTACAGCGGCATGCAGTTGACGCCGTGGAACATCAGGGAAGCGATCGTTGGCGGCGTTCGTCCCGCGCTGCTGATTCTCATGGCGTCGGTCGGTGTGATCGTCGTGATCTCGTGCGCGAATATCGGCAATCTGCTGCTCGCGAGAGCGAGCGGGCGCCGTCGCGAGATGGTGGTGCGCTCGGCGCTCGGCGCGCCGCGCCGGCGCATTCTCCGGCAGCTGCTCACTGAGAGCCTGTTGCTCTCGATGACCGGCGGCGCGCTCGGGATCTTGTTCACGGCCTGGGGTGTGCCGGCGGCGGTCGCGTTAATCGGCCAGAGTCAATTGCCCAATGCCGAGTACGCGCGGCTCGACGGCGGCGCGCTGACTCTGGCGTTTGCGGTCTCGGTCGTGATGGGCTTCACATTTGGCCTCGCACCCGCGTTCTACACCGTGCGAGGCGAACTGGCCCGCGGCATCCGCGAGGGCGGCCTCCAGGCGGGCGCGAATCGAAACGAACGCTGGACGCGCGCTGTTCTCGTCGTCTCGCAGGTCGCACTGGCAGTCGTCGTGGTCGCTGGCGCCGGGCTGATGGTACGCACGTATGCCGAGCTCCTGCGCCTTGATGTCGGCTACAACCCGCATCACGCGCTCACCGCGCAGCTTGCGCTGCCAACCGACAAGTACGCCACACCCGAGAAGGTCGCGGCATTTCACCGCGAGCTGATCGCACAGTTGCGCGCCGCCAACGGCATCGACGGCGCCGGCGTCGCAACCGGCCGGCCGATGATGGATCGCCTCACTGACGTGTCGACGCAGGACTTCTTCCTTGCCGGCCAGGATCGCGATCGCGGAGTGGCCAACGCCGACGTGCGTGTCGTCACGCCCGGTTATTTTGAAGTGGCCGGCATGCGGTTGATCCGCGGCCGCCTGTTCGGGGATGCGGATACGGCGCACACCGAAGCGGTCGCTGTCATCAATCAGACGATGGCGCAACTGTATTGGCCACAGCAGGACGCCATTGGACAAAGCATTCAGCTCGGAACGCTCTACAGCAACGGCGCCGGCGTCGCGACATCAGAGGCACTTGCGACGTCAATGGTTCGGAGTGCGCAAACCGTGAAGGTCGTCGGCGTCGTATCGGATGCGCGGCAAATGCGCGCGATCGACATTCCGGTGCGCCAGGAGCTGTTCTTTCCAGTCGCACAGCGTCCAGACATGAGCCGCGCCGTCACGGTGATCGTGCGCTCGGAGTCGCCGACCGAACAGGTCACGGGCACCGTCCGTCGCGTTGTTGCCGCGCTCGATCCCGATCGGCCGGTCTACAGTGTGATCACGCTCGAACAGGCGTTGTCCGATTCGTTCGCAACGACGCGGTTGGCGACGGTGCTGCTCGGCTTCTTCGCGGCGGTGGCGCTGACGCTGGCCGCCGTCGGGCTGTACGCCATAGTCGCCTACTCGGTATCGCAGCGGACACGCGATATCGGTATCCGCATGGCGCTGGGCGCAAGTCCTCGAGACGTCCTCCGCCTGACAGTGCGTGAAGGCTCGGGACTCGCGGCCCTTGGTCTCGCAACAGGCATTGCCGTCGCGCTGTTGTCAGCGGGTCTGATGCGGAATCTCGTCTATAACGTGACCACGACGGATCCGACGACCTTCGCAGCGACCGGCGCCCTTCTCGCCGCTGTCGCGCTGCTGGCGTGTTATCTTCCGGCACGCCGCGCCACACGAATCGATCCTGCCGCTGCCCTGCGCTGCGAACAATGACAGCGGCGTTCTTCGTGAACGCGGCTTGACGGCACGATGTTGCTCGAATTCGTGTGGTCCGTGCGAGACGGAGAGGTCGGCCAGGTTAACGCCCAGATCACCGGAGGGCGCCATGAGAATCACTCGGGTCCTGTGGTATTCAGCGTTGTTGCTGGTAGTGCTCGTGGCTTCGCCTCAACACCGAGCGAGTACGCTACCGAGCGAACCCGCAGCCGCAGGGCGGACTCGAGTCGTGCTCCTCGGTACGGGCACGCCGGTGCCCGACCCTGATCGTTCCGGTCCGGCGTCCGCCGTTGTCGTTGACGACAGTGCCTATCTGGTCGATTTCGGACCGGGTGTCATACGTCGCGCGAAGGCTGCTGTTCTCGACCGGCACATCAGGGCGCTCGAGCCAGCCAACCTTAAAATGGCGTTCGCGACCCACCTCCATTCCGATCACACAGCCGGTTATTCGGATTTGATCTTCACCGGATGGACTGCCGGCCGGCGCGCACCGCTCGAGGTGTACGGTCCGGCGGGCCTGCGCTCGATGACGGAGCACCTCTTACAAGCCTATCGGATTGATATCGACACGAGAACAAATTCGGAAGGGGATCAGCGCGGCAACGCTGACGGCTGGAAGGTGAATCCGCATGAAATCAGGTCCGGCGTGATCTACCGTGACGCGAAGGTTACCGTCACGGCGTTCCCGACGAAACACGCACTTGAAAGCTACGGATACCGATTCGATACCCCGGACCGCAGCATCGTCATCTCTGGTGATACCAGTCCAACGGACGAGACGATCAACGCTTGCAAGGGCTGTGACGTGCTGATTCATGAGGCGCGAGCCGTCGAGATGTTCGCCAGGCTGCCCGAAGACCGGCGTTTGTTCGGCGCGAAGAATCACACAACGTCAGAACAGCTCACAGCACTGGCAACCAAGGCCAAACCAGGCTTGCTCATCGTCTATCATGCCTGGATCTCCTCGTGGCCGAGTGTCGAAGCCGCAGGCGACCAGCCGTGGACGCTATCCAATGGCGGACTCCACTCGACGCCGGAGCTGCTGCAGAGAGAGATCGCCTCGAGCTATTCGGGGCACTTCGTCATCGGGCGGGATCTCGACGTGTGGTAGTCAGAGACCAGAGCGGGAACACTGGTTTCTGCATGCAGTTCTCAGCGGGCGTGCTTTGTCTGGGCTGTTTTGGGTCCGATTGAGGGTCAGCGAAAGTTCTCGATCATCATCAGGTCGCTTCCTGCGGACCCATAATGGGTGAACAAGAATGTCTTCCGGTCGGGCGAAACGGAGAAGCCGACGCCTACGCGCGCTGCGATCGGATTGAGAGTCCCGCTTTCAATAGCACCCACGCTGCGGCTGCGGCCGGTCGCGAAATCGTGAAACCGGACCTCGGATTTCGCCAGTCCGTCCGGGCCGGCGTAGATGTAATAGATGCCATCGTCGAACACGGCAAATCCTCGACGCGCGACTCGCTCGAGAACCTGCTTTTCCGCGCCGCCGCTCAACGGCCGCGAATACAGAGGCCCATCACCCGCGTCTTTGAGGTAGTAAACGGTCCTGGCATCGGATGATTCGAGCGCCGGGCCGAAGCCTCCATCGCCGGTGATCTGCTCGGCCGCACCTTCCGGAAAGGGCATCCGCCAGACCTCGAAGCGGCCGGTTCTGTCCGATGTGAAGTAGATCGATTTTCCCTCCTTCGACCACGACGGTACGGAGCTGGTGAACGCACCGCTGGTCAACTGTCGGGTCTGGCCGCCACTCGCGTCCACGACTTTGATGTTCCACCGGCCGTTCTTCCCACGCGCGTCGTAAGCCACCCAACGCCCGTCGGGCGACCAGCGCGGCGAGCCGTGATAATCCTCGGGCCCATGCGTGAGCTGAACCACGCCCGAGCCATCGGCATTGGCCAGCCACATGGCGATTCCCTCGCCGCTGCGGCCGGAGGCGAACGCAACTCGCCGGCCGTCCGGCGAGAACTGCGCATTCGCATCTACCGCACTGGACACCAGAAACGCTTCCGGTTTTCCTCCAGCCGGCAACCGCCAAATGTCGGGATCGTACACGGCTCGTGAGAACACGAGCCGATCCGCCTTGGGCGCAACGGCTGGATACGTAGCGCCTTGCGAGGCGATCTCCAACCGACTAGGCTCTCCACCGGCCACGTCGATGCGGAAGAGGAAGTACCCCTGCGCTGCCAGCGTACCGGCGCTATAGACCACCGAGCGCCCGTCCCGGCTCCAGCCCACCCCGACCATGAAATAGTCCACTCTCGTGAGCTGTCGCGGCTGGCCCTCGGGAAGAAAATGCGCGTTCAGCGGCACGATCCAAATGTCGCAGTACGAGGCCTGGGTAGATCCGCCGCACGAAGCAAAGGCTAGCGCGCGGCCATCCGGAGAGTACGCAGGATAGAGAAGCCACCGGCCGGGCGCTGGGGGCAGGAACGAACGCGCTTCTCCGCCATCCAAAGGCACCAGAACCAGCGCGCCCGCATCGGCCGCGGCGCCCTGGTCCGGGCGGTATTTCGCAGCCACCAGAAATTTTCCATCGGGCGACCACGCCGCCGCGGAAAGCGCCGCATCGAAATCGGCGAGTTTCCGTTCCGGCCCGCCGAGCGGCGAAATCAAGTAGATACCGTGCGCTTGCGGGCCGCGCTTCAAGAAAGCGATCTCGCGGCCGTCGGGAGACCAGGCTGGGAATCCGTCAGCGGCGGCATCGGTCGTGAGGCGGAGCGCATTGGTCGTGCCGACGATCTTCACATAGAGATCCCAGTTGTCTTGTTTCTCGCCGTCCCAGGAGAACACTACCTGGCTTCCATCCGTGGAAAATGAAGGCTGAGTCTCGCTGCCAGCGAGCATGGTGACGGGCACAACGCGTGGAGCGGCCTCTTGAGGGCCGCGCATCAGCCACCATCGCGCGCCGGCGGCACCTAGCGCCAGCAACGCGACAGCTATTGCCGGCCATCGCCACCGTCGCGAACGCTTCGGCGCGGCCGCTCGCCGCAGTTTGCCGGATGCGCTCTCATCTCTAAGTTCCTCGAGCAGCGCCTTCACGTCGGCGATATGCTGCGGCCGCTGGCTGGGATCTTTACGCAAGCACTGCCTGATGATGTGCTCGAGCTGAGCCGGCGCGGTGGGCGCGGCCTGACTCAGCGGCGACGGCTCTTTGGTGAGGAGTGCGGCGATCGTGGCGGCGTCCGAGTCTTCGCAGAAGGCGCGGCGCCCGGTGGTCATCTCGTAGAGAACCGTTCCGAAACTGAAGATGTCCGCGCGAGCGTCGAGGGCCTTGCCCTCCGCCTGCTCCGGCGCCATGTAGTCCAGCGTCCCCAGAATCCTCCCTGGCTCCGTCTTCGGCTCGTAGGTGCGAGTCGCGTCATCGTCGCTCATGTAGCGTTCGGTGAGCTTGGCCAATCCGAAATCGAGGATCTTCACCAGGCCGCTCTCGGACACCATGATGTTCGACGGCTTCAGATCGCGATGGAGAATGCCGGCAGCATGCGCTGCGCCAAGCGCGTCCGTGAGTTGAATGGCGATCTTCAAGAGCTCCCGGAGATCCATTCCAGTTGGGGGAATCAGCGCACGCAACGTCTTGCCGGCGACGTACTCCATAACCAGGTAGTCGCGCCCATGATCGACGGCGATGTCGTGGATGGTGATGATGCTGGGGTGATTGAGTGCGGAAGCGGTCCGCGCTTCCTGAATGAAACGCTGTCTCCGCTCGACATCCGTTACCCGCTCGGCTGGCAGAACCTTGATCGCAACCAACCGACTCAAGCGCGTGTCGCGGGCCTTATAGACCTCTCCCATCCCGCCCGCACCGATTTGCCCGAGGATCTCGTAGGAACCGAGTTTTGTTCCTGCCGGGAGCGACATGTTTCGCGAATCTTATCTCACGAACGACGCGGGGTGGTGCCGAAGGCACGAGCAGCGTTCGCGGATGTCATAAAGGAGCGCTCAGTTTTCGCTCGCGCGAGAGAAGCGCGAACCATCGCATTGGGCCGCGGGTGGCGAAAAACCGCGTCAGGACTTCAGCGATCGTCGCGACGCTGCATTGAACGCTCGGCCTTCACCAGTGCGTCGGCGAGCCTTCTCATGCCGTCATCAAGAGTCGCGCCGAACCCGGCACGAACGTGGTCGGCATATTCGGTGGCGTTGTCGCCTGAAAGAACAATCCGTTGGGTAAGCCGGGTCCGGTGGTTCGACAAGGGCTCAAAGTCCCACTCAAACGATAGAACGGCGTCCACGAGCGGCATGTCGATGACGAAGGAGGTACCCGGCCGAACATCACGAATGTGCCAACGCATGGGTTCTTGTCCCGGAAGCCGTGTCGTTCCCCACGAGCCGTTGGCGAATGGGCCGTCGAGGTGAAATTGGGCGGGTGGATCGTCCCAGTTCCTGATATCAGTCCGCCAGGTCCAGGCGAACGACGAACTGACCTCAGCTTCAATGGTCCGTTCAATGTGGAGGGCGACGTCCGTCATGACTGCGTGTGGAGCATTCGAGTCTCGAGGCGCGCCTGAGCACGACTACTTCCTTGTCGCCTTCCGTCGTGCCGCCCAGTACTTCTTCATGCGGGCAGAGACGGCCTTGCGTGCTGAGGCCGACATCGTCCGACCACGTCGGACTCCGCGTCGCACCTCGGCTTCCGTTCGACCAACGGCAGTGCCAATCGCGGTTCCGGCCTGTTCGGCGAGCTGCGGAAAATCTTTGACGAGGGCGGCCATCTCGGCCTTGAGTTCCCGATAGCGTTCTTGTGCGCCGCGTCGGGCGAGTGCGAGGAACTGGGAGGTGTGCTTGGGCATATCCGACGAGTGTAGTCGGGGGATGCCGCCTGGATCCACCAGCGTTTGCGTAAGAGCGAAAGACATACCGAGTCCAGGGTGCCCTAAATCTCCTTACTGATACTGTCTGAGACGGAGAGGTAGTAATCCGAAGAGCAGTAGCAATCACCAGGACATCGAGGACCGCTGGGTGATCAGCGCGTGGGCACGCGCTGTTTCAGCTCTTCGCCCAGTTGACGATGACGGTCACGGGCGTCGAACTGTCGCTGGGAATCGGTGCTCCGACGAAAAACGCTCGCCGTCACGGGTATCAAATCTCGGTGCGATGCCGGTGTTGAGGCGGGCCGACATCGTAGAGTGTGCAGATGTGCGGATGCGTCAGCGCCGCGATGGCCCTGGCTTCGCGCTCGAAGCGGGCTCTCAGGTCAGGATCGGCCGAGGGCAGGATCTTGATCGCGACTGTGCGATCCAGACGCATATCGCGAGCTTTGTAGACCTCACCGAACCCGCCGGCGCCGAGCAGCGAGACGATGTCGTAGGGGCCGAGGCGATCTCCGCTCGGAAGTGCCATGTTATTTCGCGGCCACCCGCGGCCTCAGCTCGTCGAAGCCGTTGCGCGCTTCTTGCATGGTCGAGGCGCGGGCAGTCGTGTGTTGTGGCGGCAAGCGATCATTGAGCGCGCGCAGTCTTGGACTTCGGCATTGTGTGCCGGGCGGTCGTTTCGGCCTTCCTGGCCCCGCGAATGTTGCGGCTGACCCAGTTCAGCATGACGTCGGCGATTTGCAGGTTCTTCGCATCAAGCATCATCATGTGGGTCACGCCGAGGATCCCCATGTCGTCCAGCTTCACATAGTCCGCCTTCGCGGTTCCCAGTTTCGACGCGCGCCGACCATTGATGGCGTCCACAGTCCCCTGGCACACCGTGCTCGTTTCCGTGTAGTCGCCCTTGAGCGCCAGATACGGGATGTTATCGAAGTCCGCCGCCGTGAGTCCGCTATTTGAAAGCGAGCACGATCCCTCGATTGTGATCAGTCCCTTCAAGAGATCCAGATGGCCCCGCTCCTTCAGGATGCGGGCCATATGGTGTCCCATGATCCCCGACTGCGAATGCGTCACGACGATGGCGCCGCCGAGTCGTTCGACCAGCGCGGCGAGGTTCTGGGGCGTCCAGGTATTCGCGGGTGAGATCTCCTTCGGATCGCAGGCCGCGCATGTCGATCCTGGAAGCGTGACTTCTGCGTTTGGGACCAGCTGCTTGTAGTACTCGAGACCAAGGTACTCGCTTGGTCCCCCCGGCGTGGGTCCAATGGCGCCCGTTCGCCGAACAGCGTCGGGATCCTGGGTGTCGGTTGGGAATAACGGTCTGCCATGTAGCGTGGCTTTGGCGTTCGGGTTGGGGTCGCCCAGGTCCCCATGTCGAATCAGGTGGCCGTTCAGTATGGTCGAGTTTTCCGGTACGAGGTGGCCGAACCAGGTAGTCCACGCGCCATCGTCGGTGATTCTGCCAATGCGTGGCAGCAACTGCATGCCGCCCGCGACGTCTCCCTTGGTTATATTCACCTCTCCTTCATGGATCACGGACTCGTCGAATCCCGAGCGGCCACGTCCCGCCTGATCGACGATGTAGGTTGGGTTGCCTTTCCGCACGAAGTAAGGAAACCACCCTTCACGCCCGTCCGGCGTTGCCTCCAGGCACGCCGCTGTATGACTGGATCCGTGCACCATGATCACCGGCCATCCAGGGCCGGCTTTCTTCGCTGGAATTTGGAACTGCACGTACATCTGCCCAATCGTGATCTGGTGAGGGGCCGGTGTAGCGGCGGGCGGACCGGGTTGAATCGGGGCGTTTGGCGCTATCCCAGGCGTGCCAGGAGCCGGGGGGAGTGTCGCATAGTCGGTGATCTTCGGGACGCCACCGATGAAAAAGCTACCCTGATCTTCGATCACCAACGGCCCGTTGAGGAATCGTTTCTGCGGCTTCGGGCCGGTTTGCCCGGATTGCCCGGCCACACCGACGACCATCGCCACAAACAGGACCAAGCACGAACCGATTCGACCTGTGAGCCAGCCCAAGTGTCTCATTGCGGCCTCCTTCTTGAACGAACCGACGTGTCCAGTTGACCGCCCTTGTTTGGCCAGTATCGCGAGCTTTGTAGACCTCACCGAACCCGCGGCGGGCATTGCGCTCGCTGCGAATCAATCGCAGTTGGAAATCTTTACTCCGGCCGGAGCATTCGGGAAGCCAGGTTCGCATGGTCGTGTTGACCGACTATCCGGATATCTGATCGACACAAGTATTCGACCTGAACTATTGAGGCTTCGAGGGGCGCGCGATCGAAATGACTTGATGCGGCGCGTGGTCCACTTGCAGCGTCGTGTGTCCGATCGCATAGCGCTCGCGCAGCATGCGCTCGAGATCGCGGCGGATGGCGTGGCAGTCGGCGCCCGGTGAAACCAGGACGTGCGCCGTGAGGATCGGCATACCCGGCGCCAGCTCCCAGATGTGCAGATCGTGAACCTGACTGACGCGCTCGACGTGCGCCATGGTATAGCCAATCTCCTGGGGAGCCGTGCCTTCCGGAGCGCTCTCGAGCAATACGCGAACCGCCTTGCGCTGGAGTGCGTATCCCGATCGGAACATCAACCCAGCCACGATGAGCGACGCGATGGCGTCTGCGCGATCGAAGCCGGTCATGATGATCACAATTCCGGCGACGAGCGTGCCGATGAACGCGTACAGATCGGTGACAATGTGCTGAAAGCTTCCCTCGACGTTCAAGCTCTGGCGATTCGCCTTCGCCAGCACCCAGGCCGCCATGAGGTTCACGACGACGCCCACAGCCGCGACGATGGTCATCACCCCGCCGGCAACATCCGGAGGGCTCAGGAGGCGCGAGATGCCCTCATAAGTCACGAGCATCCCGAGGACGAGGAGCACGGCGCCGTTGGCCTGCCCGCTCAGGACCTCTGCTCGCCGCATCCCGTACGTCAGGCTTCCACCGCTGGGGCGTTGCACGAGGCGAATCACGACGAGCGAGAGCCCGAGCGCGGCCGCGTCGGTCAGCATGTGGCCCGCGTCCGAGAGCAGCGCCAGGGAATGCGCCATGATTCCGGCCACCACTTCGCAAAGCATGAACCCGACGATCAGCAGCAGCGCGATTGTCAAGTAGCGTCTGTCAGCGTTCAGGCTGAGGCTGTGCGAGTGGCCGTCGCCATGGTGTTCGTGCCGGTGACCATGCGTATGGCTATGGCCGATCTCCACGTCCCCAGCCGACATCACAACCTCATTTGCGGTTGAGTACTTCTCTCGCGACGCTTTCGAGCGTGAACGGGCAGCGTTTTACTCACTACTCACTACCTTCTCGCCGGCGCGAGGCGTTTGAGTTCGTCGAAGAAGTTGAAGACCAACACGACCTTGTCCTGCTTCATCGACACCGTCTGAGCAGTGGTCGCGAGCGCCAGGCGATCACCATCCGGGTGGAGGTCGACGCTTCGCTGTCTCTGCCGCGGAACGAAACGGATGCTCGACCACTCGCGCGGCTTGTCGGGACTGAACGAATCGCCGTCGACGCCGTACGGCACCACCATGATCCGCTGATCCAATGTGTAGAACAGTTCGTGCCGCGTTCGCGACCACATCGGATTCATGCCGCCCTCGGTCGAGATCAACCACTTGCCACCCGGGCCGGGATACGGCCGCACGTAGACATCCAGTCTTCCCGCCTCGGTCGATGTGTACGCGATCCATCGCCCGTCCGGCGAGAATGTCGGTTCGAGTTCCGCGGCACCCGTTCCCAGGAACACCGTGGGCTTCCCGGGCTTCCAGCCGGACGCCTCGTCTCCTTCCATCGGCAAAATCATCAGATCCTCGGACGTGCCCGGGCGAATCTCCGTGAAGGCCAGGAACCGCCCGCTGGGATGCCAGGAGACCGGGAACTGGAGGTTCTTGCTCTCGGTGAGCCGTTGCACCTCGCCCGTACCGTCTGCGCGTGCCCAGAACAAGTTGAAGCCCGGACTATCGGCGCGCGTCGCCGCAAACACGAGACGGCGCCCATCTGGCGTCCACAC
>Ga0066903_100002346_pt1 | contig 14737 bp, 12 predicted proteins | sample PanSoiMetaGPlot1_FD_67491 | JGI IMG/M metagenome (GOLD analysis project Ga0066903, IMG submission 67491) | Tropical forest soil microbial communities from Panama analyzed to predict greenhouse gas emissions - Panama Soil - Plot 1 (version 2) | ecosystem: Environmental > Terrestrial > Soil >...
CGTGGAAGATCCCGGCCGAGGACCAGCCTTGGGAACCGCCCATGATAGCGGAGTTGCCATGCGTCCGTCGAACTCGGTCGATCTCGCCAGCCACCAAATCTAGCGCGCGGTCCCATGACACCGGGACAAATCGCTCATTGCCGCGTCCGCGGTTGGCACCGGGCCCGTTGCGAAGCCAACCCTCGCGGACCATCGGACGCATGACACGCGACTTCGAATGCACGCCGTCCGGTATCGCGTCTATCAGTGCGGAGGGGTCGGGGTCACGCTCAAAGGGCCGTACGCCAATAACGCGCCCGCCTTCGACCTCGGCAGTGAAGGCACCCCAGTGGGAGTGGTTGCTAACAAGCTTGACCGTCATGCTGCACTCATGCGGATATTGCCAAATGTAGTTCCCGATGGAAAGACGCGAGATCGGAGAGTTGGCAGGACGATTGCCGCTGCCACGAAGCGCCATAAGTCACATCTGCTCGACTCCGACTTTGTCCATTGCGGCCACCATCTCGTCACCCGTGAGGTGATCGGGCCACTTCGGCACACTGCGGGCCTGCAGCGCGATTTAGACGGGATGAGCCGATAGGCGCACGAAGAAGAAGAGGTGTACGCTCGTCGTCTTGGCGGTCCGAGGCTGGGCGGGCAAAGCCAGGGCGGATTTACCAGCGCATACGCCTAATCAATCAAGTAATGGCTAGTGGCGAGGGAGCCGAGCCCATACCATGGATGGTAAGAGACGGCGAAATCCGCTTCCGCTCACATTCGGCCGTAATGCCTTACTGCCTTGCAGGGCAGCTTGTAATTATCCCCCGATGGCTGCCTTCCGGGGCGATGGCGATGACCGCAGAGTCGGCCCGAGCCAGAAAAATCGTAGCCTCTTCCATAAGCAAGTGAGGAAGGTGTAGCTTTCAATTGGAATTGCTAAACGGGGCGCCGCCGGACTGCTATTGCGTTGGCGGCGGGAGTGACCACTGCGGGCAAGCATCAGCCCTAATCCCTGCGAGCGCCCTTGTGATCCCTCATGGAAGACCGATTTGAAGGGGAGTTGGCATGCGCAGGCAGCGGAATTTCCTTCTATTCATCGCATTGCCGGCGGTGGTTGCGGCGCCTGCCCTGGGTCAGACCGTGACATCAGGGGTCGGACCGGCCAGTGGTGTCACCAACGGCGCCGCATCAATCCCGGACTTTTCCCGGACATGGAATCATCCAGCCTTTCCGTGGTTCGAGCCGCCGGCATCTGGTCCCGGCCCGGTGACGAACAAGTCTCGCTGGCCGCAGCGGCCCGGTGATGCCTCGGGCACGCTGGCCCTTCCCCCGCTTCCTCCGGGCGTGCAAGGCGTAAGCGACTACGACCAGCTGGTCGGCGACCATACCAATCCGATTTTGCAGCCCTGGGCAGCGGAGGTCGTGAAGAAGTTCGGCGAAATGTCGCTCGCGGGCATCGTCTACGGGAACCCTTCCAACCAATGTTGGCCCATGCCGATGCCGTTCATCTACAAGCAATTCCTGGTGCAGATCATTCAGCGGCCGGACAGTGTCCTGCTCGTCTACACCGCGCCGAGCACGGACGTGCGCCGCGTGCGGCTGAACGACCGGCATCCCGAGCCGCTCATTCCGTCCTGGTACGGGGATTCGGTCGGACATTATGAGGGCGACACACTGGTGATTGACACCCTCGGCGTCAGGACCGACCGACCCTATGCGATGATCGACCTTTTCGGCACGCCCTATACAAAATCATTGCATATCGTCGAACGCTATCGGCTGCGTGAATACGACGACGTAAAGGACGCCGTCGAGAGGAATAAGAAAGAGAATTGGCTGTTTAACGGCGACGTCTTCAGCAACCACCGGGGCAAGTTCCTGCAGCTGCACCTGACGATCGAGGACGAGGGCGTCTTCACGACGCCGTGGACCGCGACCCTGACCTATGTGCCAGGACCTGATGTTATGCCGGAAGCCGTCTGTGCTGAAAACCCCCGTCAATATTATTACGACTACAGCGACACCGACGTTCCGCGCGCTGAAAAGCCCGACTTCTGAGGGCGCGGGCACAACCCCGCAGCGTCGCCCGGATGACTCGGTCGCTCGGTTTCGAGGTTGCCAAACATTTTGCGACCCTCATCCTGAGGAGCGCCTTTCAGGGCGCGTCTCGAAGGATGACAACAGCACGGCCGTGAATGCCGCCATCCTTCGAGACGCGCCGCAAAGATGCAGCGCTCCTCGGGATGAGGCTTCCTCGCACGCCCTTTCGCGGGCAAAGACACGGCTGGGCGATTCCCTCAGAACGAAATCCCCATAGGTGGCGTCAAATGAAGCTGAACGATGAAGAGCAGGAAATCCTTGCAGGAAAGCACGGCGCGCTCGCTCTCAAGGCATTGCAACATCAGCTGAAGGTCGGCGAGTTCTTCGGCGCCGAAGATTTCGTGCCGGTGACTCAGGCGCATATCATGGCCGATACCGAAAGCCTCGGTGAGGTCGGCGTGCGCTGGCTGGAGCAACTTGCCGCCGCCTCGGATGAGGCCGGGGGTGTGCGTGTTCCAACCATCACCGATCCGCGGGGCACCGACTTTGCCAAGGCGGCGTTTCTGGGCCAGACGCCAGCGATGCTCGACCTGGAACGACGCGCAATAGCAGCGTTCATGAAGTTGGGCGTCACCATGACCGACACCTGCATAAACTATCAGACCATCCAGGCGCCGACGCGCCACGAACACGTCGCCTTTGGCGACACCGGCGTCGTCATCTATTCCAACTCGATTTGCGGTGCGCGCTCCAATTATGAGGGCGGGCCGTCAGCGCTGGCTGCCGGGCTTACGGGACGCACGCCCCGTTATGGCTTTCATCTTCCGGCACATCGCCGCGCGACCCTGCAGGTTCGCGTCGACTTCGCTCCTGCCTCGCTCAACGAGTGGGGAGCCCTCGGCGCTACGATTGGGCGCATCGCGGGCAACTATTGGGCCGTACCGGCCGTTGAAGGCATTGAGGGGGCGCCGCGTTCCGATCAGCTGAAACACTTCGGCGCGGCCATGGCGAGTTTCGGCTCGGTCGCGCTGTTTCATCTGATCGGCCTGACGCCCGAGGCCGATCGAATGAGCGACGTTGCCCCGGCCGGTTTGTCGAGCCATTGCGTAACGCGAGCCGACATTGACGCATTGCGGAGCCGCTATCGCAACGAAAGCCGTATCGACGTGGTGGTATTCTCTGCGCCGCAATTGAGCCTCTTCGAGCTGCGTGATCTCGCAGCCTTATGCCAGGGACACCGATTTTCCGTGCCTCTGCTCGCGGTAACGAGCCCCCAAGTCAAGCCGGACGCTGACCGAATGGGCTATACGGCAGATATTGAAGACGCAGGCGGGACGCTATTGTCCGGGATGTGCTTCTATCAGTCATACGCACGCGAGATTGCCGAGGCGCATGGCTGGCAGCGCCTCGCGACGAACAGCGCCAAACTGGTGAATATATTGGGTGGATATGGGTATCATCCGATATTGGCCTCGATGGAGGAATGCGTTGACGCTGCGATCAGCGGCAGGATTGTATGAGCGGCGGGGCTAAAGCCTTTCGAGCCCGCCAGGCGATGGGCGACATCGTGCGCGGCATCGCCCTGGTGGCGCGGGACGGGTTTTCGGCGCGCTACGACCTCGACCGCGTCAAGGGCAACTTTTCGCGTCCTGACCACAAGCTGGCTGGTCAGTCCTACATCGGCAGGGTGCTGGTGTTGGATACAGCCAAGGGCGGCGTTGCTTCGGCGTGGATGCTGAATGAGATGAAATCGCGCGGCGTCATCCCGCTGGCGCTGGTGTTCAACTCGGTGAACCCCATTCTGGTGCAGGGCGCGGCGCTCGCGGGCCTGCCGATGCTCGCCGGCTTTGACGAAGACATCACGGCCGTCGTTCCGCACGGCAGCGAGGTCGAGGTGAATCCGCCGGGCCGCGTGCTGATAGTGGTGGGATAGAAATGTGGTCGCGGTCGCGATCGGTCGGCCGAAGCTCGCGCGGTTAGAGACGGATCGGACGGTTCAATCTCAATCGCGTCTGCATGGTGCCCATCCATCACACCCTTGCCATGCGTCATGAGCAGAAGCACCGGCTGTTATCTCCTCGCAGCGGGAGATAACTGGCCACGCCGGTGATGACCCACGCGGTTCGGTTGGCTTCTTTTCTGCTGGGGCATTTGGTTCAGGTCATTCGCGCCGTTTTCTTCGTGCCCCCGCCACGTCCGCTTATCCTCTAAAACGCGCCGTGAAAGCACATGCGGCCGACCACCAACCTTGGACCAAGTGCGGACGTTCTCCAGAACAAGCCCCACGAAGCCGCGGCATGGTGTAACCTCAAATCATCTTCGACGGAGGCAACCATGGGTCTTCTGTTACGAGGCGGGTGCCCCTGCGATGCGGTACGTTTCGAGATCACTGAAGTATTCGATGCCGGTTACTGCCACTGCAACCGGTGCCGTAAGCAAACTGGAGCACCAGTGTTCGCGTTCGTTCATATCCCAAGAGCTGGATTCAAGTTGCTTAGCGGCGAACTCGTCGCAGAGCCCTGGGAGCGTCTTGGTCATGGTATGATCTGCGGGTCTTGTCGGGCGGGCGTCTGCTTCGATATGGGCGATCGAGATTTGCTGTCCATTGGCATTGGCCGCTTAGATGAGCCCGCCCGCGTGCGCCCTACTTTCCACCAGTGTGTAAGCTCCAAACTGCCGTGGTTTGAAATCGACGACAGCCTCCCACGCTTCAGCGAGAACACGATCACGCATCCTAGGAACCGACAATCGCCGATCGTCGCCGATCCGGAGCTGATGGAATGACCCCCGGCACCGCCATCGCGCAACTTCGAGGTCACGGGGACGAAATGGAGGACCGGTCTTCCCCGGCACATGCGAACCCTGGTGAGCCAATGGCCCCGCTTGATCCCTGTCCGGTAATGAGAACGCACGCGCGCTGATATCCATGATGGCCCGGAGCACAACACGCTCCAATCAGAGGCCGGATACATCGATGCGAGACCGCAAAGCCGCCAGACCGACGAAACCTCTTGCGACGCAGGGCCGGACCATACATTGGGTCGATCGCGCCAGATCAACGAGCAAGCAGCCATGTCCGCTAATCTCATCAGGCTTGCATGTGCGTGGTGGGCCAGAAGAGATACTAGCGCCACCTTCCAAACGCCCACGAAAAAGGGGTAGGTTAAATGTAGAAACTTCCAGTGGTACGCGACGAAAAGAAGGAGGAGAGCAATGGATTCGCAGTGGCGGAATTTCCCTCTGGTATTCGCAGTTGCGGCAGCGGTTGTAACGCCCGCCTTCGGGCAGGCGGGGGCGCCCACGCTTCGGCCAGTCGGGAGCGGCGAGGAGGGCGGCCCATCCATCCCGGATTTCTCCGGGATCTGGCTGCATTCGCTTCCGGGGTTCGAGCCGCTGGCGTCGGGGCCCACGGCGCTGGTCAACCGGTCGCGCCGCCCAAACGGCACCGGCGATATCCTCAGGCTTGCCGGCGATTACAGCAATCCAATCTTGAAGCCTGAAGCGGCGGAGGTCGTAAAACAGCACGGGGAGCTCGGGCTAAAGGGCATAGGCGATCCGAACCCGCGCAACCAGTGTTGGCCTGCAGGGGTGCCCTTCGTCTTTACGAATGGCCCAACGCAGTTGCTGCAACAGCCGAACAAGGTCACGATCCTATATGGCTATGATCATCAGGTCCGCCACGTGCGCTTGAATCAACCTCATCCGGCGCAGGTGACCCCGTCCTGGTACGGCGATTCCGTAGGCCACTATGAAGGCGACACGCTGATCATCGATACCGTGGGCATCAAGATCGGGCGGTATTCCATGGTCGACTGGTATGGCACGCCGCACACAAAGGCCCTGCACGTGGTCGAACGATACAGGCTTTTGGATTCCGAAGCCGCCAAGGATGGATTCGAACGCGACGCAAAGCAGCATAACATCGCTCAGGGGATGAGGAACCCGAACCATGGGGGCAAGTACCTGCAACTCCAATTCACAGTGGAGGATGACGGCGTCTTCTCGATTCCGTGGACCGCGACCATGACTTATGGAAGTGGCCCTGCCGAATGGGGCGAACAGGCTTGCGCGGAAAACATCCAGTGGTACCCGGGAAAGGACGCCGACGTGCCGCAGGCGGACAAGCCGGATTTCTGAGGGGAGAAATCGCATGTTCATGCGCGCTTGGCGCGGGAAACCGCAGGACGCGATGAAATTTCCACGCCGCCAATTTCTGCACATGGCAGCGGGCGTCGTCGCGCTTCCGGCACTGTCACGGATCGCGAGGGCGCAAGCCTACCCAACGCGATCAGTGCGCCTCGTCGTCGGCTTCCCGCCCGGTCAGACAGCCGACCTTATTGCCCGCCTGATGGGCCAATGGCTGTCGGAGCGGCTGGGTCAGCCGGTCGTCATCGATAACCGGCCTGGCGCCAGCAGCAATATCGCCACCGAATCGGTCGTGCGGTCGCCTGCGGACGGCTATACGCTTCTTTCGGTCAATTCGAGCAACCTCATCAATGCGACGCTTTACGAGAAGCTGCCTTACAATTTCCTCCGCGACATCGATCCGATTGCGAGCTTCTGCCGCGTACCGCTCGTCATGGAGGTGAATCCGTCATTTCCAGCCCGAACCGTTCCCGAGTTCATCGCCTATGCCAAGGCGAATCCGGGAACGATCAACATGGCCTCCGGTGGAATCGGAAACTCGACCCACGTGACCGGCGAATTGTTCAAGATGATGGCCGGCGTGAATTTGCTGCACGTGCCGTACCGCGGCTCACCGCCAGCGCTCACTGATCTCATCGGCGGGCGCGTACAAGTCATGTTCGATGTGCTGTCCTCGTCGGTGGAGCACATCAGGTCGGGCAGGCTGCGCGCTCTCGCGGTGACCACCGCGACGCGTTCGGAGGCGCTGCCGGGCATCCCAACAATAGGCGAGTTCGTGCCCGGCTACGAGGCGAGCGCATTGGCAGGCATCGGCGCCCCCAAAGGCACGCCCGCCGAGATCATCGACAAGCTCAACAGGGAAATCAACGCGGGCCTCGCCGATCCCAACATTAAGGCGCGCTTTGCGGACCTCGGGCTCACTCCGCTGTCGCTTTCGGCCGCGGACTTCGCCAAGCTTGTGGTCGACGAAACCGACAAGTGGGCCGGGGTGGTGAAGTTTGCGAACATCAAGGCGGAGTAAAATCGTCCGATCGATGCTATCATTCAGCATGTCAAGACATCAAATGCAACTTCCGCGTCGCTCTTTTTCGATCGACCGTTTACTCAGAAGGATCCAAATGCCGAACCCAGTGCGATGACCACCACGAGGGCGATGAGTGCGCCGACGATCGCCACCATCAGAATATCCAGATAGCTCTCGCGATGGGTTGATCCACAGATAGCGAGCAGGGTCACGATTGCACCATTATGTGGCAGGCTGTCGAGGGTGCCCGCACCGATCACCGCCACGCGATGCATGACCGCGGGGTCGATGCCTTCCTCTGCGGCGACGCGCATATAGGTGTCGCCAAGCGCGTCAAGCGCTATCGTCAGTCCACCCGAGGCCGAACCGGTGAGAGCGGCGAGAACGTTCGTTGAAACGGCAAGGGAGACGAGCGGGCCTCCCTCGATCGATAACACCCAATCACGCACGATGGTGAAACCCGGCAGCGCTGCAACGACCGCGCCGAAGCCAACCAGGCTCGCAATGCTGACGGCCGGCAAGACGGACGCATTGGCGCCCGCGCCAAGGCTCTCGCGCAGCGCCGGTAGTCGCCTATAGTTGAGACAAATCAGCGTCGCGATAGCTGCAGCGAGCGCGACCACGACGGCCCACACACCGCCCACTGCGGCGAGCGAGGTGGATCCCCAGCGCTCCTCCGCCAGAAACGAAACGTCGAGGCCGGGAAGTACGAATAGCGACATCACCATATTGACACACACGACCGAGACCAACGGCAACGCGGCGAGCACGATGGGCGGGCTCTCGTCGCTGTGACGCCCATGAGTGAGCTCGGTGGGGTCGAACTCACGGGCCAACGTGGCACGTTCGCGAATGATTTCGTTTTGCGTGGCATCTTTAATGGCATTCGTTTCGGTGCTCGCGCCACGTCCGTAGCCCTCTCCCTTTCGTCGGGCGGCAGCCTCAGCACGCTTCAGCCAGCACAGGCCAAACCCAAGCATGATGGCCGAAGCGATCACACCGAGGCCAGGCGCAGCGAAAGGCGTGGTACCGAAAAACGGCATCGGGATCGCGTTCTGGATCGCTGGCGTCCCAGGAAGCGCCGACATCGTAAAAGTGGAGGTGCCGAGTGCAAGGGCGGCCGGCATCAGGCGATGCGGAATGCCTGCTGTCCGAAACAACGCCTCAGCCATTGGCGCCAGCACAAAAAAGGCGACGAAAAGGCTGACGCCCCCATAGGTGACGAACGCACCTGCCAGCACAACCGCCAGCACCGCGTGGCCGGGCCCCAGTTTGTCTGTCATGAAGCGCGCGATGGCCGAGACCGAGCCGCTGTCCTCCATCAATTTACCGAACACCGCACCAAGGAGAAAAATCGGAAAGAACTGTGCCACAAATTGTGCGGCGCTTCCCATAAAGGTCTGCGTCCAAGTAGCGAGAAGCGGCTCGCGTGCAACGGCGGCAGCGAGAAGCGCCGCCGCCGGCGCCAGCAGGAGCACGCTCCCGCCCCGATAGGCGAGCCAGGCCAAGAAAAAAAGGGCAACAAGGATGCCAGAAAGCCCCATAGCTTCAAATACGCTTTAGTAAGACCACGAGATCGAGTGGAGGCACTGTCGCCGGATCGGATTGATCTCGGTTCTCCAAATGAACGCGATGATATTGCTGAGGTTCCGCCGCCGCTGCTTCATCTCCCGCCCGCGCGCACGGGCGGCGTCCGCTACGGCACGGCCTCCATATGTTGTCGGCAAAGCGTCAGTTCAGAGGATACCGGGTATCCATCGATTGACCTTGCTTCGGTAGGTGACGTACTCAATGCCGAAGCGCGCTTCGAGCCGGCGCTCGTCACGCAGCACGCGGCGATGAAACCATGCGGCGCGCGCGGTAAGCAGGAAGAGCGCGAACCATGACCAAAAAGTGAGCGCGAGCCCCGCCATGAAAATGAGATGCCCAAGATACATCGGGTTGCGCGTATATCGGTAAGGCCCGCTCATGATGATCCGGCCCGGCGGCGTTTCCATGCCCCGGCCGCCGCCAGCACGGGGCAGCCGATAGTTGCCGACAACAAGGTACTGCAGATAGCCCCAAACAAGCAGCACACACCCCAACGGCACGAAAATGATCTCGCCATGGCGTAGCGCAAGCTCGAAAGCCACGATAGCCAGAGGACAAAGAAGGAATGTCTGCACCGGCGTCCGGGTGAGCCATCGAACCATCTGATTCGCCTTATTCCGCATCTTTTCGTCCGACTTTACAATTCAAAAGGCGACTGCCCCAATCGGCGCTATCGCGGTGATGCGTCCGAACGGTGCATCAAATGGATACACCAGTTGGCGGACTGATGGCGGTCGCGGGATACTGTCCGATCCGAGCGACCCGCCCCCGATAAACCTGTCCGCTGTCGTTTTCAGGTGATATATGCCCCATCTGTCCGTCTTACGAACTTGAGTTGTCCGGATGTCGAGCGGGTCGCGATACCTGTTGTCTCGTCGTGAAGCGCTCGCAAGCTTTGCCGCAGTCGCCGCCGACAGCCGAAGCAGTTTTGCGAGTTCCCAATCGGTTCCCAATAGCGAAGCGGCTGAAGACAGCGCGGCTCCGACATTTACGCGCGGAGGGCCAGATGCAAGGCTCTTCGGGGTAGATGAAGGCTACCCAGTCCCGGAGATTCTGCGTGCTCAACGGAAGGCAATCCGTGGGAACATATCGTGTCGGAGCGTTCAGTCACCTTGATGAAATTTACAGGACGCGGCGCGTCAACCGTTCTGCCTCGCCATGGATGTTCAAACGCTCGGCGGCAGACATTCGTTACCAACTTCATGGTCGCCAATCGTCGGTGGCTGATTATCTAACGCGAAATCCAGTCACCGGACTTCTGATTGCCAAGGATGATCACATCCTCTTTGAGCACTATCAATATAGCCGGACCGACCGCGATCGACTCATCTCCCAGTCAATGGTCAAGTCGATCACTGGGATGTTGATTGGCATCGCCGTGTCCGAAGGTGCAATCAAATCGGTGGATGATACACCGGAGACCTATGTACCGAGATTTAAGGGCACCGAGTATGGCAGGAACACCGATCCGCGACCTGCTGCACATGTCTACGGGTGTCGATTTTAGAGAAGAAAGGGACGGCGGACGCGGATCTCAATCGCCTGTGGCGCGAACTGGTCATCGGGGCCTGGATCTTCAAGAAGGGTACGGTGGACAGTATCACGCAATTCAATCATCGGATCGCGCCAGCGGGGAAGAGGCTCTACTATGCCGCATAGAGCCAGACCTGCTCGGCGTCGTGCTCCATTACACAATCAACAGATCAGCATCCGAATATCTGCGGGAAAAGGTGTGGCAGCCGAGAGGTGCGGAAGCGGACCCACATGGTTTTTGGACGCAGAAGGTATTGAATTGGCACATTTCGGGTTTAGTGCCGTGCTGCGCGATTACCCGTGGCTTGGACGCCTCCTCGCTTATGACGGCGCATGGGAGAACAGGCAGATCATACCTGCGCAATGGCTGATCGATGCAACAACTGTGCGGCCGTCGGACGCGTATCTGGCACCGGGCAAGGCCATGCCGACATTCGGCTATGGCTATTTGCTGTGGGTGCTTCCTGGGAATAAGCGGCAATTTGCATTCGTTGGACAGGATGGTCAGCGAATCTGCATCGATCCTGCCTCGAAGCTTGTCATGATCCAGACTGCGCTCGACGACCGGAACGGCGAGGTCTGGTCTTTGTGGGCGGCGTTGGCTGAGCAGTTCGGCCGGAACGGATGCGCGTCTGATCTTTCGTTGCTTATCGGCTCGGTCACTCGGGCGGTGCGGTCAGTCTACACGCAGCACGGCTTTGCTCTGTCCTTCAACACGGCTGATGCGCCGGCACCGGGACAGGCCTAGCATCGTCCGGGAACAGCGCGTTTGGCCTCAAGCTCCAAGTTTCTTCTCCGGGGCGCTCGTACAATGCAATGCGCCAGCCGTTGGTTCAATATTGCCAACACGGCTCCGTCGGCATAGATCGGGCTGGGCAGACTGTTCAAGCTGTGCCTTTAACCCACTCTGGCGCTCGAGTTGTCGGACTCAAATCGCAGCCAGTCCAGAGCTCAGCGGCCTTGGACGCGATGTCGCAGCGCTCGACCAGCTTGGGGTTTCCTTTGATCACCTGGAACGCCGTCTCCTGGCCGTCGCGCCAGAAGCGGATGTCAAGCTTGTGCGTGCCGATGCGAAGATCACGCATCGTAAGGTCGGGTATCCAGGCAGGAAGGACGGGGTCGACGTAAAGCTTGTTGTGCGGCGCATCCGGAAAGAATCCCAATAGGGCCTGGGTGAGCATGAACACCGAGCCGGCCGCCCAGGCTTGAGGCACGTTTGCACCGAGATACTGCACCGGGAAATTCGACTCGATTCGCTCAGACGCGGTGTAAAGTTCCGGCAACTGATTGAGTAGGAAGTGGCTCGCCGCCATACTAACGTCGTGCGCGACCCGCGCCGCCTCCGCTTCGAAGCCGTACAGTTTGAAGCCCATCGCGATGATGGCGTTATCGTGCGGCCAGACGGAGCCGGTCTGATAGTTGTACGGATTGAATGCCGGGTTGGCGGCGGATAGCGTTCGAATGCCCCACCCCGTCCACATGTCCGGTGCCATCAGGCGATCCACCACCCTCTTCGCGCGCTCGCGGGGCACAATGCCCGACCATAGGCAATGCCCGGGATTGGACGCGACGGTGAGGACCTTGTTCTTGTCGCCGTCGAGCGCATAGGCATAGAACCCCAGTTCCTCGTCCCAGAAAACCTCGTTAAACCGCGCAAACAAAGCAGCAGCCTTCGCACGCAGGTCAGTCGCACGCTCGGGCTTGCCAAGAACATCGAAGACTTCCGCCATGCGGACCCAAGCATTGTAGACGTATCCCTGAAGCTCGCAGAGCGCCTTGGGCCCCGTGACCGGCGAGCCATCGGGATACATGACCGAATCGCCGGAATCCTTCCAGGCCATGTTCTCGTAGCCTGCCGAGGAGCGCGTTTGGTATTCTTGAAATCCATCGCCGTCGCGGTCCCCGTATTGGTCGATCCATATGAGGCAGCCTTCCGCAGTGTGCAGGTGCTGTTCCAGCAGCTCTCGGTCCCCGGTCGCGCGCCAGGCGGCGTGCAGGGTTATCAGATAAAGCGGTGTCGCGTCGGCGGTGCCGTAGTATGGTGTGTGCGGGATGAGCTTGAAATGCGCAAGCTCGCCGTAGCGCAACTCGTGGAGGATCTTTCCCGGCTCAGCCTCGCGGTATGGATCGTCTTCCTTGGCTTGCAGCCCGCCTAAAATCTCCAACGCACCACGCGCGAATTTGGGATAGATCAACATATTCTGCAACGAAACCAGCAAGCTATCGCGGCCAAACGGAGCGACGAACCAGGGCACTCCGGCAGCAGGCATAAACACCGTATGGTTCGTTCCTCTGATCGGCAAACGGAGCGCGGCCATGTCCTCCAGCGCTTGCCGAAACAGGCGATAGAATTCTTCGTTGCATGTCTCAATCTTGGCCACCGTCCTCAGCCATCGCGGCTGCGCCTCGGAATGACGAGACTTGTGGCTCGTCCCGACACAATGGCGCGGCGCGTGGAAGAGGTGCTCTCCGTCCTCGAGTTCATAGAGCAGGCAAGCGTGCCAAGCCTCCATTGGTTGAAGGGCGGCTTCAATACTGAGCCGCCCATTGGCGAGAACGGCCTTGCTTGGCGCGCGAGCGACCAGGGTGGTCACGGCACGATGAAAATCGCGGTTTGAATATGCGGTGCGAAGCCGTTGCCGTCGCTCCGACCACTCAGTGGTGATCTGGCCGCGGCGGACGATGTGGTCCGATCTAACCTCGAAGACGTCGGCGAAGTCGCATCGGAAGGCGACCTCAAGCTGAAAACGGACCGGTTGCATGCCGTTATTGGTGATTTCGAGATCTTCGTGTAGGCCGCCGCCGATTGATCGGCTGATCGTGAGGCCCAGTGTGCGCGGCGCAATCGGTCCATCCTCGGTGAGAATGCACTTGTTAGTGAGAAAGATGCGTGCAGAGTAATAGCTGATCGGGCCGCCGTTCAGCAGGTCCCACGGTTCACCGTTCGCGTAAATCGCCCAATTGCTGATGATCCGCGTGTCAAGAAAGTACAGGCCTTTTTCACTCGGCCAGGTGATCTGCCCGTCCAGCCCGGTGACAAGCACAGTCTGGCCCTGGTGGATGGCTATCTGGGGTGGGCCAACCTGAACCTTGAACGACAACGATGTGATCCTCTTGGCTGCACTCGGCGGGCGCGACGTGGCCGAGTTCATGCGCAACGCGTGTGCATGCTGTGCCGATCATGGTGCGACGGAAGTCAACGCAAGGTTGCGATTGACCCGTCGCTGTCTAAACTCGCGGGCGCTGCTTGTCGTTTGACGGCATCGTTTCCGGCATCAAAAACCAAACGACGAGGACCAGGCTCAGCGCTACGCACGCAATACTGACGAACCCGATCGCGCCGCCAAAGTTTCCGGAGACGAGGCTGAAGAATGTCGTGCTGAGCGATGCGCCGACGCCGGCGAGCGTCCCAACGAAGCCCTGCGCCAGGTTGAATCGGCCAGTGCCCTTGGTGAGATCAGCAACAATTAGTGCTGTGAGCACCCCCAATGTACTGCCGCTGATACCGTCGAGCAGTTGAATGAAAAGGAGCAACCATGGATTGACGGTTATCGCGAACAACAACGCCCGCACGGTCAAAGCGCTGAACCCCAATAAGAGCAACGGTCGGCGACCCCAATTTTGAGCCTCTCGCCCTGCCCACGGTGCGGTCAGTGCGACGACGATTTGGGGTACGATGATCAGCGTTGAGACAATGAGCGGGGCACTGGTTCCATTCCGATATACAAGTTCTTCCCCTGCGAGCGGCAACAGAGAGGCGTTCGCGAACTGGAACAAAAACAAGCAGCCGCCAAATATGAGCAAGCCGTCGTTCTTACATAGCATCAGGCGTCGTGTTCTCGGGGGCGGCGTGGGTGCGTGGTGATCGGCTTGTCCGCAAGCGCGACCGAAGTGGATTTCAGTCGAACGAATGAGGGATAGAGCCAGAAGAAGCGGAAGCACGAGGGCAGCAGAGGCGAGGAATATCGCTTGATAAGACAGAAAATAGCCGATAGCGCCCATCACACCGGTGGTTGTCAGGATCCCTGCAGACGCGAAGCGTTGATTGCGTCCAAGCCGTTCGGCAAGAGCCGAGTGACCGACTAGACCTAGGCTGATTGCTGCGATAGCTGGCCCGAGAAGCCCGCCGGTCAGCCCTTGCAGCACCAGGGCAGCAAAAACCACAGGACGGTTTGGCCATAGTGCGATCAGGAAGGCGCTGACCGCAACCACGATTCCACCCAGAGCGATCAGAAACCGCTTCGACCGGCTGACGTCGATCAGCTCGCCTCCGGGAAGCTGGCTCAACAAGCCCGCCAGGCCGCCGACACTCAGGACGAAGCCAATGTTCTGTTGAGTCCATTTCTCATCAGCCAACAGCACTGCGACAAACGGACCGAACCCCGACTGCATTCCCGCAAGAAAGAAATTGATCCCGTCGAGGCC
>Ga0066903_100002347_pt1 | contig 14736 bp, 13 predicted proteins | sample PanSoiMetaGPlot1_FD_67491 | JGI IMG/M metagenome (GOLD analysis project Ga0066903, IMG submission 67491) | Tropical forest soil microbial communities from Panama analyzed to predict greenhouse gas emissions - Panama Soil - Plot 1 (version 2) | ecosystem: Environmental > Terrestrial > Soil >...
AAATTACATCGAGCCTCTCAAAAAGCTTTCACACGGCCAGCCGACGGGTGCTGGTTCAAGACACGCTTGTCGCGTTAGCACAGAGCCGGGCACCGATGGCGTCGAGAATGAGTTCATGCGCCTGATCGACGATATCGTCCATCGAGGGCGTCCGCGAAAACATTGCCATCCCCCGTGCAAGAATCTCGTGCCGAGTCGGCAAATGCGGCAAATGCAGGCCCGTAAGCACTTCTGCTGCGCGTTGCTGCGTGGCGGCGAGCTTGTTTTCGAGCACGGAGAGGGCCGGTCCGCCGATCGTCGTCCCGATGATAGCAGCGATATGGTCTGGGTTGAAGCTGGCCGCGAGCTGCGCGGCGGCCCGACCGATGACCCGTGAGCCCAGTCGATGCTCGTTGCGCAGCACCACATCCGGCGGTGTCTTCAGGTCTGACACGAGCCGAACCCACGATAGTCCTTTCAAGATGTAGTATGTGGGGTCGATCTCCCACCACCTGAAGCCTTGCCTCACGCTACTTTGGTACGCATGATGGTTGTTGTGCCAACCCTCGCCCATCGTAAAAAGGGCTAGAAACCAATTGTTTCGCGAATCATCGCCGGTGACGTATCGCTTCCTCCCTTGCACGTGTGCGAGTGAGTTGATGCAAAAAGTGGCGTGATAGACAAGAACAGTGCTCCAGAAGAAGCCGACGACTAAGCCCGGCGCTCCTCCAATCAGCAAACAGAGCAGGGCGAGAATGCTCGCGGGGACGAGCTCGTGTCTGTGCAACCACATCAGCTCGGGATAACGCGCAAAATCGGCAACCTTCAAGAGATCAGTTGCGTCATGCTTACGCGCGAAGATCCACCCGAGATGGCTGTAGAAAAAGCCCTCGTGCCGTGGCGAATGCACATCGAGCTCGGTGTCGGAGTGCAGATGGTGATGGCGGTGTTTAGCCGCCCACCATAACACGCTCTTTTGGGCCGTGCTCTGGGACAACACAGCAAGCGCGAGTTGGAATGCCCGGCCAGTCGAGTAAGCGCGATGCGAAAAATATCGATGGTATCCAGCACTGATCGCAAAGATGCGCAGCCAGTAAAGCACTGCGCATATCCAGACAGACCGCCAAGTGATCCCGGTCCAAAGGGCCGCAATGCACGCCAAATGCACCAGCACAAACGGAACGGCCGACGGATACATAATATCCGCATGCTTGCTGTCGATTGCGGTCTTCGGACTGCTCATGGCGGTCAGACGCTTTCTCGCCCGTTGCTCTTCTTCGCCACAGCACTGGATGCTGCGAAATAGGACGCGGGCACTCACGCCACGTCCATCTGCCTCGCTCGCCTAGCCTTGTGCGACGGCAGACGTAGGAGCCGCTTACCCTTCGTCGGTTTCATCACCTGCGATGATCCTTTCCAAACCTCGAATGCGGGCCGCTCCCGGCTGTTCAATCGCGATCAAACAAGCTCGAGGTGCTTGACGGCCGCAAGGAGCACGTAACGCCGGTCCGGATGCGCGGAACATAGTGCTGCGTGCTCAAGTTGTTCGGACAATTGCTCCCGTAGGAGCCTGACGCTGTTCGGAGCAATGCCTGCCGCCTCCAACTCAAACTGGCGTAGCAGCTCCCGCAACCTTTCCAGCGACCCTGAACAGGGCTGGCTCTCCTGCGCAAGCTCGAGGATCAGTCGATGATAGCGTTGGTATAATTCTCTTGACTGCACAGTTCTATCCACGACCGAGCACTGTCGATCACCCGCTCAATTCCTTGGTTTACGACGGTGCGGCACGGCCTACGAGCCACCTTCCCAAATTGGGGGGGTCTGACCGCAAGAGACATGCTTGACGCATAACTATAAGCACATTACGCGTCCAATGTCACGGTAAAAGTGGTACCCATGGCTGCGACTCCGACGGCCCAAGATGCTCCGGCTGATCCCCGTCGCCAACGTTTGTCAACAACTTGTGCGATTTCCATCGATTCTAGCAAAATACGCTTTAAAAGTAATTGTTGAGTTGGTATAATGCATGTAATATAGGACCTCGTACAACCCGCGGGACTCGGGTAGTCGAGGGATCACGCATGATCACAGCCGCGCAGATGCGAGCAGCGCGGGCGCTGCTCAACATGGATCAGCGCCTCCTCGCCGAGCTTTCGGGACTGTCGCTTCCGACGATCCAGCGAATGGAGGCGAGCGAAGATACGATCCGAGGCAACGTCGACTCGCTCATGAAGCTGATCGCAGCCTTGGACGAAGCCGGCGTCGAGCTGATAAACGATGGCGCCGTGAGCCATGGTGGGGGCCGGGGTGTAAGACTCAAGGAGACGCGAAGAGACAGGGAAGGTCTCAGGCGAAGAGGCCCAATGTCGCCTGGCTCTCCTGGTCCTCGGGCAGCTTAAGCGCTTATCGCCATGCCGCTCAGCGTCACAATGTCCTGCGTGGCGATCCTGCTCGTTGCAACATGCGTTGCCATCGCGATCAGCCGAATGCAGGCCGCCAGCTCGTTCGTCTACGGCCTGACCCTCCTGTCATCTCTAACGGCTCTTTTCGCCGCGCTCGTCCACCTGATTGGAGGCGCGCCGATGTCCTTAATGGTAACACTGCCACTTGGCCTGCCATGGCTGGGAGCGCATTTCCAAATGGACGCGCTGGCCGCGTTCTTCATCATCGTTGTCAATCTAGGGGCTGCCGTCGCAAGCCTGTTCGCGCTCGGTTATGGCCGGCATGAAGACGAACCACATCGCGTGCTCCCGTTCTACCCGGCATTCGTTGCTGGCATGAATCTCGTGGTGCTTGCTGACGATGCTTTCACTTTTCTGGCTTCCTGGGAGTTTATGTCGCTTTCGTCGTGGTCGCTGGTCATGGCCCATCATCGCGCCCGCGACAACACGCAAGCGGGATATGTTTACCTCGTTATGGCCAGCTTCGGTACGTTCGCGCTTCTGCTGGCCTACGGTATGCTTGCAGGACCTGACGGCAGCTACGCCTTCGCCGCGATGAGGGCGAACCACCCCTCGTCGGGGATCGCGACTGTCGTCCTCATCCTTGTCCTGGTTGGTGCCGGATCGAAGGCGGGTCTCCTTCCGCTTCACGTCTGGCTGCCACTCGCACATCCAGCCGCCCCCAGCCAGGTCTCGGCCCTGATGAGCGGCGTCATGACCAAGGTCGCGGTCTACGCCTTCGTGCGCATCGTGTTCGATCTACTCGGACCGCCCGCCTGGTGGTGGAGTATGGTTGTGCTCGCGTTTGGTGGCGTCACAGCAATGATGGGGGTCCTCTATGCGTTGATGCAACATGATCTGAAGCGGCTGCTCGCCTATCACACGGTCGAGAATATCGGCATCATCTTCATCGGCCTCGGCCTCGCGTTGGCCTTCGCGGCTCATCGCATGCCGGCGGCGGCGGCCCTGGCGCTGACTGCAGGGCTTCTTCATGTGTTCAATCATTCCGTGTTCAAGAGCCTGCTGTTCTTCGGCGCGGGCGCCGTGCAGACGAGTACCGGCGAACGCGATATGGAGCATCTTGGCGGCCTCATTCATCGCATGCCGATGACCGCGTTCGTATTTCTTGTAGGCTGCGTCGCCATCTCGGCCTTGCCGCCGTTCAACGGCTTCGTGTCCGAGTGGCTCACGTTCCAGGCGATCCTGCTGAGCCCGCAGCTGCCTTCGTGGGGATTAAAGCTCCTGGTGCCTGCTGTTGGCGGTCTGCTAGCGCTCTCCGCTGCGCTTGCCGCGGCCTGTTTCGTGAAAGCCTTCGGCGTGGCCTTCCTCGGCCGGCCGCGCACCGACGCGGCCGAGCGCGCCCGAGAGACTGACAAGTGGTCACTAAGTGCGATGTTCTTCTTAGCTGCTCTCTGCCTCGTCGCCGGAATCCTGCCCGGCCCCTTCATTGATACACTGGCGCCGGTGGCAAAGGGTCTTGTCGGCGATCGAATGCCGACACAGACCGCCGTGGAGTGGCTTTCGATTGTACCCATCGCCGAGAGCCGCAGCTCGTACAACGGGATGCTCGTATTCCTTTTCATGGCGATCTCCGGAACGCTCGCGGCTTTTGCGATTCACCGTCTTGCCTCCAATGCGCTGCGGCGTGCCCCACTATGGGATTGCGGGTATCCCGATGCGGGCTCGGCGACGCAATACACCGCGGGGAGCTTCGCTCAACCGATCCGGCGCGTGTTCGGCACCGTCGTGTTCCGCGCCGGCGAACACGTTGAAATGCCACCACCCGGCGACGGTCGCCCGGCACGCTTCAACGTCGATCTGCGTGATCTGATCTGGGACACGCTCTATGCGCCGGTCGCCGACGGCGTCGTGTTCGCTGCCGATCGACTCAACCACCTCCAGTTTCAGACCATTCGCCGATATCTCAGTCTCGTCTTCCTCGCCTTGGTGTCACTGCTATTGCCGCTCGCCATATGGCCATGATCCGCGATTTCACCCTCCAAGGCGCGCAGATGTTGCTGGTGCTCCTACTGGCTCCGCTATTGACTGGATTTGTGCGCAAGGTGAAAGCCCGGTTCCAACGCCGCCTTGGCCCGCCGCTGATCCAACCCTACCGTGACCTGATCCGGCTGATGCGGAAGGAAGTCGTGCTTGCGGACAATGCCTCCTGGTTGTTCCGCATCAACCCCTACCTGATATTCGCCGCCACGTGGGTCGCGGCCGCCCTGGTGCCAACTTTCAAGACCGGGCTCTTGTTCAGTTGGTCGGCGGACCTGATTGCTCTCATTGCACTGCTCGGAAGCGCGAGGTTCTTCCTCGCCCTTGGGGGCCTCGACGTCGGCACCAGCTTCGGCGGCATCGGCGCGAGCCGCGAGATGATGATTGCCTCGCTCGCGGAGCCAGCGATGATCATGATCGTGTTCACGCTCGCGCTGGTAGCGGGCTCGACCCAGCTTGCAACCATGGCTGCATACATGAACTCTCCGGAAGTTGGCTTGCGAATGTCATTGGCGTTGGGTCTGGTCGCCCTGATCATGGTCGCTATCGCGGAGAACGCCCGTATCCCAATCGACAACCCAGCCACGCACCTTGAGCTCACCATGGTCCACGAGGCGATGGTGCTTGAATATTCAGGCCGCCATCTGGCGTTGATCGAGTTCTCAGCGTCGCTCAAGCTCTTGCTCTACATATCGCTTCTCGCCTGTTTGTTTGCGCCCTGGGGGCTGGCAGTGACCAAGGCGGATTCGATCTCCCTCGCGATCGGCGTGCTCGCCTATCTCGGCAAACTTCTGGTCAGCGGATTTCTGCTCGCCTTGTTCGAGACGACGATTGCCAAGATGCGGGTATTTCGCGTGCCGGAATTTCTCGGCGCAGCGCTGATGCTGGGGCTGCTCGGCACGTTGTTACTGTTTGTTTCACGGAGCTTCTAGATGCGCGGCCTTGTTTTCGATATCGCTCACGTGCTCGCCGGCACCCTTGTGCTCGTGAGCTTTCTTGAGCTTTACCAGGATCGACTCTACGCGCTCCTCAACGTCTTCGCACTCCATGCCCTGGTGCTGGCTCTCTCGGTCGCCTGGCAAGCCTACATACAGAACGCCCCGCACCTCTACATAACCGCTTCGATTGCGCTGGTGTTCAAAGCAATCATTATTCCGGTCTCCTTGCATCGAATCATCGTTCTCTTTGGTATTCACCGCGAGATAGAGACTGTAGGCGGCGTCGGCCTCACCATGCTTGCCGGCATCGGGCTTGTAGCATTATCGATGGTCGTGATGCTCCGAGTAACCGCTGGAGACGACCCGCTCACACGCGAGGATCTGGCCTTCGCACTATCGGTCGTGTTGCTCGGGCTCCTTATGATGGTGACACGGCGCAACGCGGTGAGTCAGGTCATCGGCTTCATGTCGATTGAGAATGGACTCGTGCTCGCTGCAACCGGGGCGAAAGGCATGCCGCTGGTGGTAGAGATTAGCGTCGCATTCTCGATCCTCGTTGCCTTTATCGTCGTCGGCATCTTTCTTTTTCGCATCCGCGAACGCTTCGACACGGTAGACCTGCGAGCGCTTGACCGCTTCCGCGGAGAGCAAGGATGAATCGGGGGTCATTCGACGCCGTTGCAACGATTCTGTTGATTCCGGCTTGCTCAGCTGCTCTGCTGGCGGTGCTGCCGGGTTATCGCCTCACGGCCCGCCTCAACATCCTGGCGGCCCTAGTCACATTTCTCTCGGCGCTTTCGTTGGTCTTCTACAGACCGCATCCAAATCCGTATTTCCTCGTCGACGACCTGAACAATGTCTTCATCGTCTTGACGAATTTCGTCGCGCTTACGACCAGCGTCTTTAGCGCCAGTTACATTGGGCATGAGCTCAAGAGCGGTCGACTAACGCCAACCTATCTGCGCTTCTATCATGCCATGTATCAGGCCCTGATGGTCGCCATGAACCTCGCGTTGGTGGCTAACAACATTGGACTGATGTGGGTGGCAATCGAATTTGCCACGCTGACGACGGTGCTTATGGTTGGCATCTATCGCACCCACGAGGCGCTCGAGGCCGCCTGGAAGTACTTTATTCTCGGCAGCGTTGGTATCGCGCTTGCCTTGTTCGGTACAATCCTGGTCTACCTCGCGGCGCAACCGGTCATCGGCGAGGGTCTTGATGCAATGGTCTGGACCAATCTGATAACACGCGGAGCGGCGTTCGACCCCGCGTTGCTCAACCTCGCCTTCGTGTTCCTGTTGCTCGGCTATGGCACGAAGGTTGGGCTGGTGCCGCTGCACGCCTGGCTTCCTGACGCCCACGCCGAGGGCCCGACCCCGATTTCGGCAGTCTTATCCGGACTCCTGCTTAATGTCGCGCTCTATGCGGTGTTACGCTTCAAGATGCTGCTCGCCGTCAATCTCGGTGCCCTCGCGCCAGGACCGCTGATGGTGACGATGGGGTTGATCTCGCTGATCTTCGCGACATTCATGCTTTACCGTCGGCGCGACATAAAGCGGATGTTTGCCTATTCATCGATCGAGCACATGGGCATCATCACCTTCGCGTTTGGGATGGGAGGGCCGCTTGCCAATTTCGCGGGGCTGCTGCACATGACGATGCACTCATTGACGAAGTCTGCAATCTTCTTTGCGGTTGGCCACATCGCCCAAGTAAAAGGCACGCAGAAGATCGCAGACATCGGCGGCCTTACTGAGACCAATGCAAGGCTTGGCTGGGCCCTTGTTCTTGGCGTCGTCGCGATCGCTGGGCTGCCGCCGCTCGGAATTTTCATGAGCGAGTTCTTGATTGTGAGTTCGACCTTTGCTCGCAATCCAGCGCTCGCGATCCTGCTGGTTATCGGACTGCTGGTCGGCTTGGCCGCGATGTTCATTCGATTGAACGCCATCGCTTTTGGTGAGCCTCGCGGTGCCAGTACCGAAACCGAGGGGTCGTATATGCCGATGTTCGCCCACTTGACGCTGGTGTTCGCCGCTGGTGTCTACCTGCCGCCGCAACTAGTCATATGGTTCCAGAACGTGGCGAGGCTGTTGGGGTAGAGGAAGAGGCGCAACAATGGTGTCACTGCTTAGTGAGATTCTTGCCGCGGGTTCCCCGGTCAAAGCGCAGCGCCCCTGGCCGCGTGCAATCGTTGCCCCGAGCGTCTGGAATTTGGCAAGCGAGCACCTGGCAAACGGCCGCTTAACACTGCTTGGTCTTTGGGGCGAAGTGCGAACTGTCCACATGGCGCTGCTCAATGCGGAGCCCTTCGAAGTCGGCGTCGTCAGCGTAGAAGCCACGGATGGAACTTTCCCATCAGTCGGCGCCGTTCATGCACCCGCCATTCGCCTCGAGCGAGCGGTCCATGATCTCTATGGGTTGAAACCCATTGGTCTTGCCGACCAACGTTCTTGGCTTGATCATGGCCGTTGGGGCGTAAAACAACCACTCGGAGCCCAAGTGGCAACGCCGCCCTCTGGCGCGCCGTACCTGTTTTTGCCTGCTCATGGTGAGAGCTTGCATCAGATTGCGGTCGGGCCGGTGCATGCCGGCATCATCGAGCCAGGGCATTTTCGGTTCACCGCGAATGGCGAGACGGTGGTGCGCCTCGAACATCGCCTCGGTTATGTCCACAAGGGCATCGAATCGCTCATGGTCGGAGCAGACCTGGATCGTGCCTCCCGACTGGCTGGACGGACTTCAGGGGACAGCACCGTTGCCTACGCCCTGGCGTTCGCGCACGCGGTCGAGGCAGCGCTCAACATCCAAATTCCGCCGCGGGCCGCATGGTTGCGCGCCTTGATGGCAGAGCTCGAACGTCTTGCCAATCACTTTGGCGATTTTGGCGCAATCTGCAATGACGCATCGTTCTCAATAATGCACGCCAAATGTGGAGCCCTGCGCGAGCGAGTCCTGCGCACTGCCGCCGCCGGCTTCGGCCATCGGCTGATGATGGACAGCGTTGTTCCTGGCGGCGTTTCCGCCGACTTAAGTCCAGATGGCGCGACGGAAGTGAGGAAATTACTCAAGGAGATTGCGCGCCAGTTTCCTAAACTTGTGGAGCTCTACGATAAAACGGCATCGCTTCAGGATCGCACAACAGCAACCGGTACCCTAAAGCCGAGTTTTGCACGACAATATGGTGCCGGCGGGTATGTTGGTCGCGCATCCGGCCGTGCGTTCGATGCGCGCAGAGACTTCGCCTATTCGCCATACGATGAACTCGAATTTGATGTCCCAGTTCTCGACTGCGGTGATGTCAATGCGCGCGTGTGGATCCGCCTTCGAGAGATCGAACAGTGCGCGGCTTTGATCGAGCAAGTCCTCAGCCGGCTGCCGGGAGGAGCCGTGCGAGTCCTTGCTGAGACGGCAACCAGGCATATTGCTGAAGGCATCGGAATCGCTGAGGGCTTCCGCGGGGACGTTCTGGCCTGGGTCCGGATCGACAGCGCGGGTCGCATCGCTCGATGCCACTTGCGGGATCCGTCCTGGTTCCAATGGCCGCTTCTGGAGGCCGCGATCGAAGGCAATATCGTCGCGGACTTCCCAATCTGCAACAAATCGTTCAACTGTTCCTATTCCGGGCACGACCTATAGGCTCGACCTCATGCGCAAGCTCTTGTTCGAGAGTTTGGTCGAAAGGCCTCTCACTGAAGCATCGTCCTCTCCGTGTTCCACGCTATTGGCGGAGCTTGCTTCAAGCCTCGACCGGGCGGCACGGCAACGACTTGGTCACAGCCTCTCGATACGTGAGGTCGATGCTGGATCCTGCAATGGTTGTGAACTCGAAATCCACGCGCTCAACAACGTCTTCTACGATCTCGAACGGTACGGTCTACGCTTCGTCGCCTCGCCTCGGCACGCCGACGTGCTGCTGGTAACGGGGCCGGTCACGAAGAATATGCGCGAGGCGTTAGAGCGCACGTACGATGCGACGCCGAACCCAAAGTGGGTCATCGCAGTCGGGGACTGCGCAGTGGACGGTGGCCTGTTCGCCGGAAGCTATGCGGTCACCGGGGGGGTTTCTGCCGTAGTCCCGGTCGATCTGCACATCCGAGGCTGCCCCCCCACCCCGCTTCGGCTGCTTGAAGGGTTACTCACGCTCTTCGTATCGCCGAAAGCAATTGTCAGACGGTGAACGGAGGTGCGCTACCGCGGCTGATGTCCTTCAATGCGCGTTCGCTCCGTTCCCGGCAAGCCACCGTCCTGCGAGGACGAGCGCGCCTAACTGGCCGAAATCCTGCAGGGCGCGAAGTGACCGTCCATGGGCTTTCCGGTTGACAATCGAGCCTTGGCCCGTCTCCCACAGCCTGGGCCAGGTCGGAGGGCGGGGTGATCGGTTTCTAGCGCAACTCGATGCGCCGGTAAGCCCAGTACGAAGCTACGCATCATACTAACGCGCAAAGCCCCTGGGAAGGCTGAGGCGCAAGATTGATGGCCGATGACACACTTCCCCGGCCGAGGACCCGCGGCGCGCGATCGGAGATTATGCAATTTCTACAGCAATGGAGCAGCGAGTTGCTCTCCGAACGCGAAGTTGAGACTGGGGATGCCGGAGCAGGTGCCGCTCCTGCTGATCGGTCGCTTGGCAAGCGATGCATCGTATCAGGGTAAAGCTGTTGGCATGGCCTTGGTATCAGATGCTCTGCGGCGTTGCCTTGCCGCTTCAGATAGCGTCGGCGCGCGCTGTCGTCGCACATGCCATAGACGATGATGCCCTAGGCTTTTGTCGACCTTGCGGTTTCCTGTCCTCACCTCTGGGTGGACGTGTCGTGGTAATGCCGATAGAGACCGTGCGCTCGTTGTTTGCCACGGACTGACTCGCACTACCAGTAAGGCGATCCATTACTGCCTCAGTCGCTGGAATGCGTTCACTCGTTTCCTCGACGACGGACGACTGTTCATGTCAAACAACGCCTGTCCCGATCGGAAACTCAAATTGGCTGATGGTCTGCTGCGAATCGGCTGATAATCGCTCCAATCAGCGATCTCTACCGATTGATCTGCTGCTCGCTATGCAGCGCGGACGCCTCGATCACTGAATAAGGAGGGGCCCGCCGCGCTCATCGCGGGTCCCGCGGCGCTGCGGCGTTCGACACCGTCTCATTCAGAGCCCGATCATGCCCGCCGGCAACGATGCTGGCTGGCGCGGGCGTGAGGTGCGTGTCCGCTTCGATCTGCTCCAGGGTGCGCCCCTTAGTCTCCGGCACCAGCAGGACGACGAATCCCAGTGCGAGTATGCTCAGGATCGCGTAGATCAGGAAAGCGCCGGCGCTGCCGAGGGCGGCCGCCATATCGAGAAAGGTCGCGGAGACGAGCAGGTTGAAGCTCCAGTTGGCGACCGCCGCAAGGCTCATCGCCCGCCCACGTAGTGCTAGCGGAAAGATCTCCGCGATCAGCAGCCAGAATACCGGCCCGAGGCCGATCGCGAAAAAGCCGATGTAAGCTGCGACCGATGCCACCGCGACCCAAGCGAGGTGCCCGGACGCGCCGGCATGGAAGGCGCCCGACAGGATGAGCAGGGAGATCGTCATGCCGCCGAGGCTCCACCCGAGCAGCGGCCGGCGGCCCACGCGGTCGATCAGCCCAATCGACAGGATCGTCATCACGAAATTGACCAAGCCCACGCCCGCCGTGGCCAGGATGGATGTCGCCGCCGACGACAGACCGGCGGCCTGGAAGATTGTCGGCGCAAAATAGATCACCGTATTGACCCCGGTGATCTGCTGAAACATCGCCAACCCGACGCCGACGAGGAGCGGTCGACGCAGCCGCGGCGACAGCAGGTCCGAAGCGGGTGCCAGGGTTCGTCCTTCTCGGGCGATGTCCGTGCGCAGTTCAGTGAGCTCCGCCGAGACGTCGGTATGGCCGCGCAGGCGCCGCAGTACCGTGCGGGCATCGTGGATCCGGCCGTGTCCCGCGAGCCAGCGCGGGCTTTCCGGAAGGGCCCACATCCCCACCATGAGGATGACGCCGGGCAGTGCACCCAGCGCCAGCATCCAGCGCCATCCCTCCGGCGAGCCGGCGAGCGAAAAGTCAACCAGATAGGAAATGAGGATGCCTGCCGTAATGCAGAGCTGGTTGAGGGACACTATCGCCCCGCGGTCGCGGGCCCGGGAGATCTCGGCAAGGTAAAGCGGCGTCAGCATCGACGCGACCCCGATCGCGAGTCCGACAATGAAGCGGCCGATCAGCAAGGTCACGACGACCTGGGCGACGCCGGAGATGACGGCACCCACAACGAACAGCCCGGCGGCGCCGAGGATCACGGTGCGGCGTCCGGCGCGGTCCGACAGTAGCCCGGCGGTCGCGGCGCCCAGTGCGGCGCCCGCGAGGGCGATCGCGACGACGACCCCCTCCGTGGTCGGCGACAGGTCCATCACTTTGCGAATGAACAGAAGCGCGCCCGAGATCACCCCGGTGTCGTAGCCAAACAGCAGGCCCCCCAATGCGGCAACGGCGGCGATCACATAGAACGACATGGTATGGCCTCCGAGATTGCCAAGGGAGTTTGGTCCGCGTGCCCGACCGGGACATCGGGAGGCCCCCCGTGATGTTGGCTTTTTCCGCGATCGCGTTCATCGCGGATCCGCCTGGACAATCGGCCGTCTTCTGTACGCTCGAGCTCCAAAAGGCTCACCCGTTCAATCCCGCAGCGTGAGTATAGCAGCTGATGTGTTTCAGGACGCCGACGATTTCATGGGCGGCGAACGCTTCGGCCCAAAAAATGTCCACACGAAGGAGGGTGCCGACCACAGCCTTACCTACCTCAGTCGGTCGCGATCCTTGACGGCGACGTCCAGCCGGCCCAGCTCAAACCTAGCCGGATTGCGAAGCCAGATGTCCGAGAGCTGCTCCAAAAGGTCACCGCACGCTACCCGGCCGAGGTCACCGTTCGGCTCAAGAGCGGCCAGTCGTTCACCCACGAGGTCTTAGCCTAGAAAGGCAGCTCAAACCGACCCTTTATCGGGAGCGAGATCGAGGAAGTTCGACAAGCTCACGGCTGGTAACGCCACCGAGAAATCGCGCCAAAAGATCTAGAATGCCGTGCGTTCGCTCGAGAATATCCAGGTCAGCGACTTGGTGAAAGTGCTCAACGAACTCTACACAAGCCGCAAGCTCGCTGAAGGAAGCGACCAGTACCATCCCTGGGCCGCCGTACCTGCGACACGAATGGCGTCCGGGAAAGCAAATTTCGTTTATTCAGTTTGAAATTTTCACACTGCGATCGAGGACAAGAAGCGTAACACGTCAATCTCATGACGAGAGCAACTGACTCCACACCGGAGGTTCTATTTTACTCTTCAGTAGCTAATTGAAATCATTGGTGGGCGCGCACGAGGACTCGAACCTTGGACCCGCTGATTCAGAGTCACCGGGAAACTGTGAAATACCAAAGCTCATTCCAACAATTTACTGCTCGGCGGGGTATTGAAGGTTCAGCTGAATTCCGGACAGTCAGAATGCGCAACGTCCACATTCGTCAAAGCACGACGTCACGGAGCATTGCTATTGCTATATCATGTGGCGACGCTACCTGCCCTTTCGGTCGAGTCGACGGAAAATCTTCAAGGTAACGACGCTTCTTTAAAGATCTGCGCGCTCGCGCATCATCCGCCGATACATGGCCGGAATGTGCCACTCTGCGGACATTGGCATTTCAAGCCCCGGCATAGACATCGCCCTTCGCGCGAGCGGCCAACAGCCTGCGCTTTCTCTCCCCTTTTCCGCCGGCCGCTGAGCGATGGGCATTCACATGTGTGGCGACGATCATGCATCGGTCGCCGACCACTGCACAAACCCTCGCCATTGTGAACCATTTCACTGATCGCCGCTCGTTTCAGTGGCATGAATAGTGAAGCCGTCTTCCGTCCGCGTATCCGCTGCTGGATCTCGGGCGGCGGCTCGCTATGGATTCGCCCACCCTGACGATGTCATAGCTCCGATCAAAGGGCGATGAGGGGCAACATGCACCTATTCGATCGACATCGCACGAAGTGGACGGTAGTGGTCGATCGTCCGCGGGCGGTCGCTACGCTTACGCTGTTCGACACTCAGGCCGAGGCCGATGCGGAGATTATCCGCCTACGCCAAGACGGAGTGGCGCACGTGTTTGCGCTGCCACCGGTAACGCTTGGCTCGGTTGACCAACCATCGGCGCATAGCTTGACACTCCCATGAGTGACACACCACGCCGATTGCCGCCGTCCTTTAAGGGCGTCGCGTCAGGCCGCACTTGAGTGCGTGACACGCCGCGGCTCTATAATCAGTTGGCGGACGATCACGATCGCGCGAGATCGGCGCCGAGTCTGGCGCGGCTGGCTTGGTTGGAACGCCCCGACCCTGACTTAATCAACGAGGACTAAGATTGCGGGGCGGGAAGCGGCTCGACCTGCTGCGGGGCGCGATGCCGCCTGAGGTGGTTGCGGCGTTGCTCGCTCGCTTGCCGAGTTGGCGATCCCGGTCGGCTTGTGAGCACTGCGTCGACGCGAGCTCCGTAGTCAAACCGTCGATGCATTACCGCACGTGTCCCGCGGATCGAGAGCCTGAGGCGTCCCGGTACGGCGGGATGGTGCGGGGGCGCTTTTGCACCAAGCTCTTCGCCGTGGCATCGGGTGGGTGTCTCGAGAGAGGCTTCAGCCCTCACAACTACCGGCATGCGGCCGTGGAGGCCGATCAATGAGCACTACCGGTCCCGTATCATTCCAGTCTAGCTTGCCCGTGAGGCTAAAGGGAGTATGCAATGATTGTCACGCTCCCGAAACTTGCCGCGGAGGCCGTAGGATCGATCCTGGGCCTCCGACATGCAGCGCGCCTATGGATCCTCCCACGCGCGCTTGACAAGCCGAAGTCCTCGTTCTTCGCCACCAGCTCAATATTCTGCGCCGTAGATCGCCGAAGCGGGTGGCCCTTGGCAAAGTCGATCGTCTGGTACTTCGCGGGCTCTATCGGTTGTCTCCCACGGTGCTGAATGCGCTAAAGATCCTCCAGCCCGAGACCGTAATCCGTCGGCATCGCGCTGGCTGCGCCAGCAGTTAGTCGTGCTGCAGCGTTGACATCCGCGGCCTCGCCTGAGCGACACTGATCGGCCGCTTTTGGATTCTGGCAAGTCGATGGTTCAGCGATTGGCGTCATCCGTTGCTGATCGTGAAACCGGAAACAGTTCTGAGCTGGCAGCAAGCGGGTTGGAGGGCGTACTGGAGGTGGGGATCTTCTCGTCAAGCAAGAGGCGGTCGCCCGGCGATCCGGGGCCAGCTTCGAGCTCTGATCGGACGCATGGCTGCCGAGAATCGCCTTTGGGGTCAAAAGCGCATTCAGGCCGAATTGGCAAGGTTAGG
>Ga0066903_100002348_pt1 | contig 14736 bp, 11 predicted proteins | sample PanSoiMetaGPlot1_FD_67491 | JGI IMG/M metagenome (GOLD analysis project Ga0066903, IMG submission 67491) | Tropical forest soil microbial communities from Panama analyzed to predict greenhouse gas emissions - Panama Soil - Plot 1 (version 2) | ecosystem: Environmental > Terrestrial > Soil >...
CGTTCGAATCGTCCGCTGGTTGCCGTAGAGCCGCTCGGGGTGATTGGGGACGCTGTCCGTGATCGGGTCCCAGGTCACCCAGTCAGGCCCCTGAACCGGGAGCTGGGTTCCGTTGACCAGATGGCCGGAGTACCACAGGCCGGCGGAGATCGCGTGATGCCACCGGACGTCCGCGAGCTCGGCTTCGATCCCCGTCGCCTCCGCTTGGGCGGAAGCTCTCACTCTGGCAGCGGCCGAGCGCACGTCGGCCTCGATCCCGTCCGCGGCAGGCGCGAACAGGTTGTCGAGCCGGTGGGTGAGGCTCGGCGGGTCTTCCTGCAAGGGCTGGGCGCCCCGTGCGGCGTCGCCGTGCCGTAGCCAGGCGATCGGCAGCATCGTGGCGGAGCCGACGACGAGCGCGACAGCCGGCACCGTGCGCGTGGCCAGCTGTCGGCGTCTACGCGAAACTCTGGCCGCGGCGCGCCGTCGCCGGGATGCCTCGAGCCCGTTGGGAGCCGGGAGGAACAGTGGCGGGTCGAGCGCTGGGCCCGCACCGGCCGTCGCGGGCAGCGCCTCGCGGAACCAGAGCACGTCTGCGTCCAGCCAGAGTTCTCCCGGACTCCAGGTCATGGATCGACCTCCTTCGCCCGACAGGCGGTATGTCCTTCGGCTGGACTAGCGCACGAGCTTGACAGGCCGGGGGACGCAGCCGACGATCCATCCCCGTGCTCGGCGGAGGAGACAACCGTTCGCCTCTCGGCCCATCGGGGTTCTTCATCCTGCGGACACCGCTCCTGCCTTTCCGTGAGCTCCTCGACTGGGCCGACGGCGCTGAGCGCGACCGCGGGCTCTTGCGCGCGAGGCTCCGCGAGATCGTCGACAGGCCCGAGGTTCGGGAGGCGATCTTCGTCTCGTCCCCTCTGCTCGAGGAGCTGATCGACGTCTGGAAGGCCGAGCCCGACTCGGAGCGGGGCAGGCAGTGCGAGCCGGCGCTCGTGCGCTTCCTGGCGCGGATGTGCGGCCGGCCGACGCCGTTCGGCCTGTTCGCAGGCGTCTCGCTGGGAACGGTCGGCGGCGAGACCCGGCTGACTCTGGAAGGCTTCGAGACGAGCCGCCGGCGGACGCGCCTCGACTCCTCGTATCTGGTCGAGGTCGTGGAGGGCCAGCTCGCGGCACCGGAGCAGCGCGAGGTGACGGACTATCGGCCGAACCCTTCGCTCTACCGGGTGGGCAACCGGTATCGGTACATCCGGAGCCGTCCGGGTGCCGAGGAGCAACGGCACGAGCTCGCCTCGATCCCGGAGTCGCCGGCGCTCGCGACCGTGATCGCCGCAGCAGCGAAGGGAGCGCCTCCGGCTCGCCTGGCCGAGGCAGTCGCAGGCGCGAGAGACGTGGTCGACGACCTGATCGAGCGACAGGTGCTCGTTCCCTCGCTGGCGCTGCAGCTCACCGGCGCGGACTCGACGTACGGGCTGGCGGACGCCGTGCCGGCTCTCCACGCGGCGCGGCGCGATCTCGAGGCGATCGACGCCGAGGGGCTGGGCGTCTCTCCCTGGCGCTACCGGTCGGTCGCCACCGAGCTCGACACGCTGACGGGGAAGCCGAGGCTCGAGTTTCTCTTCCAGGTCGACCTGGTCAAGCGCAGCCCGGGGGCGATGCTCGGCGACGAGGTCGTCCGCGAGATCCTGCGCGGAATCGAGCTCCGGAGCCGAATCGACCGCCCGGACGAGGACGCGGTGCTTCAGGAGTTCGTGGAGCGATTCGAGGCGCGCTTCGAGGGGAGAGCGGTACCGCTGCTCGAGGCGCTCGACCCGGATGTCGGCGTCGGCCTCGACGAGGAGCTCGAGTTCGAGCCGTTCGCCGCGGAGCTGCCGTCCTCCCCGCCCGCACCGGCGGCGACCTGGGGCCAGCGTGAAGAGCACCTCCTCTCGCGCGTGCTGGCCCTCCAGGCCGAAAGCAAGGACGAGCTCGTGCTCGACGCGCACGATCTCGCAGGGCTCGAGAATGCGGACGCAGCGCCGCTCCCGGATGCCTGCGCCGCGCAGGCGGTCGTCGCCGCCGCGTCCGAGGCGGAGCTCGCGAGCGGGCGCTTCCGCGTCCTCGTCGGCGCAGCGAGCGGCCCGTCCGGCGCCCGCTGGCTTGGCCGCTTCTGCCACGCGGACGACGACCTGCGGGCGGCCGTGGAGGGGCACCTGAAGGCAGAGGAGGCGCTCGAGCCGGATGCGGTCTTCGCCGAGATCGTGCACCTGCCGTGGATCCGCGACGGGAACCTCGTCGCCCGGCCGGTGCTCAGAAGCTGGGAGCTGCCGTGCCTGGACCGATCGGGAGTGCCGCCCGAGCAACAGGTCTCGCTCGACGACCTGCTCGTCTCGGTTGCCGACGACCGCGTCTCCCTCTGGTCGCGGCGGCTCGGCCGGCGTGTCGTGCCGCGTCTGACCAGCGCGCACGACTTCGAGAAGCGCGGAGCCCCCGTCTACCGGTTCCTCTGCCGTCTACAGGGACAGGGCCGTTCGGGCGAAGGGTCGTTCTGGGGGCCGCTCGCCTCCGCGCCGTGGCTCCCGCGCGTGCGTTCCGGCCGCGTCGTCCTCGAACGGGCGCGCTGGCGACTCGCAAGCGATGAGCTCCGCGATATCGAGGCACTTCAGGAGTGGCGGCGCTCTCGCCGCGTGCCTCGTCTCGTCTCCCTCGTCGGCCCCTGGTTCGAGCTCCCCACCGACCTTGACAACGTCCTCGCGGTCGAGGCGCTCGTCCAGGTGCTCCGCCGGCGCGGCGAGGTCGAGCTCGTGGAGCTTTTCCCGCCTCCCGACGAGCTGTGCGTCCACGGGCCGGAAGGCTCGTACGTCCACGAGGTGGTCGTGCCCTTCGTCCGCGCGGAAGCGACGGAGCCTGCGCCGCAACCGCCGTCCCAGGTGCTCGTCCGCAGGACGTTCCCGCCCGGCTCGGGATGGCTCTACGCACGAATCTTCACGGGCGAAGCGACGGCCGACGACGTCCTCCTCTCCGACGTCGCACCGCTCGTGCGGGAGCAGCTCGCCGCGGGCGCAGCCGACAGCTGGTTCTTCCTCCGCTACGGGGCCCCTGCCTATCACTTGCGCGTGCGGCTCCACGGCGACCCCGGCCGGCTGCAAGCAGCCGTCGAGACTGCCGGCGCCTCGGCGCTCGAGCGGGGGCTTGCCTGGTGCATCGAGCTCGGGACGTACGAGCGGGAGGTCGAGCGCTACGGCGGCCCGGAGGCAATCGAGCTCGCGGAGCGCATCTTCCGCGCCGACAGCGACGCCGTGCTGGCGCTCCTGCCGCTCGTGGAGCCCGACGAGCGCTGGCGGACCGGCCTCGTCGGCGTCCACCGTCTGCTCCTCGACCTGGGTTTCGATCTCGACGGGCGGCTCGGCATCGTGCGCGCCCGCGCGGAGGCGATCGCGCGCATGCGCGGCTGGGAGAAGGCCGTCCGGGGCCGCATCGGCTCTCGCTTCCGGCGCGAGCGCACGTCACTCGAGCGGCTGCTCGAGGCACCGCCGCCAGAGGCGCTGGCGGAGCGCTCGCGGTCGCTCGAGCTGCCGGGCCGCCAGCTGACGAGACTCGAGCTCGACGGCCGGCTGACGATGCCGCTCACCGCCGTCTCGACGAGCCTGCTGCACATGCACCTGAATCGGCTGCTACGGGGCGACAACACCGGACAGGAGGGCGTGATCTGCGACTTCCTGGCCCGGCTCTACCAGGCCGAGTCGAGGCGTCAGAGCTCCGGGTAGATGCGCTCGACGTAGTCGTTCAGCATCCGGCCGGCGCTGAACTGCGGAGCGCAGGTGGCGAGCGCGTGCTTGATGCGCTCGCACCAGGCGTGTGGGACGCCGCCTGCGTCGCGGTCGTAGAACGCCGGCACGACCTCGTTCTCGAGCAGCTCGTAGAAGAGCTGCGCGTCCCGGGCGTCGGCGGCGGCGTGGTCCGGATCCTCGTCGCCGGGGATCGCCCAGCCGTTCATCCCGTCGTAGGCCTCGGCCCACCAGCCGTCGAGGACGCTGAGCTGCAGAACGCCGTTGAAGGTCGCCTTCATGCCGCTCGTCCCGCTCGCCTCCATCGGCCGGCGCGGCAGGTTGACCCAGACATCGCAGCCCGCGACGAGGCGCCGCCCGACGTCGAGGTCGTAGTCCTCCACGAACACGATCCGCTGCTCCATCCCTTTCTCACGGTTGAGCCGGAAGAGCTCCTGCAGCGTGTCCTTGCCGCCCTCGTCGCTCGGGTGCGCCTTGCCGGCGATCAGGATCTGCACCGACCGGTCGCCGCCGAGCAAGGCCCGAAGGCGGTCGGCGTCCTGCGCGAGAAGGTGCAGCCGCTTGTAGGTCGCAAGCCGTCGCGCGAAGCCGAGCGTGAGCACGTCGGGGTCGATCGATCCGGCGATGGCGCGGACGTAGTCGACCTGCTCGCCGCGCAGGAGGCCGTCCTGCTGCTGCTTCAGGCGGATGTACTCGACGAGCCCGGCCCGCGCCTCGCACCGCGCCGCCCACAGCTCCTCGTTCGGGATTGACCGCACCGGCTCCCAGGCCGACGGCTCGGCCGCGCGCGCGAGCCAGTCCTTCCCCAGTTGCCGGTCGAGGAGGCTTCGGAACGTGGCGCCGAGGAAGGTCGGCAGGTGCGCGCCGTTCGTGACGTGCGTGATCGGCACCTCTGCCGCACCCGGGAACTCGGCGCGCCACATCTCCCGGGCCACCTCGCCGTGCAGCCTGCTGACGGCGTTGCGGCGCCGGCTGATGCGAAGCGCGAGCTGCGTCATGCCCGGCTGTTCCGCCTGGTCGGTCGGATCGACGCGGAAGAGCCCGAGGAAGCCCGGCTCGTCCAGGCCGAGGCGCGCGGCGAGCCCGCCGTAGGCGCTCATCAGCTCCGCGGGCGAGTAGGTCTCGTTGCCGGCCGCGACCGGCGTGTGCGTCGTGAACACGACCCGCGAGCGGGCGGCCTCCAGCGCGTCCTCGAAGGCCGTTCCACCGGCGACGTCGTCGGCCACGAGCTCGAGCGCCGCCAGCCCCGGGTGGCCCTCGTTGAGGTGGAAGACAGCCGGCTCGATCCCGAGCGCGCGAAGAACGTGCACGCCGCCGATCCCGAGCAGCCCGTATTGCGCGAGCCTCACCGACCGGCTCGCGTCGTACAGCCTGCCGGTCGTCCAGCATTGCACCGGGTCGTTCTCGGGCACGTCGGCGTCGAGCAGCAGCAGCGGCACGCGGCCGACGTCGACCCGCCAGACCTGGAAGACGAGGTCGGCGCCGTAGAGCTCCACCGTCGGCCGGAGCGGCGCGCCTTCCGGTGTCGTCACCCTGGCGATCGGAAGGTTGTGCTGCTCGTTCGCGAGCCAGTACTCCTGCTGTCTGCCCTTCGCGTCGAGCCGCTGGCGGAAGTAGCCGCGGCCGTAGAAGAGGCCGACGCCGACCATCGGGAGCGCCTGGTCGCTCGCCTCCTTGACGATGTCCCCCGCCAGGACGCCGAGCCCGCCCGAGTAGAGCGGGAGCGACTCGTGGATGCCGAACTCCGCGCATATGAAGGCGACCGGACCGTCAATCCCGGGTCGCTGCCGGTCCGGCCGGGCCAGGTCCGCCGCCACGGCCTCCGCGAGCGCCTCGATCCTCTCGACGAGCGCCGCGTTACGCTCCGCGTTCGCCTGCGTCGTCGGCCAGAGGTCGTTGAGGAAGCGAACCGGGTTGTGGCCCGAGCGCTCCCAGCGGAAGGCGCTGATGTCCCGGAAGAGCGCCGCACCGTCCGGGTGCCAGCTCCAGCGGTAGTTGTACGCGACCTTGGCGAGCGGCTTCAGTCCGTCGACGAGACGGTCGGACAACGCCGCCGCGCGGCGCGCCAGATCCTCCGAGCCGAGCTCAGCAAGGGTCGACCCCACCTGGTCCGTTTACCACAAGCGCCCCGCCGCTCGTCCGGCGAGCCGTCGAGGCTTGCGAGGATCGGGGCTCAGTGCTGTCCGCGCCGCTCGGTGGCGATCCGTATCTGCTCGCTGACCTGCTGGAGCAGCTTTTCCATCCGCTCACGCTGTGCCTCGGCACGCTCGCGCATCATCGCCCCGCGCATCCGCGACTCGCGAGCGATCGCGACGACGACCGGCGCCGGGGTCACACGCTCGTTGACGACCCGTGCGGCGACCTCGTGCAGCTTGAGCCGGTGGCTGCGGGCAGCGTGACGGAGGATGCCGAACGCGGCGTCGACGTCGATGCCGAGCCGCTCGGCGAGCATGCCTTTCGCCTGCTCGATGATGATGCGCGACTGCAGTGCGGTCTCGAGCTGCGTGATCTTCTCACGCGCCTCCTCGAGGTCGGTGATCCCCTCGGCCTCGGACCCGGGCGTCTCGAAACGTGCGGTCATCGCAAAGCGCTCGATTTCCTTATATACCCGCCCCGGCCCATCTGCTCACTTCCGCCGTTCTGCCGTGACCACGAGGATGACACCCTCGACCCCGCCGTCGCGATGGCCCGTGAGCGGGGCGAACGAGATCTTGCAGCGAACCGGCTGGCCGCGGCGGTTGTGCGCGTCGAGCTCGACCGGCTGAGGCTCCTCGCCGGCGAGCACGCCGCGCATCGGTGCACGCAGCTGGGCCACGGGCAGCCCGATGTCCAGGTTGAGGAAGTTCTGGCTCTCGATCTCGTCCGCGCGCACGCCCCAGAGCTCGGCGGCGGCGTCGCTCCACGCGCGGACACGGAACTCCGGGTCGACGACAATCACGCTCTGCCGGATGCTGCCGAGGATGGAGGTGAGGAAGGAGCTCGCGCCCATGGCCGCGTCGGTCCGGTCGCGTAGCTCGTCGTTCATCGTCTCGAGCTCCTCGTTCGCCGACTGGAGCTCCTCGTTCATCGTCTCGAGCTCCTCGTTCGTCGACTGCAGCTCCTCGTTCGTCGTCTCCAGCTCCTCGTTCGTCGACTGCAGCTCCTCGTTCGTCGTCTCCAGCTCCTCGACGGTGGACTGCAGCTCCTCGTAGGCCGACTCCAGGTCGCGGCGCGCCCGCTCGAGGTCCTCGTGCAGTGTCCGGTAGCGCGAGACGTCGGTGAACGTGATCGAGACGCCCATGAACCCGCCGGTGGCGCTCGTCAGCGGTGCGACCTGCACGTCCAGGAATCGAAGCTCGCCGCCGTCCTGGCTCCACTCCACCTCTTTCGTCGTCAGCGGTCGCCGCTCGCTCCGGACCTGCTCGATCATCGACCGCAGCTCGACCGGCCTGTACGAGACCTCGACGTCCTGAATGGGGCGGCCGACGTCCCCCGACTTCAGCCTGAACATCGCCCGGGCGTGATGGTTGATCGCCGCGATCCGTCCGCTGCCGTCCACGACCACCTGGCTGATCGGCGCCTGCTCGAAGGCCGGCTCGATCGGAGCCGGCGCGAGCGCCTCTTCCTCCTCGGGTAGGACAAGGACACGCGCGGCTCGGGGCTCGACCTCGGGCGCCGAGTTCCTCGTGAACACCCGACGCTTGAGGTCGTACGCAACGAACAGGTCGCCGCGGCGCTGCAGCGACTCGGCCTTTCCGAGCACGAGGTAGCCGCGGCGCGTGAGCGCGAAGTAGAAGTTGGAAAGGATCCGCTCCTGCGCCGGTGCGTTGAAGTACATGAGCGTGTTCCGCGACAGGAGCAGGTCGACGCGCGAGATCGGCGGGTCCTGCATGAGGTCGTTGCGGCCGAAGATGACGCAGCGGCGGATGTCGTTCCGGAAGCTGAGGCGGTGGTTGACCCCGGCGAAGTACTTCTCCCGGAGGTCGGCGGGTACGTCGGCGAGCTGCTTCGGCGTGTACGCAGCGTGGCGCGCCTGCGTCAGCGCCGCGTCGTCGATGTCGGTGGCGAAGATCTTCACTCGCTCCTTGAACTGGTCGTCGCCGAGCGCCTCTGCAAAGAGGATCGCGGTCGAGTACGCCTCCTCGCCGGATGCGCAACCGGCCGACCAGACGCGGATCGCGCCCTTGGTCCCTTTCTGCTCGATCACGCGCGGGACGACGTCGTCCCGCAGCACGTCCCAGGCCTCGCGGTCGCGGAAGAACCCCGTGACGTTGATCAGGATCGTGTCGAACAGCTCGTTGAACTCGTCCGGGTTCGCCTCGAGATAGGCCCGGTAGTCGTCCCAGCTGCCGGCCTTGACGGCCTGCACGCGCTTGTCGAACCGCCGCATCAGGCTCGGGCGCTTGTAGCCCGCGTAGTCGAACCCGCGCGATTCGCGCACGAACTGGAGCAGCTGCTCGAACGACGGGTCTTGGGCGGTCGTGCTCAATTCGGGTTCATTTCGGCCACGTAGGCGACGATCGCGGGTGCAATCTCTCCCAACGAGATTACGCTGTCCGCCGCGCCGGCGGCGATCGCCGCCCGGGGCATGCCGCCGTGCTCCGACGAGTCCGGGTCCTGCACGACGACGTGTCCGCCCGCGAGTTTCACAGCCTTGGCCCCCGCTGCGCCGTCTGTGCCCGACCCGGTCAGGACGACGGCGAGGCAGTTGCCGTCGCACGAGCCGGCAACCGACCCGAGCAAGACGTCCGCCGATGGGCGCACGTAGTGCACGGTCGGCCCCGTGTCGAGGCGCAGCCGCCCGCCGGAATCGAGGATCAGATGGACGTCGGGAGGAGCGACGTAGACGCAGCCCGCGGCGATCCGGTCGCCGTTCTCCGCCGTCTTCACGCGCATGCCGGTCCTGCGCCCGAGGATGTTCGAGAGGAGGCTCCGATGCTCGGGCAGGAGGTGCATGACGACGATCACGGCGGCGTCGAGGTCGTCCGGGAGGCCCTCGAGGACGTGGCTGATCGCCGTCAGGCCGCCCGCCGACGCGACGATCGCCACTGCGGTGGGGTTGCCGTCACTCAGCGTCGGCATCGCGACCGAGCAGGAGCTCGCGGATGGTGCCCGCAGCCTGCTCGGCTTCCTCACGGCGCTGCTCGTTCTTCGCGGCCAGCCGGTCGTTACCGCGTCTCCGCATCCGCTCGGCAAGGCGCGTCGACAGCTCGACCCGTTCCTGGAGCGCCCGGAGCGCCATCCAGAGCGCGTTCTCGACCGTATCGGACTGGGCGTGGATCAGGCTGTCCGCTCCGAACGCGTGGCCGACGCGGCAGCGGAACCGGAGCACATCGTCGTCGGCCTCCCGGAGCACGCCGCCGCAGGCCGGGCACGAGAACGGCGACTCGTCGCCGAGCCGCGTGCCCACCGCTGTGGCGAACTCGAACCCGGCGAGCTCGACCTCCTCGGCGTCCTGGTCGTCTCTCGGCTCTTCGACCGGCAACGCGCGCACCCTTTCCACGCCTTCCTTGACCGCCGCTCCTATTTTGGCAAGCTCGACGACGAATTCGGGATGATTCGCCGCGATCGCGTGCAAGGGCATGCTCGGGTACGACGCGTCGGACGGGTCCTGGACGATCACGGTGCCGCCGTGCCGGGACACAGCCGCAGCCCCGGCGGCGCCGTCGTCGAGCGACCCGGTCAGCACCACCGCCACGGTGCGGTTTCGGTACCGCACGGCGGCGCTGCGGAAGAGCGGGTCGATCGCCGGCCGGTGCCCGTTCTCCTGCGGGCCGCGGACGACGCGCACGTGACCGTTCTCGACCAGCAGGTGCCGGTCGGGCGGCGCGACGTAGATGCGGTCGGCGACGAGCGGCTCTCGGTCTCTCGCGTGCGCTGCCGGAAGCGGGCCGGAGCGCTCGAGGATCCGCGGCAGGGCGCTCTCTCCTGGAGAGACGTGCAGGACGACGAGCACGGGTGAGCCCAGGCCCTCGTCGAGGTCGGCGACGAGGCTCGTCAGCGCCTCCACCCCGCCCGCCGAGGCACCCACGACGACCACCGCATCCGGCGGTGCCCCATCGTGTCCCTCGACCATCTGCACCTCCGGCGCCTCGGGCGCGTAGCCTGCCCGGAGAGTACCTGCTATCTTCGTCAATACCGGGCTGACCCAGGTCCCCGCTCTCTCGGTGGATTCAGGGGGGAGGTAAGTGGAGGACCAGGGTCTGGAAATCAAGGTCGAGTCGGTCGCCGGGTGCGATGTTATGGCGCTGGACGGGGAGCTCGACTGCCAGACGGCACCGGACCTGGCGGAGGCGCTGCGGCGCGCGTACGACGAGGGTCGCCGAGTCGTCGTCGACCTGAGCCGGCTGCAGTTCATCGACTCGAGCGGACTGCACGTGCTCATGACCGGCAGCGGCTGCGACAACGGCAGAAGGGTCGTCGTCTGTCCGCCGGGAAACGTCGCCCGTGTCCTCGAGATCGTCCGCGCCGAGGCGGCGCTGACGCTCTACGAGGATGTCGACGAGGCCATCGCCGGCGCTCGGACCAAAGGCGACGGGCGAGGCTAGTCTCCCGGCGTGGCGACGCTGCGCCCGCCGACGGAAGCGCCGAACCAGCCGCCGCCGCTTGCGGGCTACAACCTCTTCCTCGAGAACCACCCCCTCGCCGAGGCGCTCGAGCGCGAAAGGGCAGGCTGGGCGCAGGAGCACGCGGCCGCATTCGGGGAGCTGCTCGCCGGAGACGCGGCCGAGTGGGGGCGTCTCGCGAACGAGAACCCGCCGCGCCTGCGCACGCACGACCGCTTCGGCAACCGGATCGACGAGGTCGAGTTCCATCCGGCCTGGCACTCGCTGATGGGCGCCAGCATCGGCCACGGATTGCACTCGCTGTCGTGGAGCGAGCACCGGCCAGGCTCCCACGTCGCCCGCGCGGCGCTGTTCTTGCTCATGGCCCAGGTCGAGGCCGGTCATACCTGCCCCGTCTCGATGACGCACGCGGCGGTGCCGGCGCTACGCGCCCAGCCGGAGCTGGCGGCCGAGTGGGAGCCGCTCCTCACCTCGACCGAGTACGACTTCGGCCTGCGGCCGCCGGCCGAGAAGCGAGCCGTGCTCTGCGGGATGGCGATGACCGAGCGCCAGGGCGGCTCCGACGTCCGCGCCAACGTCACGCGGGCGGAAGCGCTCGGCGATGCCGAGTATGCGCTCACCGGGCACAAGTGGTTCTGCTCGGCGCCGATGTGCGACGCGTTCCTCGTTCTCGCGCAGGCGGAGGGCGGGCTGTCGTGCTTCCTGCTCCCGCGGGTGCTGCCGGACGGGACGAGGAACGGCTTTCGGATCCAGCGGCTGAAGGACAAGCTCGGCGACCGCTCGAACGCGTCCAGCGAGATCGAACTCGACAGCGCCTTGGCACGGCTGGTGGGCGAAGAGGGCCGGGGAGTGCCGACGATCATCGAGATGGTCAACCACACGCGGCTCGACTGCGTGCTCGGCACCGCGGCCGGCATGCGAGCAGCCGTCGAGCAGGCAACGCACCATGCCGCCCACCGCGCGGCCTTCGGCCGTCCGCTCGCCGAGCAGCCGCTGATGCAGAACGTCCTCGCCGACCTCTGCGTCGAGTCGGAAGCGGCGACGGCGACGGCGATGCGACTCGCCGGCGCCTACGACCGCGACGAGCGGGCGTTCGCGCGCATCGCGACCGCGGTTGCCAAGTACTGGGTCTGCAAGCGCGGCCCGGGCCACGCGGCCGAGGCCCTCGAATGCCTCGGCGGCAACGGCTACGTCGAGGAGTCGATCATGCCGCGGCTCTACCGCCAGCAGCCGCTGCAGTCGATCTGGGAAGGGTCGGGGAACGTCATCTGCCTCGACGTGCTGCGGGCGCTCGGCCGCGACCCGGAGACCCGGGAAGCGTTCCTCACCGAGTGCCGCGCCGCGACCGGCGCCGACACGAGGCTCGACACGTGGCTCGCCACCCTCGAGCCGGATCTCACCGAGCCCGAGGAGTCGGGCGCCCGACGCCTCGTCGAGCGCATGGCGCTCGCCCTGCAGGCCTCGCTCCTCGTCCGCTTCGCCCCGCCGGCCGTGGCTGACGCCTTCTGCGCCTCACGCCTCACACCCACGCGCGGCCTCGCCTACGGCACCCTGCCCCGAGGCGTCGACGCCGAGACGATCGCGGACCGCCACCGCCCGCGCCTCGCCGGCTGACCCTCTACTCGCTTCCCCCCGGGGCCTTCGGCCCTCACCCCCCGATTTGAGCGTAGCTCGAAATTTGTGACGTGTGTGAAACGCGAATGTGCCGATTCTGGAACAGCGCTCCCAGGCAAGAGAGGTCGGGGATCGCCGAGGCCCGGTGCTCAGCGCCAGCCCGGAGGTGGTTCGCGGCGCCCCGTCCTCCATCGCCCAGTAGTCACGCTGCTCGACGACACGACCGTCGGGCGCGAAACGGATCACGGCCACGCCGCCAAGTGTCTGCTCACGCCCCTCCGTGCGGATCACCGCCCAGTACTCGACCGCCGCGCAGCTGTCGCCGACCACAGGGGAGCCGAAGCGGAAATCGGCCGACTCCTCGTCGCCGAACGCCCACACGGTGTACGTGCCCGGTGCCTGCGGCGCGCGGAACGGATGCGAGACGAACACGGCGTCCGGCGCGTACAGGTCGGCGATCGGCTCCGGATCGTGGGCCGACCATCCGAGCGTCCACCCTTCGATCCAGCGCCGGACGGCCGCCTGGTGTCCACGGCTAGAACAGCCAGTCGAAGCTCGGCGGATCCTTTCGGGCAACGCCCTTCTCGAGCAAGGCATGTGCGAGGATCGGCAACGCGATCGTCGCGTCGCAGTAGCAGACGGCGCGGCGCGCTTTGTCGGCGTCGATCTTCCCCCAGCTCACCGCCTCCTCGAACGTGCAACCGGACAGCCCTCCCCACTGCGGTGAATCGGTCGTGATCTGAACGGCGTACTTGTGGGGGTACGGCACATCGCCGCCGCGCGCCAGGTCGACCATGACCGTCACGAGCTGGATCGTGTCCTTCGGCACGCCGCCGCCGAGATAGATCACCGAGGTCGTCTTCGTTCCCTTGCCAAGCTCCCCGAGCTGCCGCATGTCCTCGAGCTGGTCGAGGACGATCCGGGGACCGCCCTCCTCGGCGAGCTGGAACGCCGCGACGCCGAAGCCGGAGTCGGCCAGGCCCGGCGAGAAGACCGGGACACCTGCGCGCTGTGCAGCCGCGGTGATGCTGTCGACGTCGCGGTCGTTCTGGTACGCGCCGAAGCGGTTCAGGAACTGGGCCGACGAGTACGCCCGGCCGGGCTCGAGGGTCTGGAGGAACTCGGCGATGAAGCTCTCGAGGCGCCGATACTCGAGCTCGTCCGCGTAGACGTCGTAGTACCGGTCGATCTGATGCTCGAGCAACTCCGCGTCGTCGACCGTCGGACTGCCCTGGTAGTACGAGAACCCGAGCCCTTCGAACACGTCCTCGGAGATGTTCGCGCCCGTGGAGACGAGGACGTCCACGAATCGGTTCTCGACCAGCCAGCGCACGATCTTCCACTGCCCGGTCGTCGACATCGAGCCCGCGTACCCGAGGAAGACGGTGTTCCCGGGCTCCGCAGCCATCTCCACGAGCACCTCGAGGCAGCGGGCAAGCGACTTGCCCTGGAACCCCGTGCGGCCCATGGCTTCGAGCAGCTCGGAGATCGTCCGCTCCCGGACCTCGATCGTCTCGGTCGGCGTCGAGAGGTAGTTCTGTCGGCCGGTCGCAGTCAACCCCAGGGCTCGCTCTTGTAGACGGCGATCACGACCGCGGCCACCGGGCGGCCGCTGCACTCGATGCCCGCGATCTCGCTCTCGACCGGTCCGTAGTCGCGACCGCGGCTCGCTGTCATCGAGTCGAGCGTGGCCACGATGTCGTCCTGGACGTCGGCATGGGTCACCCCTTCGCACTCCACGAAGAGGCCGCGACCGGCCTCCCCTGATTCCTGCACCCAGCCGAGCCCGGCGTATGCTCCCTCGCCGCGAGTGGTGGCGCGCTGCTCGGCCATGACGACGAAGAGGCGGCGGCCGTACTCGTCCGGATCCGAGACGAAGGGTGTCCGCTGGATCCGGGCGCCGGGGGGAACCACGGACGAGAGGCGGATCAGGTTGTAGTTCTCGACGCCGGCAGCCAGCAACGCCGCGTCGAACGCCGCCAGTGGGGTGGGACCTTCGCCGGTACCGCGGGAGACGACGATCCTCACGGCCCGGCCGTCCTTACTCCCCGGCCCCGAACATCAGGACCGAGTCGCGCATGATCTTGGCGGCAGCAGCCGCCGTGATCTCGCTCGGGTCCAGTGCCGGAGCCACCTCCACCACATCCACCGCGACCACGCGCAGATCGGCCAGCCCGTGGAGGAATCCCTCCAGCTCGGCGTAGGTCACGCCGCCGGGCTCGGGGCAGCCGGTGCCGGGGGCAGCGGACGGATCGAGGACGTCGATGTCGACCGTCAGGTAGACAGGGTGCCGGGAAAGGCTTTCGCGCGCGGCATCGGAGAGCTCGAGCTTCGTCGAGCTCCACGCGGTGTCGCGCGTACGAGACCATTCCTCTCGCGCGCCGGAACGCAGGCCGAGCTGCACGAGGGAGTCGAATCCGAACTCCGTGCCCGCGTGATACGCCCACGTGGCGTGGGTCAGCGCTCGACCCTCGTAACTCTCGCGCAGGTCCGCGTGCGCGTCGAGCTGGAGCACCATCGCGTCGGGATGGATCCGCCGGATACCCCGGAACCCGCCGAGCGAGACTGTGTGCTCACCGCCGAACATGACCGGTAGACGGCCGATGCGGGCAGCTTCTTCCATTGCGTCCGCGATCGCGTCCACGGCCTCCTCGACGGCCAACCCCTCGAGGTCGACGTCGCCGAGGTCGACGAGCGTCAGATCCTCGAGGTCGCGGTCGAGGGCGGGGCTATAGGTCTCGAGCGAATCGGAGAGACGACGGACGGCCGCGGGGCCGGCGCCCATGCCCGGGCGGAAGCTACCGGTGAGGTCGAGCGGCGCGCCGAAGCAG
>Ga0066903_100002349_pt1 | contig 14733 bp, 14 predicted proteins | sample PanSoiMetaGPlot1_FD_67491 | JGI IMG/M metagenome (GOLD analysis project Ga0066903, IMG submission 67491) | Tropical forest soil microbial communities from Panama analyzed to predict greenhouse gas emissions - Panama Soil - Plot 1 (version 2) | ecosystem: Environmental > Terrestrial > Soil >...
TTCTTTACATCGCCTGCCTGGTCGCGCTGATCCTGGGAGGCGCGGGGCCCTTGTCGATTGACAGGCTACTCGCACGAAGAAAGAGGGAGCCAACGGTCGTACCTTCATGAGCCGCCTACCAAACGCGGGCGGTGGCCGCCGCGAAGGCACCGTTCCCCACCTGGTCGGCGACAGCGTCCCGCGCCTCGATCCTGACCGAATGGTAGAGGGGTCGCGGCCCGGGTTCTTGGAGCGATTTGCGGACTCCTATGCGATTCTTGCTGACCTGCGGAATTGTCGCGGCGTGACGCCGACCGGACGCTTGAAGTGATGGGAGAACTGGCTCTGGTCCGAGAAGCCGGCGCTTGCGGCGATCTCCGCCAGGGAGAAATCGCTTCCGGTCTGCACGAGCTGCTTGGCCCGCTCGACGCGGCGGGTGAGGACGTACTGGTGGGGCGGCAGTCCGGTGGCCACCTTGAACTGCGCGAAGTGATCGCAACAGCACCACGTTCTTTGAATGTGTAGCGTCGCAGCTTATCCAGAACGCTGGGTACGTGCCCAAACCGGATGCTTCTTCCAGTCATCAGGAAGTCCCATTTGAGAAATGGGAATATCGGGATACTCGTCAAAAAGTTCCTCCACCCGGTAACGCCAGCGGCTAGTGGAAGAGATCAGATGCAGCAGATGCCGACAGATCAAAAGGATTATTCCGCTGCAATCGGTCCGGATTTTCCATTCACTATGCCACTCCGGATGTTTCCTCTCATGTGGTAGCAGCGGCCGATATCCGAGAGTTCGGTTCCAGAAACGGCAATGATGGGCGCAAATGTTCCGCGCAGCATTCAAACTGCGGAGCCAACTTAATGCCACCTCGTCCGGCAACCCATATTCCTCCGCGATCCGGCGCTTGATCTCGGGTTCAACGCCCCTGAAAAAGGTCAGAACGCTTCCCATACTCATTAGTTCCGTCAACATCCAAAGCGGGAGATTTCGGTGATGGTCTCCGTATTTGTCGAAAAAGTGGTTCTTAAAAACCTCCTTGCTCCGGCCTGTTTCCTCCTGCAACGCGGTTCGCCATTCAAGGTATTCAGCGATTTTGAGTTTGGGTAATTTGGCGTCGTCGCAATACCCGAAGGGCCCGTGAAGTTGTGAGAAATGATAAATCAGCTTCGTTCGGATCGAAACTTCGATCCGCTCGATACCGTCCAACGTGAGAACCCTCAGTCGGCGGTCAAAACAGTATCGATTCCAGATTGTGGTTAGGTTCGTGTTCTGGCGGAAGCGGTCAGTTGGCTGTCCAGCAGCAGCATCCATTTCTCTGAACGGATAGAGATAGCCGGAAAGTCGGTAGTAGCTGACTGCTTTTAGGCGACGGATAAGCTCTTCACGGTCGGCGTTTAGCCCGCGCTCTAAAAGTCGATCTGCCTGTGCCTCGTAACTGAGAGGCTGTTTGGTGTACTGCATCAGCTAGTTTCGCTGCGGGGCAAAATGGCGCACTACGGTGGAAAGAAAAACCCGCCGGAATTAAGCATCATGCCCCTTTCGGGACCGAGAGGCTCGGCGGGTGTGCTGGCCCAACTTTCGGGCCTACGTAGCGCTACGTCAAGAGAAATTAAATGACGTGCGAATAGCGGTTGGCGATCAAGTTTGGCGGTGTTCATCAGCTTGACTAGAGCATGTTTTGCAATCACATCGCCCCATTTGTCTAGAAAATTCTGGGCATGATGATGCATGTATGAATCAGCGCGTCTCGGCTGTGGGAACCCCCTCCCCCCGGGTCCGAGGCCCATAACTGCTCTCTGGAAATTTGGGGCACGAGTATTCAACTTGGCTCCGTCAGATCGGGTATCGTCAATTCGTCGTTTTCTTTAGAATGGCGAACACTGATCCAACAGGAATATCCAGCTCGGCTGCAATCCGGCGTCCAGATAGTCCCTTTCGGCGCAGCTTCGCCACCGCACTGACGTGACGATCCAGCGTGCGTGGTCGGCCAAGCTTCGCTCCGCGTTCACGGGCTGCCGCCAAACCAGCGTTGATACGCTCCACGATTACGCTTCGCTCGAACTCGGCGACTGCGGCTAAGACGTGCATCTGCAATCGTCCGGCCGGATTGCTGTCGCTCGTATCAATACCCTGCGATGAAGCGACGAGCGCGATCCCATGTGTTTCCAGCTCGCCGATGAGCTGCGCCAGGTGCTGCAGGCTTCGCCCGAGCCGATCAAGTTTGTAAACGGCCAAAACGTCGATCCGCCCTTTCCTTACTTGGACCATCATTACATCAAGTGCTTCGCGGCTGAATCGCGTTCCACTCGCCTTGTCGAGGTATTCGACGACCTGTGCCCTTGGCCAACGCCGGCAAACATAAGCGCGGACATCACGTAACTGGCTCGCGTGATTCTGCGCGTCAGTAGAGACGCGTCCATAAATGGCAATACGTTTTACTTTCATGTCCCAGGAGCCTGAACACTGCTGCATATAAATCAATTGTTTTCTATGCAGCTCAATCGTGTTGAGCATTTACGAAGCTACAAAATTCGAGTTTTTAAGAAGGGGATTTTTATGCATTAACAATGTGGCAACCTCACGCACGCCTGGCGACGGACAATTCGACGCGTAAACGGATGTGCACGTCGAATAAGCCGCGGTCGAACTTCCAAGTGTGCCGTATAAAAGCTGAGATACACCGGAAACCTAAGGTGCTGCCAAAATCGGTCGATTTCGCGTAACCACTCTGAAGTTACGTGGTAAAGAAACGCTCCCCCTTTTAACCTCTTGTTACGGTGGTGGAGACCGGTCTCAGTCGGTTTCTGAGTGTCGGCCGTTTTTCCCCTGTTACACGATTCCCGCGACTCTTTTTTTAATGCAGGTACAGAAATTCCGACCGAGCGTTAGTTGCAGGCGTCAGCGCGTTTGGGCAGTTGCTGACAACAACTAACAAATTTCGCTATCGTCGCCGTTGGCGGACAGACTCACATCAGTGCTGCCGCTACGATCCGGGCCGGCTTGAACATACCGAGCAAGGTGAATATCATCACGCCTACCGGATCGTTTGATCCGCCATTCATAAATTGGACCGCTCTCGGACGTGTGCTCGTTGAGAAACGCGCGGATTTTCTTTTCTCCGACACCCTTGTCTCGTAGTTGGTCGATGATCCTTTTTTTGGGAATGCTGTCGGTTTCTGGAAGCAAGGCAAGCACCGTATCCAGAGTAAGGGTGTGTGCCTTGGATTTTGTGCTTTCGAGCGCATCGCGCCATTCGTCCACGTCGAATTTATCGTCTCGGGAATAAAGCATCGTATCGGAGTCCAACCGGACTGCGAATGGTCGAAATTCCGTGAAGTTACTGCATTTACCGCTCGCGATAACGAGCACGGTGTTATCATCGGCACGCACCGGTGCCACGTTAACTTGAGCGCGAGTCCACATGAAAAGAACCTTGGAATTGCGACCAAAACTGGATCGGTCAAAACCGATTACCTTTTGAATGCCGGCCTTGCCGGTGATCGCATGATGAATAACAACCGGGACCCGACGCGTATTCCCGCGCCGGGTTACGCGCGTAATGTCGCGCAATGTCTCGGTCATGTGCGCGTCCGAATTCAAATCGTCGAGGCCAAAGTCACGGAGGGGATCGAAGACCACGATATCCGCCGCCGTGTTCGCAATAGCGTCAGCAATACGCTCGCGGTTCTCCGTATCGAGGGCGAGAAAACCGTCTTCGTCTCCTTCAAGAGTGTGGAAAAAAACGCCAGCGGCGATGACTTCGCGTTCAGCTGGCGTAAATGCAGACAACGTTCGCTGAAGATCAGCTTGCAGGCGGCGACACGAATTTTCAGTTTGCAGAAATAGCCAGCGGAGATCGCGACCACGAGTTTCCCAACCGAGAAAATCCCGTCCCGTCCGGCAACACAGCGCAAGTTGCGTTATCAAGCGCGATTTGCCGACGCCGCCCATGCCACAAACCGACGTCCGTTCGCCTCGCACCAAATAACCATTGGAGAGGATCAAATCGTCAGGATCGAATTGCATGGCGAGTATTTCATCGACCGTGCGGATCGTTAAGGCCGGTCGTTCGCCCTTGTGCTCCTTGAGATGATCCAACCGAATATCCATAAGGTTCGCATGGATTGCGGGAAGCATTTTTTCTCTGCCAAGTTCTGCATGTAGATCGCTGAGATCTTTAGCTTCCATATTGAAGTCCTGCCCAATTTAGTTGCCTTAAGCTCGCAACGTGCGGTTGGAGGAACCGCGATACGCGTAGCGTCGCCTCCCGTCCGGCGCGATCCGCGTCGAACGCGAGGATTAGTTCTTTACCTGCAAAAAGCTTTGCCCATTTCTCATCAAATGTGCTGGAGGAGGGGAGTGCCACGGCCAGCATTCGCCCGCTAAATTCAAGTCCGGCATCAACTAGGCTGATCGCGTCTGTTTCGCCCTCAGTCAGGACGATTGTCTGTGCGATGTCGATGAGACTCCCGCGCCAAAGCCAGGGTTTTCCAAAAGCCCATCGCACGATGCGTTCACCACGCTGTCTCCAGCGCAGTTTAACCCCAGTTTCGTAAATGAAAGCGAGTTTTCCCTCGTGCCATCCCAAGCTCGGCTCCAAAGCAAGGTTACCGATCGTCTCGGTTTTCCATCCGCGTGCGCGTGCGACCCGCTCACAGAGCTCTGGCGTTTCGCGGAGTGCTACGGCCATCTCGATTGCCCGCTTGCAATCCTCGCTTGATAGAAATTCATCAGCAGGTTGTGCAGTTGCCAGCGTCGGCTGATGGGCGCGTTTTGCAGGGGCCGCTGCAGCTGGTGGAATCCCAAGCCAATCGGCAGCCCCGCACAGCGCGGTTTGGAAGCCGACATTGCGTGCCTGCATCCATAGATCGACAAGGTTTCGAGAATGTTTGCCCGATTCCGCGAAATCGCCCCAAAGACCGGCCTTCTCGCCAGCAAGACAAATTTTGAAGCTTTTGCCTAACTCTCCTTCAATGCTGCCGACGCACCAATGATTGCCCTCGCGGCGTCCATTAGGAAATAGATATGGCGCAAGCTCCGCAACACGCTCGCGCATTAGTTCGCGGATCCTTTGCACGTCACTCATTTTTCCTGACGCCATTTCGCCAGTTCGTGCGCGGTCTCGATCCGGGCACACTCCTGTTCGATTCGCCAGCCGACCGCGAAAAATGGCCGTTGGATCCAGCGCAGGGATCTGTAAACTGCGCCGTAATCCGTTTGCCCGATTGTTGCCACCGCAGTTGGGTGGTGGGTTTTCTTTGATCGAGCCGCTTTCATTCGCGGCCTCCGTTCTCGTGCGTTTTGTCACTCGATTTAGGTTGCGGGTTGTATTCGGCAGCTCGCGCTAAGAAACGATCGACTTCGCTGCGTGGGATCCGCAGCCGCCCGCAATCCGAGATTACTTTGATTTTGCCGCGATAGATCTGCCTATAGCACCAAGTCGCCGACTTACCGTTCGCCTCGCCAAACTCCTTTGGGCTGTAGGTGAGACGTTGGCTTAAAGGTGTCGGTAAACGCGCAGCACGCGACTGCGTCTGCGCCCGTTGGCTGTGAGATGCATTCTCCTTCACAGCCTTCTATATTTATACACGAATTCTTGTTTACGAGCAGCGCATCGATTTAGCTCTCTATGTAGGCAACCTGTGCTGCCAGTTGCAATTAAGCGGCGATCGCAAGGCGCTGGCGGAGTTGTCGTGCAGCTGCAATGCAGTTTGCCCGCTGTTGTTCACCGATCTCCAGCTGGGGCAGCCGCTTCAGAAATTCATCAATGACGCGGAGCACAAGTCGTGGAGCAAAACGTCTCGGCGTCTTCGCGACCAGTTCGGACTTTTTGGGCCGACTTTTATTGATGGTGTATCTGATCGTGCGTTCGCTCAGACCCGTAGCGAATTTCAACTCTTTAAAGGTCGCCCACGTCACTCGTTCGTTAGGTTTGATTCGGGTTGTGAGAAAGATCAGCCATGACGGATCTGGGCGTTCAGGCAGAATGTGCCTGTTTGCGCGCGCCCTCGATGCCCGCTGGGTTTCCGCCAACTCTTGAATGTAACGCTCGTCGCGCGCCGCTCGCTCCTCGAGCTGATTTCTATCCAGTTTCTGCGTTCGCCAATCCCATCCAGGTGCACACTCTCGGATAAACTCTTCCAAAAAACCAACGTCCGGCCTTGTCCGGTAACAAGCGATAGCATGTCCGATTTGCGTCCGCCTCAATACGTAAACTCGGTCCTCGCATTTCTGCCGTAAGGCTATAGGTAGTCCCGGTTGTTCGAGGGTGTGCAGAATAGTGGCCGCTTCCCACGCATCATCAAACGCGGTTGATGTCCCTCTTGATCGCCGAATTTCTTCTGCCAACTGCTTGCGCTCAGCTTTTCTGCTCGCACGCAATTCTTCCGCTGCACTCCCGTCGCGTGGCCTTCCAGCATGTGGCATAGCACTACACAGTAACTCACAACTCCATCGCATGCACGGTGGCCTCTTTTGCCGAAAATTTTGTCCGCGCCTAACGAATTAGCAGCACAGCGGCTGATCGTGGCTGCTGCGCCCCGCCGCCCGGCGGTTATGAAAATCGCAGGTTCGTCTAAGTTCTTGCCGGAAACGGGCTCACATGAGCCGGGTTCGACGATGTGGGTGCAAACGTGACGCGTTGCGCTTGCGTAATGCTGTGCTCGCGGCGCAGATGTCCGTAGGTTTTCATTGCCAATGCACCGCCGTCTTTGTGCCCGAGCCAATGCGAAACCGTTGGAATATCCACGCCGATCTCGATGCACCGCGTCGCGAACAAATGCCGTAAAGCGTGATGCGTGATACGATTCGTTCCGACGCTTTTGCAGGCGCGATCGAGCGACTTCTGGCACTCACCGACGCGAAACACTTTGGAACCCAGTGGTTCATCCGCTCGTTCGCTCCGCATCCGTGCAAACAGCGCGCGCGCATCGGGAATTAGTGGGACACGGCGCAACTCCCAGTTCTTCGTGCCAGTGTTTACATCACCACGGACAACGATTTCGCCGACGTCAAAGTCTATGTCTCGCCAAGTGATTTCGCAGGCTTCGCCAAGGCGACAGCCTGTGAACGCTAATCCTGCCGCGAAATCGGCACAGTTCATCGAGTGGCGGCTATGGCCTGAGCCGATCTCGGCGATAAGAGCATTGAATTTCTCGGTCGTCGGTAACGTGATTTGTTTCGCCCGGATGGGAGCTCGCTTTACGACCGCTGCCGTATTGCCGTAAACGACGCCAGCTTCGATGGCAACGGTTAGAACATGTCGGAGAATCGCGACCGTGTTGTTGTAGTTAGTTGGCGACGCAGTTTTGGCGTAGGCGCTCGCCCATTTCTTGCAATCCGATTGCGTGATCTTGCGGATTTCCGTTTCGTTCAGCCCTGGCCAGCTTTTAGCCAATGCGGCGAGGCGTTGTCGCCAATAATGGCGCGTCCGGGCCTTGATCCTCAAATTATCATTGAGATTGTGCAGATGAATCGCTGCGGCTTCACCGAACGTCATTTTCGCGGACACTCCGCCGCTGCTGTTGCTTCGCCGCTCTCGATGCTCTTTTAGAAATTCAGCGAGCCGCGCTTCTGCCACGCTGAAATGTGATGTCTTGAGCGACTTCCAAACTTCTTTGCCGCCCGCGAAAGCTCTGGCATAGTAGCGCCCAGACTTATGGCGAACGAGATTTTGGAGCCGCGTTCTTTCCCATGTTTTCGTCGGTTTCCGCTGTCTCACAAGGACGACCGTAGAAGATCACCGTGAAAAGCACAACTGAAATCTTGGCTGGGAGGCCAATTTACCTAGCAAACGCCGGCATAGCTCAGCTGGTTAGAGCAGCTGATTTGTAATCAGCAGGTCGTCGGTTCGAATCCGACTGCCGGCTCATTCAATTTGCGACTTACGATTGGCGATTTTCGATCGGGTGGCGGCGGCCTGTGCTCCTCGGTTTAATTTCGAATCGCGGTGGCGAAACGTTGGAGATAAATCCGTCGGAGATCTTCGGCGCTTAGTTTTGCCGGTCCGAGATCGAATTCTACTTTTTCGATCGTGCCCCTGAACTGTTTCGGCAGGATCTTGGCATATTCGAGTTTCGGGACGACAGGGAGACCGTTGTCGATGCCAATATCCATGCCTTCGTAGGACGCGAACCGGAGCGGTACACTGTGCTCCATCTTTAATTCGGCTTGTTGTTTGCCGTTAATGAAGAGGCGGCTTGTGCCGCCGGTGCCGAACTCGCCGGGTTTATCGGCGGTGAACTCGTAACGCACGTTGACTTTTCCTGCGGGGATGGAGTCGCGCGAACTAATAGTGTCCAGTTTCAAGCCTAACAAGCTGTAGGTGTGCTTGAGATGTCCGTTCTCGACATACAGCGAAAAGCCGCCAAGAAAACTGGCCTCGGCCACGATCACGCCTGCTACCCCGGGCCGCAGTCCAATCACACCATAGTGACCGGGATTATCGATATCGGCGCTTATACTGTAGGAACGATTGTAAATCGGCGGAATCATGCCGGAGGAGATGTTCTCGGTTCCGTTGTAGTAAACGAATTTCGTCTGGTCCGGTAAATCTTTCGGGAAACCCCATACCGCTGCCAACTCGCCGAGCAACGGCAGCACCTGGTACTTCTCAGCTTCTGACCAGAAAAGCGCCGTCAGCTCGCGTACTTTGTCGGGATACTTATCTGCAACGTTGTCGGCCTGTGAGAAATCCTCGTCCAGATTGTACAACTCGCATTTGTCTTGATCGGGGTTCCACTTGCCGGGTGCGAATCGCGCGAGTGTTTCGGGATCGATCTTCCATGGGATTCGGTCCAATCGCCAGGATGCGAGCCAGCCGTCCTTGTACATCGCGCGGTTTCCGAGAATCTCGAAATACTGTTGCGTGTGACGGGAAGGCGCCTTGGCATCATCGAACGTGAAAGCGAAACTCACGCCGTGCATGGGCATTTGTGGCACGCCATTGACTTCCTGTGGCGCAGGCAAGCTCGCCGCCTCCAGGATAGTCGGCGCAATATCAGTGCAATGCGTGAATTGACTGCGCACACCTCCCTTGTCGGTGATGCGTTTTGGCCAACGAATCACCATCGGGTCACGAATACCGCCGAGATGTGATGCGACTTGTTTGCCCCATTGAAACGGTGTGTTGCCAGCCCACGCCCAAGCCGCCGCGTAATGTGGGGCCATGTCGGGGCCTCCCCATTTATCAAGGCCGCCATAAGCTTTGATCGCTTTCAACTGTTGGTCGGTTGTGAGCGGGACGCCGTTGAGCGTGGTCATTTCGTTGAACGTTCCCGTCTCGGTGCCTTCCATGCTCGCACCGTTGTCGCCGAAGATGTAAAAGACCAATGTGTTGTCAGCGAGGCCCATGTCCTCGATCGCTTGCACCACGCGGCCGACAGCGTTGTCCGTGTTCTCCTGGTATCCTGCATAGACTTCCATCTGGTGCGCATACAATTTCTTCACATCGGGCGGGACGCTGTCCCAGGCGGGGAACGCCGGGTCGCGCGGCGTGAGTTTCGCGTTCGCGGGAATCACGCCGAGTTGCTTCTGGCGCGCGAACGTTTGTTCGCGCAACGTGTCCCAGCCCTGATCGAACTTGCCCTTGTATTTGTCGCTCCATTGTTTCGGCACTTGATGCGGCGCGTGCGTGGCGCCCGTTGAGAAATACAGGAAGAACGGTTTATCAGGCGCTTGCGCTTTCTGACCCCGGATCCAATTGATCGAATGCTGGACCATTGCGTCGTTGAAATAGAAATTCTTGTCCGTCGGCACGCCGATGATCGTGTTGTTCTCAGTCAACACCGGATCGAACTGCCCGGTTTCACCACCCAGAAATCCCCAGAAATAATCGAAGCCGAGCCCGTTCGGCCAGCGATCGAAAGGCCCGGCTGGTCCCTGTTGGTTGTCCGGTGTCAGGTGCCATTTGCCGATCGCAGCGGTGTTGTAGCCGTTGAACTGAAGAATCTTGGCGACGGATGCGGCGCTGGTGGGCCAATTCGTGTTGTACCCCGGCCAACCGCCGGGTATTTCAGCAATCGATCCGAACCCTATCGAATGATGATTCCGTCCTGATAACAATGCGGCGCGCGTGGGTGAGCAAAGTGCTGTGACGTGGAACCGATTGTAACGAAGTCCCTCGGCCGCGAGTTTGTCGAAAGTCGGGGTCGAGACGGGTCCGCCGAAGGTGGATGGATTCCCAAAACCCGCGTCATCGATCAACACGAGCAGAATGTTTGGCGCACCAGGTGGCGCGTTAACCGGTTGAGTGAACGACGCCACAGATCCTTCGAGCGTTCGTTTCGTAACGCCTTCGAACGGTTGCGGTGGACGTGGTAGAACAGTTCGATCCCATTCCGTGCCTGAAGCCGCGCCTGATATTGATTGAGCTGTAACTGCAAGTGCGATCGCACTGAAGAAGATGATCCATTTTCGCATCCTGATTCCCTCCCTGAAGCGGCGAGGCTATGCGAGGCGTTTTGAAAACACACGCCAAAAACAAAGTTACCAATCACGAAATTTTCGAGAATGTCGGAGCTCTATGCATTGAGCACGCTGAACTCCAAAATCGCAAATGTTACAATTGCGTGACAACGCCGTGATGGTCTGATAGAGACTCTCGGACCCAACGGGTTCGAGCAATGATAGTTAGAGTCACAGAACGAGAGCGTGCCACCATCCTTGCCGCGTTGCGACGGTGGCTGAGCTATCCTGCTGCAAGGGAAGCAGACCTCACCGCCACAAATCGGGGGAAGCACAAGCCGCTCGATGACGGCGAGATTCAACGACTCTGCAAACGGCTCAGCGAAACAACGAAGGAAGGCAATGCATCACCATCGCGCCGTCATTCAAACGACGGTGCCAATATGCAGGAACATCCAAAACCGCGGATAATTAGGTTTGTCGGATCATAGTCACAGGGTTTCTGACTACCCAGCGGCGGGCACCGCTTTATTCGTGCATCTGGACTACGGCGCCGGAGTCGTCCAACACACGGATAATTGCCCGCTGAGACCGGAAGTGCGAGCGATACTTCGCGTACGCGATTGCGTTGCGGATCGCGTCGGGTCCGGCATACCAGATCGGGCCATATCGAAACAGCTTACTGATTAGATCAAAGCCGTCTCTGTCCTTGCGCGGCCGAACCTCGTAATGGTCGTGATCGGCGTTCAACCCTGAGCTGCTTTGTTCGGGATACATCGCTTCCATACCTGTTATCTCTGTCGTTATCTTTCAAACGAATTTGCAGGCTTAAAAGAGACATTTCTGTTACTTTTCCTAGACGGGTGCCGAGTCGCGCTTGGGCTTTTCGCTAACCACGCCCGTTTCTTAAGTCGAAGCGCCAGCGGCATTTCCGGCGAAATGCAGGTGTTCGAGAATCTCGCCGCGGAAGCGGAGAAACGAACCGCCTGTGCGATCTCGTGGCCGCGTTAGATCGATATCAATCTCGCGGTCGATTCGCCCCGGGGCCGGGGTCATAATGAGGATGCGGTCGCTCATGTAGATTGCTTCATCAATGTCATGGGTGACGAGCAGCATCGTGGTGCGACGGTTCTCCCACAGGCGCAGCACTTCGTCCTGCATCCGCATGCGGGTGAAAGCGTCGAGGGCGCCGAGCGGCTCATCGAGGAGAAGAACTTTGGGATGATTGATGAGTGCGCGCGCAAGCGCAACACGCTGGGCCATGCCACCGGAAAGATGATGCGGATATGCATTAGCAAATGTTTCAAGTCCGACCAGCCGCATGAATTCCCTCACTTCATTTCGTTTTTCGCGCAAAACACCGCGCGCAACGAGGCCAGTTTCGATATTACGGCGGACACTCAGCCACGGGAACAGGTTTGGGTCTTGAAAAACGAGACCGCGCTCGGCACTCGGTCCGACAATTTTTTGATTGCCGACAACCAGCTCACCCGAATCAGGAACATCCAAGCCAGCGACGAGTCGAAGCAACGTCGACTTTCCGCAGCCGCTCGGCCCGACTAACGAGACTAGCTCGCCTGCAGCGATGGAAAACGATATATCGCCGAGGGCGAGTCGGCTTGTGTCGGGTGCGTCTGGCACGGGAAAACTTTTGCAGATTTCGTGAACGCGAACGCCTGAAGCGGCCGCAATATTCGTGGTCACCACTTGATTATTCCCTTTTGCCAGACCAGAACTCGGTCGCGCAGTTTGAACAGCAAAGTCATCACCGTGGAGAAGAAGGCGGCCATGATAATGAGCGCGGCGAAAACTTTCCCGTATTCGGCCCAGCCTTGCGCCCAACTAACATACCAACCAAGACCAGACTTAACTCCCACAGACTCCGCCACGACCAGAGTTAGAAACGAAGCACCCAGTCCCATGAACAATCCAATGAAAATATTCGGAATCGCGGCTGGTATCGCCACTCGAAAGATCAGATAGAGGTGGCCTGCGCCGAGGGTCCGAGCAACGTCAAGATAAGATGCCCGTGTGTTGGAAACCCCAGAAGCGGTCAACATTGTGACCGGGAACCATACCGCCAGTGCAATCAATCCAGCTGAAGACATGATTGCCGAAGGCGACACGACCATCGCAATCGGAATCCATGCTGTTGCTGGAATCGGCCCCACGACTTTGAGTAGCGGCATCCCCCAATAACGCACCGAGCTCGACCAGCCGATGCACACGCCGCTAACAAGTCCGACGATCACGCCGAGTGTGTAGCCGCTTACAAGCAAAACGAGCGAGTGCCACGTGCTATCGAGCAAGAGTCCGCGATCGCTGATCAGACTGCGTAACACCGCTGCAGGTCCGGGAAAATACGGCAGTGGAAGCAAGTGCAAGCCTACCGTTATCACGTCCCAAACACCGAGTAACAAGATAGCAGCTGTAAAAATCGGCCACATGTGTCGCATCCATCTGCGCAACACTGGCCAAAACTTTTGCGCGATTGCGAGAACAATTGAAACGCCAACGATTTCCCAAAAAAGCAGCATATAAGAACGCGTTTCGAGCGGCGGCGCGTTTTGTGCGATCAACAAATGAGTTCCGAACGTAATCAAACTCGCGGCTGGAACAGCCAACTGCATTGGCCAGGGCAATCTTGATCGTTCATTGGTAATCGCTCCGTTCGCGTTCATTTTCCTCCGATTGCAGTCATTCTGAGCGAAGCGAAGAATCTCGGATCAATTACAACGCCTGTTTGAAGAAAATAGACAGAGATGTTTCGCTCCGCTCAACATGACAGCGCGATTATCTTGTCTTTGCCGCCCGCTTATTTCTGCGTGGCTACGGTGTTTTTCTCGGGACACGGTGCGTTAGGGTCGGCGAGGTTCGGCGCATCCTGGTCGGGCTGATCGAACATTTTTCTTTGGCAACAGGAACCTCCATTGTCTCGTTGGATTAAGGACGCGATTAACCGGATGTCATCTCCTGGCGAGACCTGGGCGCCGGCAATCTTTTCCACCTCGAGTGTTTTAAGCCATTCGTCCGTAATGCCCGGAAGGTGCATGAAGGCTCGCTTGGCAAGTGCGTTGGTGTCGGTCTCCGGAGACAGCATCTTGGCGGTTTGCATCTCCCGGCCAATTGTATAAACCGATTCCTCGGCCAGGTGCACACTTGGTATGTAGCGCAAACGTGCGAGAGCGACTGTGTTCAGTTCAGGCGTTGAGGCGAGATATTTTTTTTCCACGACCAGCACTGCTGCCGCTTTTGGATTGGTCTCGACCCACTTAGCGCCTTTCAAAAGGGCGCGCGTTGCTCTGGCCGCGGTGTCAGGATTGCCATCCACCCATTTGCCGTTTGCGATTACCTCGCAACAATATTCATCCTTGTAGGGCGCATCCATTATCATGTCTGCAATGTTTCTTACCTTGCCCTCTGCAATTAGCAGGCTCCCGATCGGTTCCGCATTGGCCACCGCGTCGATTTCGCCTTTGTCGATCGCCAGACCTAATTCACCCGCCGGATAAACCTTCCACGTAATGTCTTTTCCAGCATCGATCCCATGGGTTCCAAAGACACGATTTGCGAAAACGAACGGCGGCGTCCCCATTCCGGGCACACCAATTCGTTTTCCTTTCAGGTCCGCGATCGTGTGAATGTTTGTTTTCACGCCCGCCTGAACGCGCAGACATCCCCGATGAATCCCGGCCAGGAATCGTACATCCAAACCCTGTTCGACCGGCTTGAGGAAGAGCATCACCAGATGATGAGTGATGTCGAAGCTGCCAAGCGCCAATGCATCCTTGTAAGTGGACCAATTGCACTTCACCAGTTTAGGCTCCAGTCCCTCCTCCTTGAAAAAGCCCTTCTCGTAAGCGACGAAGATCGGTGCTTCGCAAGTGAGACCGATGTAGCCGACGCGGACTTTGTTTGAATTCTGGACAGTAGAACTGGACTTCTTGTTGCAGCCTGGCACCACCAGAATGCTCAGCGCGATAGCAAGGAGGAAAAGCTTCGAGGTCATCGTAGCGTTCGAAGGTTTTGGAAATAGCCTGATAAGTTTTGCCTATGGAAGCAGAATTCTCGCTCGTGATCAAGCTCCTGATTGCATTTGGTATCCCGGCTGAACAATATTCCTTCTTCCATGTCGGAGCCATTGGACATTCGCCATCTCCGTTATTTTCTCGCGGTCGCCGAAGCGGGAAGCTTTAGCCGCGCGGCTGACCGCCTCGGAATTTCGCAACCGAGCGTTTCGCAGCAAATGCGGGATTTGGAAGCTGGTCTTCGCGTGCCTCTGTTCCAACGTCGCGGGAAACGGATTTTGCTGACTCCACGAGGTTTGATCTTTCAAGAGCACGCTCG
>Ga0066903_100002351_pt1 | contig 14724 bp, 14 predicted proteins | sample PanSoiMetaGPlot1_FD_67491 | JGI IMG/M metagenome (GOLD analysis project Ga0066903, IMG submission 67491) | Tropical forest soil microbial communities from Panama analyzed to predict greenhouse gas emissions - Panama Soil - Plot 1 (version 2) | ecosystem: Environmental > Terrestrial > Soil >...
CCCAGTCGGCCGGCCACTGGCGGTTCAGGTCGAGGCCCTCGAGCGCCGGTGCGACCGGAACGGTCACCCCGTCCCAGTTGCGGATCGTGCCCTCCGGCAGGACGCGGTAGAAGTCGCCCTCGAAGTCGTCCGGGGCGCGCGCGATCAGGAGCCGCGCGTCCTCCGGGTGCGCCTTCCACGGCCCGTTCGGGTCGGCGATCCGCATCATCAGCACGCGGCCGTCGCCGTCGAGGTCCTCGCGCTGGAGGCCGTCTTCGGGCTCGTCCCGCGGGTAGCTGCGGACGCTCGAGCGGCGCCAGCGCCCGTCCGCGAGCACCGCCTCGGCACCGTCCGGGTTCACTCGCGGGATGACGTAGAACGCTCGCGTGTCGAGCGCGTGCGTCACGCGCTCGTCCTCGCCGTGGCCGTGCAGCAGCCGGTCGAGCAGGTTGAGGGCGGCGGTCGTACCCGTGAACTCGGATGCGTGGATCTGGGCGTGCACGACGATCGCCGGCTTCTCGCTCGCCGGCCCGGTGGCGAGGTTGGTCACGGTGACGAGCGGGATCTCGCGGCCCTGGTAGGAGCGGCCGATGCTCTCCACCTGGCAGAGGGCCGAGAACTCGCTCGCCCACGCGATCAGGGTCTGCTCGAGCTCCTCGTAGGTGTAGAAACGCTCGAACTGGACTCGCATGGCGCGCGCAGGCTAGTCGAAGAGGATCAGCGTGCGCGCAGGATCAGCCGCCACGCGTCCGGGGTCGCGGGCGTGGTCGCCTCCCAGCCCCCGAACGCCTGCACCTCGGCGAACCCGGCCTCCCGCAGCATCCCCGCCCACTCCTTCACCGAGTACAGGTGATGGACGTAGCGCCGCTCGATGCGCTCGCCGTCGGGCGTCACGATCAGGTGCAGCGCCGACATCGTGCCGCTGAGCCAGTCGGGCTCGTTCTCCTGCAGGAACAGCGAACCGTCGGGAAGGCGGTCCCACAGGCGTGGCCTCCGAGGCTCGAGGAACCGGGCGGCACCGTCGCGGTGGGCCGACTCGACGACGAGCGTGCCGCCGGGGCGCAGAACCCGGCGGAAGTGGCGGAGGACGGCGACGTCCCCGTCACGCTCGAGGTAGCCGAGAGACGAGAACAGGTTGAGCACCGCGTCGAAGCTGTCGTCGTCGAAGGGCAGCTCCCGGTAGTCGCCGTGCACGAGGCGCGGCCACTCCGCGTCGCCGCGCCGACGCTCCGCCTCCGCCAGGAGGGTCGGTGAGCGCTCGAGGCCTGAGACGCGGTAGCCCTCCGTCGTCAGAACGAGCGCGTGTCGTCCGTAGCCCGTCGGGCAGTCGAGGATCTCTGCGCCCGGCTCGAGCCCCGCGAGCGCGGCGGCCCCGAGCGCCTCGGTCCGGGTCCGCTCGTCGGTGACGAACGGAAGGTACGTGCGCAGGTAGGTCTCGTCGAAGACGGCATCCCAGTCGTCCATCTCGGGCAGACTCGCACCCATGCATGACCTCCTCGAGTATCGCTCGGAGTTTCCCATCCTCGAGTCGACGACGTACCTCGTCAGCCACTCGCTCGGCGCGATGCCGCGCGGCGCAGCCGAGCGCCTGGGCCGGTTCGCGCGCGAGTGGGCGGAGCGCGGGATCCGGGCCTGGGCGGAGGGCTGGTGGGAGACGCCGCTGCGGGTCGGCGACCAGGTGGGGCGGATCGTCGGGGCGCCGCCGGGCTCGACGGTCATGCACCAGAACGTCGCCGTCGCCGAGGCGGTCGTGCTCTCGTGCTTCCGGCCGGTCGACCCACGGCGCAACCGGGTCGTCTACGAGCGCGGGAACTTCCCCTCCGTTCGCTACCTGTACCAGGCGCAGCCCGAGCTCGAGGTCGTCGTCTGCGAGGACGAGGAGGAGATCGTCGAGCACATCGACGAGCGGACGCTCCTCGTCCCGATCAGCCACGTGCTGTACCAGGCGGGGGAGATCCAGGACGTGGCGCCGATCGTGGCCCGGGCGCACGGGGTCGGCGCGCACGTGGTCCTCGACTGCTACCAGTCGGCCGGGATCGTGCCGCTCGACGTGAGCGCCCTGGGCGTCGACTTCGCGGTCGGCGGCTCGGTGAAGTGGCTGAACGGCGGGCCGGGGAACGGCTGGCTGTACGTCCGCCCGGACCTCGCGGAGACGCTCCGGCCGACTGCGATCGGCTGGCAGGCGCACGAGCGGCCGTTCGCCTTCGAGGAGGAGCTCCGCTACGCGAGCGGGGCCGCGCGCTTCCTCACGGGGACGCCGAACGTCCCCGCCCACTACGCGGCCACCGCCGGCTACGACCTGATCGAGGAGATCGGGGTCGCCCGCATCCGCGAGAGCTCGCTCCGGCAGACGCAGCTCCTGATCGACCTTGCCGACGCCGCCGGGTTTGAGGTGGTGAGCCCACGCACGCCCGAACGGCGGGGCGGAACCGTGACGGTCCGCGTGCCGGAGTTCCCCGCCGTCCACGCCGTGCTCGAGGAGCGGGGAGTCCTCTGCGACTTCCGGCCCGACGCCGGCATCCGCCTCGGCCCGCACTACTACTCGACCGAGGACGAGCTGCGGTTCGTGGTCGAGCAGATCGCCGAGATCGTCGAGAGCGGCGCGTACCGCCGGCACGCGGGCGCGGTCGCGCGGCACTAGCCGGCGACCGCCAGCTCCCGTGGGTGCCGCGAGAGCGTCTCGATCCCGCCGTCCGTCATGAGCAGCGTCTCCATGTAGCTCGCGGTGAAGCCGCGCTCGCGTTCGAAGAGGATGTTCTCGTAGTTCGTCACGTACCCGGGCTCCCAGGTGAACGTCTCGAAGGCGTCGTTCGAGAGGTACGTGTGCCCGACCCAGCTCGGCGGCACCGCGATCCCGAGCGCGTAGCCGCCGACCCACCAGACCTGCTCGCGCGGAAACCGGGAGAAGACGAACTCCTCGGCGACGCGCTGCGCGACGTCGAGCTGGTCTCCGGGACGCACGACGCGCTGCACCTCCTCGACGCTCCGCGCCGTCTGCTCGAGGATCGCGCGCACCTCGGGGTGGTCGCGCCCGATCGCGACGGTGCGGCAGAGGTCGGCGTGGTAGCGGTTGAAGACTCCACAGGCGTCGACGTACAGCACGTCGCCCGCCTCGAGCACGCGGCGCGAGGGCGGGGAATGCGTCCTGCACCAGACGTCGGGGCCCGACGAGACCATCGTGCGGATGGCCGCAGGCTCGCCGCCCTCGTCCGCCATGACCGCGTCCAGGCGGGCGGCGACCTGGAGCTCGGTCTGCCCGGGCCGCACCGTCTCGAGCAGGTCCGCGAAAGCGACGTCCACGATCTGCCCGGCCCGGCGCACGCACTCGAGCTCGGCAGCCGACTTGACCGCCCGGACGCGATCGACGACCCAGTCGCCGGCGACCACCTCGGCGCCGAGCCGGCGCAGCCGCTCGGCGGTCTCCAGCACGAGCGGGGCACCGGGCGTCTGCGTCCACGACTCGATCCCGACCGTCCCCTCGCACCAGCCGCGGTCCCGAAACGCCGACGCGATCGTCTCCAGGGCGTCCTCGTAGCGGTAGAAGATTGCGTCGTCGTAGAGGGCGGTCATGCGGACGAGCGTCTCGTGCCGCTCGTAGTCGAGGAAGACGAGGCGGTCGTCGGCGCGGGTGACGACGACGCCGAGCGGTGCTCGCGGCGGGTACCAGACGGACTCGAAGCCGGTCAGGTAGCAGAGGTTGGCCGGGCTCATGACGAAGAGGACGTCGACCCCGCGCCGCCCAAGCTCCTCGCGCACCCGGCGCGCCCGCTCGCGGTACTCGGGTTCGGGGAAGGCCAGCTCGGGGGTCACCGGAGCCCCCAGCGGCCGTGCTCACGGCAGACCGCGTCGACGTCCGCGCTCGCGTGGGACGGGTCGTCGGGCATGAAGGCGAGCGGGTCCGGCAGGAGACGCTCGCTCCCGAGCACGCCCTCGAGCGTGGCGTGCAGGCAGTACGCCGCATACGTGCGCGCGTAGCCACCCTCCTGCACGAGGACGAGCGAGGCGCCGGTTCGCTGGGCGCTCTCGCGCAGGCTGCGCCCGATCGCGTGGAAGCCGTCCAGCGTCAGGTTCATGCGCCCGTTGGCGTCGAACCCGCTCGCGTCCTGGCCGATCGCGCCGACGACGGCGTCCGGCCGGTAGCAGTCGAGCACCGGCTCGACCACCCGCCCGAAGGCCTCGGCGTAGGCGCCGTCGCCGCTCCCCGGCCGCAGCTCCACGTTGACGTTGTGCCCGGCCCCGTCGCCGCTTCCGGACTCGGCCGGGCTGCCTGCCTCGGGATGCGACGGCCCCCAGCTCCCGTGCCGCATGTGCAACGAGATCGTCAACACGTCGGCACGGTCGTAGAAGCAGGCCTGCGTCCCGTTCCCGTGGTGCACGTCCCAGTCGACGACCGCGACGCGCGCGGCCCCGGCCGCGCGCAGGCGCGCGGCGGCGAGCGCGACGTTGTTGAAGAAGCAGTAGCCGTCCGCGACCGCCGGGCCTGCGTGGTGCCCCGGCGGGCGGACGAGCGCGTACGCGAGCTCCGACTCGCCGGCGGCGACCGCGTCGACCGCGGCGAGCGCGGTGCCCGCAGCCGCGAGGATCGCAGGCCAGGAGGATGCGGACACGAGCGTCGTCGCGGTGAGCTGCCGCCCGCCGGCCTCGCAGGCCTCGCGGATGCTCTCGACGTACGAGGCGTCGTGAACGGTCTCCAGCTCCTCGAGCTCGGCCAGGCGTCCGTTCTTCCATCCGAGCCGGCTCGATAGCGGCCCGCGCTCCAGCACCGAGCGCATGTTCCGCAGCCGCTCTGCGTTCTCGGGGTGCAGCTCCGGAACCTCGAGGAGCTCGGACGCCCCCGACTCCCAGAGGCCCGAGCCCGTGTCGTGCTCGAGCATCGCGGGATGCCAGAACACGTCGAGGTCGGCCACGGGCGGCCATGGTACGCCCCCCGGCGAGGTGGACGGATGCGCCGCCCGCGTCCTACGATCCTCCTGCACATGGCCGTGAAGACCGGGGAGCGCATCCTCCACCAGATCGTCTCGACGGTCGCCTCCTCGCTGGAGCTGCCGGAGGTCCTGCGAGCCGTCGTCCGCCTGATGTCCGACGCGAGCGGTGTGCACGGCTGCTTCGTGTACCTGCTGGAGGAAGGCGGGAGCCGGCTCGTCCTCCGCGCCGCCTCGCCGCCCTACGAGCGGCACGTCGGAGACGTCGTGCTCGAGCGGGGCGAGGGGCTCGCGTGGTGGGCCGCGGAGCACGGCGAGCCTGCCTTCATCCGCGAGAACGCCCTCGACGACCCGCGGACGAAGTACGTCCCGGAGTTCGAGGAGGAGAAGTTCCAGTCGCTGCTCGCGATCCCGGTCATCGGGCGCTCCGGCGACGTGATTGGGGTCATCACCGCGCACTCGGCCGCGCCCCGCGACCTCTCGGACGACGAGGTCGAGTTCCTCGTCACCTCGGCCTCGCTCGTCGCAGCGGCGATCGACAACGCGCGCCTGTACGAGGAGGCCCAGCTCCGCGTGGCGGAGCTCGAGCGCCTTTCCGAGCTCTCCGAGGCGATCGCGGGCGCCGACGCGGTCGACGAGCTGCTCGACATCGTGGTCGCCGATTCCCGCTCGCTGCTGACCGCACGTGCGTGCCACGTCTACCTCCTCGACCCGGGAAGCGAGGAGCTCGAGCGGCGCACGAGCGACCCCGAGCCGGGCAGCGCGCGGCGCACGCTCGCTCTGGCGGAGCTCGGACCGGAGCTCGCGCGCGGTGGCCGCCGTGGGCGGCTCTCGGTTCCGCTCGTCGCGAACGGAGAGCTCGTCGGCCTGCTCGTCGCCGAGGGCAGCACGCGGGTCGAGCTCGGCCGCGCGATCGCGAGCCAGGTCGCGGTCGGGATCAAGAAGGTGCAGGTCATCGAGCAGCTCACCGAGAAGAACCTGATCAAGGACTTCTTCGAGGAGCTCGCCGGGGGCCGGCCACACGGGAACCTGGAGGGGAGGGCGGCGCGGCTCGGCTGCGACCTGAGCCAGCCGCACGTCGTGCTCGTCGCCGAGCCCGCGGACGAGGCGCTCGAACGCTGGCTCCGGCACATCGCGCCGAGCTCGGTGTTCGACCGCCGCGAGGAGTCGCTGCGCGCGCTCGTGCGCCTGCAGACGCCGAGCGCCGAGACCTTCCTCGAGCGGCTCCGGCAGGCACACGAGGAGCTCCCGCACCCCGCGTCGATCGGCGTGTCGAGCGTCTGTCGCGGCGAGGCCTCATTCGCGGACGGCTTTGCCGAGGCACAGCAGTCGCTCATCGGGACGATGGTGCTGCGGGGCGGGCCGGCGATCCTCTCCTACGAGGACCTCGGCGCCTACAAGTACCTGCTGCGGGTGGCGCTCGACGGCGGCATCCGCGACGCCACGGTCGACGCCGTCTCCCGTGTGGCCGACTACGACGCGCAGCGGGGCTCGCAGCTCGTCGGGACGCTCGAGGAGTTCCTCCGCCGGCACGGCAACATCAGCTCCACGTCCGAGGCGCTGTTCGTCCACCCGAACACGCTTCGCCAGCGGCTGCGGCGAATCGCCGAGCTCTCGGGGCTCGACCTCCGTCGCGACGACTGGCTGATGATCGAGATCGCCGTGAAGATGGTGAGGCTTCAGCAGACGCTCGCCGGGACGCAGCGGCAGGCGCCGGGAGGTGCGAAACCGCACACATAGGCGCCGCGAGTGTGGAGGAACCGCACCTCCACACGCCTCGAGCCTGGTGGTACGGCTATGTCCCCACGAGCAGGGAGGTGTGGCAATGGCCGTGGCAGAGCCGACGACGACCGAGATCGCGGCGCCGAGCGCCGACGCGATCTGGAAGCAGATGCAGGAGCGCGGGGTCGAGTTCGTCTTCGCGCAGTTCGTGGACATGTACGCGCGACCGAGCGCGAAGCTCGTCCCCGTCCGCTCGCGCGACGACCTCGACGGGATCTTGAGCGACGGCGCCGGGTTCGCGGGCTTCGCAGCCGGCGAGATCGGCCAGTTCCCGAGCGACCCCGACATCGCGGCGATCCCCGACCTCGGGAGCTACACGCCCGTCCCGTGGCAGCAGAACCTCGCGCGCTTCGCCTGCGACGTCACGGTCGAGGGCGAGGAGTGGCCCTACGACCCGCGCACGATCCTGCGCCGCATGCTCGCCAAGGCGAAGACGAAGGGGTTCGACTTCCGGATGGGGCTGGAGCTCGAGTACTTCCTCGTCGAGCAGCAGGAGGACGGCTCGATCCGGATCGCGGACGCGTACGACACGCTCGAGAAGCCGTGCTACGACATGCTCGGCCTCACGCGCCGGTACGACTTCCTCACCACCGTGTCGCGGTACTGCAACGAGCTCGGCTGGGGGAACTACGCGAACGACCACGAGGACGCGAACGGGCAGTTCGAGCAGAACTTCACGTTCACGAACGCGCTCGGGAGCTGCGACCGCGCGATCTTCTTCCGCTACATGGTGCACGCGCTCGCCGAGAAGAACGGGATGATCGCGACCTTCATGCCGAAGCCGTTCTCGCACCTGACCGGGAACGGGTGTCACTTCCACATGTCCCTCTGGGACGGCGAGACCAACCTCTTCCTGGACGAGGCGGACCCACGCGGGCTCGGGCTCTCCGAGACGGCGTACCACTTCATCGGCGGGCTCAAGAAGCACGCACGGGCGACGAGCGCCCTGACCGCGCCGACGGTGAACTCGTACAAGCGCCTCAAGGTGGGGACGACGACGAGCGGGGCGACGTGGTCGCCTGTCTGGATCTCCTACGGCTACAACAACCGGACGCAGATGCTGCGCATCCCGGGGCCGGGCCGGATCGAGGACAGGACGATCGACGGCTCGTGCAACCCGTACCTCGCGGCGACCGGCGTGCTCGCGGCCGGGCTCGACGGGATCGAGAACGGTCTCGACGCGGGGGAGCCGAACTCGGACAACCTCTACTCGTTCCCGTACGACGAGCTCAAGGCGCGCGGCCTCGACACGCTGCCGACGAACCTGCTCGAGGCGACGCACGAGCTCGAGCGCGACGACGTGCTGCGGGACGCCCTCGGACGGGCCCGTGACGAGGACTACGTCGACTACTTCATCGGCGTCAAGCGGGACGAGTGGAGCCGCTACCACGAGCAGGTGACTCCTTGGGAGGTGCGTGAGTACCTGACCAGGTTCTAGTCGCTCTATGGAGCTTTGCTCCATAGAGCGAAGAGAGAATTCGTGAGAAACAGCGGCTCCCACGGCACCGCGGTGTGGAGATACTGACCACATGTGTGGGATCGTCGGGCTCTTCGCAAAGTCGCGCGACATCGACGAGCGGCTCGGCGTCCACCTCGCCGCGATGCTCGGGCAGATGTCCGATCGCGGCCCGGACAGCGCCGGCGTCGCGATCTACCGTGATCCCGCCCCTTCCGGCTCGTCGAAGCTGACCCTGCACTCCGCCGATCCACGGGAGGACTGGGCTGCGCTCGGGGCCGAGCTCGAGGGTGCCTTCGGCGGCTCGCCGGAGCCGACGCGTCGCGCGAGCCACGCGGTCGTGGTCGTCGAGGCGGAGGCCGCGGACGTCGAGGCATGGGTCCGGGCGGACCGTCCCGACCTCCGCGTCATGAGCGCGGGCCGCGTGATCGAGATCTACAAGGAGACGGGCTCGCCACGAGAGTTCGTGCGCGAGTTCGCGCTCGACGAGCTTCGCGGCACGCACGCGCTCGGGCACACCCGGATGGCGACCGAGAGCCGCGTCACGACCGAGGGCTCGCATCCGTTCTCCACGGGCCTCGACCTCTGCCTCGTGCACAACGGCTCGCTCTCGAATCACAACCGGCTGCGCGAGCGCCTCCGCCGCGAGGGGGTCGACTTCCAGACCGAGAACGACACCGAGGTGGCGGCGGGGTACCTCGCATGGCGGCTCCGCGAGGGCGCATCGCTCGAGGAGGCGCTCGAGGGCTGTCTCGCGGACCTCGACGGCTTCTACACGTTCGCGGTGGGAACGGCGGACGGCTTCGCCGTCCTGCGCGACCCCATCGCCTGCAAGCCCGCCGTCCTGGCGGAGACCGACGACTGGGTGGCGATGGGCTCCGAATGGCGAGCGCTGGCCGTTCTCCCAGGCGCGGCCGACGCCGAGAAGTGGGAGCCGCAACCCGGCGTCGTCTACGTCTGGGAGAAGGCAGCCGTAGCGTGACCGCGGTCGCCGCGCGAGAGGCGGCCGTCGAGGTGGTCGACCTCGAGTCCTCGACCCTGCGCGAGCTCAACCAGCGGCTGCACGACCTGACGCGCGAACCAGGGCCGACGGGCTGGCGCGTCCTCAACCCGAACGGCGCCCATGCCGTTGCCTGTGGGATCGACGCCGAGGCCGAGGTCGAGATCGAAGGGCACGTCGGCTACTACTGCGCGGGCATGAACAAGCGGGCGACCGTCCTCGTCCGCGGCAACGCCGGGCCGGGGCTCGCCGAGAACATGATTTCGGGCCTCGTGCTCGTGCAGGGGAACGCGAGCCAGTCGGCGGGTGCGAGCGGGCGGGGAGGCCTGCTCGTGATCCAGGGAGACGCGTCCTCGCGCTGCGGGATCTCGATGAAGGGGATCGACATCGTCGTCGGCGGCTCCGTCGGGCACATGTGCGCGTTCATGGCGCAGACCGGGCGGCTCGTCGTCTGCGGCGACGCCCTCGACGCGCTCGGCGACTCGATCTACGAGGCGCGCCTCTACGTGCGGGGCTCGGTCGCCGGCCTGGGCGCGGACTGCGTCGAGAAGGAGCTCCGGCCCGAGCATCTCGACGAGCTGGCCGCGCTCCTCGCGCGGGCCGGGGTCGCCGCCGCGCCGGCCGACTTTCGCCGCTACGGCTCCGCCCGTCAGCTCTACAACTTCCACGTCGACCACGCAGGCTCGTACTGATGGCGACCGGAACGGACCGTCCCTGGGGCCTGCGCGAGTCGTACCTCTTTGACCGGCACGTGATCGCCGAGATCCAGCGTGCGGCGCGCGAGGGGATCTACGACATCCGCGGCTTCGGCGCGAAGCGGCACGTGCCGCACTTCGACGACCTGCTCTTCCTCGGCGCCAGCGTCTCCCGCTACCCGCTCGAGGGGTACCGCGAGCGCTGCGGGACCGACGTCGTGCTCGGCACCCGCTTCGCGAAGAAGCCACTCGCGCTCGACATCCCCGTGACGATCGCCGGGATGAGCTTCGGCGCGCTCTCGGCGCCAGCGAAGGAGGCGCTCGGGCGGGGCGCCTCGGAGGTTGGGACGTCGACGACGACCGGGGACGGCGGGATGACGCCCGAGGAGCGGGAGCACTCCGAGACGCTCGTCTACCAACTCCTGCCCTCGCGCTACGGGATGAATCCCGACGACTTGCGCAAGGCCGACGCGATCGAGGTCGTCGTGGGGCAAGGCGCGAAACCCGGGGGCGGGGGGATGCTCCTCGGCCACAAGATCTCCGACCGCGTGGCGGAGATGCGCGACCTGCCCCAGGGCATCGACCAGCGCAGCGCGTCGCGGCATCCCGACTGGACCGGCCCCGACGACCTCGAGATCAAGATCCAGGAGCTGCGTGAGATCACGGACTGGGAGAAGCCGGTCTTCGTCAAGGTCGGGGCGACGCGGACGTACTACGACGTGCAGCTGGCGGTGAAGGCCGGCGCGGACGTGGTCGTCGTGGACGGCATGCAGGGCGGGACCGCCGCGACGCAGGACGTCTTCATCGAGCACGTCGGGATCCCGACGCTCCCGGCCACGCGGCTCGCGGTCGACGCGCTCGAGGAGCTCGGGATGCACAGGCAGGTGCAGCTGGTCGTCTCGGGTGGGATCCGGAGCGGCGCCGATGTCGCGAAGGCGCTCGCGCTCGGGGCGGACGCCTGCTCGGTCGGCACCGCCGCGCTCATCGCCCTGGGCGACAACAGCCCGGAGCTCGACGACGAGTACCGCAAGCTCGGAAGTGCCGCAGGCTTCTACGACGACTACCAGGCAGGGCTCGACCCCGCCGGGATCTCCACGCAGGACGACGAGCTTGCGGCGCGCTTCGATCCCGAGCTCGGCGGGCGCCGCCTTGCGAACTTCCTGCGCGTGCTCACGCTCGAGGCGCAGACCCTCGCCCGCGCCTGCGGAAAGTCGCACGTGCACAACCTCGAGCCGGAGGATCTCGTCGCCCTGACGCTCGAGGCCGCGGCGATGGCGCGCGTTCCGCTCGCCGGGACCGACTGGATCCCGGGATCGAACGGAGCAGCCTAGGGGTGGAAGCGCAGCCGGTCGACCACCTTGTCGACCGTCTTCCGCTCGGCCCGTAGCGCGATCCCGACCAGGTCGAGCTCGCCGGCAGGCACGCAGCATCTCGAGCTGCTGCTCGGCAGGCTCGTCGACTGCGTCGTGACCGGGCTCAGTCGAGCCCAGGTGAAGCCTAAACGTCGGCTAACGCCGTCTCCTGCCTGCCTCGTCCTTGGCCTCGGCCTGGTCGCGACGCCGCCTGCGCCTGCGTCCTGCCTCGTCCTCCTCCGGCTTCTCGATCTCGTACCCGTGCGCCTCGACGTCCGCGTCCTCGCGCTTCCGCCTCCCACGCTTCTCTGCGCCTTTCTCCTGGGACGGCATCTCGCCTCCTTTCGGGAATGAACCCTTCGAGCACAGGACGTCGGAGAGGGGTGTCGTCTTCCCTCGGCGTGACGTGAAGGGCCGACGCGGAGGTGCGATGCTCGCTCGGTGGTCCTCCGCAGCGCCCTCTCGGAGTCCGTCGCCGTCTTCGGGAGGATCGCCAGGAACTCGAACGTGCTCCGGCTCCAGGCGGCGTGGGCGGCTTCGAATCTCGGTAGCCGCGCCTCCGCCGTCGGCGTCGCCGTCTACGCGTACGAGGCGAACGGCGTCACCGCAGTCGGAGTGGTGGCCGCCGTACGACTTGCGGCTGCCGCGCTCGCCGCTCCCTGGCTCTCCGTGCTCGCGGACCGGAGGCCGCGCCGGAGCGTCCTCCTCGGGTCGGACCTCGCTCGCTGCGCCGTCTTCGGGGGCATGGCGGCGCTGGTCGCGTCCGGCGCGCCGTCCCTCGCTGTGTACGCGCTCGCGGTCGCCGCCGCCGTGGCCGAGCCGGTGTTCCGCTCGGCGCAGGCCGCCTTCACGCCCTCGCTCGTATCGTCTCCCGAGGAGCTCACCGCCGCGAACGTCGTCGCAAGCACGGTCGAGAGCGTCGGGCTCTTCGTCGGCCCGGCCTTCGGCGCCCTCCTCCTCGTGGGCACGGGGACGGCGACGCTGTTCGGCGCGTGCGCCCTCGTGCTGCTCGGCTCCGTCGCGTTCGTCGCCATGATCGACGCACCTGGGCGGCCGAGCCCACGCGAGAACGGGGACGAGAGGGGTTTCCTCGCGGGCTGGAAGGCGATCGCGTCGGACTCGGGCCTGCGGGTCGTCGTCGGCCTCTTCTCGATCCAGACGCTCGTCGCGGGGATGCTGAACGTGCTGGTCGTCGTGATCGCGTTCGAGCTGCTCGATCTCGGGAAGGCGGGTGTCGGCTGGCTCGACGGAACGGTCGGGATCGGGGCGACAGCCGGCGTGCTCGTGGTCACCGCCGTCACGGGAGGACGCGGGCTCGCGAGGCCGTTCGCGCTCGGCCTCCTCCTCTGGGGGTTCCCGCTGCTCGCGATCGGCCTCTGGCCCGAGGCCGTTCCGGCCTTCGCGCTGATGGCCCTCCTCGGGCTCGGCAACACGCTCGTCGACGTCGCCGGGATGACGCTGCTGCAGCGGCTCGCGGCCGAGGACGTCATCGGGCGCGTCTTCGGCGTGTTCGAGTCCGTCGTCCTCGTGGCGATGGGCGCCGGCTCGCTGCTCGCGCCTCTCCTCGACTCCGCGCTCGGCACGCGCGGTGCGGTGCTCGTCGCGGGGGCGATCCTTCCGCTGGCACTCCTTCCGCTCTACCGACCGCTCGTCGTACACGAGCCAGCCGGCGTGACTCCGCTTCGGCTCGCGCTCCTGCGCGGCGTTCCGATCTTCGAGCCGCTCCCGCTCCGCGCTCTCGAGCGCCTCGCACGCCGGGCCGAGGAGCTAGACCTCGCGGGCGGTTCGACCGTGTTCGAGGAGGGAGACGAGGGAGACCGCTTCTTCGTCATCGAGGGCGGGCGTGCCGCCGTCGACGTGCACGAGACGGGTGCTGGCGAGCTCGGGCCGGGCGACTTCTTCGGTGAGATCGCGCTCCTCCGCGACGTGCCCCGCACCGCGACCGTACGTGCGCTCACGCCGTTGCGCCTCCTCGCCCTCGACCGGCAGACATTCGTCGACACGGTCACCGGCCACGCCGCGAGCACCGACGCGGCCGCGCAGGTCGTGGTCGGGCGGCTGAGGGCGCCCGTGGGAAGCTGAGGACAGGAAGAAGGCGGCGCCGCATGGCAGCGGGTGCATTCGACGCGCGGAAGATCGGAGGCGTCCGAGGCGTCTTGTGGGAGATGAGCGCCAGCGGCATCACCACCGAGCGCCTGGGGCGGCTCCTGAGGCTCCTGCCTCCTGCTCCGGAGGCGTGGGTGGTGGAGGCGAAGCGGAGTCTCCTGGAGCGTGTTCGGACGCCGGTGCGGCCGGAGAGGTCCCTCACGGAGCGAGACCTCGCGCGGCTCACCCGCGCGCTCGAGACGGATCCGGCGTTCCGCAGCCGATTCGACGTGGACCCGGTCGCTGCGGCCGGCGCAGCAGGAATGAGCGACGTCGCGAGCGCGCTGGAGCACGAGCTTCGTAGCCTCGTACGGCTCGCCGAGCGCGTAGCGAACGACCACGCGTATCGGGCCGAGCTCGAGTCGAGCCCTGCGGCGACGCTCGCCGCCGAGGGGATCCCGGTGGACGGCGCGCAGCCGCTTTTCGAAGCGCTGGCTCTGGCTCAACAGGCGCTTCCCGAGGTCGTCGCCCACTCGCACGCAGACGAGTCGCTCCGGGCGCAACTCGTCACCCTGCTCCTCGGAAGCAGCGCCGTACGGGAGAACGTTCGCGCCGCTGCCTCCGGCGCTCGCTGAGACGCTCCTCCCTCAGTCGCTGCGCCAGCCGAGCTCGCGAGAGATGGCGTCCGCCGCCTCGAGCAGCCGCGGCAGCGCAGTCTCGATCGCCCTGGCGTCGAAGCGGGAGGAGGGCCCCTGCAGCGCGACGATCGCCTCCAGCTCGCCGCGGCTCGAGCGCACCGGGGCGGCGATCGCCGACAGGCCCGGCTCCCGCTCCTCGAGCGCCTGCGCCCAGCCCTGCCCCCGCACGCGCTCGACCTCGTGCGCCAGGCGCTTCGGGTCGGTGATCGTCCGCGGCGTGAAGGGTCGCAGCGGGCCGCTCGGCAGCGACCGCCCGGAGAAGGCGAGCATCACCTTGCCCGCCGACGTGGCGTGCGAGATCGACGGCCGTCCCAGCCGTGACACGGGCTGGATCTGGTGCTCGCCGGAGACGAAGTCGATCGTGACGGCGTCCTCCTCGCCAGGGACGGACAGGGTCGCGGTCTCGCCGGTCTCGCGCACGAGCTGCTCGAGGTGCGGCCGCGCCACGCCGCGGACGTCGAGTCGAGCGAGCAGCGCGTTCGCGAGGTGCACGATGCGCAGGCCGAGGCGGTAGCGGCCCGTTGCGGGCACGCGCTCGACGAGCCCGGAGGCCGCCAGCGTTCCGAGCTGGCGGGACGCCGTGCTCGGCGTCATGCCCGTCCGCCGGGCGACCTCGTTCGTTCCCAGCTCGCCGGCGTCGGCCAGCGTGTCGAGCACGACGATTGCCCTCTCGGCTGCGCCGATTCTGCGAGATGATGGTTGACGCGTGCGACTCACGAAGGTACCGTCGTTGCGGATCCTGGCACAGGGTTGCG
>Ga0066903_100002354_pt1 | contig 14719 bp, 17 predicted proteins | sample PanSoiMetaGPlot1_FD_67491 | JGI IMG/M metagenome (GOLD analysis project Ga0066903, IMG submission 67491) | Tropical forest soil microbial communities from Panama analyzed to predict greenhouse gas emissions - Panama Soil - Plot 1 (version 2) | ecosystem: Environmental > Terrestrial > Soil >...
TGTTCGGCATTGCAAAAGGACGATGGAACTCGCCGGCAGCCCGTGGGTTGGTTCCATGAGCGTCGGGAACCGGCGCGAGGATATTGGAGCACAAGATGGCAACCATCATTGCAAAAGCACTGGCAGCATGCGGAATTGTCGCGGCTTTGGCCGCCGCGGTTCCCGCCCAGGCTCAATATTACGGCGGCTACTACGGGGGGCCGCGGGTCTATGTCAGCCCGTACGGCTATGCTCCCGGCGGCTACGGCTACTGGAGTGATTATCCGGCCGGCTACGATTCCGGCGGCGCACCCTATTACTACCGCGATCTCGGCTGGCAGCCGGGCTTTCCTGGTGGCGCTCCCGCGAATCCGTGCAATCCGGGCCAGCGCTTCCAGAACCGCTGCTGACGTTTGAGGGCTTGTAGGCTGGGTCGAGCGCTTCGCGAGACCCGGCGCGCCTGAAGTGTTGGGTCTCGTGAAGAAACTCGGCCCAACCTACCCAACGACGCGCGCCAAACGATCGAGCGCACCCTGCAGGATGAACGCCGCGGCGTGCTGGTCGATCACCTTGGCGCGTTTCGCCCGTGAAACGTCGACGGCGATCAGCTCGCGCTCGACCGCGGCGGTGGAGAGCCGCTCGTCCCACAGCGCAATCGGAAGCTCGGTCAGGCGCGCAAGATTGCGGGCGAAGGCGCGCGTCGATTGCGCCCGCGGGCCTTCGCTGCCGTCCATGTTGATGGGCAAACCGAGCACGAAGCCCGCGGCCTTGCGCTCGGTCGCAAGCGCGAGCAGGCGTGCGGCATCGCTGGCGAAATTCTTGCGGGTGATGGTCTCAACGGCGGTGGCGAGCCGGCGATCCGGGTCGCTTGATGCGACGCCGATGGTCTTGGTACCGAGATCAAGCCCGATCAGCGCGCCGCGCGCGCGCAGATGCTGTGCCGCCTCTACGAGTGGAACGACCAATGCCGGCATCGGCGATGGCTAACACGCGCGACCTTATGTGCGCCACCGCGATGCGCCGCGTGAGGCGGAGACGATCAGGTTGCGGGAGGCGGCGCAAAGAAGCAGCGGCGAGTCCCATCGGGCCGCTTGCAACGCCAGAACGCGCCATCGGGCGAAGGCTGCGCCTCGGTGAACGGGATCTTCTCCGCCCCGAACAGGATATAGCCGTCGCCGGTCATGGTGACCTGCTCGGAAGGGATGACGAAGCAATCGCCTTCGCCGCAGCACCATTCACCGGCGGCGTTGCGGTGGCCGCCGCGCGAGATCCAGCTGTCGTGAGCTGAGGTATCGGGAACGATGGCAACGAGAGCAGCGAAGACGAGCGTAAGCCGTGCGAGGCTTCGGAACATGGAAACATCCCTTTCTTTGTCCCGGCACAGCGATCGATCAGTTCAACGCGTAGTCTCCTCGGGTTTGTCCGGATCCCCTGCGCACATCCGGAGCTGGCCGGTTGTAAACACGAGGTCTACACGCGGCTTGCCGATAAGGTACCTAAACACCTGATCCGCTCGGCGAGCCGGGCGAATCAACCCATTGATCTGGAAGTATAAACATAACTTCCCGCAACACGTAATCGGAAATATTGCATTGCACCATTGCGCGACGAAATCGAGCCGCGGCTGTGGTGGGGAAGTGACAGTCCGGAACATCGCGGCGCGCACTTTGGGCGCTGGGTCGGCGAGTTGCGGCGGAAAGCGGTGCCTGCGACGGCCCAGTCCGCTATAAGTCCGCCAAAACCGATGGAGGAGGACATGCGAATGACCTTGCTGGGCCTCGCGGCCGCATTGGTGGCGGCTGGGGCGCCGGTCGGCGCCAGGGCCGCCGACATCAAGGTGCTGACCGCCGGCGCCTTCAAGCAGGTCGTGCTGGCGCTGGTGCCGGAGTTCGAGAAGCAGACCGGCCACAAGGTGACAGTGGACAATGACACCGTCGGCGCGCTGACCAAGCGCATCGAAGGCGGGGAGGCCTTTGATCTCGCGGTGCTGACGCCGGCTGCGATCAACGATCTCTCCGGCAAGGGCAAGCTCGTCGCGGGCAGCCGCACCAACCTCGGCCGCGTCGGCGTCGGTGTTGTGGTCAAGGAAGGAACGCCGAAGCCCGACATCAGCTCGGTCGAGGCCTTCAAGAAGGCGCTGCTGGCGGCGAAGTCGGTGGCCTATATCGATCCGGCCGCAGGCGGCTCGAGCGGGATCTATGTCGCGGGCCTGCTCGATAAGCTCGGCGTCGCAGCTGAGGTGAACGCCAAAGCCAAGCTCATTCACGGCGGCGCGGTGGCCGAGCACATCGCAAAGGGCGAGGCCGAGCTCGGCATCCATCAGATCAGTGAAATCCTGCCGGTTAAGGGGATCGTGCTGGTCGGTCCGCTGCCGTCAGAGATCCAGAACTACACGGTGTACGCCGCGGGGCTTGGCGCCAATGCCAAGGAGAGCGAGGCCGCCAAGGCCTTCATCAAGACGCTCTCCGGCCCGTCCGCTGGCGACGTGCTCAAGTCGAAGGGGATGGAGCCCGCGGGATCGTGAGCAACCCCAAAGCGCTGTTCTTCGACGTTTTCGGCACGCTGGTCGATTGGCGCAGCGGCATCGCGCGCGAGGCCGAGATCATTCTCAAGCCGCTCGGCTTCATGCTCGACTGGCTCGCCTTCGCCGATGCCTGGCGCGGCGAGTACCAGCCCGGCATGGAGGAGGTCCGCTCGGGCCGCATTCCTTTCAGCAAGCTCGACGTGCTGCATCGGCACAATCTCGAGCGCGTGCTTCCGCGGTTCGGCATTGGCAAGCTCCCCGAAGATGTGGCGCGCAATCTCAATCTCGCGTGGCATCGCCTCGACGCCTGGCCCGACGTGCCCGGTGGGCTCGACCGCCTCGGAGGGCGCTGCCTGCTGGCGCCGGTCTCGAACGGCAACATCTCGCTCATGGTCGATCTCGCCCGTCGCAATGACCTGCCGTGGGACGCGATCCTCGGTGCCGAGACCGCCGGCGACTACAAGCCCAAGCCGCGGGTCTATCTCGCGGCCTGCGAGGCATTCGATCTGCCGCCAAGCGACTGCATGATGGTCGCGGCCCACACCAACGATTTGCTCGCCGCCGCCAAATGCGGGCTACGCACGGCGCATGTGGCGCGACCGGACGAGCGTGGTCCCGGCACCGGCGAGGCCAAGCCAAGTGCCGCGGTCGATATTGCGGCGAGCAGTTTGGAGGATTTGGCGGCCAAGCTCGGCACGTAGCGACACTGGGTGGCATGGAACAGTTCGGCTTTGCCGCCCATATCTGCGATAGCGAGGATGCCCTGGTTGAGGAGCGACGCCATGGCCAGTCCCGTCTCACAGCTTGCCACCCGCATGGCCTACGGCGCGACCCAGCTGCCGCGGGTCGCCTGGTACATCGGGCACAGCCTGGTGATGCGGCGGTTGTCGCAGGCCGTGCGCGAGCGCGAAGGCGAGAGCAGGCGGCCGAAGGCGCACACCGACGGCCCAGTGCCGGATCGCAGCCGACTCTATGCCGACATGGCCACGCTCTTCCGGCAGGATCTCGCCAATGTAGAAGCCGGCATCTATCCCTTGCCCGCGGATCGCGACGGCTCGCTGGCGTTGCTGCTCGAGCGCTCGCGCCTGTTCTTCGAGGACCTGCCGGACGTGCACCGCCGCCGCGAGGACGGCGAGTTCAGGCAAGTGCTGAGCGAGGATTGGCGCGGCAAGCGCCCCGCCTACTATCTGCAGAACTTCCACTTCCAATCCGGCGGCTGGATGACGGCGGATTCCGCGCAGCGCTACGACATCCAGGTCGAGGTGCTGTTCAACGGCTCGGCAAATGCCATCCGGCGGCAGGCGCTGCCGCCGCTGTACAAGGTCTTCGCGGGGCGCGATCAGCGCCGGCTCAAGCTGCTCGACGTCGGCTGCGGCACCGCGCGCTTTCTGGGCTTCGTCAAACAGGTCTGGCCGCGCCTCCCGGTGCTCGGCATCGATCTGTCGGAGGCCTACATCGCGGAGGCGAAACGTCACTTGAGACGATGGGGTTGGCTCGACCTGATGGTCGCAAATGGCGAAGCCATTCCGGTGAAGGATGCAAGCCAGGATGCGGTGACCAGCATCTTCACGTTCCACGAATTGCCGCCGAAGGTGCGTCGCATCATGTTCGGCGAGTTCGCCCGCGTGCTCAAGCCGGGCGGCCGATTGGTCGTCATCGATTCCCTGCAGCTCGGTGACGAGCCAGACTACGACGGGATGCTCGAGCTGTTCCCGCAGAACTATCATGAGCCGTACTACGTCAGCTATCTGACTGAGGACTTCGCGGGTATCGCGGCGGCCTGTGGCCTGGCGCATGTGCGCGACGTGAACGCCTTCGTCTCAAAGGTCATGGTGTTCGACAAAACGTGACTTGGCCGACGCTCAGTTCGAGGTGGACATCCCGGAATCCCTGATCACCCTGGTCCACTTGGTGATCTCGCTCTTCACCCGCGCGCTGAACTGCTCCGGCGAGCTGCCCACGGGATCGGCGCCTTCGAGTGCCATGCGCGCGCGCACCTCGGGCGTATTGACCAGCGCCACCAGCTCGCCGTTGATCTTGCCGACGACCTCCTTCGGCGTGCCCGCGGGAGCGAAAACGCCCTGCCATGAGTGATCTCGTAGCCGGGGAAGCCCTGCTCGGCGATGGTCGGCACGTCAGGCAGATAGGGCAGGCGCTTCTCGGTGGTGACGGCAAGCGCACGCAGGGTGCCTGCACGGACGTGCTGCAGCACCGCCGGTACCAGCGCGAAATAGATCTTCACGTGGCCGCAGAGCATCGCATTGTTGGCTTCGGCATTGCCCTTGTAGGGCACGTGCACGAGCTCGACGCCGGCCATCGACTTGAACATCTCTGCTGCAAGATGCGGCGAGGTCCCGACGCCCGCGGACGCGTAGTCCCAGCCGCCGGGCTTGGCGCGCACCAGCGCGATGAACTCCGCGAGGCTCGTCGCCGGGACCGACGAATGCACCACCAGCATCAGCGGCAGCGACGCCAGCTCGCTGATCGGCGCGAAATCCCTGATCGGATCGTAGGGCAGCTTCTGCAGGCCGGCGTTGATCGCAAAGCCGATGGTGGTGACCAGCAGCGTGTGACCGTCGGGCGTCGCCTTGGCTACGACATGGGTGCCGATGGTGCTGCCGCCGCCGGGGCGATTGTTGACCACCACCGTCTGTCCCCAGCTGTCGGTGAAGCGCTGGGCGATCAGCCGGGCGATATTGTCGGTCGTGCCGCCGGCAACGAACGGCACCACGAGCTCGATCGGTTTTTTCGGATAATCCTGCGCCGCGGACGCCATGGCGGCGAGCAGCAGACCGGCGAGGACGCTCGCCCCCTTCGTGCGAAAGGCGACCATGTCTAATACGGCCGCACCGTTCCTTTCACGGTCGTGCGCAGCATCAGCCGCCGCTCGGTCGTGGGAAAATCCGTGCGCGCATGCGACGAGCAGCGATTGTCCCACAGCAGGAGATCGCCGACCCGCCACACGTGCTCGTAGACGAGCTCGCGCTTCTCCGCGTGGTCGAACACGGACTCGAGCAGCGGCGCACTTCCTTCCTCCGGCATGTCGATGATGCCGACGGTCATCAACCGGTTGACGTAGATCGCCTTCTTGCCGGTGTCCTCGTGGGTGCGGAACACCGGGTGGGTGCATTCTGCGAAGGCGGCGATGCCGCGGCTGTCGCCGCGCTGCGTCGAGCCGTAGTTGTAATGGTGCTTGGCCTTTCGTCCTTCGAGCTTGTTGCGAATGACCGGATCGAGCGTGTCGTAGGCGGCGTACCCGCTGGCGAACAGCGTGTTGCCGCCGGTCGACGGAATCTCGACCGAGTAGAGCAGCGTGGCCTTGCTCGGCACCTCAGCGTGGATCATGTCGTGGTGGAACATCATCTCGCCGTCGGGCAGTGAGCCGATCGGCTCGCCGTTCTCGCGGATGTTTGAGATCATCATGATGCCGGGCAGCAGGCTGGCATAGCCCTTGGGACGGTCCTTCGCCGGGCGCGAGACATCGCCGATCTCCCCGAAGAAGCCGGTCGCCCGCACCAGGTCCTCCTGAGAGAGCTTCTGTCCGGGAAAGACGATCACGAGGTGGTCGAGCCAGGCCTGATAAATGGCGCGGATGGTCTCCTCGTCGGGCTTCTGGCGCAGATCGATGCCGCGTATCTCGGCGCCGATGTGCTGGGTCAGCGGAACGACCTCGAGCCTCGTTCTTGTCATGACGGCCATGGCGTTTCTCCCATTTCTTCTGACGTCCGACTGTCCGGCCAACTATACATGTCGGGCGAGGGCAATCGAGCCCATCATGGAACGGGAACCGCGAGCTTGAGGGCAACGGAGACGCGCGCGCCGCTCATTCAGGGCATTTGTGCAGCACGGCCTTGTAGGTCTGGTCCTGATCCGAGAAGTCGATGGTCTTGTCCTCGCGCACCGTGAACTTGACGTCCCCCATCATCTGGTTTCCGCTCGGGTCCTTGCACTCGACATGCACCGCGAAGGTGTTGCCGTCGTGCTTTCGTTCCAGGATCTTGCAGAGGCCGAATACCGAGTCGATGTCGCGCGGCGTGATCTTCACCTTCGATGCGCCGGCGTCCGAAGCGTCGCCCTTGCACGCCTGGTTTTCGGTATAGGTGCCGACCAGCGGAAAGTCGTCCTCGCCGAGCACCGGCGAGGCGGCTCCCAGCATTGCGAACGCGACCACTCCCAGCATTCCCGCTGTCAATCTGAGCACGTTGCCCCTCCCTCCGGCGCTGCGGACATTCACCTGCTACACAGTGTAACGCATGCGCCGCGCATGGCCAATGGCCAATGTGCGCCGCCGCGGCACCCGGTCGCGGCGCGGGCTATCGCCCGCGAGGATGTAGCTCGCTGCCGGCAACTGTCGTAATCATGGCGGCCATGAATCGCACGATGAGTCCGGCGACGAGTCCCCCGTCCACCGATCTTGCCGACATTCCCGTGGTCGACGTTCGCGACGGCGGTCCGCTCCGCCACGCGGTCGACGCGTCGGCGCGGGCGCGCGTCCTGCGCGACGGCTGCCTGGTCTGGCTCGCGTCGCCCGCGCGCCTGCTGCTGCCGGCGCTCGACGCGCTCACGCGCCGCTGGCTGCAGCGCTCACGCACGCCTTATCTCGCCGAAGCCGAAGCGATCGCGACCGCGCTCGGCTTTAGCGGCATCTGGTTTCTCAACGGCTCCTACCAATGGGGCTGCACCGCGCTCGCCCGCGACGAGGACGGCGCGCCCTGGCTCGCGCGCACGCTCGACTGGCCGTTCCCCAATATTGGCCGCCGCATCGAGATCACCCGCATGCGCGGCGTTGCGGGCGAGTTTCTCAACGTCACCTGGCCCGGCTATGTCGGGACCTTGACCGCGATGGCGCCTGGCCGCTTCGCCGCCGCCATCAACCAGGCGCCGCTGTGGCGCCGCACGCGCAAGCCGTGGCTGCGGCCCTATGATCTGGCCGCGAACGCGCTGCACACTTGGCGCATCCGGCATTGTCCGCCCGACCATCTGCTGCGTGAGGTGTTCGAGACCTGCCGCGATTTCGCCGCAGCGAAACGCCGGCTCGAGACCGCGCCGATCGCGCGTCCGGTGATCTTCACGCTCGCCGGCTGCAAGCGCGGCGAGCGCTGCGTAATCGAGCGTACCGAGGAGGCCTTTGCCAGCCGAGACGAGGAGACGTCGGCGGCGAATGATTGGCTGCGCAGCATCGAGCCCTGGGAAGCGCGCGTCAACTCCGCGGTGCTGCTGACCCGGACCTACGACGAGGCGAGGGCGCGCAGCCGCTCGCGCCGCGAGGCGCTTGCGGCATGGGCGCAGCCGTTTGCGCGCGAGGGATTTGCCTGGGTAACGCCGCCCGTCCTGAACCCCATGACGCGCATCGCCGTCGAGATGTGTCCGGCGCGGGGAACGCTGCGCGCCATGGGCTTCGAGCCCGTGCCCGGCAGCGAGCTGCCGCGCCCGGCGACGCAGGTGCGCGAGCTTTCGGTTGCGGCCTTGCCAGCCTGATCAGGTGACGGCGATGCTCCCCACCGTGCTGCCGCGGCACATGTTTTTTTGCCTTGGGCGCAGTCAAAATCGAATATGCTGCCCACAGCCTCACAGGAGAGGACCATGCGCCGGCCGATGTTGCGTGTGATCTGCGTCGCCGGGCTGGCCATCGGAGTGCTGGCGGGCGGGAAGATCCAGGCGGCTCCCGCCGCGCCCGCTGTGCTTGACGCCGCCAGCCACCGACTGGCGCTCTCCACGCCGGCGCAGTTCATGTATCTCGGCCGGCCCTATTGCTGGTACCCGTACGGATGGGCCGGTGCCGGCTGGTATTGGTGCGGCTACGGCACGCGCGTCGGCTTGGGCTGGGGCGGAGCCTACGGTTGGAACGGCTGGGTCGCGCCGCGCGACTACGGCGCGATGCACATCCCGCCCGGCTACCGCTTCCGGCGCTACCGATAGCTTCGCCAATCAGTCATTGCCACGTCGCGTCTGTGTGTCCTCGCCCGCAAACAGCGACGCCGGAAACTGCGCTGCGTAGCGTCGTCCCTGCTGCGCAGGCCGCAGGTAGTCCGCGTGCGAGCTCGGGTCCGGCGCCACCACCTTGCGATAGAGATGCCAGGTCGCGTGACCAAGGATCGGGACGACCACGGCCAGTCCAAGGAAGAGCGGCAGCGAGCCGACCACCAAGAGGCCCGCGACGATCAGTCCCCAGACCGCCATCATGACCGGATTGGCGGCGACCACGCGCACCGATGTCAGCACCGCCTCGACTGCGCCGACGTCGCGGTCGAGCAGCAGCGGAAACGAGATGACGCTGACGGTGAAGGCGGTGACCGCAAACAAGAAGCCCACGAGGTTGCCGACGATGATCAGCGTCCAGCCGGCGGGCGTGGTGAGGACCTGGTGGACGAAATCCGGGATTGCGGCCGCCGGCTGGTAGCCGAAGGTCGCCACATAGATCGCCTGCGCGACGGCAATCCAGATCGCGAACATCACCAGGAGCAGGGCGCCAAGCAGCGCGATCGCGCTGCGCGACGGCGAGTGCAGCACGTCGAAGGCATCCTGCCATGCGACGTCACCAGCCTGCTCGCGCCGCCGGCTGAGCTCGTAGAAGCCGATCGCCACGAATGGGCCAACCAGCGCGAACCCGGCGGCCAGAGGAAATAGCAGCGGCAGCAGCGCGTAGCCGAGCGTCAGCCGGGCGATGATCACGCCGATGATGGGATAGATCAGGCAGAGGAATACGGCATGCGTCGGCATGGCCGAAAAATCGGCGACACCGCGTCTCAACGCATCCTTGAGCTCGGCAATGCCGATGGTCCGGACGACTGGTCGAGTGCGGATCGCCTCCGCCCCCATCAGGGCATGGACATGCGCCATGGACGTACCTCCTGCGAAGTCAGATCGCGAGGCCGGGGCGCCAATGGGAACCATTGGTCACGCCGTGCCGCGACCAGGGTTGAAACAACGCCCCGAGCTGGAACTTTGTTCGAGGCGTTTTGCAAGATTCTAGACCTCAAAGACCCTGGGCGCACCGCGCTCATTCCTGCGCCACCCTCACAACGCTGTGAGCACAAGTGCCCGGCAAACTGACGCTATTCTGCATCACTGGCCGCTCATTCACCGGCGCATTTACTCATTATTAGGCATGCCAGTGGCGTGATGGAACCTCGGGGGAAGCATCATGCGCACCTGCAAAATCAAGTCTTGCCGCGATCTCGGTGTTGGCCATGTGCGGCGCGGTAGCCGCCGCCGATCTGTCCGGGCCGCCACCCATGTACAAGGCGCCGCTTGAGGCGCCGCCGAGCTGGACCGGGGTGTACGCGGGTTTCAACGCGGGCGGCGGCTTCGGCCTTGGCCAGAGCGATTTCAGCATCGCCGGCGTGGCGGCTTTCGCGACTGCGAAGAATGATGTCGCCGGCGGCATCGGCGGCGGCCAGATCGGCTACAACTGGCAGGCAGGCATGACCGTGCTCGGCGTCGAGACCGACTTCCAGGCCAGCGGCGTGCGAGGCAGCCTCAGCGCGCCTTGCCTGCCGCTGTTTTGCGGAATTCCCCTGACCGCGACCTATACCCAGCGCGTGCCGTGGTTTGGAACCGTGCGCGGCCGCGTCGGCGTCGCGTCGAACGCCTGGCTGATCTATGTCACCGCCGGCTATGCCTATGCCCAGCTGGCAACCGATGCATCTGCCGTGGCGGGGCCGGCCACCGCAACGCTCAGTCTGCGTGAGACCCGAAATGGCTGGACCGCGGGCGGCGGCATCGAGGTGGCGCTCGCGGCAGGCTGGAGCGCCAAGCTCGAGTATCTCTATCTCGACCTCGGGCGCACCAGCACCGGCTTGGTCTTCCCGGGGATTCCAGTGATCACCGACGACGCGCGTTTCACCATGAACGTGGTGCGCGCCGGGTTGAATTATCGCTTCTACTGACCCTTGCTAACCGTCTGAAATCATGAGCGGCCGCGCGAGCGTGCTGGTGCCGTGCGGAGCAGCGGTAATTTCCGTACGTAGCGGTGCTTAATGCAAAATTAAGGTCTCGTTAAAGGCGCGCTGCGAAAAGCTGCGGCGCACTCCAGAACAGAGGCCAAATCCCATGCGAACGTTGCCCGCCGTTGCCCCGACCGCACCGCAACTGGACGATGACCAGCGGGTCCCGGAGGAACTGGTGGGCCGTCTCTACCGCTTGGGCGAAAGCGCGGTCCTCGATCTGCTGGCCGGCTTGTCCTCGACCGAGCGGGCCAATCTCGCGATGTTCTGCTATCGCAAGGCGCATCTGCACCGGACCGGCTTGGCGATTGCCGCGACCTGCGATCGCGACACCCTGATTCAGGCCTGGGGAACGGCGCTGGGCCAAGCGATCTTCACCCAGTCGCGCGAGCGCGCGCCGGATCGGGTCATCGTCGGCCGCCGCTCGAGAATTACGCTAGCCAGCTCTACACAGCTGCTGCCCATCGCTTCAGCCATCGTCCGCAACGACCTGGACGACGCGGACGAGATCGATGAGACGGACGAGGGGGTCAACGTGGCCGCGTTCGCCGATCCGGCAGACGCCGCAATGGCGACCACGATTATCGCGGCGGTTGATCCGCTCTGAGGCGCCCCAGGGGCGGGCAGACGGGCCCGTCAGGCTACCTTCTCCGACCTCGAGCTGAGACAGCTCTCGATCGCATCCATCAGCTGACGCGGCCGGAACGGTTTCTGCAGGCAGCAGCTCGCGCCGAGCTCGCTCGCCATGTGGAAGTAATCGAGGTCCGAGGAGCCGCCCCGGAACGAATAGCCCGACATGGCGATGATCGGCACGCCCGGCGCGCTGTCGTGCAGGATCTTGATGGTGTCGAGACCATCGAGCCCGGGCATGATGATGTCGACCAGGACCAGGTCGAACGCGAAGGCCTCGATTGCGCTTACGGCGTTGTGACCGCACTCGGCCGCGACCACGGTGTGACCTGCATGTTCCAACATCGCGCGGATCGCGTTGCGAACCGAGGTCTGATCGTCGATGACGAGAATACGCGCCATGGCTAGCCCGCCCTTGCCGGCGGCCGATCAACGCGCAATCGCGTGAAGAGGACCCGCTGGTGCGAGCTCGACGCATTGCTCATTGACCGGCGCGAATCGCCCCAACATACAACGCGGCCTGCTGGCAGGCCATCGAAGAGTATCGCCATCACTAATGTTTGTTGAGTGCACCGGTTCCCAGGTGCAGAATTCGGTCTTCCTTCCGCCGTCGCACCACAATCACGTCATACTTGTTCCCGCATCGCCCGTTCGCGGTGACTGAGAGAAGTTCAGGGCGCGGCGAGCTCGAGCAGCATCCGGCGGCCGGGCTCGCTCGGATACAGGTTGCCGCGATTGCCGAGGATCACCACGCCGACCTTCCGGGTCGATATCATCGCGATGTAGGCTGACGCATTGTTGAGGCCGCCGTATTTCTCCACGATTGCCGGCCCGCCGCCGGCGGTAATTTCCCACGCCAGCGCTTGCTGCTCGCTTGGCCCGATGGCCAGCACGCCCCGGCGCGCCAATGTCATCGCGTCCTGCAGCGATCGCTCGATCGACAGCTCGCCGAGATGGGCGGCGAGAAAGATCGCCATGTCGCGCGGCGAGGAATACATCTGGCTCGTCCCCGCCCAGCGGTAATAGCCCTGCTGGTCGCCGGGCTCGCCGATGGGCGAGCCGTCATCGCCATAGCCCTGTACCGCACGCGCCTTGTATGCGCTGGACAAGCGCCCGCGCGCGCCGTCGTCGCGCCGGGGCAGCGTGGTCGACGTCATGCGGAGCGGCCCTGTGATGCGCCGCTCGATCAGTAGGTCGATCGGCATGCCGTACCGGCGCTCGAGCACGAGCTGCAGTAGGATATAGCCGGCATGGGTATAGACATTTGGTTTGCCCACCTCGAAGTCGGTCCGCCAAGCGTTGAGCGTGCGGATGAACTGCGGCAGCGTGTAGTCCCAGTGGGGCCACGGCGGATGGTCCTGCGGCAGCAGCAGGCCTGACGTATGGGTCGCGAGCTGGCGGAGCGTGACGCGGCCGATGTCGCTGTCTTGCCGCAGCTCGGTGACGTATTTGCTCGCGCGATCGTCGAGGCTGAGGTCGCCGTTGCCGACGGCCTGCGCCAGCAGCGTCGCCTCGAACACCTTGCGCAGGGAGGCGAGGTTGAACAGCGTGTCGGACGTGATCGGCCGCTTGGCTGCAAAGTCCGCGAGCCCGTAGTTGAAGAACAGGGTGCGGCCCTCGGTGCGGACCGCGACAGCCGCGCCGCCCGGCTCGCCGGACGGCAACATGCGTTGAATCTCCCGGGCAACCACCCGCTCGATGTAGCGATCGCTCTCGGCAAACGATGGAGCGCTTGCAGCGCTCAAGAGGACGATCGGCAAGCTGAGCTGGACGAGTCGTGCGGCAAGCATCCCCGTCCGTTGCCCTCCTGTCATCGCCATCGCGCTCAGCTCCCGGGCATGACAACAAGCCGGTAGGTTCCGAGTTCCCCATGGATGCGCCGATTTTGAATTTTCGACAACGTCACCTGGGCACGCCCCAATCGCAATGGCTAGCCCGCCAGGCTGGCAAGGCCTGCCATCCATGGTAGCCGGCGGCGGGGCCACGAGCCAGGTGACGGTTTCGCAGAACTGACACGATCTGCGCCTAAGGGAGCCGTTCACAGCAACGGAGCTCCTCGCATGGCGAAGCTGACGCTTTATCACGCCGCCCCCTCGCGTTCAGCGGTGACGCGCTGGATGCTCGAGGAGATCGGCGAGCCCTATGACGTCCACTTCATGAGCCTGAGCAAAGGCGACAACCGCAGCCCTGAATTTCTCAGCGTCAATCCGATGGGCAAGGTTCCGGCGCTCAAGCACGGCGACGTCGTGATCACCGAGAGCGCCGCGATCTGCACCTATCTTGCCGACGAGTTCCCGCGCGCCAAGCTCAACGTGCCCGTGGGCGACCCGCGCCGCGGGCCCTATCTCAAATGGCTGTTCTTCGGTCCGAGCTGCATCGAGCCGGCGATGATGGACCGCGCGTTCCCGCGCAAGGAGGAGGCGCGGCGGTCGGCGCTCGGCTACGGCGACTACGACACCGTCATGGACGTGGTGGCCAAGGCAGTCTCGAAGGACACCTACTTGCTCGGCCAGCAGTTCACCGCCGCCGACGTGATCATCGGCTCCGGCCTGCGCTTCGGCATGATGTTCAAGCTTCTTCCCGAGCGCCCCGAGTTCACCGCCTATGTGGCGCGCCTGGCGGAACGTCCGGCGCTCAAGCGCGCGGACGAGAAGGACAAGGAGCTGGCGGCAGTATAAGCCGCCGCGGAAGGGTGCAGCTGCTCTCGGCCTTACGGCATTAGCGCCTCGGACGCTTGCGGTGCGGCGAGCATCTTCTCGCCGTCGTGCCCGACGCCGGGCAGATCGACTAGCCGCCAGTTGAAGGTCCACGCGTGGGCTTGTGCTAGCGTCTTGGCCGCATTGAACACGTTCAAGCCGCGCTCGTGGCGTGACCTGCCTTGCGCGCGCGCCTCGGGGCTGTTGTTACGCTCGTCATCGTTGTTGTCGGCGGCGCCGAGATAGATCGTGATCGGCTGTCGCAGGTAGCGCTGCAGCTGCTCTTCGCCCTCGGCCCCCGCGTAGATCTTTCCGAGCCCGTAGGGCGCATCGACCGTGAGGCTCGGCAACACATAGGTGCCGGCGTTGGCGATGACGATGCGCCGCGCCTGCGTTGGCACGAATGCAGCCAGCCGGCTGAGGAGCTGGCCGCCCGCCGAATGGGCAATGAGCGAGTAGGCGAGGGGCCGTCCTTCCTGCCTGCGGAGCCGATCGACGAGGTCGAGCACCAGCTGGCCAGTCCACTTGCCGGGATCGCGTGGCTGCCCGTTCTTGTCGACGATGCCGCCGCGTTGGTATCGCCACGACGGGAAGATATGTTGCGCAAACAAGGGCGCGGCCACCAGCATGCAGCTCCGGTCAGCCAGCGCACGTGCGTAGTCGCGGTAATCTTGAGCGTTCCGTTCGGCGCCATGAAACACCAGCAACAGCGAAGGATCGGCGCAGCCGGTCGGGCGGTAGGTGAAGATCGGAATCTGATGGCGGCCGAGGCCGACGATTTGCTGGCCCGGTCCAGCCGCGATCGGCTCCGCCTTGGCTGCCGTGACGCCAGGCACGACCGACAGAGATACGACGATCGCGGCGACGCCTTGAACCTTGCCCATCCGACCAACCTGCACCCGCGCACCAAGACGCCGGGTATGGCGGCACAGCATTTCGACAAT